>Ga0067045_1028365_pt1 | contig 35332 bp, 30 predicted proteins | sample TerdegcTABiofilm_FD_59184 | JGI IMG/M metagenome (GOLD analysis project Ga0067045, IMG submission 59184) | Combined Assembly of (Gp0054472, Gp0054536) Wastewater bioreactor microbial communities from Singapore -Terephthalate degrading...
TTGGCAGTTCCCGCTTACAAGAGTATCCGAATAACTCTCAAAAGAGGGATTACATACATAGTTAAATACCTGTCCGGGGCAGTCTGTGCAAAATTCACCCACAGACTTATCGGAACTGCCGGAACCATCTTTAGGATCTGAAATATAAACCTGTGCGGCAGAATCCGCCGAACAAAACAGCATGGCGATAAGGAACGCCGGGAAAAGTTTGGTTTTCCTGTGTTGCATTTTGATAAACTTTAAAATGAATAATTGATAAAAAGTAGTGAACGAGGGTACTTTGCTGTAAACGGGTTCTGTCATACTTTCTACACCTGCAGGAATATGGCAGGATAAGGGGCGTTAGGTTTAAGGTTAATAAATCGTACAAAAAGATAGGGCGCATACTCCCCGCAAATTCCTAACCTTGAGCAGGCACGTCCATGCCTTACGGGATTAAAAACAGCAAGGAAGCACACGCCCATGCGGGCGCGCTTCCACAACTGCCTTAGTCCGTTAAGCATTTGGACGTTTTGCTCAAACTAAGACCTTTGCTACGCAAGTATCTTTTTATACGTGCTAAGACATTTTATTGCATGCACGTGTAATTTCGTAGTATAAAGATACTAAGTATTGAAAATAAGGAAATGACAATTTCGGGCCTTTGTCGAAAAGTCCGGCACACAGTATTGAAAATAAAGCCAGTATGAGATTTTGTTTGAAATGTTAAAAAAAACAAACGCTGCCTGCAAAAATTAGAATCCCTTTTCCTATCACTATTTCATTGAATAATTACAAAAACATCTGGTACAGTTATCCTTTAAAATACTTTTGATTAGCTCTCATCTATAACATTGACAATCCTATTGTCTTGTAGAACAAATCTAATACTTCCATATTTTTTCAAATGCACCCCCTCCCGAACAGTGGAAACCGGTAAATATTCAACGTCAATCGTCACGGCTGGCAGATTGAACTTCCAGGAGGATTTGATTTTAAATGCCTTACCGCATAATTGCTGATCTGGCAAAGTAAGATATTCCCTGAATTCAGAAATCCCATCGGTTCTCACTATTGTTTCCCAGGTCTTCCGTTTCTCAAAGATTATGCTTTCATCAAGGTGCTTCAATAGACCCTCCTCATCTGAATTGTTACATGCATTGATAAAATCTCTTATGATTTTCCGAGGTTGCTTTTGCCATTCCCGTATTTCCTTCTTCTTATTTTCAAGATACCCGTTAAAATCCGAGGCAGCCAATTCACATATTTTTGAGTATCCGGAATGAAAGGCATCCAGAGATGAATTGTAAAGTTTATCCTTTAGAACTTCTGCATTACAGTTATCATTACTTCTAAAATTGTCCACCAACAAATAGCCCTTCACATCCGTTGCCCTGTTAATGCCCCTTACCATGTTTACGAAGTAGTTTTGCTCCTTATCTTCAAATAAAACCCTGATTTTAGGGTTAAACTTTGCTTCTTTGTGAGCCGAGGCCTTTACAAGATACTTTGTTTCATTTAGGGGGTTCTCAAGCGGCCTACCCCAGCCATCTGTCGAAAGTTCGGACTGGTACCTTGAGATTTGGATTCTGATTTCCTTTCGCCCACTTTCCAGATCCTTCGTATATTCATAGCCCTGAAAGGACTGAAGTATCATTGAATCCAACTCCCATTCTTCATCATTACTTTTAAACTCTATTTGATAGCAAGATTCATATTCCAGGATATAAACAGGGGATTGTATGCTGCTTTCTATTATCCTTTGCTGGATTATATCGAGATCTGCCTTTCGATTTACCCTTATAAAGATTTCCGTTTCTATCATTATCAGGTAGTTAGTTTTTGCTCATAAGTTAACCGTTCTTTTCAATGTTTTCATTTGAATATCAGCCATTTTCACTTAGTTTCAAGTAAATCAAAATATACTGTCTACTCTCCCAGAATTAATATCCCTTTTCAGATAGTACCAGAATCCCTGATTAGGACTGAATCCAATTTTCCTCATTCGATTCGCCATATACTTTGCTTCTGTGTCGGTTAACTTAATTCCGGTTTCAATAAGGTATTCTTTATATTTATACACCGCCGATACAGGCTTATGATCTTTGGAAATTGCAAAACGTACGTAAGATTCAAAAATGAGCAGTCGTTCCAGCTCCTCCGAAATTTCTACCAGCTCCAATCCTTCGGCCTCCCTTGGCAGATGTATCTCTCGAAGGGTTCCCTCATCATCAAGTCCTATCACCTCTGGAATCTGTACTTTTGATTTTTTCTTAAGTTCCCTGCCCTGCAATGACCATTCCCGATCTATATAGCTAAGGCCATGCTCCAACCATAGTCCGGCATTATCCAGCACAAGACCAAATTCTTTACCCTCAGCAGGGCGCATACAACGACCTACTTGCTGTAAATACAACACCAATGATTTTGTTGGTCTTGCTAACTGTACGGCCTCGCAGTCCGGAACATCAAACCCTTCAGATACAATATCTACATTACTCAGCACATGGTATTCGCCGGCCTTAAACTTCTCCAGTATCTCTTTTCTTTGCGGCCTGGGAGTAGTTGCATCAATATGAGCCGCACTAATACCAGCCTCTAAATACTGCCTCACTATGCTCTGGCTGTGCTCTATATCCACAGCAAAAACAATTGTTTTCTTTCCCCTGGCATATTTCAGATAGCTTTCAACAAGATTGGCCATTAGACGGTTATCCAACATCACATTTCGCAACATCTCAACATCATAATCACGCATTCTTTGTTTTACACTGGATAAATCCGGGATACCACATACCAAATGTTTGACAGGAGCTAAAAAACCTTCTTTAAAAAAATAACCGAGTGTCCCCAATGAAATTAAGGTATCAAAAAGGTCATCAAACCCTTCTCCGTTTATTCGGACTGGTGTTGCCGTTACACCTAAAAATCTTGATTCGGGGTATATGTCCCAAAGCTTACGATATGTTGCAGCTTTGGCATGATGACATTCATCAATGATAACAATATCTGCGGGTGGATATTCCCTTCGTGAAAGTGTTTGTATGGTGGCCACCTGAACATCATCATCGGGAGATGCCTTGATATTGGCCGAAATGATACCTACATTCACACCAAACTGAGTAAGCCGTTCTGCTATTTGCTCCACTAATTCAGTACGGTGAACAACTATCAGTACCTTCTTTCCTTTCTCATCTGCCTTCTTTACGATCTGCGAAAAAACCGTGGTTTTACCGGTTCCTGTTGGCATCTGAAAAAGAATTCTCTTTAGATTGCCGCGCTCAGGGTTCCATGAATCAAATATTTTCCTTATTCCTTCTTGTTGGTATGGACGTAATGAAACCATTTTTCAGTATCTGTTTTCTGTTACTTTATTTGCCCACATAAGCAAATACCGCTACAACCAAATGTAGAAAAATAGCTGAAATAGTCCCTATTGTGCGTTAAGAAATCATTGAACAAAATAATATGTTCTACTCTTTAATGGCTCGTGTCAAATTCTTGAAAGCCCGAACGGTCCCTGCCATTCCATTAAACAGGTATTTCGATAAGTAAAGCCCCCCAATAACAAGGCCGGTAACCAGAATTACCCTTGCCACTTTTCTGCCCTTAGCTTCTTCTTTGAGATACTTACTATAATATTCTTCCTTAAGATCTTTCTGTTTCTCTTTCATACTTTACTGTGTCACGTTATGTAAAATTCTACGGTCGCTGGCATCCTTGTTTCCTCCCAGGCTTATAAAATTAAACATCTGGTGCATACGGCTCAAAACACGGTTCCCGTAAAATCTTTCTATGTCTTTTAAATCCAGGTTTGTTGTCAAATGTGTGATAAGACCGTACTTCAGGAAATGTTCATACCGATCCAGGAGTAATTCAGCCATCACATTCATTTTATTTCCATAATGATTCATATTCTGCTCTGCTCCCAAATCATCAAAGAGCAGATGGTATGGTTTAATCTGTCCATGTTCCATCCTTACCGCTTTGGAGCCATAAACTGCTATTCCTTCAATTCCCTCAGAGGCATACTGATACGACACCTCGCGACAGGTCTTGATGCCAAAAAACTTATCAGGGAAACGGCAATCTCTCAAAATCTGCATTAGCAGTGTTTTGCCAGTGCCTATATTTCCGGCCAGTAATATCCCCTTTTTTAAAGAAGGGGAACGGACTATATGCTGCTCTCTAAACTCAGGGTTATTTGTAAAATAATGCAGTAACGTCACAATTACATCACGGTTCTCCTCATCAACCACATACCCCGGACACAGGCTCTCCGCCTTTTCTTTAAAGTACCATTTAGCCTCTTTAATACTTATCCCTTCAAAATCCGAAATCTTTCCGCTCCGAATGGGAACGTTCTCCTTCGGTACCTTCTGTATAATGTTTCCGATCGTTCTCATAGCTTTTCTCTATCTGGGTAAGCATACTCAGGAAGTTTTTATCAATCTGCTCCAAACTGATTTTCGACTGGTAAAAAGAATTAAGTTTATCCCAGCCACTTAACAACTTTTGCCATACAGCAATGGGATTACCTTTATTTCCTGCAAGCAGATATCCCGTAATATTCTCAAGACCTTGCGCATCTACCTCATTTATACGTGCCGGGAAACCTGTGCGTTTCTTCACAAACGCCTCATAATCTTCTCTTATTTTTACTTTTAATTCCCAAAAACCACCCTTGTCTTTTGTTTTATGTTTAATAGTTTCCTTGTTTATATGTTTAGCGTCTTCTGTAGGGCCCGTAAAAATTGAGGTTCCCAAAGGTTGCCGTTCCTCTGTCCTTTCTTTGCCGTTACTTTGCCCAGGTATTTTTTGCACCGGCACCTGTCCTACCGGGGAAAAGCAGAGTAACAGTACCTGGGTAGCCTGATACTGGTTCTTTCCTGGTTCATAATCAATAAAACCACGATCCTTTAGTATAGAAAGATGGTAGTGATATGTCTTACTGCTACCAATACCCGTTAGTTCCATCACCTCTCTCGGGTAGACGCGCATCGGTCTTCTCCAGCCTGATAGGTTATTCAGATGAAGTAAGGTAAAGTAAAGGGCAACAGAGGTTGTTGACAACTGTTCGCCTTTGCTTATCCGTTCCCAAAATGCGTTAATCTGATGGATATAATTCATGAGCCATTCAGTTATAAAAGGGCGAGTCGCTTACTTTTTTCGGTATTTATTTACTGCTTCAAGAGAAGCCATAACTTCACTTTTCTTAAAGTAAACCCTTCGGTTTATACGGTGATACGGCAATAAACCCTCCTTCATCCAGGTATTTACTGTAACAAGGGACACTCCAAACAACCGGGCAATATCCTTTCGGCTGACCAGGTTATCCTGATTAGGCTGAGCATCTACCCTAAACCTTGTGAATGCTGCCTCCAGCCGTTCATCCAGTATCTTGCGAAATTCCTCAACGGTTAAAACAATAGTTTGCATGATAAGTATTTGAATAACGCTCCAAACCTATCTTCACTTAACCAAAGGGGCGGGTTGGGGATTATCCCCTATTTATTAAAACTTCTATCTCCTTTATCCGTTTTTCTATCCTGGAAATCGACTCTTTTAGTTCAAGACGTTCAAAAACAGGAAGTATCCTTTGAAGATTTTTCAATTTCGGTTTCGCCTCGTGAGAACTGAGATGCCCTCTCCGGATCGGATGAACCTTCTGAAAGGCCTTCTTTACGCTCTCCTGATTTGCACTAAATAAGAACGATACCAGTTCAATTACTCTTACCTGTTCATTGGAAACAATAAACTTTCCTTCATCCTGAAGATAAGCTACTATAAGAGCTTTTTCTGTAAGGGTTAATTCCTCCTTAATGTCCGGTCGCACCGGAATTATAAAAGGCTTATCTTCAAGAGCCGATAATTTCATCTCTATACACACAATTAACCTACTTGAAAAACTATCCGAACTGATCTTAGAAAACCCAAATTCATAGATGGCCTCAGCATCATCCCGGTTATCTTCATCATCTTCCTTTGTTTCGTCATCTGTGTATTCCAGCTCGGGTGCCTCAACCGACATAAACCGGCCATTATCTGAAGTGCTGTATAATGCAGGTATCAGTTGCTTTTCCTCTTGTTGCAGGTACATTTTCAGCTCACTGATTAGTAGCCGCATACACCTCTGAAAACCCCCAGGTTCTTTTAACTCCAGACCTTTGTTTGTGCGCTTTGCATAAATTCTTATAAATTCTTCAGTAGCCCTTCCAATTGCTTCCAAAATAGAAATCAGGAAAACATGATGCGGATAGGATTTAGTAAAATACCGATCCCGGGCAGGCTCTGCCTCAAGGCGAAGTTCACTTTCAGCTATCGGACTCCACGTCTGTTTATTGATCTCTTGGTCTGTAGGAAACTGTTCTGGGGGAAAAACAACATGCCGGGCCTGATAATCCACCTCTGTATACGTCTGCTGGAACAATTGCGTGTACCCATTTGAAAGCCATCTGCACAGCTCCTCAAAATACTGCATATCCTGAACTTCCGGAAACGTTTCTATTGGTTCGCTTAACTCAGGTAGTCCAGCCTCCATAATAGGTTCCATCTCGGGTTTCTCTTTCAAAACCTGTCTTATCATTTGCTCCTGAGCCTCTTCAGGAGAAATATCTTTCTGGTTTACCTCATTAACCTGATCCATCTTACTGGCTTGTTATTGTTAATTAAACAAAGTTAAAGGAGGACAGAACATGACAAGCAGGCATTATGGAAATTTCCCGGCTCCAAAAAATCATCCAACACAAACCATTGTCTTTAAGTCATATATAAGTTTCAAATCTTTTCTAAAATTGTTCGAAAAAGGCTTGATTGGGGGAGCGAAAGAAAGACAAAGGTTTCAGACTTATAAGTTTGAAACCTTTTTTCATTTTCAGGGTTGGTGCACTTTTATGTTCACCTTTTTAAAAGATTATTTCTTTTTTCTTAAACAGTGGTAGCATTCGACACGATTTTGAGTACCCGCCACCTGGCAATACCTGTTGCATTGTCATTTCTTCGATCATAACAAAAAAGGGGTAGTCAAGCAAGCAGCGTTTTATACGTTTAGCAGCGCATCTGGAATGTGCTGACCATATGACCGCAATAGAAAGACCTGTTTCACATATTCCTGCAGTGCCGAATGGCTCCCGATCAACGTTTAAGAACCGGACTCCCAAACAGACACCACATCTGTTAGACCTTGCAGAATGCTGCTAATGGTGCTGACGCATACGATAAGCCGCGGAGTAACGTTGGAGAAACCCAAGGAAATGATGAATAAATGGGCGCGGTTTTGCTTTATCACCCCGCCCATTTATTAATTGAAAACTTACTTTTGGACTTATTTCTTTTCTTTTAAGGCGGTGGGTTCCGCTAATTTCAACTTCTCTAAAGTAGCGACAATGCCATCCACTTTATTTTTCCGGGCTTCACGCACAGCGCCCTCTATTGCAACCCCCGCTTCAATTCCGGCAAAAATCCAGCCTAAAACATCTCCTGGGCTGACGGCTGAAGCACTGCCACCTTTATTCTTCATGTAGCGCTCAAATCCCGGATTCTTTGCAATCTCACTCTCGTTGAAAAACTTATCGGGGTTTAAGATGAGCTTTTGGAATGCGGTAGAGCGAAGCAGGCCATCAAATGCCTGAGCATATTTATCAGCAGGTCGCGGGCCAACAAGAATAGGATTGAAACGTAAAATCTGCCGTAAATATTTGTCGAAACGATTGTAAGACTTCATGCTGTTCCTTGAAAGCATATCAGCCTGCAATTGAGAGATAATCTGATCCGTGCGTAATTTGACCTCAAAATAGCAGGCTAACGCGTCTGTGGCACCATCACCCATGTCCTTTCGGATAGAACTCTCATTGACAATGGGGCGAATTACCCCTTCAGCAACGTTTTTGATAAAAACAAAATCACTCACCAAACCCATGCGAGGGGTATGCATCATTTCAATTGCAGAGTTTGGTTGATTTTGGGCAATAGAAGCCAATCCCAGAAATGGGATCAAGATAAGGGCAGTAATAAATTTCATTTTATTAATTATTAGGTTAATACTATTTACAAATATATAAAAATTTGTTCGATAGCGTAAAAAATTAACTAAAATTCCACCACCGGCCCGAAGCCGTCTTGAAGATGATGTAATAGAATTTTAGAGTCGGTCTTGATCGGGAAGAATTCATGTACGACAAAAGATACCTACCGCCCGAATTGCCCAGTCTGTGCAGGGCACAGGAAGGCCAGCGCAGGGTAAAATAAAACGATCAGTTTTTTCATCCGGGTTCAGGTTATTTCCGCTTCTTCTTGCCCAGCTTCGGCAAAAGCTGTTCATACACGGCCTTTTCCATCGAAATATGCTTCATGGCCTTTTTCTTGATCTGCCGGAAAGACTGCCGCGCCGCTTCGATGTCGCCGAGCAGGTATTCATAGGCGCTTTTAAAGGCGTATATCTGGGAAGACTGATGCAGGTTCAGCGCCTGCGTCGCGTATTTCAGACGGCGTTCAAGGCTTTCCTTCTCGTCGGTGTTGCCGTCCACTTTCATAATCGCGGAGCAGAAGTACAGAGCCTGGTAATCGTCTTTGATCTTGTCGAAGAATTCGGCTTCTACCCTGTTATACGCCGCCGTGTCTTTTTTAAAGAACAACAGGTAACTGCGTTCCGCCTGCAAAGGGGCGTAATAATTGAACACCGCGCCAACCGCGTCCCCGTCCTCGTCGAGAACCATGTATACATTATCCCGCCAGAACCGCTTGATGACGGACATGGCGGCAAGATATTCCTTTTCATCAAAATTATCTTCTGCCTTCTGCAAAGCTTCATGCGCAATCTGGCACATGACGTAAGCCACGCGCGAACTGTCGAAGTCTTTATACAAGGGCGCTGGGTCGTTCATGAAAAACTGATAGGGTTTGGAATAAAAATCCAGTATCCTGTCCTGATCGTATACCGCAAAATCCATGAAGAACCGCGTAAACAACGTGTCGGTATACATGCTTTCCGGGAAAGCATCGAAAGCCTGCTTTATCAGGCCAAGCGTATCTTTCAGCGTATAGGCAAGATCGCGCCCGCGCACATAGTGTTCGAGGAAGCGGAAATCCTTTTCTTTTTCCTTCTGCGGCAACAGTTCCGTTTGCCTGCTCAACGTCTTTTCCGGCGACAAGGCGTTTTGCATGTGCTGGATGAAGACCGGCGGCTTGAACAGACCCACGACACGGTGGATTTCCTTTTTATCGGCATCCACGAAGACAAAGGCCGGTTGCGGCGTGATTGTGTATTGTTCCCTGATACGTTTGCCGTTCTTCGACAGGGTATTGATCGAATAGGCATTGAAGTTCTTATGAATGAATGCAACCACCGCCGTATCCTTCAGCGTGGTTTTATCCATTTCCACACAGCCGGGACATCCGTCGTAATGAAAATACAAAAGGGACAGCGGCTTGTTATCCGGTATCCGTTCATTCAACAACAGGTTTTCGTCGCCGTAAGATATAGAAGCCTGCTGCCCCCAGGAACTGGCGGCAGTCAGGCATATCAATAAAAGTATTCTACAATGTAAATACATTCACATTATTGGCTTTAATCAATAATCCGGAACCGGAAGATACGATTTTCTTAGTGTCGTCTTTCACTTCCGTTCCGCAATCGTTGCACCACTCATCCGCAACGCAGGTAATGCTTCCAACATCCCCATTGGTCAAAGAGTTTTCTGCACATTTTGCATTGAGGTCTGTTTTTTGGGTGCAATTGCATTTTACCGTAATGTAACCGATGCCAGCATCGCAAATGCGGCCGCATAAAGGATTTTTCTCATAGAGAATAAAGATTAAAGTTAAACATCCAAAACTAATAAAAAACTTTAGGCTGGCACATAGTTTATGGCTTCTTAATAGAAGAAGGCGTAACCGGTCGAAGAATGAAACGAAAAAGGAAAAGCCTCATGTAAGAAGGTTTTCTCCTCGTACCCGCCGCCCTCTGTTTACTCAAAAACCAATGCATATAGATGCCTTCCGGTACTTCAATACAGGGCGGGCACACCCTCGAAGTTTACCGTCAATAACTACATCTGTAGAGGCAACATACGGGGTTGCATTCATGAGTCTGAAAATGCCAGACAAATAACAACTCTGGCCCTCCTGCGCAACAACAAAAGCGGGGAGCACTTATGCCCACCATTACCATAAATAATCTTCGGGCAGGCTAACATGTATCGAAACTGGTAATAAACAGGATACTGCTACCTGTATTTGGGTACTGAATGGCCCGTAAATCTTGCAGCCGGCCCTTTTACACCTTCGGTAACAAGAAATAATGTATCTGCCGACGTATTAAGCAGCAGAGTGGCAAAACCCCGGTCATAAACCGCCGGAAAAATCTCAGTGAATGCTGCTGTTTTATTGTCGAACTCCGTATAATTGGATATTACATAGCACTTCTCCCCCCTGCCGAACTTTAAAATCTGCCGGATAACCTCCGGGTGATCGTTCTCCGGAGCTACCCGTGTTAATTTTCGCATATCTAAAAGCGTTTCCCACTGATGGTTTAGCTTGTCGGTAAACCTGTTGCGCTTTGCCGGATTTGTCAGCTGCATGTAAACTCTTTCTCTCTTTTCTTTAATGATAAAATTTGCAATAAACGCACGGATAATCACTTCCTGCTCACTGCTGATAAAAGCGGATGGTGTATTTTTCGATGAATCTGACATATGCTATATCTGACGGTTGAACTGAATTCAATACTTATACAAATATCTCTTCTGCATAAATATAACGCATAAAAAAACAGCCGGTCAGTAAACATATTTCCGATCGCTGGTTTATAAAAGTGGTACAACCCCCTGAAATCGAACTAAAATATCCGTTCCCGATAGCATAGGCCCAGGAACGGATATTGTACAATAGCTTTTTTAAACGTTCATGGAAGGATGCCTGGCCACACCCAGGAATACCACCATACCATCCCCACCGGGATTGGAGGCAATATCTACCGCTACGGAAGGTTTCCAGTTGTTGGCTGCCCAAAGGTTACCGGCACGGTCGATAGACGTGGAAGTAAGGCGCATCAGGGGCTGATAGCATTTCAGAGGAACACCGGGACATTTTTCCAGTCCACCGTACAGGGGCATACCATTTGGCAGATGCACATCGGTACCACCGCTGGGCAGGGTCATAAAATATCCTTTGCCATTCGCGGAGACCGGTACCATGGTAACACCCAGGCGTGCCGTGGTGTCTATGCTGCCGCAATCGTCGGGCCGGGCCGGGGCATCTTCGCCGAAATTGGCCACAAAAAGGGTATCGTTTGCATCGAAGGTAATACCCCAGGGCACAAAAATCTGATCTGTAATGTATTCGCGGGAATCGGGATCCAGGTCGCTGTTGATCCTGATAATACGATTACTGGACATACCACAGATAAATACATCACCGGCACTGTTTACCGCCACCTGGCGAAAGGACTCATACCCCACCGTACCGTCGCTTTCATCCACGTAATCGCTTTCCCAGTGCGCTATATACTGTATCTGCCCGCCTGTATACTGAAATTTATACACAGATGATTTAATACCTTTTTTCTTGTCCCCGATATTAGTCACGTAGGCATAATCGTCTTTATCTATACATACGTCAAAAGTGCGGTAATACGAGCCCTTTCCGCCCACGTAATCGTAATAGCCTACGGAGTTGTTGGGGCTGCCACCGGGATATACCACAATGCCACTGAGTCCGTCCGGGTAAATGTAGGGGCCGGGAGGCGTACCGGGTACTGCCGGTGCAAAGGGTTCCTGTGTGCCTACAGAAGTAATCCAGAGATTGCCCTTACTGTCGTATGCCATGCCCTGCACACGCGAGAGCAGTGTGGGGTAGCCGCCGGGAGGACTGATGGCTTCACCGGTATTTTTAAACAGGGAAATACTACCGTATTGCGGATTGTAGAGCGTTGGTCCCCAGCCGAAATTACCAAAAGCGATCTGTGTACCGTCGTTGTTTACCGCCGCGCCAAAACCGGTACCAAGCAAACCTCCGCCTGTAATTGGCGAAAAAGGGGCCGGCGATCCGTCCGATTCCAGCACTACACAATGCGTACCCGAATTAATAGTCCCCGCACGGAAATTATTGGTGATCCAGGCACGGTCGTTGCTGTCGAACACCGTAAAGGCAGCCCCGGCAAACATAAAGTTCTCCGAACCGGTACGGTTAAACTTAAGGGCGATCGTATACTGCTGAGGCATTGGCAGTACTGGCGGAAAGGCATAAGACATGCCCGGATTCACAAAATAATTGTAGAGTGCCTCTACATTGGTAAAGGGCTCAAAAATAAGATGCTGCAATGCCTCTGCATAGGACTTGCAGGTTTTTCCGCCACCTGCAAGCAGCAGAAACTGATCGTAGCTTTCCTGGCTGATGAGCGACTGATACAGGGTGTTGCACAGGAAGCCCAGCATCATAAGCGCATTGGTTTCGCCGCCATTGGGCGAATTGCTGATGAGCTGTGCCAGCGTACCGTCGGGGTTGCTGATGTTGTTGCGCATCCCGTAACATATCTTCAGCAGGCGGGAATCGCCCTGCAGGGAAAACGATCCTCCGTCTGGGGTCATAGCCCGCGCAAAAGCTACCGAAGTGGCAATGGTTGCCTGTGTTCCGAAACCGACTTCGCTGCTGTTGCTGCTGAAAACGCTGAACAGGGTAATGTTACGCCCTACAGGCACAGCACCTGTAGCCGAAGCAAGGGCAAGGGCCGTAACACTTACCAGGTAATACACACTGCTGTCGTCGTCGACCTCAGCAATAAAAGTGCTGCCCTGGAAATTACCGGACGAAACCGGGGAAAGACCCTCTGTTGTGATCTTTGAAATGACATACTGCCCTGAAGCAAGTTGCTGATCGCCGCCGAGTTCGGAGCCGAATTGAATGGTTTTTGTAAAACCCATGAGTAAAAAATGTTAGTTAAACGATGAATTGTAAACAGATCAATGATAGAGAAATAAAAAAGGAAAATCAATCTGTGTATGTTATCATTTACACAACATCTTGAAAGATACAGGTCGCTTACTTTTTTGCGAGGAATGCACGGAGAGCCGCGCTCAGCTGCGCCGGTTCTTCTTCCTGCGGGAAGTGCCCTGCCGATGCTATTTCCAGCACATCGGCACCGGGGAAACCACTTCGGAATTTTTGCAGGTGTTGTACGCCAATTACAGGATCTTTCATGCCCCATACCAAAAGCACAGGTTTGCCGGCCAGTATTTCTCTCCGCTGCCACAGTGTCTCGAACCAGGGCTGATCGTTGAGCAGACTGCGGGCAAAGGCCAGAGTACCCTCGCGCTGATTCCGCCCGGCAAAAGCCCGGGTATACTGCTGCAGGATATGCGGCGTAATTTTCTTTTCGCCAAACGATGCCGGAAGCACAAACCTGGCCGAAAAATTAAACCAGCGATACAGCAAAGGCAGCAGCGGACTGCGCAATAGCGGAAGCATCTTTTTGTAGGCTGCATCCTCCGAACTATCCCAGAGCCAGGAGTTGAGGAATACGATGCGCTGTATGCGTCCGGGTAACCTGAGTGCAGCATCAAAGCCGATAGGCCCGCCAAAATCGTGCAGCACCAGGGTAAGGTTGTGCAGGTCTTTTTGCAGGATAAATTTTTGCAGCGTGGCACTGTGGTTCTGTACGGAATAATCGTACTCCCGGGGCTTATCCGACAGGCCAAAACCGATATGATCCACAGCAATGCAACGGTAACTGCTGCTGAGCTCGCGTATCACATGCCGGAAATCGAAACTCCAGGAGGGCGTGCCATGCACAAAAAGCAGGGGTTCGCCTGCACCTTCGTCGATGTAGTGCATCCGGGTCTTACCCGTGTGGAAATAGTGCGGACTAAAAGGGTATTCTCTTGTATCGGGCCATGTTGTTCTCATCTTTTTTACGACAAAGTTCGGGCCCTGCTCTTTCCGAAATGTTGGTATTTACCAAGTTTAACACCTATCCTATTTTTAGTTCGCGGATATGGGTCCCTTCTGCATCCGGCAAAATGTAATGCACAAATACCGGCAGACTGCCCGGGAAAAGGCCTTCAGTATCCTTACTGTCAGAAGCAGCCGGATATTTTTCTATGATGGCCGATATCGCCTTTATTTGCAGATCTCATGAGAATTTAGTATATTCATTGTTTGTACGGTTCCGAACGCTCGGCAGTCTGTTACATCCCCGGTTTTCCCAGGATAACCCACCCCGATGATATTCGCCGGACGGCCACCCTTACCGGGCTGCAACGAACACGAACAGTCGCTGCTGAAGCTTGTACTAAGCCGGGTACAAGACCAGGGAAATGTACACTGACATTACATTTACGCTGTGTTAAGAATGAACGTACAGACCCCTGCAGGCCTCTTGTTTCTGAACTTACCAACACAAACCTTGTCCGGCCTTTTGCTGAAGTTTATCGTACTCCTGCTGTCTTTCATCCAAAAAAGAACGCCGGCTGCCTCTTTTCTCTATCTTTATCGTCTGAAATAATTAGGTTATATGCGTATATTTATCATCAGCCTGCTTTTTATCGGTTCGGCATTTTCGCTTTCTGCACAGAAAAAAACAACTGCTGCTGTTAACGAAGTTACCGTTGTAAAAAACAATGCAGCCACACTGGTAAAAAACCAGGGAAATACAGGCACCTGCTGGTGCTTTGCCACCACTTCGCTTATCGAAAGCCAGTGTATGCTGGGCGGTACTGCACAACCCGACATCTCTGAAATGTTTACCGTACGTAATATTTACCTGGTAAAAGCCCGTAATTATCTGCTGCGGCAGGGCAATGCACGTTTCAGCGAAGGCGGACTCGGACACGATGTATTGTATGCCGCATCGGTATACGGACTGATGCCCGAAACGGCCTACAGCGGACTTAAACCCGGACAGAAATTTTTCGACCATTCGCAGATGGAGCCCGAACTAAAGCTTTACCTCGATTCCCTGCTGAAAAAACTGCCCCTGCGCAGCGGCTGGGAAAACGGCTTTAATGCCATTATGGATAAATACATGGGCGCCGTCCCCTCCACGTTTAGCTATGAGGGCAGAGAATACAATGCCCAGAGTTTTGCCCGTGAGGTAGTGCGCTATAACCCGAACGACTATGTAAGCATCACGTCCTTTTCGCACCACCCTTTCTACAGTTCTTTTGTGCTGGAAGTGCCTGATAATCACAGTAACGGCAGCTTTTACAACCTGCCCCTGAACGAGCTTGTAAGTATTGCCAAAAGTACCATCGACAAAGGATATACTATTATGTGGGATGCAGATGTAAGTAATAAAGGCTGGCTTACCAAAAGCGGTTATGCCCTGGTACCTGCCGATACGGCAGCCGACCTTAAAAACCCCGACCCCGAAATGAAAGAAAAAGAGGTAACCCAGGAATACCGTCAGCAGCTGTTCGAAAGTCTTATTACACAGGACGACCACCTGATGCACATTACCGGTATCGGCAAAACACCATCGGGTAAAACCTTTTTTATTGTAAAAAACTCATGGGGCAGCAAGGCTTCACAGTTCGACGGTTATGCCTATGTTTCCGAAGCATATTTCGCGCTGAACACGATCAATATTATTGTGCCCAAAGCCGTTCTGAGTCCCGAATTACGCCAGCGCCTGCATATACACTAAGCCGGTTGAAGGGCTTTTTACACGATCTGCTTTAAAATAAGCGGCTGCCTCTTGACTGCCTGCAAAAAATTATGCATATTTGAGCAAGATGAAAACAAAAGCCTGTGTACTGTTTGTTTCTCTCTTCACCTTACTTAACGGCATATCGGATGCGCAACGCTACGAACGCAGAAACCGGTTTATGATCGGGTTCCGGGGCGGGGTAAATTTTACACATCCCCTGGTAAGCGAACACTATTCGGTGTTTGCGCCGGGTGTGCAGTCGCCGCACGGATCCGTCCCTAAAAACTACGCAGGCTTCATGCAAAACATGGGCTATGGAGGCGGCATAACAGCAAGTTACGGCATTATAAACAACCTGAGCCTGGTACTCGAAGCTTTGTTTTACCAGTATCGTTTTTCGTACAGTAATACCTACCAGTGGAGCAACAGCAATGGAGCTCCACTGCAGATGGAGCGAAATTTCCATAAGCGGCTCAGTTATTTCGAAGCTCCGCTGATGCTGCGCTACGACATACTGGCACGCCGGGTATCGCCGTTTATACAGGCCGGTGTGGCCCCCGGGTACCTGTTTTCGGCACAGGCCGGCCACAGCACAGTACAGCAGGGTGCTCTGCCCTCAGAAGCCGAAGAGCACAGCGATATACGCGACGAAAGCATCAGTTACAACCGCTTTCACCTGAGCGCCGTTGGCGGACTGGGCCTGAGCTTTTATGCCGGCAAAACCATGTTCCTGCTCGGTGCCAATGCCCGCTACTCTGTACTGCAACCTACCTCCGACCTGCACCGTTTCCAAAACAGCAGCGCCAGCGGTGCACTGGATGTGCAGGATAAATACCGCCTGCTGAATATGGAACTGTACCTGCAGCTGATGTTTCCCATCGGAGCCAAATGCGCAGGAATGCCTAAATTCTTTTAAGCCCGGCAATTGTTATGAAAAAGCATATACCTTACTTTCTCTTTCTTGCCTGCCTCTTTAGCCTGTATGGTTGCCGTAAGGATAAACTGCCCAAAAATATGGAGCCGGGTTACTTTAAAATATACGACGATCCGGCTTCTGCAAACAGCTACCGTGTGCTGGATGTGCAAGAAACCGGCGACGGCGGAGCCCTGATACTTTCGGAGCTGAACCACAATACCATTTACCTCATACGCGCGGCAGCCGACGGTAAACAGGTTACGGCAGCCGCCATTGGCAATGGTTCGCAACACCCTCTGCCATCGCTGCTGCAGATAAACGGGGCTTATTATGCAGGTGCTATGGACGAAACCGGACTTTTTGCACGTATACTGCAGGTAGACGATCAGTCATGCTCTGTGCTGGGCACGGCCGACGTACCTTCGCTGCTGTACCCGCTTGCCTTTTCGGCCACGGGCGATAATAATATACTGCTGCTGAGCTACGACCGCATCAATTACAGGTCGCAGCTTTCGAAGCTGGAACCCGGCGGACAGATACAGTGGACGCAAAGTGTGAATGTTTACCAGGATACCGAAACGCAAATCGTTGCGCACCTCAATGGTACCGGCAAACGTTATCCCTTTTATACCGCTGTGTGGAACGGGAAATATGTAATGAACGGTTTTTATAATTACAGCTTTTCGTTTCTGCTGTTTGGCAACAGCGGCCCCGAAACGGTGTATAACGGAAGTAACTATAACTCGGGTACAAATGCCATGCAGGTGCTGAATAACGGCAATGCACTTATTACACGTTTTTCGTTCGGCAGCTCGTACCTGGTACCCTCTTTTGCACAAAGTACGGGTACTATCGACCTTACCGATAACATGGGCGGAATACAGATCGACGATGCCGCCGAGAACTCAGACTTTCGCCTGGGGCATATAGAGATCGATCATACCGTTTATACCGCATATGCCTATAATACCCAAAACGGACGCGTGTGTTTTTCGTTACTTACAGAAAACGGAACCCTGAAAGCCCGCCATTATTTCGGAAACAGCGAAACACCTTTCCGCATTGGCAATTTCAGGGCCACTGCCGATAAAGGACTCATCCTCGCCGGCACCCTGCAAGTGGCCGGCGCATTTCCCCGGCCGGCACTTTTTAAACTGAACGAAAAGGAACTGTACGAAATACTGGGCCTCGACTACGAAAAAGCGCAGAAAGAGTAAACTACTACACTGCTTTTTAACGCACCACCACAAATTTAACAAGTCCGCGGTTCCTGCGTACGCTGCCTTGTATCACCAGGTAATATATACCCGGTGCCCAGGACGAAGCATCTATATCCAGCGTTCTGTTACCCGGGGTTAAATAACCCAGCGTACGCTGCATAACGGCTGTACCACCTTCGTTGTATACACCAAATGTATAGGTATCGCTTTCGCTCAGTTTATAGCGTAGTACCGCCATCCCCGGCGAAGGGTTGGGACTTACCGACATTTCGGGTCCGCTCTGCTTGTATGTTTCGTCTGCCACCCATTTACAATCGATTATATCCAGGCGCGAGTCTGCCCAGCCGTCAAAGGCCACATGCTGCAAGGCAGCCACATCGGCACCCAGCCAGTCTTTTACCAGGGCGGTCATTACCTGCCGGTAATCGATCTGCATGGGCAGGTTTCCCCCCTGCAGGTCGGCCTGGGACGGGTTTGTACCAAACACGCCTGCTTTTACACAGTTGCCAAAGACAAACAGGGGGGCGGCATCGCCATGGTCGGTGCCATAACTGGCATTAGAAGCTATACGGCGGCCAAACTCCGAAATGGTAGCCGTAACCACACGGTCGCCAAGTCCGAGCTGCTGCAGGTCGTTATGAAAAGCCTGCACTGCCGACGATATATGATACAGCAATGCGGCATGCGCTCCCATTGTTGTATCGTTTTCCAATACCTGGTTTGCATGGGTATCGAACCCACCGATACGGCAGAGGAATATTTTTGTGCGGCAGCCGCCGCTAAGCAGGCGCGCCACAATCTTAAGCTGCGGTGCCAGGTGATTGTTCAGAGCTCCCTGTGGTGCCAGATGCGGATATATGGCAGGATACACCACCGGCGAATTACTGCCCGCCAGGAACACATCGCGCAAGCGCTGGGCATATACATTCCCCTGCTGCTCCATTTCGGCAATATAGCGCAACTCTTCTCCCGCATAATTATCCGGGAAATTGTACAGCGGATCTGTACCTACGCTGTTTATAAGATTATAAAAGGCCACCGGATCCTGTATCCCCAGCGAAACCGGTATACCATTGCCTTTATGGAAGGCCAGGGAAAGCCCCGAACCAATTTCCAGAGCAAGCGGGTCGGGCATATCGGCGTTAGGGTATGCTGCCGGATAATTGGGGTAATAGTAATCGAGATAACGCCCCATCCAGCCCGATGCCAGGTACTGGTCGTAATCGCCACCCATAAACCATATATCGCGGCTGCGGAAATGCGAAGCATTCAGGTTTTCGTAGGATACATTCTGCACCAGGGCCATTTTTCCCTGGTCGTACAGGGCCTTTACACCCGTCATATCGGTATGCAGACCCACATTCCGCACATCTTCGAGCGTATGATCGAGGCTGATGTATTTGCGGGATCCGCTCTGTGGAATGGCAATATTGGGGCGCACATTGTAATAGGCCCCGTAATTGTTTACGGGAATTACGGTGTTTAGTCCGTCGTTACCGCCATGCAACTGCACAATTACCAGCACACGGTCGTTAAGCGAAGATGCGGCCCAGGCGCTAAGCAGATTATTAACCGGGTTAGCAAATACCGGAACTCCGCCCAGTAAAAGCGGGGCAGCCGAGGCAGCTGATGTGGTACGTAAAAAATCTCTTCTCTTCATCGCTGCTTATTTTTAAATGATCTGGTATTCGGGACTCTGTGTAAGGGCAATAAAGAGACGTTCGAGCGGTATTCGCACCCCGGTATCGGTACCGGTATTTACATAGTTGTTCCATTCGCTTTGCCAGGCAGCCGGCGTTAGCGTATCCAGGAATACATCGTTGCGGAAAAAAGCCCGGCGGGTGGCATCGGGAGCTACGGGAAACAACAGGCCGGTAAGCTCGTCCAGCAGTATATCGGCATCCGAAGGGTTGCTCAGGTTCAGCTGTACCCACTGCACAAAATCGAAATACAGTCCGGGTATACTGCCTCCCAGCAGCAGTTCGAAGAATTTATACCGTTCGGCCAGGTAATTGGGAGTAATCCAGCAGCGGTTAAACATCGGGAACTGGTAGTATGCATCATAACCAGCCACATCGTAGGGCTGAAAAAGGTCCATCCCCTGCCGCCCGAATGCCGAAAGCAAAGCACCCAGGGTATTATGGAAACCTGTATTGTCGGCGGCCTCATCCGGAAGGGGTATATCGAAGGTATTCAGCGCATTCAGCACCAGCTCCAGGGGCGACTTAATGATGGAACCGTACACATCGTTCTGGGGTATGGCATCGTCTTCGTCGTAAAAATGCTCGCTGCAGAGCAGGGTTTTAAGCACAGGCATAAGCTGGTAGCCGGAACTTTTAAACTGCTGGGCCAGCGGAAGTATAATATCGTTTTCCACTTCGTTTGTTATGTGGTAGTATACAAAGAAGCGGTATAACTTTCGTATGATATAGGCAGCGGTATGGTCCTGCCCGAATACCATATCTATAAACTGAGTAAGCTCGTTCTGTGCCGAAGTTACAGAATTATCGGCACTGGTAATTACCGCTCCCTGGAATGCCGCACTGAAGGTTTTACTGCCCTGGCTGTGCTGTGTGGCCGTAGTACCGTTTCCTTTCAGTTTGCCGCAGGGCAGCCCCGTAAGCGGGTCGGTAGTGGCATAGCCTGCCTCGTCGGTGGTCCAGCCCGTAAGCACGGCTGTGGCGCTCTGCACATCCTGCTCGGTAAAGGTTGTGTAATTCCCGGGGCCCAGCTGGGCTCCCTTACCAACAGTAAATAGCTCGAAAAACTCGCGGGCAAAATTTTCCTGGGGTGCACCGGCCACATTGTACTTGCCGTCGAGATGCGAAAGCATGGCATTGTCGATAACCACGGCCTGCGTAAGATCGCGGAAACTGCCGGTGGTATAGTAACGGAACAGGGCCAGCTGGTAGTATACCGAATCGGTTTTGGGTATACGTTCTATAATGGTAGGAAAATGTGTATGCAGGTAAAATACCAGGCGCTCGTGGATACTGATGCCTGAATTTTTGAGCAATGCCGTCCACCAGTGCAACAGGTAACGCTGCAGCTCAAATCCTTCGGAAAGCGGCGTACCGCCTATCCAGCTAACAAGTGGTGATGACAGGGGCTCAAGCGGCGGAGTAACGGCAGGAGGCATCTGGAACAGCAGATCTACTGCATCGGGTGCTGTAAGATTTGCAAACTGCTGGCGCGTAGCTATGTTGAAACCAAAAACTGCCCGCCTTAACAGATGTGATGCCCTGGCATTGCCTAATACTCCCGTTACCGGGTTTAAAGAAGCCATAAGCGCATCCTGAATTATGTATGGGTAAATATAGGAATTGCTTTAATATTTCCGAACCGGAGAAATGCTTTTTTTGCATATGGATACCGGGTGTATATAAACGAAACAAATGTGTAAAAAAATAACCGGCCTAAACCGGTTATTTAATTAATCATGGATAAGATAATATTCCCTGGCGAATATTCTTATGCTACATTATTTGGTCACGATTTAAAAAATCATGTATGGCATTGTAAATGTATACAAATGCAGGTCTTTTGCCGGAACTTTGTTAGTTACCGTACCCGATCCTTAGCAAACGTTACTGTACAATAAAACTCCGGCTCAGGGCCATTCCTTCGCCATAGATCTTTATACGGTACATTCCCGCCCTCAGCGCCGAAACGTCTATGCGCAGCTCTGAGTCCGAGCCTTGGCTCCGGGGGAGCATATATGCGCGGCCCCACATATCGTATACCTCTATCTGCAAAGCGGCCGGTAATGCCTTGCCCGAAAAACGCATATATATAAAGTCGCCTGCAGGATTAGGGTAAAGACTTACATTGGCCGTGGCCGTCCCGCTCAGTGAGGCATCTCCGGCTACCTGCACATTGGTACAGACCGAATCGGCCCCACAGGAATTCACGGCCTTCAGGCAAACCAGGTATGTGCCGGCATTTGCGTATACATGTGTAGGAGTTTGTTCTGCCGAGGTTTCTCCGTCGCCAAAGTCCCAGGTATATGTATCTGCCCCCGACGATACATTGCCAAACGTAACACCAAATGCCGTATTGGTATGGGTAAAGCCTGCATCGGGCTGCGGACACTGCATCTGTACCTGTGTGCAAAAGGTATCGGCACCGCAGGAATCGATGGCGTACAGGCATACATTATATGTGCCTGTATCTGTATATATATGCTGCGGATTTTGCTGCATGGAGCTGTTGCCGTCGCCAAAATCCCAGAGCAGGAGGTTGGCCCCGGCAGACTGATCGGTGCAGTTGAGCGTAAGCAGCGAGCTGCTGTAGGTAAATGCTGCGCTTACAGCCGGCATACATACATCGTAACACACCGTTATACGAATATGATCGATATACGAAGTAGTAATACCTCCGCAGGTGTAGTCGATATTGGCAAAATAAAGTCCGAATCCGGGCGAATTAATATCGTCGGGGGTCCAGGCCGCACCCCACAGGTTGTTGCAGCCACCATAACTTACATAGGTATCTGTGTATGGCCAGGGCACAGCTCCCTGAGCCATATTACTGCCGGTTTCCACACCGTTCTTGAGTAAACGCAGGCCGTTGTCCTGAATATTACTGCCCGGACTTGCCCGTTTTTCTATTTCAACAATAATGCCTGTAATTACTGCCGCCGAGGGAATAGAAAAGCCGAAACTATCTACTTTAAGGCAGGCACTGTTGGCATCGCAGCAGGCACAATGGCTGGCTGTGGCATAAACATCGTCCGACTTATGCGTTTCGGCCGAAGGACTCAGCTGCAGCGAACTGCCGTACGAAAAACTACAGTTGCCGCTGAGCGAACGGGCCGGACTGTAAGGCCCCTGCTGGTACTGCGCCCGCAACGGCTGAAAGCTTACACATAAAAAAGCGGTGATGAGTGTACTGTACATAAATACCCATATACATCTCATAGTTTCTGTTGGTTATTGGTTACTTCTGAAAAACAAGTTAGGTATTTTTTTGCGCTTTTCTGCACTTTTCACCGGCAGCAACCACTAAATTTTATATTTGCAGTAAACCTGAGCTATGGAAAACCATATAGCCAAAGTGGCCATTACCGGTGCAGCGGGGCATATAGGAACGGCTCTGCTGGAAGAGCTGGAACGCCGTAATATAGCCTGCCGGGTACTTGTACGCAGTAATGCTGAATACTTCCGGCAAAAAGGTATTGAATATATCCAGGGCGATATATGCGATGCAGAGGCCGTTTCGCAGCTGCTCAGCGGCTGCGATGCGCTTATACACTGCGCCGCTGTTATAAGCATTACCGGCGATAAAGACGGCATGGTACACAAAACCAATGTAGAGGGAGTACGCACCGTTATGCAGGCCGCACTCGACCATAAACTGAAACGCGTACTGCATATCTCCAGCATACATGCTCACAACCCGCACCCCCGCCACGAAACCCTGGACGAACAGCGCGGTTTTGTAAACGACCAGGCCTATGCCTACGACCGCAGTAAACGCGACGGGCAGCGCATTGTTCAGGAATTTATTGCCCGGGGATTGCCGGCTATTATTCTTAACCCTACCTCCGTTACCGGTCCGCCGGAACACAAATTATCGCTGCAGGCAAAGGCCATACGCGATATTTACCTGGGTAAGATTCCGGCTATATTCAAAGGCGGGTACGACTGGGTAGACGTACGCGATGTATCTGCAGCCATATGTAATGCCCTTTTTATGGGTAACCTGGGCGAAAGTTACCTGCTTAGCGGACAGTATTATACCCTTAAGGAAATTGTACACATGGTAAGTGCCGTTAAAGGTAAACCCATACGCACCGTTACCCTGCCCGTATGGACTGCCAAGGCAGGACTTCCTTTTGTTGCACTGCAGTCGAAAATAAGCGGTAAACCGCCTTTATATACCATAGAGTCGATAGATATACTGCTGCATGGCAATACCCGTGTAAGCAGCCAGAAAGCCCGGCGCGACCTGCTTTTTAATCCCCGCCCCTTCCCCGATACCCTGCGCGACCTTATAGAACACCTTAAAACACTTGGCGAAATACACGTAAAACAATGAGCTCCATAACCAATACTCAATACCTGTATGTTAGCGCGGCATGGATAGCCGCAGGCATCATCATATTTTTTGTACTGCTGTGGAAAACCGCGCCATATGGCAGGCACAGCCGCAACGACTGGGGCCCGCTTATCGATAATAAACTGGGCTGGTTTTTTATGGAATTTTTTGTGCTGGTAGTACTCTGGTTCTTCCTGCTGCGCTATGGCGTTCACTGGAACCTGCCCACGGCCATTATCGTAGGCTGTTTCTGCTTTCATTACATAAACCGCAGCATTATTTTTCCGCTGCGTATCCATACCAATGGTAAAAAAATGCCGGTGGTAATTATGCTTTCGGGCATGGGCTTTAATCTTATGAACGGATTCCTGATCGGGTATTACCTTACCCATTTTGCGGGTTACGCTAACAGCTGGCTGTACGATGTTCGCTTTATAACAGGCCTGCTGCTCTTCCTGGGCGGTATGTATATTAACTGGAAAAGCGATGCCATGCTTATTGCCCTGCGCAAACCAGGCGAAACCGGCTACAAGATCCCGCAGGGCTTCCTGTTTAACCGTATCTCGTGCCCTAATCTTTTTGGCGAAATACTGGAATGGGCCGGCTTTGCCATACTGAGCTGGAGTATTCCCGGACTTGCCTTTTTTGTATGGACCTTTGCCAACCTGGTACCACGCGCATTATCGCACCACCGCTGGTACAGGCAGCAGTTTGCCGCTTACCCGGCATCGCGCAAAGCGGTTTTGCCGGGCCTTTGGTAAGTGTAATTACAGCTTGCTGATTTCGAAAGTGGGATATCCTTTTTCGCCCTGGGCATTCACAAAGCTCAGGAAACGCATTTTGTAGTAGTCGCCTTTACGGTCGCGTACCATGTATACATAAGGCTCTACCTCATAGGTCTGTGTATCGAAGTTGAACTTTTTCCAGTCGTAACCCATTGCATTCAGATGCGTGGAAAAGGTATACCCTGTAATCCAGTCCATGGTTACTTTCTCAAAATCTACTCCGTTGGAGTCTACTGCCGCAGCCAGGTTGCCCGAAGCATTGAACAGGATACCGTTTACGCTGTACCATTCAAAATCGATACCGTTATCGTAATACGCACGGTCGGTATACTGGGTAAAAATAAGGTCGAAGGTATTACGCAAAGGTTCTACCTTTACAAATTTACCCCCGTCTTTAAAGCTAAAGAACATAAAATTGTAGTCGGCATCTTTACTTATGCTGAATGTTTTGTAACCGCTGCCGTCTAATTCGGCTGTTTCAAAGCTGTAGGTGTCGCTTCCGCTGTTTAGCATCCTTATTTTTTTGTACCCTATAGGGTTACCCAGGGTAGTAACGCCCAGGTCCAGTATATGTACTTTATTCCGGTTGGCGCTGGCCTGCTTTATATCCATAGCTATACCAACAGCCTGCAGGTAGTCGTCGTAACGCCATCCGGGATTCTCGGGCGAAGGTGCCGGCGAATTTTGCTTAATATCGGTATCTTCGCTTATAAGTACCCGCATTTTTTTTGCGCTGTTTATCTTGGCATCCCAGTCGCCTGTAACCAGGTTCGAGAACGACAGATCCCAGCTTTCGCGGTGGTTCTCTCCAACAAAAGTGTTTGTTTCCATGTCGTAGTATACCTGCATGGAATAATCGCTTTTGGTAGCGGCTGTATTGGTAATGCCCGACAGAGGTTTATAATCTACCGGTTTGTCTTCCTTAAAACAGGAGCTAAAAAGCAGTATCCCCGAAAGGGCCAGTATTATATTCCGGATATTCCTCATTTTGTAAATGTATATTTAACCGATACGGCAAAAGTACGTCCGTAGCTTTGCGGCAGCGAGCCCGTAGCTCCGCCGTGCACACCCGACGACTGTGTGCCGCTTTGCAGTATATTGGTTACATTAAACAGGTTTTTACCATATATGCCTATAAGCAGGCTCTCTTTAAAGAAACTTTTCTGCAGGCTCAGGTCCAGCGTATTAAAATCGTGTAGTTTACCCTGGCGCACATTGTTATCGCCATCGGTATAAAAGAAGGGCGCAGCTCCGGTATACTTGTAAAAAGCCGATGCTGTAAGCTTCCATTTGGGTACGGTGTAGCTCACATTCAGGCGGCCTTCGGGTGTAAACAGGTAACGGTCGGGGCTGTTTCCTATACCAGGTATGGCCGTATTGATACCAATGTACGAACCACCTGCCTGCACACTCAGGTTACGATAGTTGAAGGTAGAGGTAAGGTTAAAGCCTGCGCTCTGGAAACGACCAATATTTACATTCTGGTAAATGGGCTGTGCCCCGGGAGCAATAGAATCGGTATAGGCAAGGGTTATACGGTCGCGTATATTGTTGTAAAATACACTGGGCTCCAGTGTAAAAGCATATTTCTCTTTGTTCATTTTAAAGGTAAGCATAAACAGGAAGTTGTCCGAATTTTCGGCCTTCAGGTTTTCGTTACCTATAATGTAGTGGTTTACGTCTATAAACTCGAAATACAGTTCTTTTATGTCGGGAGCACGGAATCCGCGACTCCAGGTAAAACGCATGGTAACATACCTGTGTGGTTTGTACATGGCACTGAACGAAGGTATGGGCGGTGCTTTGTAACGTGTATTATACCCATAGCGGAAGCCGGGTTTAAGGGTTAGTTTTTTCCAGGCGGTATATTCGGCCGATGCAAAAAGTGCATAATCGCCTATGTTCTGTGTGGTATCTTTTATACGCAGGCCTTTGCCCCAGTCGTGGCTGAGGTCGTAACCTACCTGTACATTCAGTTTTTCCGACGAGCTTACATACGTATAAATACCCCGCGACATAATCTGCTGAAACGCGTCGAAGGTACTGTCGGTAACCGTACGGTCCAGCGTAACCAGATCTTTCAGTACCACATCGCGCTGGCGTATAAAGCCGTTATGGGCCAGTGTAATATCCAGGTTGTGGCGCTGTTTTACGGAACCCTGCAGAAAAACAGCATTGCTATAACGCTGTGTGGTGTAATATTCGTCGAGAGCTGCTACATTGAACGGGGCTATAGGCTGACTTTTATTTTCTACTTTTTCGTGAAAATAATTGCCCTGGTAACGCAGCGTAAGTCCTTTAAAAGAATAGGCATACGAAAGTCCGCCGAAAACCTGGCGTTTGGGCTTCCACTGCAGGGTACGGCCCGTTAGGGTATCGGGGTTAAAACCGTCGAAAAAGTAACGGCCTCCATCGGCACGGAAACTGTGCCTTTTTTTGCGGTAACTTACAAAGGCATCGGCATTGTAGCGGCCTACTGTTTCGTAAAACAGCGAAACGCCGGCCTGTACCTGGTCTTTTTTCGGTTTTTTGGTAATTATATTAATGATGCCACCCAGTGCATTGGTTCCGTATTGTACGGAAGCCGGGCCCTGAATTACTTCAATACGTTCCACATTCTGCATGTTTATCTGGCTCAGGTCCACATTCCCGTTCAGGCGGCCTATAACCGGCACACCGTCTACCAGTATTTTTATATTCTCGCCGCCTACACCGCCCATCGTAAGCGAAGAGCCGAGAATATTATCTTTCGAAAGGCGGATGTTCAGTTCGTTCGACAGAACCTGATCGAGCGATACGGCACCCTGTTGCTGTATGCGCCTGGCATCAATAACCGTCACTTTCTGCACCGAATTATCTTCGCCCTGGGGTACAAAATTCGATACAATGGTAATGGGACTCATCATCCCTACGGCCGGTTTCATTTGTATAAGGTTATCGCCGGCCTGTAATGTAATGGTTTGCTGGTATCTTTCGAACGAAAGGTGACTCACCAGCACCTGTGCACTGCCCGGTTCAAAGCTAAGCCTGCAGCTGCCGTTCTCGTCGGTAGTACAATAGGTTTTATGCTCGTTCTGCAGCAGCGTTACATGCGCGGCAAATACCGGTGTACCGTCCTGTGCACTTACTACTTTTAACGTATTCTGGGCCGGAAGAACTCCGACCCAGAAAATACCTGTAACACAATAAACAATATAAAAAACTGCGTTTCTCACCGTTATTATTTGCGGATCATCAGTTTTTCGGTGCGTATGCTTACGCCATCCGTAATTTTTACGATATACATTCCGTTGCTAAGCCCGTTCAGGGGAAGCTGCCACTGGTTAATACCGCTCACTGCTGCTTTGGAAGCAGTATATACCAGGCGGCCACCCATATCGAGCACCTGTACCTGCATTTGCGTATTGTTGGCCGAAGTAAATACCAGCTGTACATTTTCTACTGCCGGGTTAGGAAACATGGCAATGGCCGGTATGGTAGAGGCACTTTCTTCTACCGATACCTGCGATACCTTACGTTTTTCGAACTTGTACTTACCTGTGCTTCCGCCACCAAATCCGGTAAAGCGTATCTGCCAGATGTTACCGGGTATGTCTTTTATAAAATAGCTCAGCGAATCGGCTACTTCCCACTGGAATGTAGTATAATTCAGCCTTTTCCAGTCATCGCCTATCACATCTATAAAGTCAGCGCTCAGTGCATAATCCTGGTATATGGCATCATCGGCAGGCAGGCCTTCTGCCTGGGCAATCTCCACATTGTTATTGGTAAGTACGCCGGTAATGGCGCGGCCATAGTTGGGGTTTGCCGGGTCTGACTCTACGTAACGTGTAAACACCAGATCGAAAGCCGTATTCGAAGGCTCGTCGTTGGAGGTCTGGTCTGTTGCAAAAGTATAGTAAATGAAGTTTTTACCGGTTAAGCCCTGTTTCGAAACCGACAGTACTTCCTGGTTCGATCCGTTCAGGTCGGCTACCCATATGGTATAAGTAGAATTCATTGCTCCCAGCGAACGTATCCATATCCGCTTCCAGGCACCACCTACGGTTCTGTAAACAAATATCTTGTTGCCTATAACATCGTGCGTGGTGCTGTTATATACGCCCCAGCCATAGTTCGGGTGACCGGTAGCTCCGTATTCGAAGGCAGAGCCGGTCCACACCTCTTTAGAGTCGTAGCAGGGAGTAAGTGTAGCATTTGTACCGTTATAGATACCTGTGGTATCTATAGCATTGTACCATACGCTGGTATCGCCGCTGCTTTTAAAAAGCTTTGCGTCGAACGCACCGTTTATACGGATAGAGGCTGAATAGCCCTCTGCCGTGTAAAACTCAAGGTCGCGGGTGCTGAAGGGTACCGATCCTGCCTGGCCGTTTTCCAGGCTGTAAAAGATCCGGTTTACATATTGAGGCCCGGTGGCAACCGAATCGGCTACCCAGGTCTGTGCATTTACTGTAAGAAATCCGCTTAATGCGATTACGGAAAGTATACCTTTTTTCATTGTAAAAACTCTTTGTATTAAGATACGGCAAAAGTACGGGTGACGGATTGCGTCTGCAATGCTCATTTTTAGGTAAATTGGTACCTAAGATTAGGTAAGCCCCCTACCTTAAATAAAGGTACACTGCGGCCGTGCAGGTACAAATAAAAAAGACAGAATGGTAATTCTGCCTCCTTTAAATTTTATAATCGCTTTATACACCCTGCTTTGCAGGGCATATTCAGAAAAAATTCGTATCTTAGTAGATGGGGATAACCTCGGTAATGGTTTCGCCGGGTTTAATTTTTACAATACCCGAACCCAGTTTGCCGCCCTTGCTCACATCGCAGTTCAGCACCTGGTCAACCGGCACTTCTTCAAGTGTGGTATAGTCGGCCTGGTCGTATATAGCCAGCCCGTTGTAATCGGTGGTCATCGTTTCATCCACGTCTTTCTGATGCAGATGCACCGTGGCATTGGGCACCCGTAGTTTGGTAATACCGTCTATTACAATAATACGCGCAATACCATGGCGGGGCTTTTTGTAGCAGGAAGTGCTGCCGGCTGCGAATACAACAAGAAAGCTAAGTGCAAGTAATTTCAGACTGCTTTTCATAACACTGATTACAAAAGTTATTTCTACAAATATAAATATTCCTTTGTATTAACGAATATTAACCCTCAAATTTCACCTTTAGGGGCGTGTGCAGCCCGTATACCCTGTATAAACGCCGCCCCGGCTATACGCTACGGCCCCCTTTGCCGCGGCGGCAAAGGAATGGCCCCGCTGCTATCCGGCACGCTTTATATACCTGCCGTTCCTTTACCAGGGCTTAAGGGCCGTATATTTTTGTATTTTTGCTTTCATTTTTAAACCGATTATGCAGGATATCATTCAACAGTTACAGGCCGAGGTAGATGCCTTTGCTATTACAGATGCCGCCACCAAAGAGGCTTTTCGTCTCAGGTTCCTTTCCCGTAAAGGAAGTATTTCTGTACTGTTCGACGATTTTAAAGCCCTGCCTCCCGAGCAGAAACGAAGCCTGGGTGCTCCGCTGAACGTATTAAAAAAGAATGCAGAAGAAAAATGGAATGCTGCCGAATTCAGCCAGACCAAAAGCAGCACTTCCGATGTAGACCTTACCCGCCCTTCGGGTTTTATGCCCCCGGGCAGCATACACCCCCTCAACCTGGTAAAACACGAGCTTATTGCCGTTTTTCAGGGGCTTGGATTCGAAACCGCCACCGGCCCCGAAATCGAAAGCGACTGGCATAACTTTACCGCGCTTAATATGCCCGAAGATCATCCCGCACGCGATATGCAGGATACTTTTTTTGTGCAGACCGACCCCGCCATTGTGCTGCGTACTCATACCTCACCCGTACAGATCCGCACCATGCTCAGCCAGAAGCCGCCTATACGCATTATTGCCCCCGGCCGCGTATACCGTTGCGACAGCGATGCCACACACTCGCCCATATTTCACCAGATCGAAGGCCTGTATATCGATAAAAAAGTAAGCTTTGCCGACCTTAAACAGGTACTGTACTATTTTGTAAAAGAGATCTTCGGCAACGATGTAAACATCCGTTTCCGCCCCAGCTTCTTCCCCTTTACCGAACCTTCGGCCGAAATGGATATAGAATGGGTAAAAAATGGCGAAAAACGCTGGATGGAAATCCTGGGCTGCGGTATGGTAGACCCTAATGTGCTGCAGCATTGTGGCATTGACCCGGAAGAATATACCGGTTTTGCCTTTGGCCTGGGCGTAGAACGCATCTGCATGCTTAAATATGGCATAAGCGATATACGCCTGTTCCTGGAAAACGATCTGCGCTTCCTGCGCCAGTTTGCCAGCGAAAAACTGGTTTAATCTTCTTCCATACGAAAACGGTCGGCATCAGCCGCAAAAGGAAACCGCTGCCTGAAGCTTAGCAATGCTTCTTTTACAAGCCTTGCACCTGTCCATTTTTCGGCAAAGGCAGGAGCCTGCTGCATAGGTTTGCCATAAAAGTTCAGTATTGCACTGTCGCCGGCATGCAGTATACCGTTACCATCGTTTCCTACACGGTTCACTCCTGCCACATAGGCCTGGTTCTCTATGGCCCGGGCAACAAGCAGCTGTTTCCAGGCATAGCTGCGGCGTTCGGGCCAGCTGGCCACATACAGCAGCAGGTCGTAATCGGCTTCGGGCGTCCTGCGCGAAAACACCGGGAAACGCAGGTCGTAACAGATCAATGGTAGTATACGCCAGCCTTTGTATTCAATAATGGTTTTGGATGTACCAGCCGCGTAATGCTCCTCTTCCTTTGCCAGGGAAAACAAATGCCGCTTGGAATAGGTATGGCATATGCCATCGGGCTGCACCCAGTAAAAACGGTTGTAGTATGCCCCGTTATCAAGAGTTATAAAGCTTCCGCACAGCACTTTGCCATACATTTCTGCCATGCTGCGCATCCACTGGTATGTAGCTCCGTCAGCCGGTTCGGCCAGCGCTTTTGCCTGCATGGTAAAACCGGTACTGAACATTTCGGGAAGTACCCATACATCGGCATCTGCCGGGGCTGCCGTTAACCATTGCTCTGTAAGCCGTGCAAGAGTTTCTTCCTTATCTTCCCAGCAGGGTGCAAACTGTAAAAGGGCTATGTTCAGATCCTGCATAATATCTCCGCTGCTTTCTTAAGTGTATCGTCGTTCTTGGCAAAACAGAAGCGCAGCATTTTTTCGTCCCGCTTGTCTGTATAAAATACCGAAAGGGGGATAGAGGCTATTTTATATTCGCGGGTAAGACGCATGGCAAATTCCAGGTCGTTTTCCTCGCTTATTTTTTTATAACACAGGTTCTGGAAATAGGTGCCGCTCGAGGCTTTGGAAGTAAACCGCGAAGCTTTTACCGCCTGCATAAACAAATCGCGCTTGGCCTGGTAAAAAGCAGGCAGGGCCTTCAGATCGTCGCTGCGGTTCAGCATTTCGGCAAAGGCATACTGCATGGGTGTATTTACGGCAAAAACATTATACTGGTGCACTTTGCGAAATTCGGCCATCAGCGCTTCGGGGGCAAGCACATAACCAATCTTCCAGCCTGTGGTATGGTACGATTTTCCAAACGACGATACCACAAAACTGCGGCCCGCAAGCCCGGGAAAGCGTGCCACACTCTGATGCTCGTAGCCGTCGAACAAAATATGCTCGTATACCTCATCACTTAGTACAATAATATCGGTACCGGCAAGCAGTTTTTCGAGCTTTTGCATATCGGCCGCATTCAGTATACTCCCTGTAGGGTTATGAGGGGTATTTATAATAAGCATTTTGGTGTTCTTGGTAACAAATTTCCTTACCACATCCCAGGGTACGGCATAGTCGGGAGCGCTCAGCGGCACATGTTTGCATACTCCGCCGGCCAGTTCCACGGCAGGGGCATAACAATCGTAGGCAGGCTCCAGTATAATTACCTCATCTTTGGGCCTTACCACCGAAAGTATGGCTGTAAAAAGGGCCTCTGTAGCTCCGGCAGTAATGGTAATCTCGGTATCGGGGTTATATGCGGCAGAATAGAAAGCTTCGGTTTTGGCAGCAATGCGTTCGCGCAGCAGTGGCAGGCCCGGCATAGGTGCATATTGGTTATAACCCGCATGCATTGCTTTTTCTACCTCGCGAAACAGTGCCGGATCGGCCCCGAAATCCGGAAAACCCTGCGACAGGTTTACGGCATCGTGCTCCCTGGCAAGGGCCGACATTGTGGTAAATATCGTGGTCTTGATGGAAGGGAATTTGGTAGAATGATGAATGGAAAGCTGCATGAATTTTGGGTATCTGTATTACAAATTAACGTAAAAGCGTACCCTTTCGCTTCAACCGTTAATAACTTTTATGCTAAGATTCGTTAATAAAAACGGGCTTCTGACAAAAAAAACGGACTCCCTGCTAACAGGAAGTCCGCTGTACTTACGGGAAAAAATATTCCCTATTTTTTCAGTATCACACGTTGTGTGTGTGTCTGGTTTCCGCTTGTATAACGCAGCAGGTAAATGCCTTCGGCATATGCTGCCAGGTTGTAGGTACGGGTGGCATTTCCGCCGGATGTGTACACCATATCGCTGAACAGAACAGCTCCGGTAAGGCTTAGCATCTCTATACGGATATCGCCGCTGTTTATACCTTCGAACACTACATTCAGTTCGGTACTGGCCGGATTAGGGAATACACGTACCAGGCCTTTGCTGCCATCGGTATTCTCTATACCGAAGGTGGTTACAAAGTTTACATCATCGCTTCCGGAACAGCCGTTGGCATCGGTTACCGTTACGCTGTAGGTGCCATTGGCAGTTACTGTAATAGATTGTGTAGTAGCTCCGGTATTCCAGAGGTAAGAGGCAAAACCGGCCGGAGCAGTAAGCGTGGCCGAAGCGCTGGAAGTGCTGATATCAGCACCCAGGTTTACAACAGGAGACGGGTTTACGGTAATAGCAGCCGTAGCACTGCCTGAGCAGCCATTGCCATCGGTATAGTCATAGCTGATGGTTTGTGTGCCAGAAGCCGGGTCGAACTGTCCGCCACTAACACCGGTTCCGCTGTAGGTACCACCGGCAGGTGTTCCGCCTGTAATGGCAAAAGGAGCTGCATCGGCACATACCGCCGCCGGAGCTGTAAAGCTTACCGCCGGAGCTGTGTTTACGGTAATGGTTGCAACAGCTGTATTGGAGCAGCCGTTACCATCGGTGTAGTCGTAGCTTACAGACTGTGTACCCGAAGCCGGGTCGAACTGGCCGCCGCTAACACCGGTTCCGCTGTAGGTACCGCCCGCAGGTGTTCCGCCTGTAATGGCAAAAGGAGCACTGTTAGAACAGGCAGCAGCCGGAGCTGTAAAGTTTACAGAAGGTGCCGTATTTACCGTAATGGCAGCACTTGTGCTGTGCGAACAGCCATATGGATCGGTGTAATCGTACGTAATGGTTTGTGTACCCGAAGCCGGATCGAACTGACCGCCGCTAACACCGGTTCCGCTGTAAGTACCGCCGGCAGGAGAGCCTTCGGTAAGTGTATGCAGGGCATCGTTGGAGCAGAGGGCAGGCAACCCGTTAAGTGCGGTTGGGTTTGCTGGACAAACCGTGGTAATGCTGTATGCATTTGAACCGGCGCAACCACTGTTATCGTTTACGGTTACTGTAAAGTTAAAGGTACCTGTAGCAGTAGGTGTTCCGGAAATAACACCGGCAGCCGAAAGTGTAAGGCCCGGAGGCAGAGCACCCGCCGTAATGGCATAATTGGGAGCACCCAGGGCTCCGGTCTGTGCAAGATTCTGGCTGTATGCAGAACCTGCCGTTCCGCCCGGCAGTGAGGCAGGGGTTACCGTAAGCACAGGACATACATAAGGTGTATATACTACATTATCGATACCGATATAGTCGGAATTGGAACCCGAAGGACCCGCACTCGTTACAAAATAACGGAAGCCAATACGTCCGGAAGTAGGTGCCGGAAGACCGGATAACGTAATGGTATACAGTGTCCATACATAAGGATATCCACCGGCTATCAGTGTAGGGTTTACGCTCGTAAGCAGTGTGCTAAAATCGCCTACGTTATTACCTGCGGCACCTACATTAGTACTGGCACCATTGGTGCTTAAACGTACTTCCAGGCGGTCGGGATAGTCCGTTCCACCTCCCGGTGTAGCCGGTTTGCGGGTATAAAACGTAAGCACGTCGCCGTTACGGAAGGTACGGTTGGGCGTAAGCAGCCAGGTGCTGATAATGCCGGACCCGCCGGTAGTACTGTTAAAGTTGGCTCCTATATAGGAGTTTGCGGCACCGTTATACGAGTCGAAAGGACCGCCTCCGGCTACGCTCGTTCCCTGGAACCAGCTGGTGATGCCTACAGGCGCACTGTTGTTCTGGAGAAACCAGCCATTTCCTGCAAGCAGGGTAATGTCGTCAAAATTTTCTGTGAATGCCTGCCCCCGTGCATCGGTAAATGGCAGATACAGCAGACCAAGGCCCGCCACAATGTGGTAGAAAAACTTCTTCATAAGCATTTGGGTTTGTGTGTAGTTAAAATGGAATTGTGTTAAGGTATGTTAATGGTCGAGGCAAAGGTATAAAAAAAGGGACTCACTATGAGCCCCTTTTAAATTTTATGTTATAAAACTATTATTTATTTAGCACAATACGGTGTATTGTGGTATGTCCTGCTGCCTGCAGACGGATCAGGTATACTCCCTCTGCAAACGAATCCAGCTGAAGTACATGCTGTGCCGAACCGGCGCTCGG
>Ga0067045_1028366_pt1 | contig 35329 bp, 30 predicted proteins | sample TerdegcTABiofilm_FD_59184 | JGI IMG/M metagenome (GOLD analysis project Ga0067045, IMG submission 59184) | Combined Assembly of (Gp0054472, Gp0054536) Wastewater bioreactor microbial communities from Singapore -Terephthalate degrading...
GTAGGATTCAGGAAAACCTGTATTGGATGAGGCTGAAAAAGACCGAAAACACACCAAAACTACCCATAACTACCCATTATGCCTGGCACCAGACACAACACCAGCCACACGATGCCTGGCACCGGTGTGGCTTAGTATGTAAATGCGTGATAAAAATAATAACCGGAAACAAGAACAAGGAAAGCTGAATTTATATAAATCAAAATATTTCTGTACTTGACAAGTTTCAATATCTGGTCGCCAAGCAATATAGCTATTACCGGATAAATGCTCGACGACAGAGCAAATCCCGTTCCTACTATCAACGAGTGAAATACCGAACCTTTTAATGTGAGTGGTAGCAGAATTGCAAGTCTTCCACACATAGCAGTTCCCCTGAGAATTCCGAGCATAATCCCAGCTAAAAAGCCGTTATTGCTATCTTTTTCTGATATGTTCTTGCCCCAGATGCTCCTTGCTGACCTTGTAAGAGGTTCTATCTGAGCATCCTCGCTGCTGCAGAAATTTCTGTCTTCCGCACAGGATTCGCAGAATTTGTATATCTCAGGCTTCTGAGTGATAATACAACTATTACAATCGTGTTCACATTTTTCTGTAAAATGTTTGTGATATCTTCCTGAATCCACTTTTTTTGATGAACGGCTAAACTTAACTATAAAATAGATTCCGAATATCAAAATCGTCATACCGGAAAAAATATCTATTACAGTTGCAGAGATTCTCAATTTTTCCCCGATAAGATGAAACACAAACACCAGAGATACTATCCCAACAAACCTGCCTAATATATAACCGGCACTGGTTTTTCTGGAAGATGTCTGAAGAGAAAAAATAACAAGGGCACAAATCCATATATTTGAAAATGTTAATCCGAGCAAAAATGCACTATACAGATCCGCTATCATAATTAGTCAAAGATATTGAGACTGTTTATAGAAGTTATTTATGCCTCTCTGATATATCCCTTGGAGAGAAGATGTGAAATCGCCTTTGCAACATCAATATCTGACAGGGGAGATTTATCCATCACTGCTCTTATCTGACCATAATTAATAATAAGCTGCAGCACATCCAGTTGTTCAGGCTTTAATTCCTTCAGCGGAGGTGATATAGGCGTATTTAATGTCAGAGACCTGTTCGGAGGAGGAATCTGGCCTGCGAGTTTTTTAAGTTCGTCTCTCTGTCTGAGGGCCTCCATAAGCAATACATCCAAGTCCTCATCAATCTCAATAACAAACTTGCGGTTATCGGGCGGATCAAATCTGTAACTGCCCTTATCCCATGTAATTATCCTGTATATTGCCTTGACCGGATTAAGAGAATGATTCTCATTGATACAGGCATAGGTTATCTGACCGGTCTTAAAGAATATCTTTCCTTCGTCCTGACTCTTGATTACCAGAACACCGCTCTTCTTGGAAACAGTTATCATCTGCAGAAGGTCAGCCATCGGAATCTCGGCGAGAGTCCCCTGATTTATTGAAGGGCCGCCGAGCATAGTCTTTCTTTGTGCCTGCTGCGGCTGCTGTCGTTCTTCTTCCTTTACAACCGCCTTATTTATCTTTACCTGACCGACTGCCTTCTTTACCTCACCCTTCTCAAGCCTGAAAAGAGACGTTCCTACAAGTATCCTGTCCCCCTCCTTTAATCTTACTCGCTTGATTCTTTCACCATTTACAAAAGTCCCGTTCGTAGAGCCCAGGTCCTGAATATATATCTGCCCGTTGTTCAACATAATCTTTGCGTGCATACGGGAGACCATATCTTCGACAATAACGATATCAATATCGCTCTTTCTGCCGATAATATACTCCCGGTTGTCGTCAAGAGGCATCTCCCCGCCCTGATACTTACCTGAAATAAACTTTAATACATAACCGCTGGATGACATCTTACATCCCTCCGTTATTTGTTATTTTGCTCGTTAATAAGTCTGATATACATCTGTGCATTCCTGTTCTCCGGATCTCTTTTGAGAATCTCCTCAAAATGATATTTTGCCTCGTCTGCCTTGCCGCTCAGATAGAGAAGGACTCCAAGATTGATTCGGGCACTGCTGAAATTGGGATTTGAATGCAGAATCTCTCTCAGGATTTTTATCGCCTCTTCCTTTTCTCCTTTATCCTTAAGTACCTGAGATAGTTTGAATTTTATATCCAGATACTCGGGTGCAAAATCAAGTGCCCGTCTGTATTCTCGCTCTGCAAAGAGCAGATGTCCTGCCCCCCTGAAGACATCCCCTATCTCCGAATACATATTTGCCACCTTGCTCTTCAGATAAGGTTCTATATCACTTGTCTTTCTGGCCTCGATTATCTCCTTCATCTTCCTGTGAACCTGGTTTGCCTTTTCATACTCGCCGTGTTCGTTGTAGAGAAGTGCCAGATTTGTGGCCGCCTCCACATACCCCGGATTCATCCCTACAGCCTCTTCGAGGTATTTACGGGCGTTCTCATAGTCGTTGCGGTGCCATGCAATTACACCGAGCATATAGAACACATCGGCAAACGGCTTCCCTATCCTTAGAGCCTCGGTCAGATACCCTTCTGCCTCTTCGTATTTGCCTGCCTTGAAAAGTTCTGTACCTTTATCCACATACTCTCTGAACTCAGAATTTCCTGCCATACTCATCCCTTTCCTTTGGATTTTGACAAGTTTTGAAGTTTATAAAGATATCTGCTGTTAGGGAATCTGCTGTTCATAATACCGAACATCTTATTGAATTCCTCACTTTTGTTCTGCAAATAGAGCGAGCAACAAAGGAGATACAAAGCCTCGTCCATTCCGTCAATAATTCCATATTTCTGAATAATCCCTTTAATACGGTTTTCTGTCGCCTCGAACTTGTTTCTCTTGAAATAAAACCTGGCTATATAGAGGTCGTGATAGATAAGCTTCAGATTCACCTTTTCAAGGTATTCCTTCGCCTCTTTCTCGTATTTCGAGCCTTTGAATTTTGTAAGAAAATCCGTAAATGCCTGCTGGGCCTTCAGGTTTGATGTCTGGTCCTTCTCATAAGAAGGTGGGAGAAAGAACCAGTCTCCCGGGGCATCTTTGAAATATGAAAGGGCCACCCTGTATGCTGCATAATCGGTCATGGGATGGGACGGATGAAGCTTGATGAACTCCTGATATGCATCAGCAGCGTCCGAATATTTTTCATCTTCAAAATAGGTATCACCGATCTTCAGCTCTGCCTCGGTAGCATATCTGGAAAACGGGTATTTTGCCTTTATCTGATTAAATTTATCGATAGCCTCCTGATAATAGCCCCCCTTCAGGGATTTAAGTGCCTCGTCGAATTCTTCCTTTGCACTCTCGCTCTCGGATTTGACCTGACCCGTAGTAGCACAACCGGCCGCGAGCAAAATACAGACAATTAATATTTTTGATTTACTCATAACCTCACTGATTCAGAATATTTATAATTTTTGGGAGTTTATGTCAATAAATAATTATGCTCCTGCTAATACCTCTAAGTTATTGCCAATAATCCCGAAATAAGTTATCATATTTCAAGTACCGCTCAGGAACGGAGGGAGCCGAATGAAAAAATTTTTTATTATAATATTAATACTGCTTCTAGCCCAGACCTCCTACGCGGGTGATTATGGCGTAGTAAAGGACGGTTTTCCAAGCTGGGAGGAACGTACTGTCCTGGTATGGACAAACAGAGCTCGTTCTGACCCTGTTCAGGACCTTAAAGGATGCACCGTCTGTGCCGATAAGGACTGCTACAATACTCCTTCAAAACCTTTGACCTACGACTACAATCTGAACCGTGCCGCAAGATTCCACTGTGCCAATCTGATATCCTGCGGGGGCAGACTACAGCACGATTCACCCTGTACCCTTGTAAGCAATCTAAGCAGTATATACCTTCCGAACGGAAGCTGCGACGGAAGTGCGTCCTGTGCATGCGAGGGAGGCAAGTGCGGATGCAGTCCGACCTGTACGAGCTGGAATTCAAGGATATCGATGTTCGGTTCATCTCCCTCGGGTGAAAATGCCGCCTACGGATATTCAGACCCTGTACAGACATTCTATCAGTGGTTCTGGGAACCCGAGTCAGATCCAAATTGTGGTTTCAGAAGTACAAACGGACACAGGGTAAACATACTCAACAACTCCCACTCTGCAATCGGCATCGGCAACTATCAGTCATACTGGACTCAGGATTTTTCGTATTCGGCAAAATATTCCAGAAGGCTCTTCTCCGGCACACACTATCCCAAGGCAGGGTCCAATATAGAATTCAGGGCAAACTGGGCAGACACAGCCGGTCCCTCACTTGCACTGGTAATAATAGATGGTATTCAGTTTGAAATGGAAATCGAGAGAGGCACACCGACAAACGGCACATTTCTTTACAAAGCTACTCTTCCTAACAGTTGTCACAGATATTACTTTCTCTTCAAATCCTCATCCGGCACAGTCGAGACTTTTCCCGATGAAGGTGCATACGGCCTGAACTGCAGTCAGGATTATTTCAGCACGAGGGACACAGTAGATGCGGGATACTCCGACATAAAGGCACCGGATATCACGGACACGGGAAAAGATACAGATTATGCAATCGATATAGTTGTACCTGACACCGGCAGAAGAGATATAATCACGGAGGACAGCCAGACCGATGGCCTGTACAATACCGACTCAGAATTCAGGCGCGATTCATATCCCGACTATGCAAATGATGATGATAGCGGTTGCAGCTGCAGTTACGTTCATTAGACCGAAAGGCGATATAAGTTTCAATATCAGTTCAATCCGGACCAACAGACTGAATACTTGATGTTAATCAGGAAATATAGTAAACAGACTGAGAGAGGAGGTATTTATTATGCCTATGTTTGAGATCACAATCGTTCCGCTCGGGACAAACTCCCCGTCACTCTCCAAATATGTCAGGATATCCTATGAAGAGATAAAAAAATCCGGTCTCAAGTTTCAGCTCACACCTATGGGTACCTGTATTACCGGAGATTTCAAAAGCGTATCTGAACTTGTAGAGAGAATACACGATAAATTCGCTGCACTCGGGATAGAAAGAATATCCACACATATAAAAATTGATGACAGGAGAGACAAAAAGATTACTTTTGAGTCAAAGATTAAGGCAGTAAAAGGGCGATAGATTTAAATTTTAAATACAGACCCGCTTTCAGTCTCTTCCCTTAGTTTTCGAATCACCCTGTGTTCATCTGTTCTGGCACCTTCAATACATAAATCTATATCCGAGAAGTTCCTGTTTGTCTTTTTTGCCCTCGAACCAAATAATATAATCTTTCGGGGATTTATTCTCCCGTCTATTATTCCTGTTATATCCTTTTAAATCAGTTCTAATCCTCTTTTCATAGGGATGAATATATAGTAAAACGTGAATCTCTTCAATAAATATATTTGCTAAACTTCCCTGTTTGTATCTAGTTTTTCTTTACCCTTTTTGAGATGTAAAACTGGAGATAAACTGCGACAGTAATTACAAAAATCGAGATGAACTGGCTGGTGGACAGATATGGCTCGATTACAAAACCCCTTATCTTATCGCCACGCAGGATCTCGAGGAATGACCGCAGAATAGGATAGAGCGTCATATACATCAACAGGACCTGTCCGTCAAACCGCTTCCTCGTTCTGAACAGAACAAGTATGAGAAATATAATCGTCTCACCAAAGGCCTCGTATAGCTGAACGGGGTGACGGGGAATACCTTTTGGGGCTATCGATTCGGGGTGATTAAAGACAACAGAGAATATAAAATCCTTAGCACACTCTTTGCCGTAACAGCAGCCGGCAGAAAAGCAGCCCAGTCTCCCGAATGCATGTCCTAAAGATACAGACGGAATCAGAATATCTGCAATCTTAAAAAACGGAAGTTTATGCTTTTTGGTATAATACAGGGTAAATAAAGCCGCACCTATAAATCCGCCATACCATACCAGACCGCCTTTATATATTTTTATAAACATCGATGGGTCTGCCATATATTCATCCCAGCTTACTATGATATATACAATTCTTGAACCAATCAGTCCCCATATCAGTATCCAGAAAGTCAGGTCGGATATAAGCTTTGGCTCTATCCCGAGCTTCTTTGCCTCACGGGTTGCAAGCCAGAGACCTACGATAAACCCGACTGCTATAAAAAAACCATAGGTGTGAATAGCAAGCGGGAAATCCCCGATCTTAAAAGGAAGCTCAAAGAGTTTCGGATACATTTTTATCTTCCTTCCTTCTTACCGAGTGCCACAGAAGTGCAGCACCGGCAAGCATTACAAGACTTATAATCTGCGAACTCGAGAGCATATTAAAAAAGAGACCCCTGTTGTCATTCCTGAAAAATTCAACAACGAACCTGAAAACGGCATATAATGTAACGAAATGAACTATTATCTGACCGTCATATTTTTTATGCTTTCTGAGATAAAGATACAGATACAAAAAGAGCGCCAGAGAGAAGAAAGACTCAAAGAGTTGTGTCGGCAGCAATGCCGGAGTTTCCATATCCTTCGCCCTATCTACCACTCCGGCGTTTGCGAGTTCTGCAAAAGCAGCACTCCCTTTCGGGAAGTGAACTCCCATAAAGGAATCTGTATGTAGTCCGAAACAGCAGCCGTTTAAAAAGCAGCCAAGTCGTCCGAAGAATAACCCTATCGCTGTTCCGTAACCTATCGTATCGGAGGTAAAGAGCATATTCATCCGTCTGATTCTCATAAATATCAGAGCCGCAAGTGTTCCGAGAATAAATCCCCCGTAATAAGCCAGACCTCCCTTAAAGATATTAAATATTCTGGACGGATGTGCAATGTAGAACCTGATTATCTTTTCTCCCCTGTTAAACTCCTTTATTACATCATCCCCGCCCTCTTTTTTCAGCTTCTGGGGGTCCGGCCCGCATTTGTCAATCTTCTTTGAACAATATACGTCGTGAGGTATGTCCTCGACCACCACGTGCATCAGTCTTGCCCCGATCATCCCGAAAATTACGATCACAATAGCAAGGTCTGTAAAATTCTTGACAGAGAGACCGTTTTTTCTGAATTCAATTATTCCGATTATTGTTGCAACAATAAACCCGACTGTCAGAAAGAAAAAATACGAGTGGACGGCAAAATCACCTATATTGAACAAAACGGGTTTCATTCTGCCTTTCTTTCGGTCTCACTTACTGTTTCACTTTGCGAAACGACATCGGACTTTTCGCTTACCTGATTTTGCAAAGACTCCTTCTTTTCTCCGGACTCACTCTTCTCCAGAAACAACATATGAATAATCATCAGAATCACACCGCAGGTAATTGCAGAATCTGCAATATTAAAGGTCGGCCAGTGGTAATCTTTGTAGAACCAGTGTATAAAATCCACAACATAGCTGTTGACAACTCTGTCATAGAAGTTCCCGAATGCACCGCCGAGGATGAGGGATATTGCAACGGAGAGGACTCTCTGCTCCTTTTTGATCTTGATGAAGAAGTATATAATGAAAAGTATTGCTATTATGCTCACAATAACGAAAAAGGGTTTGCGAACTGAATCATCCATAGACCCGAAGATTCCCCACGCGGCACCGGGATTCTCAACATATCTGAAATCGAAATAACCTTTTATTACATCTATCGCAGGTTTACCCTTGAGCGCACTTATCGCCCATTTCTTTGTTATCTGGTCCAGAATAAACACTACAGGGATAACAATTACGGCAACAATATACTTAAAATTCACCTTTCCTCCTTCTTATCTGTTAAGTGCCTGATGACATCTCGGGCATATATCTCCGGTAAATTCAACAGAGAATTTCCAGCACCTCGGACATTTTCTGCCTGACGCCTTTTTAAGACTAAATACTGCTCCGCTGTACATCTCAAGTGGTCTTGAAATTATTGCATCATCAACCTTAACATTAATTCCAACATCCGAGCAGATAAAAAATTCCTTCAGGTCGATATTTTCCGTCGTTTTTCTGAACTCAGCAAGATACTTTTCGGGTATCTCAAGAAAGACTGCTGCCTCAAGCGACTGACCGATAATCTTCTGTCTCCTTATCTCCTCAAGACCTTTTAGTATTTCATCTCTAATTTTCAGAAGATTATCCCATTTGGAGAGCATTTCAGAATCATATTTATATTTATCTGATTCAAAGTTCTCAAGGAACACAGATGACTCCTTACCATTGTAAACAGGCATAAACTTATGGGCATCCTCGGCTGTAAATGATATAATTGGAGCAAGAAGTTTTATCAGTTCTCTGGCAATAAAAAAGAGAACCGTCTGTGCGGACCTTCTCTCCTGTCCGTCTTTTCTGAATGTATAAAGCCTGTCCTTGATTATATCGAAATATATTGCGGAAAGGTCTGTGGCGCACATCTCGACAGCAGTGTGATAGACAGTATAAAATTCGTAATTTTTATAGGCGTTGAGAATCTTTTCTGCCTTGTAATTGAACCTGTTCAGGGCAAGCCGGTCCAGTTCAGTAAGCTTATCGTTGCCGACAGAGTCCTTATCGGGGTCGAAATCAGACAGATTTCCGAGAGCAAACCTGATCGTATTTCTTATCTTCCTGTAATTTTCCGAAAGCAGAGATAGCATATCGGTTGTAAAGATTATATCTGCGGTATAATCCACGCTCGAGAAAAGCAATCTGAGAATATCTGCACCATACGTAGATATGACCTCCTCAGGTGCAATTACATTCCCGAGCGATTTGCTCATCTTCTTGGCATCCTTATCGAGTATCAGTCCGTGGGTCAGAACAGCCCTGTAAGGTGCCATATTCCTGTTGGCAACCGCCGTAATCAGTGAAACCTGAAACCAACCTCTGTGCTGGTCAGTCGCCTCAAGGTACAGGTCGCACGGGTAAGAGAGGTCGTCATTGCCTTCGAGGACGGCGCGCTGACTGACGGAGGAATCAAACCAGACATCCAAGATATTCTCCTCTTTCGAAAAATCAGCGCCACTACACTTCGGGCACTTAAGGCCTTCGGGGAGAAAATCTGAGATATCTCTCTTAAACCAGCAATCGGCTCCCTCTTTGTATGTAAACTCTATAGCCTTTCTGAAGACAGATTCATTAAGGAAGGTATGGGAGCAGGACTTACATTTTACCGCCGGGATTGGCACTCCCCAGTATCTCTGCCTCGAGAGGCACCAGTCAGGTCGGATCTGCACCATATTGTAAATTCTGTCTCTTCCCCATGGCGGAATCCATTTGACGCCATCGATCTCGTGGAGGAGCCGCTCGCGAAGGTCTGCATGGTCAACGGCGAGAAACCACTGCTCGGTTGCCCTGAAAATAATCGGATTCTTACATCTCCAGCAGTGAGGATAGGAATGGTCGGCACTTTCGCTCTTAACAAGCACACCGCTTCTCTTTAGTTCCTCGATAATAGGCTCGTTCGCCTTATGCACCTTCATACCGGCATAGTTCGGGATATCTTTTACAAATCTCCCCTCTTCATCGACAGGGGTGTAGACATCCAGTTTATATTTTCTGCCTATCTCATAGTCCTCTGCACCGTGTCCCGGGGCTATGTGCACCATCCCCGTTCCTGTATCAGTAGTAACAAAGTCCGCAAGTATGACGACAGAATCCCTGTCATACATCGGATGCCTGAGTACAACACCTTCGAGTTCACGGCCTTTGATTTCCCTGATTACCTCCCCTGAGATACCGGTCTTTTCCATTACCTGACTCAGGAGAACCTTCATCAGGACAAGAATCTCTTTTTCTGATTCTACAAAGACATATTCCTCGTCGGGATGGAGGGCAACGGCAAGATTGGCCGGAAGAGTCCAGGGGGTTGTCGTCCAGATCAGGAAATAGAGCGGTTTACCGAAACTCAGCCCCAGTTCCGATAATCTTTTGTCACCGCTTCTGACAGAGAACCTCACATAGATGGAAGGGGAGGAGTGGTCGTGATATTCGACTTCTGCATCAGCAAGCGCTGTCCTGCACTCAGCACACCAGTGAATAGGCTTGAGCCCCCTGTAGAGATATCCGTCCCTGAAGAGGTCAAAGAGCGCTTCCATTGTCTTTGCCTCATAGTCATAATTCATCGTTATATACGGTTTCTCCCATTCGCCCACACAACCCAGTCTCTTGAATTCTTCACGCTGGATATTCAGAAATTCACCGGCATATTTCCGGCATTCTTCCCTGATTGTCAGCCCGTCGGTCTTTTTACCCTGAAATTTCTTAATAACATTATGTTCAATCGGCATTCCGTGGCAATCCCATCCGGGGACAAACGGGGCATCGTAATTCATCATAAACCTGCTCTTTACAATAAAATCCTTAAGAATCTTATTGAGAGCCGTACCGAGATGTACGTGGCCGTTTGCATAGGGAGGTCCGTCGTGCAGAACGAATTTTCTGCTTCCCTTTCTTCTCTCCCTCATCCTGTGATAAAGGTCCATCTGATACCACTCAGAGAGAATTCTGGGCTCAAGACTGACAAGATTTGCCTTCATCGAAAAATCGGTTCTGGGAAGTGATAACGTATCTTTGTATTCCACTTAAGATAACCTCCTTAAGGTAAAATGGCTATATAACATAAAGTAAAGAAATATATTTTTCAATAATTTTTTTAGAATCGTCTTCGGACTGAAGACTCATGCCGGTTTTGCCGGTTCTATAAGTAAAAAACCATATAATCCCCTCCAGAAGATACAGAATATCAGCGAAATGAGATATTGTGCCTCTCTTTGAATCTCTCTATGAGATAATACGCAACCGGAACTATTAGCAGAGTTATCACAAGTGAAAGGGCCTGTCCTCCTATAATCACCTTTGCAAGCGATGCCCTTGCGGCAGCTCCCGGCCCCGTACCGAGGGCAATCGGAATCATTCCTGCAATAAGTGTGAAAGTGGTCATGAGGATTGGTCTTAGCCTCGCCAGATTTGCCTCAACGATTGCCTCGTAAAGAGGTTTCCCCTCACGTCTTAAGGTGTTGGTGTAATCGATCTGCAGAATACCGTTCTTCTTGACTATTCCGAAGAGCATAAATACTCCAAGGATGCTGTAAAGATTCAGATATTCACCCAGCATAAGAAGTGAGAGGAAGGCAAAAGGCAGGGTAAGCGGTAGTGATAAAAGAATAATGACCGGATTGACAAAACTTTCGAACTGCGCTGCAAGAACGATATACATAAAAATAAATGCCATTCCGAATGCCATAAGGAAATTTGCGATCGTCTCTCCGAAGAATTTACCCCTGCCTGAGCTCTGTCCCTTATATCCGGACGGCAGGTTGAGTGAATCCTTGATCGAATTAAACTTTTTTATCGCTGTATCGAGGTCGATATTCTCGAGATTCGAATATATCGTAACAAGCCTCTCCCTGTTGTATCTCTTGATCTCAACGGGTGCATTCCCTTCGGTTGTCCTTGTAAAGTAAGAGACAGGAATCAGGCCCGCCTTCTGGGAGAGAACCGGCAGGTTCATAATCCTGTCAACATCACTCCGGTCCTTTCTGTCAAGCCTAATCCAGACGTCATACTGTTCTGCTCCGTCCCTGTATTTTGAAACTCTCTCCCCTGCCACGAGTGTCCTCAGGGTGAGTGCCAGATCAGAGGGTGTTATACCCAGATCCATCGCCTTCTGGCGGTCGATAATAATCCTCACCTCAGGAGACCTCTGTGACATAGAGGTATCTACGTCCACAAATCTCGGGTCCTCTTTGAGTTTTGCTGCCATAATATCGGAATATTTCATAAGTTCCTTCAGTTCAGGTCCGGTAAACTCGTAGCTGAATGCATAACCGCTCCTTGTTCCGCTCATACCTCCGAACTCCGAGACATTGGTTCTGAGTTCGGGATATCTCTTGAGGATACTCCTTATCTTTCTCATAACAGAGAGCTGACTGTAGTCTCTCTTCTTCAGGTCTACCATCTGCACATATATAGACCCCTGAGTTACATCCTCCGAGCCGAGTCCGGATGAACCTATCTGCGTAAGGGTCAGAATAATTCCGTCTATTGACTGGATATCCTTCTCTATTTTCTGAAAGACTGCATCAGTTTTGGAGAGCGAAGAACCGCCCGGGACAGTTACATTAACAAGGAATTCACCCCTGTCGTCCATAGGCATAAAATCCTTACCCAAGACAGAGAGAATCGGGAATGTGGATAAAAATATGAGTGCCGAAACCAGAAGGGCGATATAAGGATGCCTGAGTCCCCATTCAATGATGTATTTGTATGAATTTTCGAACCATTTGTATATCCTGTTCTCCTTCGAAAGTTCCCCGCTCTTCTTTCTTCTCAGAAAGACCGAACAGAGCATAGGGGTAAGAGTGAGCGAGATAAGGAGTGAGACTGCGATTGCAACAGCCGTAGTAAGACCAAACTCGTTGAAGAACCTCCCTATCATACCCTCCATAAAAGCAACCGGCAGAAATATGACTACCAGTGAAGTGGTAGTTGCAATAACGGCAAGACCTATCTCCTTCAAACCGTCCTGAGCCGCCTCGAATGCAGATTTTCCATACTCCTCGATGTGACGATATATGTTTTCAAGCACCACAATTGCATCATCTATAACTATTCCGACTGCGAGCGTCAGTCCAAGCAAAGTCATATTGTTCAGGGTAAATCCCATAATCCTCATAAAGATAAAGGTAGCAATAATGGATGTCGGTATGGCAACAGACGCAATCAATGTTGCTCTGAGATTCCTCATAAAGAACAGAACCATCAGCGAGGCAAGTATCGCACCCAGTATCAGATGCAGATTGAGTTCGGACAATGACCTCTTGATAAAAACCGACTGGTCACCAACGATCTTCAAATTGATATCTGCGGGCAGAAGCGGGGTAATCTCCTTTAATCTCTTTTTTACATTTTCAACCACCTCAACGGTATTCGTACCGGATTGCTTGACAACCTGTAATGCAACCGATAGTCGCGGCTTAGAGCTTTCTTTGTCCCATATCCTCGAAAGCGTCCTCGGCTCTTCAACCGAGTCTTCAATTTCAGATATATCTGCAAGCGTTATCTGTTTGTCCTGAACCCTGTGAACGATTACCTTTTTCAGGTCTTCAATCTTTTCAACCCTCGCCATAGTCCTCAGAACAAATTCGGAGTCTTCCCTGTCTATCCTTCCGGAGGGTATCTCGATATTCTGTGATGCGATAGCAGATTTTACCTTCGAAACCGGGATATTGTAGAGCTTCAGTTTATCGGCGTTCAGAAATATGTTTACTGCCCTCACCCAGTTGCCTGAGGGATAGACCGCCCCGACACCTGTTACATTTTCGATAGATTCCTTGACCTTAAGTCTTGCAATCTCAGAGAGTTCCTTCAGGTCCCTTTTGTCGGAAGAGACGGAGATGGTAAGCACCGGGCTCGCATCTATATCGACCTCTCTTATCACCGAATATTCCGCATCCTGCGGCAGATACTGAACGATTGTGGCAACCCTGTCCCTGATATCCTGTACCGCAGCGGCAATCGGTCTCTCGAGTTTGAATCTCACCACAACACGGGAGACACCTTCCATACTCGAAGAGCGAAGTTCGTCAATCCCCTGCGCGGTATTGACGGCCTCTTCGATAGGTTTTGTAATCTGAGCCTCTACCTCTTCGGGGCTTGCCCCCTTCCAGACAGTCGTAATCGTAACTATAGGAAACTCGATTCTCGGCATAAGGTCCACACCCAGCCTCATATACGAAAAGCTGCCAAGCACAACGAGAAGGAGAGTCAGCATCGTCGCAAGGACCGGACGTCTTATGAATAATGTAAGGGCGTTCATAAACTATTCCTTTACAATAACGGTCTGTTTATCTGAAAGTATGTCTGTGAGTGTTGAGGCAATTGTATCCGTTTCGGCAATACCCGACTCAACAACGAATCTTCTGCCCACCCTCTCCTTGATCGTCACATTCTGCTCATAGACTTTTGAGTCAGCAACACGAAAGACCTTGGGAATACCGGAGAAGAAAGTTACAGCACCTTCACTCACAGTGAGAGCCGGATATTTAAAAGACGCAAATATTCTCCCCTTACCGAACGAACCCGGTTTAAGGACATTATCTTTGTTTTCCACCCTGACCTCAACCGGGAATGCGCGTGAATCCGGATTTACGGAGGGAGATATTCTATAGATGTAACCCTCTACCTCAAAACCCGGACCAGTCTCAATCAGCACACGGTCCTTCAGCTTTACATAATCCGAATACTTCTCCATAATTTCGGTCTTAAACTTCAGAAATGAGGTATTGACAATATAGAAAGCCGCCGTACCTGTTCTGACATACTCACCGGCATTGACCATTCGTTTCGAAATGAATCCGCTTATCGGTGCTCTCAGATTACAATCTGATAGTTTCTTGAAGGCAAGGTCATATTGTGCCTTTGCCACATTCAGATTACGCCTTGCAACATCAAGCTGCTGTTCAGTGGCAAACTTCTTTTCAAAAAGTTCCTCAATCCTTCTGACCTCTGCATCCGCATTCTTGAGGTCAGCCTCACTCTGAGCCTTCTTAAGGGCATATTCCTCGGAAGATATTTTTGCAATGACATCGCCCTTTCTAACATAATCACCGAGGTCCCTTAATACCTCTGTAACCTTCCCGTCAACCTCAAAAGCCACATTGGATTCTTCGATCGGGTATAATGTGCCTGTCGTCTCAATCACAAGTTCAATCATCTCCTTCTTCGGCTTTTCCACCGATATTGTGACAGGTTCATTCACTCTCTTTGGTGAGCCCTTATTCATATCGCCCTGCTTTTTTGAGCACGAGAGAGAAACCATAAAGAGAATCAGTAAGACAAAAACTTTTCTGAATGACATATTTTTAGTCTCCTTCCCTTATATAATCCAATGACCCGAGTGCCTTCTTTAGCTTTGCCGTAGCCAGAACAAGGTCATACTCTGCCTGGATATATGCATTCTTTGCGCCGATAAAAACATTCTGCGCATCAGATACTTCCAGAAACGTCCCGAGCCCGCTCTTATACCGCGCCTCAGTAAGGCTAAGGGATTCCTCTGCGGATTGCATAAGCAGTTTATTGAGGTTCAGTTTCTCCTTTGCCTCCAGATAAAGTATTTTTGCACTTTCAATCTCAAGATAGAGATTCCTGATCGTCTGATTAAGCATAGCCTCGTACATTCTTATCTGAGCCTTCACCTCTTCCTCGTAGGATGAGGTGTAAAATCCCGAAAAGATATTCCAGCTGAGAGCAGCACCCAGATTCCAGTTGTAAACCATATTGTCTGTATCATACCCCGAGTATGTAAGACCGCCGGTCAGATAAATATTCGGGAAGTATCCTGATTTTGCCGATTTGAGGGATGACCTTAAGGATTCAATCTTGTTTTTATATGAAAGATATTCTGCCCTCTTCTGAATATATTCATAGTTGTTTTCTGATTTAAGCTCCGGATATTCCTCTTTTTTGGGCACAGATACCTCGATATCCGTCTCATCCGGAATTCCGAGCAGATTCTTCAGGTTTAATTTTATAAGTTTGAGATTATTCTGAATTTTCAGGGTGTTTATTTTTGCGTTATAAAAATCAGATTCGGCTCTCAGGATATCAATATTGGTCCTGACCCCGGCCTTTACCTGTGCCCTTGCCATTTCAAGGTGATTTTCCATCTGTTTTTCATATAAAAGAGCCGCCTCATATAACTCCCTGTTAAGGGTGTAATTCAGAACACTCTGATAGATATTGATTACAAGATTATCGAGATTACTTCTGAGGTCGTCTTTGGAGGATTTTAAAAGATAACCTGCAGATTCATACTGACCGGAGGTCTTTCCGAAGTCCCATACAAGCTGATTCAAAGTTAGACCCAGTGAATAGTTGTTATAGGAATCCATAGATTCCCTCTTGCCGGTTATGGAGCTTGTCATAGTAGAGAGGGATGACGGAATCTTAAGACCCACCTGTGCGGGCGAATTGGATGTAGCTCTTTTATATACGGCAGAGGCGTTAAGCTGCGGTAGAAATCCCGAGAATGCCTCTTTTTCCCTTTTCTCAAAAACAAGAATCTGTTCTCTTAAAGACTGTACCTGAGGATTATTCTTCAATGCAATCGATATAGCCTCTTCAAAACTCAGGCTGAGCCTCTCTTCAGCAGAAAGAATAGCAGGAAAGACCAGAAAAAATGCAAAGGGGCTTATCATTTTTGACATAATTTTTCACCTTTTGCCTTTCTGAATTTATCAGTTGCATTTATCAGGATATCCCTGAGTTTAATAACGAGTTCGTTGTCAAGGACGGAGAGAGCACTTACAAGGTCGGCAGTGCGGCTTTCATTTAATTTCGACAGAAATTCATTTCCCTTACCTGTGATTTCTATCAGTTTTATTCTCCTGTCCTTCGGATTTTCATGACGACTCAGATACCCCTTGCGGACCAGTCTGTCTACAAGATGGCTGGTTGCACCGAGGGTGAGCCCGATTCTTTCAGATATTGAAGATATCGAACACGCACCGCACTTGGATACGTAATGAAGTGTCACTATCTGGGGAAGTGTTAACTGAGATTCATACATAACAGATAAAGTCCGCTGTTCTCCGCTATGTGCGAGTAAACCATAAAAATCCTTGATCAGATTTGATAATTCCAGAAGATCCTTACTAAATTTCTGGTCCATCGGGTATTCCTTCCAACGTTAAAATAGTTCTATAATTAGAACTATTAAAACATTAGTACTTATCCGCACTCAAGTCAATATATTAGACTAAGAAAGTTTCAAAAAGTTAATATAAAAAATTCTCTACCAGCAATTAAACGCTCTAAAACATTCTATACATAGCACCCTTCTGATTTATTCCGCTATTTAATCAAAAAATCAATAAGTTAGTATATATTTAGCACTTATACAGATGGGTTTGTGATTCTTCAAAACAGACCGACAATTTTACTATACTTGAATTTTTTTGCTGTTTCTGATAATATTTATCCCCGTGGAAAACACATACATTATATCAGCTAATATCTGTTTATTACTATCTTATGAACCGGAGGATATTATATGAGGAAGTTAATTCTATTACTTATGGCCATAATATTTTTACTTTCCTGCCAGCGTGAATGGATCTCAGCTGAATTCACAAAGACTGATGCCGGTTCAACACTTCCCGACTACGGAATAACACAGGAAGAACCTGCAGGAGAAGAACCTGCCATTATAAAAAAGACCGATATGAGCAATTCAAAGATATTTGTCTCAGGAGACAATATCATCTTCCCGACAGGCAATAAGGAAGGTGAAATAGGAATCCGCGAAGGAGGAGAAGATGAATTGCCGTCAGGACCTATGAGCTTTACAGTAGATAAGAACGGAAATCTCCATATACTCGACAACATCAATTCCTCGATAAAAAGTTTCAGACCCGACAGAACACTTAGTAATATAATCTCGCTCGGAGAAAGGGCAAAGTCATTTATAGACATAACGACATCAGCTGACAATCAGCTGGCAGTTGCCGATATGAGCAACAACCTGTTATACATCCTCTCCGCAAATTCGAAATCGCTATCAGATTTATTAAAAACCATCAGATTGCCAATGGTATCTGACTTCGGTGGTATCTATAACTCAGTCAAAGGCAATATCTATCTCCGATACGGTGACCAGCAATCCTACAGACTTAATGATTCCGGTCTCCATATCCCGTTTATGTCCCTGATATCGCGCGGGGAAAACCTCTTCTTGAGAACCAAGAGAATATCCTCCGGTATCTCTATGCTCTTTATGAGTTCACGCGACCAGAATCCCGAATATAAAGGCAATACAGAAAGTCAGATTGAAATCGCAATAGGCCTTCCAATCCTGTCGATATCGGTCATTGATACCGACAGTCTGGGACGAGCGTATCTCCTTGTAGAGGCTGACAGCGGCAGCAAAGAGACAGTCAGCGTGAAAAGATTCGTCATCAGGGCAGGTACAAAAGATGAAGACTGGTCAAAACCGCTTGAAATACCGCTGGATGTTTATACCATACCGTTTAAGGATATAATAATAGGAGAAGACGGAACGGTTTACGCAATGCTTGTTTACAAAGACAGAGTGGAGGTGACAAAATGGAGAGTAGAATAATAAAAGCGATTATTATTGTTTTTTGTATTTGTCTCCCCCTCACTGCAAATTCTATTGACCGTGACACCGTAATGCAGATAGCAAAGAGTTATGCAGACCACAAATGGACCTGCACATCAGCGAATACAAAGGCGAGTTGCTCCTCATCCTATACAAGCGACTACACCCCCGGCACATATACAGGTGTCCCCTATGATTGGGGAGGATATAAGACACTTGCAGAATTCGACAGCGAAATAAAACAGGGCTACGGAGCCGGCTCACACTCGAAAGACGGAGTCCTATGGTGTACAACAGGAGTTGACTGCTCGGGATATGTCTCAAAGTGCTGGCAGGAGAAGCGGTATACCACTTCAAACATATCAGAGATTTCCTATGTAATTGACAAAAACTCAGTTAAGAAAGGAGACATCTTTAACAAGGCGGGTAGCCACGTTGTGCTATTTTCTCACTTCGACTCGGGCGGAAAACCTATCTTCTACGAGGCATCAGGTAGCGCAAGCAAGGTAAGACTCAATACGACCGGTGGCTGGAGTTTTTTAAGCGGTTATACTGCAAGAAGATATAAAAATATAACTGAATCATCTGCTCAAAGCAATTGTCCTGTAATAATAAATATCCCGTCACTCCCTTATCAGGATACAAGAAATACAGAAAACTCTTTTTGCAAACAGTTTAATTACTACTCCTGTGCCTCATCCACAAATGAGAGCGGTGCAGAATATCTTTATAAATTCGAAATCAAACAGAGAGGAGAACTTCAGGCATCTGTAACGAGCGGAACGGGAGTAGATATTGATATACATCTTCTGACAGAACCAAGCCCGAACAAATGCATAATAAGAAACGACAAATCCTTCAAAGTAAAACTGGAGCCGGGGGTCTATTATATCGCTGCCGATACTTTTGTAGGTTCTACAGGGGTTGTATATGACGGGACATACACACTGAATCTGAATTTTGTTCCGGAGAATCTCTCTGATGCAGGATACTCGGACACAGGTATCAATACCCAGAAAGAAGTCGTTAAAGGTATTGTCTATGAAGACAAAGGCTCAGGTGAGGCAGATATGTCAGTCAGATTAAAGGGCGCAAAAGTAACTGTGGCAGAGACATCAGAGACCAGATTTGCTGACAGCACCAATGCCCTCTTTCAGTTCTCCCTTTTGCCCGGGGTATATACCTTAAAGGGGGAATATACTGGATACGAAAGTGCAAATAGGAGATGCGAGGTATTATCAGGGATTGAAAACTGGTGTTCAGTTGGTCTGAAAAAGGCAGATGTGGGCGATATCATAACAATCACATCATTCCCTTTTACCGATACCAGAAACACAAAGAATTCCGGAAGGGATACCTTTAATTATTACTCCTGTGCACCGACAAAGGGAGAGAAAGGTCCCGAATATGTCTATAAAGTAACATTCTCCCAGAGCGGGACGGTAACTGTAACAGTGACAGACGGTGTGGGAGTCGATATCGATGTGCATTTACTCAAAAATCTCGACCCGAACACCTGCATCACACGGGCAGATACATCATTTTCATCTGCGGTAAGCCCTGCAACTTACTACATTGTAGCAGACACATTCAGCGATTCTTCAGGCAAAGAATACCCCGGGGAATACACAATAAAAGTCACATTCAGCAAATAGATTTTGCAGTGTGAGGTATATTCTTAATCATATACACAGCTGGGTAATTCAGATTTTCCTATGCCTCAATCATTCTTGACAATATTATGATTGCAAATTATAAAGTGTTGCTAGGATAATAATAATGATTACGATGAACCAAAAAGGTAGAAAAGTCTTCTGAATATGACAGAATTGGTATACAGAATTAAAACAATTAAAGGAAACAAGTGGTATCCGGATGATATATGCGGGAATGTCCAAAATAGTAATGAAGAGGATATGCACAATACGGTTATAAACGAGTTGTTTGAAATGATTGGGTGGCTAAGACCAAAGAAAAAAAGACGAATGAAGAACAAAGACATTTTTTACTTTTTAACAATTAATATTATTAATTAAACGATGGGTTTTCAAATAATTCACAAGGAGATTAAAGATGCATATTATTGGAAAAGCATCGATTCATCCATTATTGTTCTATAGTGGAAAAATATCAGGATATATAACCTGGGTTTTTTCTTTCTTGTCAATATTAAAAATATTGATAATTAGCACTCCACCCTATTTTATTATTTCTATAATTGGATATTTGTCGACAGGAATTGGCCTGACAATAGCAATTGTAAGTATAGTTAATTTAGGAAAATCAACACGAATGGGATTACCGTATGAGAATACAGAGCTTAAGACAAATGGCCTATATAAATTCAGTAGAAATCCTATGTATTTGGGTTTTAACTTGCTAACAATTGCCTCTGTGTTGATTTTATGGAATGTTGTTTTTTTATTACTTGGAATTTACAGTATAATAACATATCACTTTATTATTCTTAGTGAGGAAAAATATCTGGAAAAAAGATTCACTGATAAATATATAGCATATAAGGAAAGAGTACGTAGATATGTTTAAAACACTCGCAAAGCACGAACCGCTAACACCGACCACACATTATTAAAACGGCGCATAACTAAAAAAACATTAGGTTAAAGAATCATAAAAAGATAACTGAAAACAGGGAGAATTTCGCCAAGAACAAGAACATTGAAACTAACTTAAAGAAAAAAAGAAAATATCGGGTTCTGCGTTGCATGGCATATTCTTAACCTATTGATATTATTGGGCATAATAGCGGAAGATCATTTGAAATGCAATTCGGAGTGTCAGGCAGATCCCGAATTTTATGAAGCATACTAAAGTTAAACAAATACCTGCTTTATCAGCATCGTTGCATAACTTCCTGATTCGAGTTCAAACTTAAGTTTCAGTGTTTTTTTACCCTTGTACAATTCATCAGAGCCAAACTCATATATAAGACCAGAGGGAAATACAATTGCCTTTCTCAGGATCGACTTAAAATATGCCTTTCTGATCTTTCGAAGATTGAACATTGAGTAATTTATGCCGGCATTCTTCAGGACTTCATCATAGACCTTTTTTACAAATTCGTCTGTAAACTCCATCTTATACCCTGCAAGCGGTATTTGGAGATTTTTCAGATAATCGTACTCTTCAAAATCGCTCGAGAATATGAAATAAATTTCTGATACAGGAAGTCTGAAAGAAACAACCTCTTTTGCTTTTACATTCACCACCCGTTTTAGGGTTTCGTTAAATAAATAAGACTGATACGCAGAAAAATACATCGATAGTTCCGCCTTATCTATCGACCTTAAGATGTTTAAAAAGTCGTCTTTTTTGTCCAGTAAACTTCTAAATATTCTCTTCTCAAATCCAGTCTTTGCATTCTCAAGACAACTCCCCCACTCTCCCCAGTTTTTATAAAAGAACTCCTTTCTTCTCTTATCATCGCCTCCATCGTCTTCTCGTACAGATGTCATTATGATTTTCAGAGCACCGTTATAATGTCTTTTCAGTATCTTCTCTGCAACAAAACCCTGAGTAGCGTCAAAACTTCTGAACCTCTGCTCATCAAAGTAATTCAAAAATCCATTCTCAGATACATACTTTATTCTTTCGGTAATTATTCTTTCAGCTGCCGGTTCGATATTCCTTATTGTAATCTCAAATGAGTTCGAAATTATATGGCGCGATAACATTGGCTCGTCGGAAAAGCCAATAAACCTGAGTTCAAAAAAATCGGTCTTGGAAGAGAGTTTTCTGTAATCTCCCTTAATCGTTATAAACTGCTCAGTTACTGCGTGTCTGTCCTTTCTCCCTCCGTAAGAAAAGAGAGAAATACTGATGCCCGTCTCTCTGGTTATCAGTTTTATCAGGTCATCCGTATTCCAGCCAGTCTTTTTTAATGAAAAGAGAGAATATGTTCCCTTTCTGAGAATTTGAATAGATGAATTCTCTTTTACTACAAAATCTTCGGGTCTGACCTTTATTTTATAAGCCATAATAATTAACCTGACACTCGTTTACACTTCACTATCCTGCCAGTAAGGGGGGTTATAACCTAATATACATTCTGAGACAAGATTAAATCTGATAACAAAATCAGACAAATAGTCATAACTTTTATAATCGCAATGGTGCCAGCCATATTTATCTAAATATCGTAAAATCAGCAAGCTACAAAGGCGTCATTATAATTAAGCAGGTCTTTTGCTTTTTTATTCAATAAAATGACAATTGCAACCTGATGAATCGTTTGCGGCTCCCGGTTGTGAATCTGGTCTTACAATAAAGATATCCGATACAATATTGACATCAGATGAATCCCTTCCGGTATCTTTTGGAATTTCTGCGGCATCCTGTATGCCCGCATCCTTTATCTCTGTATCAGAATAATTTGTATCCTGAATAAAAATATCCGCTTCTTCATAATAGTCGGTTATGACATCAATAATATCATTTGCTGAACCCGTATCAGTTAATTCGGATATATCTTTAACATCAACAGAAAGACTATCTTCAACAGAGATATCTTCATATCCGGCATCTGCAAGAGGATTCCCCTTGGTCCAGTTAAAACAATCCATTACCGTCCCGTCAACCCTGTATGCACAACCGGAGACATCGGGTCCGTACACATTAAAAACCACATAATGCAATACCGATTCCGAATATATTGTGTATTTTGACGTCCCTGAACTATACAGCGGCGCCCCACCACCACCCGCAACCATATATCTCAGCCCTTCTGCCTCTCCTCTCTCATAATTATGGTCGTGGCCAGCTAGCGTCATATCAACTCCATACTTTTTCAGAATAGGAACTACCTTGCTCTTGGCCGTAGAATTATCTCCGTGATTGCTTGCCGAATATGGTCCGTGGTGCATTACGGTAAATATGTGGTCGATTGAGGGATTCTCTGATGCTGCTTTCAGGTCAGATTCAATCCATTTCAGTTGGTCACTGGAAAACGTCAGTAATCCATCATAAGTATTAAATACCGAGATATGGATATTAGCAAAATCGAATGAATACCACTCTTTATTTTGTGAATTCTTCTGAGGCGGAAAGATATATTTCTTATATATTGTCAGAGTCGGGTCGATTACCTCGTGATTGCCGATCGCCGGAAAGATACAGATATTTCTCAGAAGCTCCCTCTCTATCTCAAAAAACTTCTGATAGTCATCTGCCGAGATACCCGATTCGACGAGGTCACCTGTGTTTATTATAAACATCGGATTCTCTTTTATTATGGCATCCACCACTTTCTGATGGTCGTTGAGATTTGTCCTGTTGTCACCATAAACAATAAATTTTACAGGCTTAATCGTTACAGGAAATGTCCTGAAATAACCCTTCTTGCTATCGCCCTCCACCTGATACTCATATTCTCTGTCAGGTAGAAGTCCTGTAAGAAGGAGATTATGAAAAGTGCCGGATGAACTCTCCTCGACAGACCTGTCAGGAAAGCCCCTGAGCCCGTAGACCACCCTCCCTTTATTTGCGGATGAGGTCTCCCACAGAATTCTCACCGAGTTTGCAGATAACTCCTGAATGTAAGGTCCCTTCTTAAACTGCCCGAAGACAGAGAGCGGAAGCAAAACGAATAGAATAGTTATGTATAGACGCATTTGACTCTCCTTAACGCAAAATTAATATAACACTAACTCTGAATTTAATCAATGATACAGAGATAATTAAGAAAGAAGCTGGAGGTTTAATCTTCAAGAAAACATATAATTACTGATTTCGTCTCTTAATCAGGATGATATGAACAGTAACCGCCACAGCAATTATTATCAGCAGAATTCTTATGATTGAAGCTTTCACAAAGAGAAGAACCGACAACAGGATTGTAATCCACAACAGGGATATTGCATAAAACTTAATCCTTTGTGGTACCCCAAGTCCTTTTTTGTAGTCAGAGAGATATTTCCCGAAGTATCTGTTTGTCATAAGCCAGTTGTACATTCTCTCCGAACTTCTGGCAAAACAGTATGCGGAGAGAAGAAGAAAAGGGGTTGTAGGCAGGACAGGCAGAAAGATACCGATTATCCCTAAAGCAAGAGAAAAGAATCCGGCTAAAAGGTATATGACTCTCATTGATATTATTTATAAATGAGAGTTGAAAAAAAGCAAACCGGAAAATAAACCAAAATGTCAGTTGTATATGAATTTACGGGGCACTGCATTGTACCTGAGGCTCTACACCGGTATCCGAAACCAAAAGAGACAGGTTATTCACCCGGCACACAATAATATCCGGAGGTACAGGTATAACCTGAGGGACACTCTTTACCAACTATTCCGCACTTCTGTCTGCATACCTTATTATTAATCGGGAATCCGAATCCGACACATTTGTAATTCAGGTCGCAGTCACAGTCCGTCTCACAGGGGGCATTGTCGACACCGGTCCCCTTAGAGCAGGCTATCGGATTATCTGTACAGCAGACAGGACAGGTCTCCTTAAGTTCCCATTTTGAGCCGTCGGATGCACATATATAGATATTCTTGCCGTCAGTGCACTTTATCTCGCCCGGGTTACACTTTGGCTGAGGCTGGTCCTTACAATGGTCGATATAACAAAATGTATCATATTTCTCCTTGCAGTTTTCCACAATTGTTGACCACTTCGTACCGATTTCGTTACACTGCAACAGATCGTCGGTTACACATTTACCATCGGGGTCAATATATTTGCCCCCGCAGCAATGATAAGATAGAGGTTCACAGATAACTTTCTCTTTTATACAACCGGTGATATCACAGCCTGTTATACAATATTTAGTCGAAATACCTGCATCATCAGTCACAATAATATCACACCTGATCTGGCAGGACTCAATCATTATAAACATAGTCCCGTCGCCGTTGCACTCGTACAGGTCACCCTTGATGCACTGCCTCTCCTTGGGATTACAGATCTTCGGATTCCCCTTATCTACCGGACCCGTATCCTTTACCTCATCTTCGGCAACAGCAATATCTTCCTCAGGCTCAGATGTATCTTCTTGAATAGCAATATCTTCCTCAATCAGAATCTCATCTGTAATATGACCTGAATCCAGCGGTATGCACTTCTTCCCGTAAGGCTTTGTTCCGGCAGGGCAGTTCAGGACATCTTCGCCCGAACCCGTAGCCGAATCAGAGCATTTGACAAAAACGAATACAAAAAAGAGAAAGAATAAAAACACAAAGATAAGATTGAATAATCTATTCATAAAAGCAATTTTACACCAATTTTCTCATTTTTCAAGCAAGTAAATCCTACAAAAACTTCTCGAATCTCTCCCGCCTTGCCTTGCATATCGGACAGACATCGGGCGGATTCTCCCTTGCTGCAAGATATCCGCAGACTGTGCATCTCCAGACGGGATACGGCAATTCCGACGGGAGTGATTTTTTCGGCTCTCCTGCCTTCCTTCTCTCCTCTTCAGATGGTCTCCGCTCCGGAATAGGCCTTATCTCAACCTTCTTCTCATAGGCATCCTTTGATACATAGAGCCCGCAGTAGCAGGCGTTATATTCATTGATATCCTCATCCCGGTAGATGCAGGGACAAATTATATCCATATCCCTCTCTTTTTTGCCGTCAGCCAGTCTGCAGGGGCAGGCCCGGTATCCGTATCTCTTCTCATTTATTATTAGCGACCTGACGAGTAATTTTGTAAACTCTTCATCAGGATTGAGAAAGTAACCACCTTCTTCAGCCTCCTTTTTGAGTCTCTGATAAAGTCTCTCTATCTCTTCATTTGAAGGTTCATAATCAAACTTTTTAATCTTACTCATCTGAGTTCCTCCCTGATCCTCTTCTCGTCAAAACCGGCTATACATACTTCATCATCAATAACAATTGTAGGAAAGGACATCTTAGGATTATATTTTCTCATTTTATTTCTTGTCTTCTCCCTCTCCTCTTCCTCAAGCAAATCTACATCAACATAATCATATTTTACCTTTAATTCATTCAGGAGTTCCTTTGTCTTTCTGCACCATATACAGGTGCTCAGTGCAAATAAAAATACTTTTTTATCTTTCTCGCTACTCTTCTTCTCTGCCATAATTCCTCCTTCTTACTTTAACAAATATATTTACTGCACTGCTGTTTGTAAAGTATTAAATTTTACAATATTTGCTTGATAAATCAGGTAAAGTCTGTAAACCTGCACCAGTTCAGGGAGGTAATTGTGAAATCTGACTTTATTTTTCTTCTGGCTATAATACTGGTTGCCGGATGTCTCGGCGAACGTTCTGAAAATTTTGAAGGTGAACTGACGGACATTAAGGCCCCGGACTCATCTGACACAATAACTGATACAGGTTACCGGACACCAATAGAAACCGCAATATGCGGACTCAGTAAGTATGAATGGATTGAGCCGGACAAACTCGGTATAGTCACCAGAATTGAGGAATTACCGGAGTATTCTCTCTCAAAAGAGGCAATAAAGAGTCTTCTCAAGGATTATGCCGGGGCTGACTTTATTGAAATCAAATATGATGTAAGGGTTTTAAGATTCAGGTACAAGACACAGAACAAAGGAGTTGAGACAGAGGCAACGAGTACATTCGGAGTACCGGTCCCTCCCGAAGGGGAAGAGATAAAATCTCCTGCTGTGTTATGGCTCCACGGGACAACTGGTTTTATGGACAACTGTGCACCGGGCCGCACTGAAGAAGGGGCTTATCCGATGGTACTGATGGCAACTCAGGGGATGATAGCAGTCGGGCCTGACTACATTGGGCTCTCGAGCTTCGGGGAACCATCAACTGTAAAACACCCCTATCTCGGCATTGAAGCAACAGCAATTGCATCCCTCGACGCACTAAAAGGCGGAATTTCGCTTATTAAAAGACTGAAATTGCCGGTAACTTTTGACAACAGGGTAATTCTGTGGGGAGGTTCTCAGGGCGGACACGCGGTATTTGCATCAGAACTTATGGCACCTTACTATGCACCTCAATACAACTTTATCGCAGCGATAGCCCTTATACCTCCAACGAATCTGATAGACGCGGCCCGTGAAGCACTGTTGAGGTTTGGCAATGACACAGTAACGCTTGCAGCTGTAATGATTGAACTCTCTAGATGGTACGAAATTTTTAACCGTATGAGTTATGTAATACGGAATGATGAACCATCAAAACCGCTCGATACTCTTACAAATCTTATGGATACCAGATGCGGGACCGGAGATTCCCAATATAAAATCGACTCACCCGATGACCTATACACAGAGGAATTCATAGAGAATGTCACTAATAACAACTGGAAGGATTTTGAAGATATAAAGTGTATTCTCAGGGAAAATTCCCCCGATTTTACATATATTAAGAGAAAATCTGATACACCTTTTTTATTTGTGCTTTCGGAAAATGATGAACTTGTGAACACCCCTGTTGAACGGCAGTCATTTACAAGACTTTGCAATATGGGATACAAAATGAAATATCTGGAGTGTGCGGGCGCATCACATACACAGGGAGCGGCGTGGTCAGTCAAAGAGCAGTTCGAGTGGTTAAAAGATAGGCTCAACAATGTCGGGATGACCGGAGTCTGCCAGATCAACGAACCTGTCAGATGTTCGGGGACGAAGTAAATCAGAAAATACAGATACAGCTTAGGAATATTTTTGATGTTTGCCTGTTATTATTAGTACAGCCCGTAAGGTCTGCTGAGTGAGATATTAATTCCCCCCCATTTGTCTCACGATCCCCCCCGGCAGACTGAACGGGCAGTTTAATATCCGGTCAGAATAACCCTCTATAATTTCCCGCCAAAAAACTATAATTCGGGTCATAAGCTTTCTGAAATTAATATTAACAGAGTAGAAAAATTATTCTTCAAACAAGGCATTTACAAATTCATCGGGGTCAAAGTCACGAAGGTCCTCGACCGACTCTCCTATCCCGATATATCTTACAGGCTTTTTGAGTTCGTCACAGATTCCTATAATTACTCCGCCTTTGGCAGTCCCGTCGAGTTTTGTCAGAATAATGCCTGTAATCCCGAGTGCATCATTGAATTCCTTTGCCTGCGATATCGCATTCTGACCGGTATTGGCATCCAGCACAAGGAAAATCTCGTGAGGCGAACCCTCAACAGCCTTATTGCAGACCCTCTTGACCTTTTTCAGTTCTTCCATCAGAGGTAGTTTGGTATGGAGTCTGCCGGCTGTATCTGCAATAACGATATCAATATCCTTTGCCTTTGCCGCAGATATTGCATCGTATATCACAGCCGCGGGATCACTACCTTCCTGACCCGAAACGACCTGAATTCCCGCCCTTTCTCCCCAGACCTCTATCTGCTCGGAGGCTGCAGCCCTGAATGTATCGCCGGCCGCAAAGAGGACAGTCTTACCCAGAGCCCTGTATTTTGCCCCGAGTTTACCTATTGTAGTAGTCTTACCCACTCCGTTGACACCCACAATCATTATAATGTAAGGCTTCTTATCGAATGCAACCGGAGGAACATCTACCTTTACCATCTCCTTGATTCTCTGCTTCAAGGCATCTCTCATCTTCCCTGCGTCCTCAAGTTCCTTATTCGAGAGATTCTCATTTAAGAAATCGAGAAGCCTTTGAGATGTCTTTACCCCTACATCAGAGGTAAAAAGCACCTCTTCAATAGCATCCATATTCTCTTTTGTAAGTGATTTCGATGAAAAGAATATCTTATTCAGTCTTGAGATAAACCCGTCATGGGTCTTTTTTAGTCCTTCCTTAAGACTCTTGGGCTCCTTGGGTTTTACGAGTTCCTCTACCTGTATCGGGGCAGGCTCCGGCTTCTTCTCCTCCTTCTCCACTGCCTCTTTTTCAATAGCCTCTTCAACCTCCTCCTCACCTTCCTCAGCTATCTCCTCCTTCTCCTCCTCTTTTATAGCCTCAGCCTCCCTCTTAACCGGCTTTGCCTCATATCTCGAGGCGTCTTTCTTTACAAACTTCTTATACAGGGCAAGAATTATTAGAAGAGCAAAGCCAAGAAGGATTACAATAAATATTATATCGCCAATTCCCGCAGTACTGATCGCTATATTATCTCTCAAAACAAATTCTTTCATAACGTTCTCCTCGCATAAAGCCCAATTCTCTTTATACACAATTGTCTCAAAATTCAATACTTTTCTGCTCTCCTCTTTGGGTTTGCAAATCATCCGGAAATAGCATAAATTCACAACTGCGAGGTGATTTATGGAAGAGAGAAAGTTAATTAAGGAAGACGGAAGACCGAATTTCGGGATATTTTTAAAACCGCTCAACAGGATAAATATAGAAGACCTGCGGCCTTACGGAGATAAACAATACTCAACATTGGGGAAGAATCTGCTAAAAATCTTCAAAATCAAGAGATGGCAGTACATTGGTCTGACGGCTCCGGAGTTCGTATTTGGCTCTGCAATAGTCTCAACCGGTTATCTCGGAAATGTCTTTTTATATTTCTACAGAAGAAAGTCCAAAGAACTCTTTGAGCTGAGTTTTATTAAACCATTTGCCGGCGGAATAATATTCGAGGGGAGTGCCGAAGAAGGAATAATATCATTTGAGAGCGGGAATAATCTGCTGAAATACGAAATAAAACCCGGTTCGATACTGCTTACACTCCGACACAAAGACAGATTTGCGGCCGATCTGCGGTTCAAAAGAATTCCTGAGCCGCTCTCCGTAGTAGTAAGAGAGTCGCTGAACGGATTCAATTACACAAACAAAGAGGCCGGGATGGAGACAGAAGGGGAGATTCTCTTAAATGGCGAAAAATTTCCTGTAAGACCCGAAGACTCCTTCGGCGTTCTCGACTATACAGTCGGACAACTTGCAAGGGAGACATTCTGGAACTGGGCATCGGGCGGAGGAATTCTCGAAAACGGCAAGAGATTCGGATTCAATCTCTCGGCGGGTGTAAACGAGACCGGAATCACCGAAAATGTCTTCTGGATCGAAGGGAAAATGCATAAACTCGAAACAATTAAATTCGATTATTCGGACCTCAATATTATGAACGAATGGAGAATCACCTCCAACGACAATAACCTCAACCTCATCTTTTCGCCCGAGGGACTGAGAAAGGCGGATATAAATGCAATCCTGATAAAGAGTAAATTCTTCCAGCCCTTTGGCAGATTTACCGGTTTTATCAGAAAAGAGAAGGAAAATATAGGTCTCAGGGAGGTCTATGGCTTTACCGAAGAACACTTTGCAAAGTGGTAAATTTTATTGACTATTGCGAATTTAATAATTATAAGGGCAATCTCATTTAAGGAGGATTACATTGGCAAAAGACGATGTCAAATTTACCAGAAAGGAACTTAAAGAGGACGAACTCGTAACCTTTTCTGCAAAGGCACTCAAATGGCTCGAAGCCAACAGAAAACCGGTTCTGACCACAATTATCGGTGTAATAGTGATAGTGATTCTATACTACTCCATTACCGGATTCATAAAGTACAGGGCGGAGAAGGCATCCAATGAATATATCGAAGCAACCGAGATTCTTGCCCCAAAGCAGAAAGAGATGAGAACGGAGATGGATGCTCCGTCAAAGGAAGAGATAGAGAATGCGCTGAAGAAGTTCGAGGACATCTATAACAAGTACGGATTCACCGGTGTCGGGAAGATCTCACTCCTCAAGATGGCACAACTCAGCTACAACCTGAGAGATTACGAGAAGAGCCTTAAGTATGCAAAGGATTTTTTATCGAAAATCGGCTCTGAAGACCCGCTCCACAAATCCGGATTGCTCCTTCTGGCAAATATCAGCTATGCAAAGGCCGATTATAATGAGGCGGTCAGTTCCTGCGAAAATATCCTTAAAAGCAGTTCTGATTTTTTAAAAGACGAGGCATTATTCATTTCAGCAAAGGCACTGATAAAATTGAATAAGAATGAAGAGGCAAAGAACAAACTAAAGGAACTGACAGAGAAATTCCAGACCTCGCACCTCAGGAATGAAGCCTCCGAATTGATGAAGAGCCTGTAATCCCAATGACGGGAAAACCGAATATCATCTTTCTGCTCCTTGCCGGTACAATCCTTATTCCGCCGTTATTTTCATCTGAATTCGAGGGATTTATCCCTCATTGGCAGACAAGACTCACAGAGAATCTGTTTGTCTATAAACCATTTGAATACTCCGGGTGTGTACTCGACAGCGAATATCAAAGGATATTCGTAACCAACAGAAACGGTGAAATAATCTCGCTCGATTCGGTAACCGGCGGAATAGAATGGAGATTTTCTCTCAAACACCCTATTCACCTGAAACCGGTATATTCGGAAGGAATCCTTTTTGCTGCAAGTACAGGCGGGGAGATCACCGCCCTCGATGTCTCGAAGGGAAAACCGCATATAATATGGCAAAAGGAGATACCCGGCGGTATTATCAGTGATATAACCACCAGTGACCAGAAAATATTCATACTTACCGAAAGAAACACACTGTATTCGATTTCTGCAAAGGACGGCTCTGTTATTTATCATATAGGCAATGACCTTACCGAAGGTTTTACAGTCTATACGAACACCCCTGTAATTCTGCTCGGAGAAAGGCTCATTTATACACTTTCCACAGGTGAATTATACGTCGTCAATAAAAATGACGGAAAACTTATCTATAAAATAGGGATATACAACCCGGATGACAAAATTGACGGATTTACGGGTCTTACGGCTGATTCCGAAAGTATTCTTCTCTCGACCCAGAGCGGGCTCCTGTACAGAATCGGGACCGAGAGCGGAAAGATAATCTGGTCCCGCACACTTGCGCAGATATCCGCAATAAAACGGGATGAAGAAAGCAGAGATATATTTGTCTTTCACAATGACGGAACGATCGCCGTCTATGACCCGGACGGCAAGACAACAAGAAAAAAGGTCTTTCTGAAGAAGAATTTAATCGGTGCAGACATCAGCGGGGGAAGAATTATTGTCAGATATTCCGACGGGAAGATGCTGCTACTATCCAAAAACGACCTTTCCCTTATTTCCTCAGTCAGGCTCAGTTCTCCGGTTCTGGCAAAGATCACATACGACCAGAGATACGCCTACGTATTCTCGTCAAAGGGTTCTCTCATCAAATTTCTGATTAAATAGCCTATTCAATCAGAACACAGGAGCAGCCCGAATCTGCAGATGCTCTCTCACCATAACCGGAATCGGCAATATCAGTCTTTGCAATATCATACTGAAGTGAATCGCTCTGAAAAGTATCGGCAGCAGTTATACCATCTATATTTTCTGAATCACAGGAATTCTCACAGAAATCATTTGAAATATCTGAACTGATGTCAGAGAGTGCTGTATCTTCACCAATAACCGAATCATACAAATCAGTATCCTGACTCAGGGTGTCAGTCACATCAACCGTATCAATACCCGCATCTGCAATCTGCTTTACGAACTCGAAAGCGCCCATATCTAAAACTCCGTCCTTAAATCTCATTTTCCCTGCCCTGTCTTCTGTAAATTGATATTCGGGAGATGATAGTGAATATTTACCCAAATCCGAACCCTTATCGATACATTCCGAGCCAACGGCAAGATGAAAATCATTATTACCAAAGTCAATAAATTGCGGATCCGGAGAACTGATGTTCCCCCCTTCATCCAGAACGATTGCGTCCGGATTACTATGGCTCTTTCTGTACCCTGAATTCATCCAGTTGCTTATCAGGTGTGCCTTCCCGTCCGATTCCAGAACGGCAAGTCTGCTTCCACCCGCAGTAGCGTATATTATATTGTTGATGATATAAGCCTCTTCTTCAGGACTCGAGAGCCTTACAAGGGTTGTATTCCCGCTGCGACTCGATATAACTGTGTTGTTGTAGAAATAAAGGACTCCTTTCCGGTAATTATCCGTGTTGCCCGAATCACCTCCGTAGTGAACAATCTGAGAGTTACCGGCGCCATCCGGTTCGACGAGTATATTTCCGTACACATATGTCTTATGATAATACTCTCTTTCCAGCAACTCCTGATGGCTGCTATCTACAAGGTCCAGCTGACGATTGCCGGATTCTATGAAATTATATCTGATTATAGTCCCTGCAGACCTGTCTTTCAGATTATTTCCTCCCGCACCCCCGATGAGCGGTCCGAATCTGTTGAACTGATATATTATCCCATCAGATTCAGTGTATGTGTTGTGTTCATAGATACTACCTGCATTTCCGTTACCGTAAATATTGTTCGATTCAATCAGCACATTCTTTGCCTGATACGCAACAAATATGCCGTTGCCGTTATTGTGTATGATGCAGTTTCTGATGGTGATGTTCTCTCCCTTCTCGACAAAAACCGCCGCAGAATTATTCTCATAGGAAGTAAGACCGTTTCTGCCGGTAAATGTATAAGGTGTATGTGCATTCACAATCTCAAGATTTTCTATGATAACATAGGCAGGCAAAGTATCCGGCGGATTATTACTGCCACCAATCTTGATGATTCCTCTAACCTCGCTCCAGAAGTTGAGTCCCTTTCTGGTAACTGCATCCCTTCCGTCAATCACCGGAAGATTACCGTTTGCATCGGGGACTCCGGAAAAAATGACCGGATTCTCCTTTGTACCGGTCGCCGTGATTACCCATTTTTCCTTATATGGCTCCTTGCGATAATAAATAAGAACCTTATCTCCCGCCTTTATACTCTCGAGCGGCACATCGGAGATATTTAAGTACTTCTTACCTTCACCAACCTCATACACCTCTGCCGACAACAGATTAATCTCTGCTGCAAAAAACAAATACAAAACCAGTGCCAGTCCATATACAACACAACTTTTCATCAAAAAACCCTCCCAAAACTTACGGCCTTGACCAGTTCACCTCTACATCAGAGACAGATGGTTTGACGCCGTTCTGGGTAGTCCAGAGTCTGAAATCCACCTGCAGCCAGCGGTTGCCGTTTAAAAACGGACAGGTAGTCAGGTCTGCCGGAGACTTTGTAAACGGCCCGCAATACTGTGTGGGATTCGTCTGAAGTTCACCGGCGGTCTTTGCTGCCCTTACCTGAACCTCGACACCTGTTCCCTGAGGCTCTACGGATTTCCATACAACACTATAATAAATCGGATTGGAATAACCCGTATCGAAGTTCTGTATCCAGTGTCCGCCCTTTGCAGTGATTGAACCAAGCTGCATACCTGTCATATCGGAGTAAGTATAGAGTTCCTGACCCTTATCCACCTCGTAAGCCGCCAGAAAATTACAGTTTTTATCATAGACAAGGGCATATCCGCCATATCTCAGGGGCATCCAGACCCTACCATCTGCTGCAACAGCGATACCATGAGGATTTGACCCATATCCGCCCGGGATATTCTGTTTGCACAGCACATTACCGGTCACATTATCTATCTTGATAATGGTTCCGTTCCCGTAGCCGGAACCCCAGACTGAATTGTCATCCGGATGAACTGTCACTGCCGTATAGCCGGTGCCACTCTGGGAATTCTTGACCTGACCCGTCTTTGAATCGAGCATATGAATAGGACCGCCTCCACCATATCCGCCGTACCAGACATTGTCATTCTTATCAACTGCAACACCATAATAGACATTGTCATTATAGTACTGAACCACCTGCCCGGTCTTTGTATCTACCTTTGCCTTCTTTGTGGGACCTGCGGTCCAGAGATAACCTGAACCATCAATCGCGAGGCCATAAATATTGACTCCGGTATCATAGATACCAACGACTTCACAACGCGGAGGGTTCTTGGAATTGTCAACTTTGTTCGGATGAACCTTATAAAGCTTTCCTGTATCCCAGATACCTGCCCACACATACCCTTCGGCATCTATTGCCACACCCCTGACTCCGGCACTTGTCGTACCTACTGCATCTGCCCTGCAGATGAGATTTCCGTCAAGGTCAAGGTGAACAAGGTTCGAGGCATCCGGGCTCGAGGGATTGGAGAAGCCACGGTTCCCTACCCAGACAGAATAATCGAATGCAACTGCTGTCCTCGATGGATATGTTCCATAGGATGGCTTCTGCCACAACTTCTGACCTGTGCTCGTATCCAGTTTTGCCACCTGATTCTTTCCTGTCACCGAAATATATATAAAAGGAGTCTTCGGAAGTGCCTTCTCGGAGAGCGTAATAGCATTAGGATTGTTCGGGTCTGCTTCGACAGAATCACAGGTCCTGTCGGGATAATTACAATCGCCGGGTTTATCATAATCCTTCGTATAGCAGGAGTCGTCACACTTCCCGCAGGCATTTATATTCTCATCCGTCAGACCGTTACAGTCATTGTCCTTATTATCTCCGCATACC
>Ga0067045_1028367_pt1 | contig 35325 bp, 31 predicted proteins | sample TerdegcTABiofilm_FD_59184 | JGI IMG/M metagenome (GOLD analysis project Ga0067045, IMG submission 59184) | Combined Assembly of (Gp0054472, Gp0054536) Wastewater bioreactor microbial communities from Singapore -Terephthalate degrading...
CGCCGAACGCACCGCTTGGCTGCCATCCTTCCTGGCCTACTACAACGCCCGCAGGCCTCACTCGGCACTGGGCTACAAGCCTCCAGCATCCCGGCTCTCCGGGAACAACCTATTGCAACTCAACATCTAGATGGCCCCCATGCGCCACCCCTGCGCGGGTCGCTGCCTCCCGAGGGGGCTGATCCGGCCTTGGGGTGGCCCGGCGCCGATCGTCTTTCTTCGCGTGTTGCCAGCGCCGGTTGACTCCCTCGCGACAATCGGCCCTTGCCGCGCCGCACAATCTTTCTAAAATCGCACGACCGTTCTTTTTTGAACCGTTTTCGCTTCACCCGAGGAGATTCCATGACCGCTGAGTACCAGGTCCACGGCGATGTGGCCGTCATCACGCTGAACAACCCGCCGGTCAACGGTCTGGGGCTGTCCACCCGCCAGGCCATCGTCGATGGGCTGGAGAAGGCCGAGAACGATCCGGCCGTCAAAGCCGTCGTGCTCACCGGCGCCGGCAAGGCCTTTTCGGGCGGCGCCGACATCCGCGAATTCGGCACCCCCAAGGCCATCCAGGAGCCCAACCTCCTGTCGGTGATCACCCGGGTGGAAAACACCACCAAACCCGTCGTCGCGGCCGTGCACAGCGTGGCCATGGGTGGTGGGCTGGAACTGGCGCTGGGCGCGCACTACCGCATTGCCGCGCCGGGCACCAACGTGGCCCTGCCGGAAGTCAAGCTGGGCCTGATCCCTGGCGCCGGCGGCACGCAGCGCCTGCCGCGCGTGCTGGGCGTGGAAGCCGCGCTGAACATGATCGTCAGCGGTGAGCCGGTCAAGAGCGAGATGCTGGCCCAGTTGCCCGGCCAGAAGCTGTTCGACAAGCTGGCCGCTTCGGCCGAAACCCTGGCCGAGGAAGCCCTGGCGTTCGCCCGTGACATGGCGGCCAAGCACGCCGACGGTTCCGCCTTCCCGCTGGTGCGCAACCTGCCCTGCAAGCACAAGGACGGCGACGCCTACTTCCAGTTCGCGCGCAACATGGTCAAGGGCATGAGCAAGAACTTCCCGGCGCCCGCCAAGTGCGTGGACGCCGTCGAAGCCGCGACCAAGAAGAAGTTTGCCGAAGGCATGGCTTTCGAGCGCGAGATCTTCATCAACCTGATGTGGACCGCCGAGTGCCGCGCGCTGCGCCACCTGTTCACCGCCGAGCGCGCCGCGAGCAAGATTCCCGACGTGCCCGAAGACACGCCGCAGCGCAAGATCGAGAAGGTTGCCGTCATCGGCGCCGGCACCATGGGTGGCGGCATCGCCATGAACTTCCTCAACGCCGGCATCCCCGTGATCATGCTGGAGATGAAGCAGGAAGCGCTGGACCGTGGCACCGGCGTGATGCGCAAGAACTACGAGGCGCAGGTCAAGAAGGGCAAGCTCAAGCAGGACAAATACGAGCAGCGCATGGCGCTGCTGAGCACCACGCTGAGCTACGACGACCTCAAGGACGCCGACCTCGTGATCGAGGCGGTGTTCGAGGAACTGGGCGTCAAAGAAGCGGTGTTCAAGGAGCTCGACCGCGTGATGAAGCCCGGTGCCATCCTGGCGTCCAACACCTCGACGCTCGACGTCAACAAGATCGCCCACTTCACGAAGCGTCCGCAGGACGTGGTCGGCCTGCATTTCTTCAGTCCGGCCAACGTGATGAAGCTGCTGGAAGTGGTGCGCGGTGACGCGACCGCCAAGGACGTGATGGCCACGGTGATGACGGTGGCCAAGAAGATCAAGAAGGTGGCCGTGGTGTCGGGCGTGTGCGACGGCTTCATCGGCAACCGCATGATCGAACAGTACGGCCGCCAGGGCGGTTTCCTGCTCGACGAAGGCTGCACCCCGGCCCAGGTGGACAAGGCGATCGAGAAGTTCGGTTTCGCCATGGGCCCGTTCCGCATGGGCGACCTGGCTGGCAACGACATCGGCTGGGCGATCCGCAAGCGCCGCTACCAGGAAAAGCCTGACATGAAGTACAGCAAGACCGCCGACCTGCTGTGCGAACTCGGCCGCTTCGGCCAGAAGGTGGGCAAGGGCTGGTACGACTACGTGCCGGGCAAGCGCGACGCCATCCCGAACGCCGAGGTCGAGCAGATGATTGTCGAGCACCGCAAGGCGCAGGGCATCACGCCGCGCAAGATCTCCGACGAAGAGATCGTGCAGCGCCTGGTGTTCTCGCTGGTGAACGAAGCCGCACACATCCTGGAAGAGGGCATCGCCAACAAGGCCAGCGACATCGACGTGGTCTACATCTTCGGCTACGGCTTCCCGGTGCACCGTGGCGGCCCGCTGAACTACGCCAACGAGGTGGGCCTGTTCAACGTGGTCCAGGCCATGAAGCGCTTTGCCAAGAACCCGCTGGACGACGCCAAGTTCTGGGAGCCCGCGCCGCTGCTCGCCAGGCTCGCCGCCGAAGGCAAAACGTTCTGATGACCGCACGCACACCGAATTGAGGAACCCATCATGACCAACGCCGTCATCGTTTCCACCGCCCGCACGCCCCTGACCAAGAGCTGGAAGGGCGCCTTCAACATGACCCACGGCGCCACGCTCGGTGGCCACGCGGTGCAGCACGCCGTGCAGCGCGCCGGCATCGACGCCGCCGAAGTCGAAGACGTGATCATGGGCTGCGCCAACCCCGAAGGCGCGACCGGCGCCAACATCGCGCGCCAGATCGCGCTCAAGGCCGGCTTGCCCATCACCGTCTCGGGCATGACCGTCAACCGCTTCTGCTCCTCGGGCCTGCAGACCATCGCCCTGGCCGCGCAGCGCATCATCGCGGGCGAAGGCTCGGTGTACGTGGCCGGCGGCGTGGAAAGCATCTCCTGCGTGCAGCAGGAAATGAACGTGCACATGCTCAAGGACCTCGCGCTGGAGAAGATCAAGCCCGAGATCTACTGGAACATGCTGCAGACCGCGGAGCAGGTGGCCAAGCGCTACAACATCTCCCGCGACGCCATGGACGAGTACGGCGCCGCCAGCCAACAACGGGCCACGGCCGCGCTGGAAGCCGGTCTGTTCAAGGCCGAGATCGCGCCCATCACCGTGACCGCCGGCGTGGCCGACAAGGTCATGGGCCTGATGACCAAGCAGGTCACGGTCGAGAACGATGAAGGCATTCGCGCCGGCACCACCAAAGAGGGCATCGCCGGCCTGCGCTCGGCGCTGCCCGGTGGCCTGGTCACGGCGGGCAACGCCAGCCAGTTCAGCGATGGCGCCGGCGCCTGCGTGCTGATGGACGAAACCCTGGCCGAGAAGAAGGGCCTGCAGGCGCTGGGCCGCTTCCTGGGTTTTGCCGTCGCCGGGTGCGAACCCGACGAAATGGGCATCGGCCCGGTCTTCGCGATCCCCAAGGTGCTGTCGCGCCTGGGCCTGAAGATCAGCGACATCGACCTGTGGGAACTCAACGAAGCCTTCGCCGTGCAGGTGCTGTACTGCCGCGACAAGCTGGGCATTCCGGCCGATCGCCTGAACGTCAACGGTGGCGCCATCGCTGTGGGGCACCCCTATGGCGTGTCGGGTCAGCGCCTGACCGGCCACGCCCTGATCGAAGGCAAGCGCCGCGGCGCCAAGCGCGTGTGCGTGACCATGTGCATCGGCGGCGGCATGGGCGCGGCCGGGGTTTTCGAGGTGTTGTAAGCATATCGGGCATCCCGCTCGCGTTGCTGTTGCCTATCTTCCCGTCACTCCCGCGAACGCGGGAGTCCAGTGGCTCAACGTCAGCTGTGCCTGGATGCCCGCGTTCGCGGGCATGACGGGTTTGTTACCCGACTAGGATGGACCGTCATGAGCCTGCGCCCCACCCTCGACTTCCTGCTTTACGACTGGCTGGGCGCCGAACGCCTGAACCAGCGCGAGCGTTTTGCCGACCACAACCGCGAAACCTTCGACGCGGTGCTCGACACCTGCGAGCGCATCGCGCGCGAAAAATTCGCGCCTTTCAACCGCCTGGTGGACACGCAGGAGCCGCAGTTCGACGGCGAAAAGGTCATCCTGCCGCAGGCGACCCACGACGCGCGCCTGGCCTATGCCGAATCGGGCATGCTGAGCGCCGCACAGGATGACGACATCGGCGGCATGCAACTGCCGTTTCTGGTCGAGTCTGCGGCCAACACCTTCTTTGCCAAAGCCTCGATCAGCATCGGCTCCAACCTGCTGACCACGGGCAATGCCAACCTGCTGATGGCGCACGGTACCGAGTTGCAGAAGCAGGTGTTCGCGCTCAACGAGTTCAACGGCCGCTTCACCGGCACCATGTGCCTGTCGGAGCCGCAGGCCGGCTCCAGCCTGAGCGACGTGGTCACGCGCGCCGTGCCCGATGGCGACGGCCATGAAACCGATCCGCTCGGGCCGCGCTACCGCCTCACCGGCAACAAGATGTGGATCTCCTCGGGCGACCACGAACTGGCCGAGAACATCGTGCACCTGGTGCTGGCCAAGATCCCGGGCGCCGACGGCAAGCCGGTGCCGGGTGTCAAGGGCATTTCGCTGTTCATCGTGCCCAAGCACCTGGTGGACACCGACGGTCGGCTCACCGGCGAGCGCAACGACGTGGCCCTGGCCGGTCTGAACCACAAGCTGGGCTGGCGCGGCACCACCAACACGCTGCTGAACTTCGGCGAAGGCAAGTACCCGGTGCGCGGCGGCGCGGGCGCCATCGGTTACCTCGTGGGCAAGCCCGGCGAGGGCCTGCGCTGCATGTTCCACATGATGAACGAGGCCCGCATTGCCATCGGCATGGCGGCCACGATGCTGGGGTACGCGGGCTATGAGGCCAGCCTCGACTACGCGAAGAACCGGCCGCAGGGCCGGCCCATGGGTGCGGCCGGCAAAGACCCGGCCCAGCCGCAGGTGCGCATCATCGAACACGCCGACGTCAAGCGCATGCTGCTGGCCCAGAAGAGCTACAGCGAAGGCGCGCTGGCGCTGGCGCTGTACGGGGCGCGCCTGATCGACGAGCAGCACACCGGCACGCCCGAAGCGGCTGACGAAGCGCGCCTGCTGCTGGAAGTGCTCACGCCCATCATCAAGAGCTGGCCCAGCGAGTTCTGCCTGGAAGCCAATTCGCTGGCGATCCAGATCCACGGCGGCTACGGCTATACGCGCGACTTTGCGGTCGAGCAGTACTGGCGCGACAACCGGCTGAACATGATCCACGAGGGCACGCACGGCATCCAGGCCATGGACCTGCTGGGTCGCAAGGTGCTGATGGAAAACGGCCGCGGTCTGCAGCTGCTGGCGGCCCGCATCAACGCCACCATCGAGCGCGCCATCCAGGTGCCCGATCTGGCGGCCCACGCCAACGCGCTGGGCCAGGCTTTGCAGGCCGTGGGTGCGGCCACCAAAGCCGCCTGGGCCACGGCCAACCCGACCGAGGCGCTGGCCAATGCCGTGCCCTACATGCAGGCCTTCGGCCACACGGTGCTGGCCTGGGTCTGGCTCGACGTGGCCCTGGTCGCGCACGCGGCGGCGGCGTCGCCTGCGCGTCAGGGCCGGCTGGCGGCCGCGCGCTATTTCTTTCACTATGAGCTGCCGCGCATCGGGGCCTGGCTCCAGGTCGTGCGCGAACGCGATCTGACCTGCGCCGAGTTGCCCGACGACGCTTTCTGACGAATCCAAGGAGACACCTGACATGACCCGCACCATCCAGCAACTTTTCGACCTCAAGGGCAAGACCGCCCTCGTGACCGGCGGCTCGCGCGGCCTGGGCCTGCAGATCGCCCACGCGCTGGGTGAAGCCGGCGCCCGCGTCGTGATCAGCTCGCGCAAGGCCGCCGACCTCGAAGCCGCCACCGCCGAGTTGCAGGCCGCCGGCATCGACGCCCGCTGGATCGCCGCCGACTGCCAGGACGAAACCCAGATCAGGCACCTGGCCGACGAGACCCTGCAGCGCGTGGGCGACGTGGACATCCTGGTCAACAACGCAGGCGCCGCCTGGGGCGCGCCGGCCGAAGACCACCCTGTCGACGCCTGGGACAAGGTGATGGACCTGAACGTGCGCAGCTACTTCATCCTGAGCCAGCTCATCGCCAAGGGCAGCATGATCCCGCGCCGCACGGGCAGCATCATCAACACCGCGTCCATCGCGGGCCTGGGTGGCAACCCCAAGGGCATGAAGACCATCGCCTACAACACGTCCAAGGGCGCGGTGATCAATTTCACGCGCGCGCTGGCGGCCGAGTGGGGTGCCCACGGCATCCGCGTGAACGCGATCTGCCCGGGCTTCTTCCCCAGCAAGATGACGGTCGGCACGCTCAAGGCCATGGGCGAGGACAAGCTGGCGGCCAGCGCTCCGCTGGGCCGCCTGGGCGACGACGAAGACCTCAAGGGCATCACCCTGCTGTACGCGGCCGACGCCGGCAAGCACATCACCGGCCAGTGGCTGGCGGTGGACGGTGGGGTGAGCATCATCACCGGGGGGTGATCGAGGGCTCCCCCCTGCGCCGCCGGAGGCGGCTTCCCCCCTCTGTGGCGCGGCTGCGCCGCTTCGAAGGGGGACGGCATCTCGGGCAGGCAAAGCCGGACCCTTGATACCCTGCGACGAAGACATTGCGCGCCATCGGTTGTATCGTCCACCCATGAAATTTGAAGTCCGTATTCCGTTTGTCGAACTCCTGGGTTTTGAGCTGCTGAAGTTCGGGGAGGGTGAGGCGGAGATCCGCTTCCGGCCCTCTGACGATCACCTCAATTCCTTCAGCGTGGTCCATGGGGGCGCCAGCATGACCCTGCTCGACGTGGTGATGGCGCACGCGGCGCGGTCTGTGGAGGCTTCCATGGGCTGCGTCACGATCGAGATGAAGACCAGCTTCACCCGCGCGGCCCAGGGCGAGCTGATCGCCAAGGGTGCGCTGCTGCACCGCACGGCCACCATGGCCTTCACCGAAGGCCGGGTGCTCGACGCCCAGGGCCGGCTGTGCGCCCATGCCACCGGCACCTTCAAGTACGTGCCGCGCCTGCCTGTGGGGGGCAAGGCCACCCAGCCCCTGAACACCATCCAGACCGACTGATCCTGCTGCCTGTCGGCGGCTTTCACACACCGGAGACAAGACCATGCCCACCAACCGCCAGATCCTGCTCGACAACCGCCCCCAGGGCGAAGCCACCACCGCCAACTTCAAGCTCGTCAGCGTGGACACTCCCGCGCTGCAGCCCCAGCAGGTGCTGGTGCGCCACCACTACCTGAGCCTCGACCCCTACATGCGCGGCCGCATGAACGACAGCAAAAGCTACGCCGCGTCGCAGCCGCTGGGCGAGGTGATGATCGGCGGCACCGTGGGCGAAGTGGTCGAATCGCAGCATCCCAGGTACCAGCCCGGCGACAAGGTCGTCGGCATGGGCGGCTGGCAGGAATACAGCGTGGTCGACGCCTCGCAACCCGGCGCGCTGCGCAAGGTCGACACCGCCCAGGTGCCGCTGTCGTACTACCTGGGCGCGGTCGGCATGCCCGGCGTGACCGCCTGGTACGGGCTGGTGAAGATCATTGCGCCCAAGGCCGGTGACACCGTGGTGGTGAGCGCGGCCACAGGGGCCGTGGGCAGCGCCTTCGGCGCGCTGGCCAAGGCGCGCGGCTGCCACGTGGTGGGCATTGCCGGTGGCGCAGAGAAGTGCCAGTACGCGGTGCAGGAGCTGGGCTTCGACGCCTGCGTCGACTACCGCCCGCACAAGGACATGTACTCGCTGGCCAAAGCGCTCAAGGAAGTGGCGCCCAAGGGCATCGACGGCTATTTTGAAAACGTCGGCGGCATGGTCATGGACGCAGTGATGCTGCGCATGAACGCCTTCGGCCGCATCGCCCTGTGCGGCATGATCGCTGGCTACGATGGCCAGCCGCTGCCGATGGCCAACCCGGCGTTGATGCTGATCAACCGCCTCAAGGTGGAAGGTTTCATCGTCAGCGAACACATGGAGGTCTGGCCCGAGGCGCTGGCCGAACTGGCCGGTCTGGTGGCGCAGGGCAAGCTGCGTCCGCGCGAAACCATCTCGCAAGGCATCGAGTCCGCGCCCGAAGCCTTCCTGGGCCTGCTCAAGGGCAAGAATTTCGGCAAGCAACTGGTCAAGCTGGTCTGAACGGCCTAGCCGCGTAGTGCCCCTGACGGAGGTTTCATGTCCGAGTTGATCCTGCACCACTACCCCATGTCGCCGTTCGCCGAGAAGGCACGGCTGATGCTGGGCTTCAAGGGCCTGGCCTGGCACAGCGTGTTCATTCCCAGCGTCATGCCCAAGCCCGACGTGGTCGCGCTCACCGGGGGCTACCGGCGCACGCCGCTGCTGCAGATCGGGGCCGACATCTGGTGCGATACCGCGCTCATCGCCACCGTGCTGGAGCACCGCCAGCCCGCGCCGGCGCTGTACCCGGCGGCGCTCAAAGGGCTGGCGCGCGTGGTGGCCGAATGGGCCGACAGCGACCTGTTCTGGGCCGCCATGGGCCACAACCTGAGCCCGAAGGGCGCGGCCGCGCTGTTCGGCAGCCAGCCGCCCGCCGTGGGCCAGGCCTTTGCCGCCGACCGCGGCGCCATGAGCGCGGGCATGACCCGGCTGCGCCCGGGCGACGCCGTCTCGGCCTACCGCAGCTACCTGCGCCGCCTGGCGCACATGCTGCACGACCAGCCTTTCCTGCTCGGCGATGCACCCTGCATCGCCGACTTCGCCGTCTACCACCCGCTGTGGTTCACACGCGTGGTGAACCCGGCGGTGGCAGGCATCCTCGACGCCACGCCCGGCGTGCTGGCCTGGATGGACCGCATGGCCGCACTGGGCCACGGCCAGGCCGCCAAGATGAGCGCGGCCGACGCCATCGCCGTGGCCGCCGCGGCCGAACCCGCGCCGCTGCCCGACGAGGCCTTCCAGGACGATCACGGCATTCCCCTGGGCAGCCTGGTCACGGTGTCGGCGCAGAGCTTCGGCCAGGAACCGACCGAAGGCATCCTGCGCGCGGCCACCCGCACCCACTACACGCTGGAGCGGACCGATCAGCGCGCCGGGCGTGTGCACGTGCACTTCCCGCGCATCGGCTACGTGCTGCGCGCGGTGCGCCCGGAAGGCCGCGCTTGAGCGGACGCACCGTGCTGGCGCCGGCAGACGGCATCGTCTGGCGCTGCCTGCCGTTTTCCGCGCTGGCCGCCGACACGCTTTACCGCCTGCTGCGCCTGCGTTCCGAGGTCTTCGTGGTGGAACAGCAATGCGTGTTCCTCGACATGGACGACCTCGACGCCCACTGCCTGCACCTGCTGGGGGAGTCGGTGGACGGCAGCGGCCGGGTGCAACTGCAAGCGTCCGTGCGGCTGGTGCCTGCGGGGCGGGCGTTTGCCGAGGCCAGCATCGGCCGGGTGGTGACGGCCCCGGCGGCGCGCGGCGGTGGCCTCGGGCACCGGCTCATGGCCGAAGCGGTGCGCCAGCTCGAAGCCCTCTGGGGGCCGCAGCCCATCCGCATCGGCGCGCAGGCGCATCTGGAAGCGTTCTACCAGCGGCACGGCTTCGTGTCCGATGACAAGCCCTATGTCGAAGACGGCATCCCGCATCTGGAGATGCTGCGCCGCTGACCCCTCATCACCCAGGCAACAAGGAGACTTTTCATGATCACGGATTTCCAGGGCAAGACCGCCGTTCTCACCGGCGCCGGCTCGGGCTTCGGCCTCGAATGCGCGCGCATCGGTGCCGGGCTGGGCATGAACCTCGTGCTGGTCGATGTCCAGCAGGACGCGCTCGACAAGGCCCAGGCAGAGCTGGAGGCCACGGGTGCCGCCGTGCTGGCGCGCAAGGTCGATGTGGCCGACGCCGCGCAGATGGAGGCCCTGGCGCAAGCGGTGAAAGCGCGCTTTGGCGCCCCGCATTTCGTCTTCAACAACGCGGGCGTGGGCTCGGGCGGCCTGATCTGGGAAAACTCCGTGCGCGACTGGGAATGGGTGCTGGGCGTGAACGTCTGGGGCGTGATCCACGGCGTGCGCCTGTTCACGCCGATGATGCTTGAAGCCGCGGCGGCCGATCCGGCGTACCAGGGCCACATCGTCAACACCGCCAGCATGGCCGGCCTGCTGACCCCGCCCAACATGGGCGTCTACAACGTCAGCAAGCACGCGGTGGTGAGCCTGAGCGAAACCCTGTACCAGGACCTGCGCCTGGTGACCGACCAGATCGGCGCCAGCGTGCTGTGCCCGTACTTCGTGGCCACCGGCATCAGCCAGAGCCACCGCAACAAACCCGGCGATCTGGCCGGCGAAAAACCCACACCCAGCCAACTCATCGGCCAGGCCATGACCGAAAAGGCGACCTCGGCCGGCAAGGTGACGGCGGCGGAGGTGGCGCAGCGCGTGTTCCAGGCGCTGCGCGACGACCAGTTCTACATCTACAGCCATCCCAAGGCGCTGGGCAACGCGCAGTCGCGCTTTGACGCCATCGTGGCGGGCACCAACCCGCCCGACCCATTTGCCGAGCGGCCGGAGGTGGGTGTCGGCCTGCGCCAGGCGCTGCGCGCCGGCTAACACCGCGCCCCGGTTTCTGCCGGTCGCGGCCTGAACGCACCCCGGTTGCGCGGGGTTGCCCGGCAGGGCCGTGTCGCGGTGCGCGCGAGCCGCGACAATACGTGGGATGCTTTCCCGTTATCTGAAAATGGCCCTCGTATTGGGCCTGCTCTCCGCCATCGGCCCGTTCGCCATCGACATGTACCTGCCGGCGCTGCCCGACATCGGCCGCAGCCTGGGTGCCGAGGTGGGCGCCGTGCAGCTCACGCTGACCGCCTTCTTCCTTTCCATCGGCCTGGGCCAGTTGCTCTACGGCCCGGTGTCCGACCGTTTCGGGCGCAAGCCGCCGCTGTACTTCGGGCTCGGTCTGTTCACGCTGGCCAGCATCGGCTGCGCGCTGGCCACCGACGTGCACACCCTGGTGGTCCTGCGCTTCCTGCAAGGCCTGGGGGCCGCTGCCGGCATGGCGATTCCGCGCGCCATCGTGCGCGACCTGCACACCGGTGCCGACGCCGCGCGGCTGATGGCGCTGCTCATGCTGGTGTTCAGCGTCTCGCCCATCCTGGCCCCGCTGGCCGGCAGCGCGGTGATCGCGCTCACCGGCTGGCGCGGCGTGTTCTGGGCCGTGGCGGTGGCCGCCGTGGCCGGTTTGCTGCTGGTGCGCGGCGCGCTGAGCGAAACGCGCACGCCGGCCGACCGTGTCGGCGGCAGTCCGGGCGAGGTGCTGCGCGCCTACGCGCTGCTGCTGCGTGACCGACACTACATGGGGCTGGTGCTGATCGGCGCGTTCGCCATGTCGGGCTTCTTCGTCTACCTGGCCGGCTCGCCCTTCGTGCTGATCAACCACTACGGCCTGTCGCCCACCGAATACAGCCTGGCCTTCTCGCTCAACGCGCTGGCCTTCATCGGCGCGGCGCAGTTCACCGGCTGGCTGGGGCGGCGCTTTGGCCTGGCGGCGCTGGCGCGCGTGGCGGCCACCGCCTCGGGCGTGGTGATGGCGCTGCTGCTGGCCTACTACCTGGCCGGGGGCGACCGGCTGGCCGTGCTGATGACGCTGTACTTCATCGCCAGCGCCTTCATGGGGCTGGTGATTCCCACGGTGTCGGTGCTGGCGCTGGAAGAGCACGGCGCACTGGCGGGCACGGCGTCGGCCCTCATGGGCACGCTGCAGATGCTGTGCGGCGCGGTCGCCATGGGCGTGGTCGGCCTGTTTGCCAACGGCGAGCCCTTGCCCATGGTGATCGGCATGGCGGTGGGCGCGCTGTCTGGCGTGGCGCTGGCCTGGGGCACCCTGGGCGGGCAGCGGCCGGCACCGGCCGTGCAGCGGGTGCGCGGATGACCGCACCCGAAGGCGCCGACGGCCTGCCCCCCGCGCAGCGTTGGCGCGCCGTGCTGGTGCTGGTGCTCGGCCTGGTGCTGGCCGTCATCGACACCAGCATCGTCAACATGGCGCTGCCTGCCATCGCGCGCGAGATGCAGGCCCCGGCCTCGCAGGCCATCTGGGTCGTCAACGCCTACCAGATCGCGGTGCTGGTGATGCTGCTGCCGCTGGCCTCGCTGGGCGACCGGCTGGGTTACCGCCGCGTCTACCTCGTCGGCATGGTGCTGTTCGTGCTCGCCTCGCTCGCGGCGGCGCTGGCCACCAGCGTGGTCACGCTGGCGCTGGCGCGCGGTGTGCAGGGGCTGGGCGCCGCCGGGGTGCTGAGCGTGAACACCGCGCTGGTGCGGCTGGTGTACCCGCGCCACCGGCTCGGCCGTGGCATCGCGCTCAATTCCATGGTGGTGGCCGCGTCGACCATGGCCGGCCCGGCGGTGGCGGCGGGCATTCTGTCGGTGGCTTCGTGGCCCTGGCTGTTCGTGATCAACCTGCCGCTGGGCGCCATCACCGTCTGGCTCGGGCGCCGGGCGCTGCCGGCCAACCCGCCGCCGGCCGGCGACCAGGGCCGCATCGCGCCGCTGGATGTGGTGCTCAACGTGCTGATGTTCGCGCTGCTGTTCCTGGCGGTCGAACAGCTCGGTGTGCGCGGCTCGGCACCGGGTGCGCCGCCGCTGCGCGGCTGGGTGCTGCTGGCGGCCGGCGCGCTGGTGGGCGTGGTCTACCTGCGCCGCCAGGCCCGGCAGGCCGCGCCGCTGCTGGCCGTGGACCTGCTGCGCCTGCCGGTGTTCGCGTTGTCCATGCTGTCGTCCATCGGCGCCTTCAGCGCCCAGATGCTGGGCTCGCTGGCGCTGCCCTTCCTGCTGCTCGAAGTGCAGGGCCGTTCGCCCATGGACGCCGGGTTGCTGCTGACCAGCTGGCCCATCGCCACCGTGCTGGTGGCGCCGGTGGCCGGGCGCCTGATCGGGCGCTTTCCGGCCGGCTGGCTGGGCGGCGCCGGCATGGTGATCTTTGCCGCCGGCCTGATGCTCATGGCTGCGCTGCCCGCCGACGCCAGCGGCGCCCAGCTGTTCTGGCGCATGGCGCTGTGCGGCGGCGGCTTTGCGCTGTTTCAGGCGCCCAACAACCACACCATCGTCACCACCGCCCCGCTGCACCGCAGCGGCGCCGCCAGTGGCATGCTGGGCACGGCGCGCCAGACCGGGCAGATCCTGGGGGCGGTGTTGCTGGCGGCGATCTTCTCGATCTGGCCACAGCACGACGGCTTCAGCGAATCGGTCGCGCTCTGGGTCGCCGGTGGGCTGGCGCTGCTGGCAGGGGTCAGCAGCTCGCTGCGCGTGCGCGCTGGTGGCGGGCCCGATGCCGGGGGCTCAGGCGCCGGGCCGCTGCGCCAGGTGGGCTGACACGCCCTCGGCCAGCGCCTGCGCCGACAGCGGCGCGCAGCCCTCGGCCTTGTTGCTGATGGTGATGTAGGCGTTCTGCCCGGCGCCGGTGATGCCGCAGGCCGTGCGCACCAGCAGCGCCCGCGTGTCGGCGTCCACGTCGTGGATGCGGTCGTACGGGCCGTATTCGCGCTGCGCGTCTTCGTAGCCGTAGGCGCCGTGCAGCGGGTTCAGGTTCCAGCGGCAGACCATCGGCCCGGGCCAGAGTGCGCGCAGCAGGGGCAACTGCTCGGCCAGACGCGGCATCTTGGCGTGCAGGCCCAGGCAGTAGGTGGCACCGGTCTCCTTGAGCACGGCCGCCAGTTGAGGCGCCACGGTGGGCGAGAGCCATTCCGGGTCGCGCACCTCCACCGCCACCACGCCGTCGGGCGTCGCGCTGCGCACATCGGGCAGCGCGCGCAGCATCGTGCGCAACCGCTCCAGCAGCTGCGGCAGGCGCTGCAACTGCACAAAGGGCAGGGGGCTGAGCTGGAACACCAGCGCGCCCACCTTGTCGCCCAGGCCGGCCAGCGCCGGGGCGATGAATTCGCTGACGGCCAGCGCCGGGTCCAGAAACGCCGGGTTGGGCTGGCGGCCCTTGCCGTCCTCGCCGCGCACCTGCGCGTCGGTCACCAGTGCCGGCGCCTTGACCACGAAGCGGAAGTCGTCGGGCACCTGGGCCGCGTAGCGCTCGAACTGCGCTTCGGTCAGCGGGCGGTAGAAGCTGCGGTCGATGCAGACGCTGCGCAGCAGCGGGTGCTGGCCGTAGGCGGTGAGGCCGTGTTTGGACAGCGTGGCGTCGGTGTACGGGTGGTCGTCCCACACGATGCCGGCCCAGCCCGGGTAGCTCCACGACGAACTGCCCAGCCGCAGCCGCGCGGGCAGGGCGGCCGCCAGCGCCGCCAGCTCGGGGCCGTGTGCGGCGGGCCGCACATCGTCCGCCCGGCGCCGACGCGGCACGGGGCTTTCGCTGGCCGGGGCGTCGGGTTTGCCGGGTGGCGTGGGCGGGGGCGGCGGCGCGGCGTCGCCGAACAGGTCGTCTTGCATCGGGCGTTGAGGGCGGTTCGGGCGATGGTAGCGGGCCGGCGACGCCCCACAGACGCCCCCATGAACGATGATGCGGGCTCACCCACCTCTACCCACCGTCACCCCCACAGCAGACCGGAGCGCCATCTGGATGACCCCCCTGGACCACGGCAGCGGCCACACCCTGTTTGACACCACGCTGGGCCCCTGCGGCATCGCCTGGGGGCCGGTGGGCATCACCGCCGTGCAGTTGCCCGAGCTGATGCCCGAGGGCACGCGGGCGCGGCTGCTGCGCAGCCTGCCCCGGCCGGTGCCCGAAGCCGTGCCACCCCCGGCGGTGCAAGCCGCCATCAGCGGCGTGCAGGCCCTGCTGGCCGGCCGCGCGACCGGCACCACGGCCGACCTGCGCCACCTGGTGCTCGACATGTCGCGCCTGTCCGCCTTCCACCAGCGGGTTTACGAGCGCACCCGCGCCATCCCGCCCGGCCAGGTGCTGACCTACGGCGAACTGGCGGCCGAGCTGGGCGACAAAGGCCTGGCCCGCGCCATTGGCCAGGCACTGGGCGCCAACCCCTTCGCGCCCGTGGTGCCCTGCCACCGTGTGCTGGCGGCGGGCGGCAAAGCGGGCGGGTTTTCCGCCATGGGCGGCGCTGTGACCAAGTGGCGGATGCTGGAGACGGAGGGCTATCGGCCGGGTGGGGACGCGTCGCTGTTCGATTGAACGCTGTTACCGCTTTCAAACGCTGCGCGCACCGCGCTGACCAGCCGCTCGTGCACACCATAGTGCGCGCCGCCTTCTTCAAAAATCGCCGGCAGCTCCTGCCGCAGCTTGCCGCTGACCACCCACTGGCTCTGGTGAAGCGAACGGATGATGCGGTCCGCGTCGGCGTCCGGCATCTCCACCCAGCGCTTGATGGCGGTGCGCGCCGCGTCGTGCTGTCGCAGTAACAGCGCCTCCTGCGCCATCTCGTGCTCCACCGTCTGGCGCAGCAGCTCGCTCAGGTAGCGCGTGTGCGCGGTCAGGTCCAGATAGCGCCAGACGTGCTGCGCGTCGTCGGCCTGCAGGAACTCGAAGTTCGTCTCCACCCTGTCGGCGCACACCCGTTGCTGCCCGAAGCGGTAGCCGTCGGCATAGGCCTGCATGAACGGGCGGGACACCACTTCCAGCACCTGGTCGTACTGCGCCCGGCCTTTGGCCGAACCAGCAATCGTGGCCGACACCGGCACCACGATGCTCGGCGGCACCACCTGGTCCGCCGCCAGCAAATGGTTCACCAGAAAGCGGTGCACTCGCCCGTTGCCGTCGGCCAGCGGGTGCAGATAGACAAACGCGAACGACACCGCCGCCGCCCGCGCCACGCTGTTCGCGCCCCGCGTGCGCCGCTCGGTCAGCCGCAACGCGTCCAGCATGCCGGGCACCATGTCTTCGCCCGGCGCGATGTAGTGCACCAACTGCGCGCGAAAACTGCTCTGCCCCACGAATATCGGTGACTGCCGGATGCCCACGCGCAGCGCGCGCGGCCCCAGCACCGCATGCTGCAAGGTCAGCAGGTGCTCGGGCGACATGGGGTCGTCCAGCCGGCCGCTGAACTCGCCGATGGCCGCGGCAAAGCGGCGCACCTTGTCGTCCTGGTCGGCCTCGTGCTCCACGGCAAAGCTTGCGCGCGACTCTTTGAAGGTCAGCCAGGCCGCGCTGCGCAGCAGCTCCAGGCCATAGGTGTCGTCCAGCCGCTGCACACCGGCCGCCACGTCGTACAACCAGCCGCGCTCGGCCTCCGGCCCCAGGTAGACCAGCGGGCAGAACGCCGGCGAGCCGGGCAGGTTGTCGTTGACGCGCCAGCGCCGCACCCGCTCGGGCCGAGGCGCGGCAAGGTACTGCCCGCCGTCGATCGCGTCGACATAGCCCATGTTGGCCGCCGTGTCGGGCACATCCAGCCGCCGCCCGGTGAACCACTCATACAAAAAAGCGGTGCGGCGCGCGTAGCGGCCTGTGGGTTCGTCCCGCACCCAGGCCGCCACCTCGGCCGGGTCCAGCACGGAAAACAGGCGCGAGAAGAACTCGAAGTGCAGCCGCTCGTACTTCAGCCCGAACTCGAAATGCCCCAGGAAATTGTCGGCCGGCTGGTACTGGGCCGGCCAGGTCAGCACCTCGTGGCCGTCGACCACCTCGCGCTGACGCACGGCCCCCAGGCGGCTGCGGCTGTACAGAGGCTGCACGTGGCGGATGCTGTGGACTTGGGCCAGGCGTTGGAAACCGAGGAGGGTGTCGGCCATGGTGGTATTGGGGTAGAAAACATTCTATTTTGATAGAAAAATCTAGGATTTCTATCAAAATATTAGATTAAGCCTCGACTGACTAAGCTACTGCGCGGGGCTCGCAGTGGGGCTCCAGCAGGTAAGGAAGCTGAACCGGTTGCCAACTTGTGACAAGACGTTGCAGAATGACCGTTCGAACAAACAACAACCAATAACGTTCCAGACCAGAGGGAGGCTATGGTCCATCAACATTCGACATTCCAGCAAAGCAGTCCTAAACCATCAGGCTGCGAGACTTCGGCATTCGAGTTCCCCAAGAAGCTTTCATCCGATTCGCTGTACGGGTGCACGAAAGCACCATGGCTTACGTTCAGGTCGCATTTTTCGAGAAGGAGCTTAAAACGCGTGCTTACGGGGTCGGTGCGACTTAGTATCAATCGGCTCACCTGTGGAACAGGCCACTCAAGTCGGTCGAGATGCTTGGCTTGACAGTTTGATACACAAGCTCGACCAATGAGTTGGATAAATATGAATGAAATATCTATCCAGAAAATATGCATCTACCAAAATGTGGGTGCATGTGGCTTGTGTTTGTGCCATTTTGGTTGAGTATTTGGTTTTACGTATTGTACGTCTAGATGAAAATTAATTTGGTGAGGGCGATTAAATGAGTTTTCGAGACATCGAGTTTGGGCGCACATCCGGTGAGGCAGAAGCTGCAGAGCTTCCGCATCTTGTTGCAGACGGCTACTTTGATGCAGGATTCTTGGAGCCGCTTACGTCTCAGAGGAATTGGCTAGTTCTCGCAAGGAAAGGGGCCGGGAAATCTATTCTTGGGGAAAAAATCAAGCAACTAGTCACGTCGACTGCACCTAGCTCGTCTGTGGCACTCACTCATCTTGCCGATTTTCCATTTAAAACATTCTCTCATCTCATGCCTGCGACGGTTGAGAAGGCTTCGCGTTATCCTGCGTCTTGGTCGTGGCTGCTTTGTCTTCAAATTATTGATTTGCTAAGAGGAAATTCTGAGGCGAATAAGCCGATCAATGTCAATGCTAATGGGGCGATCGAGCAACTGGAAGTGCTGGGGTTGTTGCCAACAGCTGATCTGCAAAAGCTTGTGGTTCGTTCTTCAAAATCAGGGTTTAAGGCTCAAATTCCAAAACTCCTTGAGTATTTCAATGAGTCCACTGCGGCAAACACGCCCCTTGATCTGGCATTTCTAAATCTTTTGTCAAATCTCAAAGAGCTGATTGCTGGTTACTCCTTTAATGGCAATCAATTCTTAATCATCGATGGTCTGGATGATATTCTAACCAAGGAGGCTGTGCAGTACGAGACACTTTCCGCACTAATATTTGAAACCTCTCGTCTAAATGCTTTCTTTAAAAGTAAGAGGTTGCCAATTTGGATTGTCGTTTTGTGTCGTACCGATATTTATGAGGTGCTTCCCGGCGCCAACAAGAACAAAATTCGTCAGGACTCTTGTGTGGAGTTGGATTGGTATCCCCCTTCAGGCGATGTTGAGCAATCTAAGCTTCTTGAGTTGGCCAACCTTCGTGGATGTCTATCGCTTAAGCGTGAAATAGATGTGTTTAGAGATTTTTTGCCAGTAACGATGGAGCATGGTATTCCAGTCAAGAAGTATCTAACCGACCTGACGCGCCATACCCCTCGCGACTTCATTGCCTTATTAACTCATATTCAAAGGTTCTCAAGAGGTGCGGTAGTTTCTCGTGCCGAAATCATAGATGGTGCAAAATCGTATTCTGAAAAGTATTTTCTTCCTGAGATTAAGGATGAGCTTGTTGGGTACGTCTCTCCCCGTGAGCTCGAGATTTTTTTGAATGCTGTCGGTGAGATCCATGAGCGTGCTTTCACCATGGAGAAGCTTGAGCAAGTAGCTGTTCCTTTGGGTTTGCAGAAAGCAAAGCTAGATGTATTGATGCATGCGCTTTTTGCCGCGAGCGCAATTGGCATGACATGGCGGGACCGGCATACGCGTCAGAATAAATTCGAGTTCAAATTTCGCAATCCAAACTCTAATTTCAATAGCGGTCGTACTGTTGTTCTGCACAAAGGTTTGTGGAAGGCTTTAAACATTAGTTAAGTTACGCGTGACGGGTTTGTCTGCCAAATAAAGCGGTTGGTTGATTGGCTTTTGGGGATTGGTTTGTTTTTTTTCAGGTATTTCTTGCATATCTTCCGCGATCCATTTGGCGTTCAGGCGGGCCGCTTTAGATGGTCATCGAGCTCTAGATTTATTTCTTTGAGTGATCATAGACTATCTAAGTTAGCCCAGGATGGTCAGCGTTGCCACCGGTCCTGGACTCCTTGAGTTCAATGGTCAGGCCCCGCGCAGGTCCAACCCTGACTCATCAACGCTGGCTGCACGCGGTGGTGGAAATCTTTCTCTCTGTTGCTGTGTAACGCGGTGTCGGAGGAACCCGGTTGGCCATGATGGTCGATCAAGCCCGTCGCAAGGTGAGATGGGGTGGGTGAAGAGATCAGCTCAGACGGCTTTGCTTTTTGTTCAACCGGGTGGCTTCATCAAACGGTGCGTGGTCGCGCAGCGTGGCGTAGCAGATGCACTTCATATACTGTGAACTTTTTACTTCAGGGGGTTTCGATGCGGTTGACAGCCCGTTTTTCTGCTCATGCCATTTCTGCTTTGGGATTCGTGGTGGCGTTGACCGCCTGTGCGATCTCCCGCGGACCAGCGGTTGACCAGCCCGGCGAATTCACCGGAAAGATCGTCGGACCGATGGAGTTCGGCCAGCCGGCCGAAGGCGCGGGGCTCAAGGCCTACGGTCTTGAACTGGCCAAGCCTCTCAGCCTCAATGACAAGGCCGAGTGCGGCGAGCAGACGGTATCCGTGTTCGCCGTGGAGAGTTCTGACGTTGCGCGATTTGTGGGCAAGACCGTTGTGCTCAAGGCGACGCCCTACTGCCGCGTGAGTCGTTCGGGCAAATACCACCTTAAAGACGTATCGGTTCGCTGACACCTGTCACGACAGACCGTACGGGGCGTGGCGCATCGCCAGTCTGCCAATTTAAGGGAGCAAACAACATGAGTGACCCCAGCAAGATCACCGGTTTGATCCGGACTGAAGGCACCACCCGCGTCTACCAGATGGACGATGGGTCGGTCGAGACACGAGAAGGCGGGACCGTCTCGTGGCGCAACAACAACCCGGGCAACCTCAAGTTCGAATACGCGAACAGTGCCGACAAGACCGTCCACGCCTCGCGCACCAAAGACGCAGCGCTGGCGGCGGCACAGGGTCGTTACCAGGGTGTCGTGGCGCTGGACCAATGGGGCAATGCCATCTTCGAGAGCGAAGTTGCGGGCCGGGCTGCCAAGGGGCAGTTGCTTCGCAAAACACACGGCGACAAGGCTATTCCCGAGATGCTGAAAAGCTACGCCGTCGACGACTACACCGGCAAGGCCAACACCGACGCCTACGCGAGGTCGGTCTACGCCGAAGGCGATCGCCAGGGCGTCGACCTGCGCGACAAGAAAATCAAAGACCTCAGTCCGCAGGAATTCGAGGCCTTGCTCGACGGCATGAAAAGGGTCGAAGGCTTCAGGGAAGGCACCGTTACGCGAACCCGGCCACATGCAGAACCGAATGCCCCGTCGCTGCGTCCTGAACAACAACCCGCTGCTGACCCTCAGCCCACCGGTGCCCCTGCGAACGAGCCCCTTTCTCACCGACTCTCGCTACAGAGTCTGCGCCTGATCGACGACAGCCAGCAGCACGTTCGCAACCTCTCTGACCGTCACCAATTGCCTTGGGATCAGGGCATGGACAACACCGTGCATGCGCTGGCACTACAGGCCCGCAAGCAGGGCATGACGGGCATTACCCATCTGAAGGTCGAGCACGGGCAGATCCACTTTGTCCAATTCGACGGCGTCACCATCCAGGAAGGGCACCTCGATGCTCGCGCAGCCGCCAACACCGACGCGGCCAACACCACGCTTCAGATGGCACAACTGGACCATGCCGTCGTGGAGGTGGGAACCCATGCGGTAGCGGCCCCTTCGCTGGATTTGGCAGCCCGCAGCCGCTGATAGGCCCACCCAGGTACCCAGCAGGGTCTGCAAGGTTCCATGCGACGGCCACGCGATTGATCCTTCTACCGATGGAAAATCAAGCCTGTCTCCGCGCCATTCTTACCGGCAACACGCTGTAACCAGCGTCCCGAGATGTCCCTGCGCCCCTGTGGCAAACTCCCCCGCTTTCGTTGAAACCGGGCCGCTGGAGCCCCGAGGGACATGCAGAAAATCATCGCGCAGATCGCGCAAGAGATCCGGGTTGAACAGCGGCAGGTGCTGGCCGCGGTGGAGTTGCTGGACGGGGGGGCGACGGTGCCCTTCATCGCCCGCTACCGCAAGGAAGTGACCGGCGGGCTGGACGACACCCAACTGCGCGAGCTGGAGTACCGCCTGGGTTACCTGCGCGAGCTGGAAGACCGCCGCGCGACCGTGCTCAAAGCCATTGACGAGCAGGGCAAGCTGACCGACGCGCTGCGGGTGGCGATCGCCAACGCGCCGACCAAGCAGGAGCTGGAAGACATCTACCAGCCCTTCAAGCTCAAGCGCCGCACCAAGGGGCAGATCGCCAAGGAGTTCGGTATCGAGCCGCTGGCCGACAAGCTGTTTGCCGACCCGACGCTGGACCCGCTGGCCGAAGCGGCCGCTTTCACCAAGCCGCCCGAGGTGCTGGACGACGGCAAGCCGGGCGCGGACTTTTCCACGCCGCAGGCGGTGCTGGACGGGGTGCGCGACATCCTGTCGGAGCGTTGGGCCGAAGACGCCGCGCTGGTGCAGAACCTGCGCGAGTGGCTGTGGAGCGATGGGCTGCTGCGCAGCTCGCTGGTGTCAGGCAAGAACGCCAACGACCCCGAGGTCGCCAAGTTCCGCGACTATTTTGAATACGACGAGCCGATCGGGCGCGTGCCGTCGCACCGGGCGCTGGCGGTGTTCCGTGGCCGCGCGCTGGAGGTTCTGGACGCCAAGCTGGTGCAGCCGGTGGAGCCGGAGCCCGGCAAGCCGTCGCTGGCCGAAGGCCGCATCGCCGTGCACCTGGGCTGGAGCCACAGCAACCGCCCCGCCGACGACCTGATCCGCAAGTGCGTGGCCTGGACCTGGCGCGTGAAGCTGAGCCTGAGCACCGAGCGCGACCTGTTCGCCCGCCTGCGCGAGAGCGCCGAGGCGGTGGCGATCAAGGTGTTTGCCGACAACCTGCGCGATCTGCTGCTGGCCGCGCCCGCCGGCCAGAAGGCGGTGATGGGGCTGGACCCGGGCATCCGCACGGGCGTGAAGGTGGCCGTGGTCGACGCCACCGGCAAGCTGCTGGAAACCGCCACGGTCTACCCGCACGAGCCGCGCCGGGACTGGGAAGGTTCGCTGCATACCCTGGGCGTGCTGTGCAAGAAGCACGGCGTGCAACTGATCGCCATCGGCAACGGCACGGCCAGCCGCGAGACCGACAAGCTGGCGGCCGATCTGCTCAAGCTGCTGGCCAAGGCCGGCATCGAGGGCGTGCAGAAGGTGGTGGTGAGCGAAGCGGGCGCCTCGGTCTATTCCGCCAGCGAGTTCGCCAGCCTGGAAATGCCCGACGTGGACGTGAGCCTGCGCGGTGCGGCCTCGATTGCCCGCCGCCTGCAGGACCCGCTGGCCGAGCTGGTGAAGATCGACCCCAAGAGCATCGGCGTGGGCCAGTACCAGCACGACGTGAACCAGAGCGAGCTGGCGCGCACGCTGGACGCGGTGGTGGAAGACTGCGTGAACGGCGTGGGTGTGGACCTGAACACCGCCAGCGCGCCGCTGTTGACGCGCGTGTCGGGCTTGTCGGCTTCGGTGGCCAAGGCGGTGGTGCGCTGGCGCGAGACGCACGGCGCGTTCAAGAACCGCCAGCAACTGCTGGATGTGGCCGGCCTGGGCGCCAAGACCTTCGAGCTGGCGGCGGGCTTTCTGCGCATCCGAGACGGTGACAACCCGCTGGACATGACCGGCGTGCACCCGGAAACCTACCCGGTGGTGGAGCAGATCATCGCCAAGACCGGCCAGCCGGTGGCGGGCCTGATGGGCCGCGCCGACATGCTCAAGACGCTCAAACCCGAGCTGTTCGCCAATCAGAAGTTCGGCGTCATCACCGTCAAGGACATCCTGGGCGAGCTGGAAAAGCCCGGCCGCGACCCGCGCCCGGAATTCCAGGTGGCGCGCTTCAACGAAGGCGTGGAAGACATTGCCGACCTGAAGGAGGGCATGGTGCTCGAAGGCACGGTGTCCAACGTGGCGCAGTTCGGCGCCTTCGTCGACCTGGGCGTGCACCAGGACGGGCTGATCCACGTCAGCCAGCTCAGCCACAAGTTCGTCAACGACGCGCGCGAGGTGGTCAAGACCGGCGACATCGTCAAGGTCAAGGTGCTGGAAGTGGACGTGGCGCGCAAGCGCATCAGCCTGACCATGAAGCTGGACGCCGCGCCCGCCCGCAAGGACGGGCCGCGCGACAACCGTTTCGAGCCGGCGCGTGGCGGCCCACGCGGCGGGTATGCCGGAGGGCAGGGCGGCGGCCAGCGCCAGCCGGAAGCGGCCGGCGCCATGGCATCGGCCTTTGCCAAGTTGCAGGGTTTGAAGCGCTGAGTCCCGTGGGGGGCAGGTTGTCCCCCATCCCGTCGCGCGCTGGCCGGCCGATGTGCGACACTTGAAATCGACGAAAGCCCGCTGCCCTTTTCCCCGCGACCCCGAACACCGACAGCGCCATGGATCTCGAAGCCCTGCTCAACTACCCCCGCGCCCTGCCGGCCATGCCCCGTGCGGTGACCGAGCTGCTGGGCGAGATGAACAAGGAAGAACCCAGCCCCAAGCGCGTGGGCGAGCTGATCGGGCACGACCCGGCGCTCACCACCCGGGTGCTGCGCCTGTCGAACTCGGCATTCTTCCGCGTCAGCCGCAAGATCGGCGATGCCGATGAGGCGGTGGCCATGCTCGGCATGACCCATGTGCGCTCGCTGGTGATGGCGGCCGCGCTGGGTGCCGGCTTCAAGAACGTGCCCGGGATCGACCTGCGCCAGTTCTGGCGCTACAGCCTGCGCGTGGCCGACATTTCCAAATCGCTGGCTGGCCTGCTCAAACAGAACCAGGGCCTGGCCTTCACCTCGGGGCTGATCCACGGCATTGGGATCCTGGTCATGCACATCGCCATGCCCGACGCCATGCGCGTGCTGGACATGGGCTGCTCGCCCCTGTCGCTCAACCGCGCCGACGCCGAAAAGGCCCAGTTCGGGTACAGCTATGCCGACGTCGGGGCCGGCATGGTCGAGCGCTGGCAGTTCCCGCCCGAAATCGTCAGCGCCATGGCCAACCAGGTCGCGCCGTTCGAAGGCGATGCCTACGACACGCTGGGTGGGGTGCTGCACCTGGCGTCGTGGCGCGCCCGGGCCGAAGAGCTGCAGCTGGACAAGCAGGGTCTGGTCGCCACCTTCCCCGACATGGTGGGGCTGACGCTGGGGCTCGATCTGGACAGCGTGCTGGGCAAAGACCCGACGGAATGGTCGTTCAGCCAGACCATCGGCATCTTCACGGATTGAGGTCCGAGGCTGCCGGACCGACGGGTACCATCGGCAAGTGGGGAATACCCTCAAGTTCCTTGGGAAGCGGTCGATGAGGAGTTGACGGTCGTTTGCACCGGCTCCACGACGCGAGGTCCTTCATGCAACTCGAGAAGCTTCTGAAGCAGCCCAATGCGCTGCCGTCGGCCCCCAAGGTCATCCGCAAGCTGATGGAAACCTTCGAGCAGGACGAGGTGGACATCCTGCAGGCGGCTTCCTACATCGAATCCGACCCGGTGCTTACGGCCAAGCTGCTCAAGATGGCCAATTCGGCCTTCTTCGGCCTGAACCGCAGCGTCACCACCGCCAAAGACGCGATGAGCGTCATGGGGCTGATCAAGGTGCGCGCCCTGGTCATCGCGGCCGCCATGGGCGACAGCTTTCACGCGGTGGGCGGGGTCAACCTCAGCCAGTTCTGGCGCTACAGCCTCAATTCGGCCAACCTCTCGCGCTACCTGGCGCTGCCCATCCGCATCGACGAAAACAGCGCTTTCACCGCCGGCCTGGTGCACGGCATCGGTGAACTGGTGATGCACGTCGGCATGCCCGAAGCCATGATCGAGCTGGACCGGGCCGTGCCCATGCTCGACCTGAAGCGGGCCAAGGCGCAGCGCGGTCTTTTTGGCTACAGCTATGCCGACGTCGGCTCGGCACTGGCGCGCGAATGGCGCTTCCCCAAGAAGATGATCAATGCCATCGAGCATCAGGTCGCGCCCTTCGACAACGATGTGTACGAGCCCATTGCCGGGGTGATCCACATCGCTTCCTGGCGCGCGCGTGCCGAAGAGCTGTCGCTGGGCAGCGAGGGCCTGATCAACACCTACCCCGATCCGGTGGGGCTGGTGCTGGGCATCGACCCCGACACCGTGATCGGCGAAGAGATTCCCGCGCTCACGCGGAACAGGAGCAGCGACGAGGCGGTCGCCTGAGTCCGCCGCCGCTGCGCGAGAATCGGCGGCCATGCCGTCCGATCACCGTCCCGCCCTTCGTCTCTACGCCGGCCCGGCTGCCCGCCGGCACATCGAACAGCATGGCCTGCTGCCCGCCCACGTGGGTGCGGTGCCCGGGGCTGCGGGTGGGCCCAAGGGGCTGATCCTCGGTCCGCTGGACCGCCTGATCTTCGGCCGCTGGCTGCCGCGCGCCGACCAGCCGGTACACCTGATCGGCGCTTCCATCGGTGCCTGGCGCATGGCCACCGCCTGCCTGCCGGACTGCATCAGCGGCTTCGAGCGGCTGGAGCGCGACTACATCGCCCAGGACTACGAGCTGCCGCCCGGCAGCGACCGCCCCACGGCCACGCAGGTGAGCGAGACCTTCGGGGCCAATCTGGCGCAGTTTTTCGGCGGCCACCTGGCGCAGGTGCTGCACCACCCGCGCTACCGCCTGCACGTGCTGACCTCGCGCGGGCGCCACCTGCTGCGGCGCGAACACCGCCTGCTGACGCCGCTGGGTTACGCGGGGGCGTTCCTGGCGAACGCGGTGCACCGCCGCGCGCTCGGTGCCTGGCTGGAACGGGTGGTGTTTTCCACGCCGATGCCCATGTCGCCGATACCCGCGCCGGTGCCGCTGCCGTTCGCGCCCGACGGTCTGCGCACGCGCCAGCGGCCGCTGACCGAGGCGAACTTCATGGCGGCGCTGCAGGCGAGCTGTTCGATCCCGTTCTTGCTGAAGGCCGTGCCCGACGTGGCCGGTGCGCCGCGAGGCGCGTACTGGGACGGTGGCATCACCGACTACCACCTGCACCTGCCGTACCGGCTGCCGGCGTCGTCGCCCATCGTGCTGTACCCGCACTTCCAGCGCGCCGTGGTGCCCGGCTGGCTGGACAAGGTGTGGAAGCGCCGGCACCGGCCGACACCGGCGCTCGACGGCACGCTGGTGCTGGCGCCCGACCCGCGCTGGGTGGCGGCATTGCCGGGCGGCAAGCTGCCTGACCGCAGCGACTTCACCCGCTACGGGACAGACTTGGCCGCGCGCATGGCCGCCTGGGGCACAGTGGTGGCCATGGCCCGGCAACTGGCCGACGAATTCGAAGCGTGGCTGGAGCGGCCCGACCCGGGGCGGATCGAGCCGCTGTGACGAGGGCCGCGGCCCCCGAGGTCAGCGGTAGAAGACCTCGACCGTGCCCTTGAGCTTGATCAGCAGCGGCCGGCCCTTGCGGTCCATCGTCTTGCCGGCGGCCACGCGTATCCAGCCTTCGCTGACGCAGTATTCCTCCACGTCGAAGCGGTCGCGGCCGTTGAAGCGCACGCCGATTTCGCGCTCCAGAAACTCGGGGCGGTGGTGCGGGCTGCGCGGGTCGATGGACAGGTGATCGGGCAGTTCGGGGGTGGCGGCGGCGTTGTCGCTCATGTCGGATGAAAAGATGAAGGAACCTATCGGGGCGGAGCCCGTCAGTAGTGGGGGGGAAGTTCGTCCCGCAGGCTGCGCCAGGCCGGGCCCGTGTCGTCTTCGCGGCGTCGCCGCAGCTCGGCGACCTCGGCCTGCAGCCGCTCGATCTGGGTCTGCTGGCGCGCCACCAGGGCGTTGAGGGTGTCGAGCAGGTCTTCGGCGAAGCCGTTGCGGACTTCGAGCTGCTCCAGGCGGCGCTCGGTGTCGTCCGCAGACGCGGTGGACCCCGTGGCCTGGGCGCGGTGGGAAGAGTCGGATGCCATGGCCGCGAGCGTAACAGGCTTGCGGCGGGTGGCGCCGCTGCACCGGGCCCGGTTGCTTCCGGTCACGTCTGCAGGCCCCCGCGTGAACGTCTGAACCTTTACACTGTCTGTCCAACCGTTTCCTCACAAGGAGGCCGCATGCGCACCAAAACCATTCTGACGGGCCTGATGGCCGCTTCCACCCTGGGCCTGGCGTCCACCGCCCAAGCCCAGAGCATCTACGGCGAAATCGGCTACATGGGGCTGGACGTGGGGGCCCGTGTCGGCGGGGTGGGTATTTCCGCCAAACCGGCCAACCTGCGCGGCATCATCGGTTTCGACCTGGGGCCGCTGGCCATCGAAGGCATGACCAGCGTCAGCGAACGCGACGACACCGTGCGCGTGGGCGGCCTGAACACACCGATCCGCACCAAGGTGGACAACATCTCCGGGGTGTTCCTGAAACCCAACCTCAGCCTGGGCAATTTCGAGATCTTCGGCCGCGTCGGCGCGGCACGCACCAAGCTCAGTGTGGGCGGCGAAAAGGCCAGCGGCACGTCGCTCGCCTATGGCGCCGGCATCCGCTTCAACCTGACCGACAACCTGACGCTGGGCGCCGACTACATGAACTTCTACGACAAGGACCGCATCACGGTCGAGGGCGTGAGCATCGGCCTGGGCCTGAAGTTCTGACCGCCTGCGCGGCGTTTTCTTCCAGGGCTGCCTCCGGCAGCCCTTTTTGTTTTCAGGCCACCGCGCGGCGCTTCACTGGGGTTGCGGCAGGTGCAGCAGGCGCCCGTAGGTGTCGGCCAGGAAGCGCTCGGCGCGTTCGAGCATGAAGTAGCGGAACGCTTCGGCGGCGGGGGAGAGCAGCTTGGAGAGCGTGTGTACCACGTTCCAGGCGCGCACCACCGGGGCGCCTTCCACGTCCAGCGTGGCGATCAGCCGGTGTTCCAGTTCCAGGCCGATGGTATGCAGCGACAGGAAGCTGATGCCCATGCCCGCCATGACGGCCTGCTTGATGGTTTCGTTGCTGGTCATTTCCATCACCACGCGCGGTTCCATGCGCGAGCGTTCCAGGAATTTCTCCATCGCGGCACGGGTGCCGGAGCCCCGCTCGCGCAGGATGAAGCCGTAGGGCCGCAGCGATTCCACGGTGGGGTGGCCCACGCGCAGCAGCGGGTGGTCGGTGGCGGCCACGAACACATGCGGGTGCGCGGCGAAGGGCTCGGCCCGGGTGGCCAGTTCGGTCGGCGGGCGGCCCATGATGGCGATGTCGACCTCGTTGCCCTGCAGCATCTTCACCAGCCGCTCGCGGTTGCCGACCTCGAGCCGGATTTCCACGCCTTCGTGTTCGTGCTGGAACCCGGCCAGCAGGCGCGGCAGGAAGTACTTGGCGGTGCTCACCATGCCGATGGTCAGGGTGCCGGTCTCCAGCCGCTGCAGGCGCGCGGCGGCGTCTTCGGCGTCCTTCAGCGTGGCGAGCATCTTGCGCGCATAGACCAGCATGTATTCGCCCGCGGTGGTCAGGGCGACCTGCCGGCCGCTGCGCTCGAACAGGGGCAGGCCGACGTGGCCTTCCAGCTCCTTGACCTGCATGGTCACGGCGGGTGGGGTCAGGTGCAGGGCCTCGGCGGCGCGGGCAAAGCTCAGGTGGCGCGCCACCTCGGTGAACACGCGCAACTGCCGGAATGTGGCGTTCTTCATTAAGTAATACCTGAATTGAAAATGAAGAATATGTGAATTTACCTTATCAATCAAGGCTTCTACAGTCCGTCAAACCCGTGAATTTCCACGGCATGAAAAAAACGACGAGACGACACCGCCATGCTCCAGGCCTTGATCTTCGATGTGGACGGCACCCTGGCCGACACCGAAAGCCTGCACCGGGAGGCCTTCAACCACGCGTTCGCGCAGGCCGGTCTGGGCTGGCACTGGGACGAGGCGCTCTACACCGGGTTGCTGGAGGTGTCGGGTGGCAAGGAGCGGTTGCTGCACTACTGGCGCTGCGTGCAGCCGGACCTGCGCGAGCTGGAAGCCGGCGCGGTGCAGGCCACCATCGACCGCCTGCACGCGGTCAAGACCGCCTGGTACGAAGACGCGGTCGGGCGCGGTGCGGTGGCGCTGCGCCCCGGGGTGCTGGCGCTGATGGACGAGGCGCGCGGCCAGGGGCTGCAACTGGCGATCGCCACCACCACCTCGCCGGTGAACATTGCGGCCCTGCTGCGCACCGCCATCGGGCCTGACTGGCGCCTGCATTTCCGCGCCGTGGGCGACGCCAGCAACGCGCCGGTCAAGAAGCCGCACCCGCAGGTCTACCGCCGGGTGCTGACCGACCTGGGCCTGGCGCCAGAGAACTGCGTGGCCTTCGAGGATTCGGCCAACGGCCTGGCCGCTGCGGCCGGCGCCGGGCTGCGCACGGTGATCACGCCGACGGCCTTCACCGCCCACCACGATTTCGCCGACGCGCTGCGCGTCGTTCCCGACCTGGGCCACGTGAGTCTCGCGCGCTTGCGCGAATGGCTCCGCGCCTGAACCCTGCCTAGCCTTCGTTTGCCATGAGTGCCATCCGCATCGCCCCGTCCATCCTGTCTGCCGACTTCGCCCGCCTGGGCGAGGAGGTGCGCGCCATCGAAGCCGCCGGCGCCGACCTCGTGCATTTCGACGTCATGGACAACCACCACGTGCCCAACCTCACCGTCGGGCCGCTGGTGTGCGAAGCCATCCGCCCGCACGTGAAGATCGGCATCGACGTGCATCTGATGGTCGAGCCGGTGGATGCGCTGGTGCCGCTGTTCGCCAAGGCCGGCGCCAACCTGATCAGCTTCCACCCCGAGGCCAGCCGCCACGTCGACCGCACGCTGCAGCTGATCCGCGGCCACGGCTGCAAGGCCGGGCTGGTGTTCAACCCCGCCACGCCGCTGGCCTGGCTCGACCACGTGATGGACAAGCTCGATCTGGTGCTGCTCATGAGCGTGAACCCGGGCTACGGCGGCCAGGCCTTCATCCCGTCCACGCTCGGCAAGCTGCGCGCGGCGCGCGAACGCATCGACGCCCACATGGCCGCGACCGGCCGCGAGATCTGGCTGGAGGTGGACGGCGGCGTGAAGCTCGACAACGTGGCCGAGATCGTGCGCGCGGGCGCCGACACGCTGGTGGCCGGCAGCGCCGTGTTCGGCGCCCCCGACAACGACGGCGGCTACCGCACCGTGATGCGCCAGCTCCGGCAGGCCGCCGGGCCGTCGCCGGCCATGCCGCGCCGCTGAACCCGACCGACCGAATGTTCCCTTCCGCGAAAGACCCGCTCCCATGACCACCCGCCGTCGCTTCACGCTGACCCAGTACCTGATCGAACAACGCCGCCGCTTTCCGTCGGCCAGTGGCGACTTCAACGCCCTGGTGCTCGACGTGGCCCTGGCCTGCAAGGCCATCGCGCGTTCGGTCGCCTTCGGCGAACTCGGCAGCGTGCTCGGGAACCCGGTGGCCGACGTGGCCACGGGCGTGAACGTGCAGGGCGAGGAGCAGAAGCGCCTGGACGTGGTGAGCAATGCCTACTTCACCGAAATGACGGAGTGGGGCGGCCACCTGGCGGGCATGGCCTCGGAGGAGATGGACCACCCTTACCAGATTCCTTCGACGCACCAGCGCGGCAAGTACCTGCTGGTGTTCGACCCGCTCGACGGTTCGTCGAACATCGACGTGAACGTGACCGTGGGCAGCATCTTCTCGGTGCTGCGGGCGCCGCAGGCGGTTATCGACAGCGGGCGCGACGTGGTCGAGGCCGACTTCCTGCAACCCGGCACGCAGCAACTGGCGGCGGGCTACGCGCTCTACGGCCCGACCACCATGCTGGTGCTGACGGTGGGCAACGGCGTGGCCGGCTTCACGCTGGACCCGAACCTGGGCCAGTTCATGCTCACCCACCCCCAGCTGCAGGTGCCCGAAGACACGCAGGAGTTCGCCATCAACGCTTCCAACACCCGCTTCTGGGAGCGCCCGATCCGGCGCTACGTGGACGAGTGCCTGGCCGGCCGCACCGGTCCGCGCGGCAAGGACTTCAACATGCGCTGGATCGCCAGCATGGTGGCCGAGGCGCACCGCATCCTGATGCGCGGCGGCGTGTTCATGTACCCGCGCGACACCAAGGACCCGAGCAAGCCCGGCCGCCTGCGGCTGCTGTACGAGGCCAACCCCATCGGTTTCATCATGGAGCAGGCGGGCGGGCGCGCCAGCACCGGCCGCGAACCGATGCTGACGGTCGAGCCCACGTCGCTGCACCAGCGCATCGGTCTGGTGTTCGGCTCGCGCAACGAAGTGGAACGCATCGAGCGTTACCACCGCGAGCCGGCGGCCTCCAGGGACGACAACCCGCTGTTCGCCGAGCGCAGCCTCTTTAGGGATTGAGGCCACGCAGAACCCTGACTCGAAACAGACCCGCGGCGCACGAAGGGCCTTGACCAGAAAACCGCCGGGCCGGCTTTGCCGGACGGCTGGAGTTGCCCCCGGAAGGGGGTGACGCCGAAGGCGGCGCGGGGGAGATTTTTAACTTCGGAGCCCCCTCATGTCTGAAAGACACCCCATCATCGCGATCACCGGTTCGTCCGGTGCCGGCACCTCGACAGTGACGCGCACCTTCCAGAACATCTTCCGCCGCGAAGCCATCGAGGCCGCCGTCATCGAAGGCGACAGCTTCCACCGCTTCGACCGCCAGGCCATGAAGCAGCGCATGGCCGAGGAAGAAGGGCAGGGCAACCGGCACTTCAGCCACTTTGGCGCCGAAGGCAACCTGTTCGAAGAGCTGGAGACGCTGTTCCGCGACTACGCGGCCACCGGTTCGGGCCGCTGCCGCAAATACCTGCACAACGCGGCCGAGGCCGCGCCGTACGGCCTGGAGCCCGGCACCTTCACGCCGTGGGAGCCGCTGCGCCCGGACACCGACGTGCTGTTCTACGAAGGCCTGCACGGCGCGGTGAAGACCGACACGGTCGACATTGCGCAGTACCCGGACCTGCTCATCGGCGTGGTGCCCTCGATCAACCTGGAGTGGATCCAGAAGCTGATCCGCGACAAGACCCAGCGCGGCTACAGCCAGGAGGCGGTGGTCGACACCATCCTGCGGCGCATGCCCGACTACGTGAACTACATCGTGCCGCAGTTCGGCCTGACGCACGTGAACTTCCAGCGCGTGCCGGTGGTGGACACCTCCAACCCTTTCATCGCGCGCGACATTCCCACGGCCGACGAGAGCGTGTGCGTGATCCGCTTCGCCAAGCCCAAGGGCATCGATTTTCCGTACCTGCTGTCGATGATCGACGGCGCCTGGATGAGCCGCGCCAACACCATCGTGGTGCCCGGCGGCAAGATGGAACTGGCCATGCAACTGATCTTCACCCCCTTCATCTGGCGCATGCTGGAACGCCGGAGGAACGCGTCATGAACACCCCTTCGACATCTCCCGAACAGGCCCGCCGCCTGGCCAATGCCGTGCGCATGCTGGCCGTCGACGCGGTCGAAAAGGCCCAGTCCGGTCACCCGGGCGCGCCCATGGGCATGGCCGACATCGCCGAGGTGCTGTGGCGCCGCCACCTGCGCCACAACCCCAGCAACCCGAAGTGGGCCGACCGCGACCGCTTCGTGCTCAGCAACGGCCACGGCTCCATGCTGATCTACGCGCTGCTGCACCTCACGGGCTACGACCTGCCGCTGAGCGAGCTGCAGAACTTCCGCCAGCTGCACAGCAAGACCGCGGGCCACCCCGAGGTGGGCGTCACGCCCGGCGTGGAAACCACCACCGGCCCGCTGGGCCAGGGCATCAGCAACGCGGTCGGCATGGCGCTGGCCGAGAAGCTGCTGGCGGCCGAGTTCAACCGGCCGGGCCACACCGTGGTCGACCACTTCACCTACGCTTTCCTGGGCGATGGCTGTCTGATGGAAGGCATCAGCCACGAAGCCTGCTCGCTGGCGGGCACGCTGCGGCTGTCCCGGCTGATCGCTTTCTATGACGACAACGGCATCTCCATCGACGGCCACGTCGAGGGCTGGTTCACCGACGACACGCCGCAACGCTTCCAGGCCTACGGCTGGCACGTGATTCCGGTGGTCGATGGCCACGATCCGGTCGCGATCGAGGCGGCCCTGGTGCAGGCGCGGCAACAGGCGCAGCGCCCCGACGGGCGCCCCACGCTGATCTGCTGCCAGACCGTGATCGGCATGGGCGCGCCGCACAAGGCCGGCACGCACGACGTGCACGGCGCCCCGCTGGGCGCGGTGGAAGTGGCCGCCACGCGCGCTGCGCTGGACTGGACGGCCGGGCCGTTCGAGATCCCGGCCGACGTGGCCGAGGCCTGGGACGCGCGCGCCGCCGGCCAGGCGCTGGAGCGCGACTGGCGCCAGCGCTTCGAGGCCTACCGCACCGAGTTTCCCGACGAGGCGGCGGAGTTTGAGCGCCGCATGGCCGGCGATCTGCCGGCGGACTTTGCCGAGCGCCTGCCCGCGCTGCTGGAAGCCGTGGCCGCGCGCCCCGAGGCGGTGGCCACGCGCAAGGCCAGCCAGAACGCGCTGGACGCATTGGCGCCGCTGGTGCCGGAGTTCTTCGGTGGCAGCGCCGACCTGACGGCGTCCAACCTCACCAACTTCAAAGCTTGCACCCGCGCCGGGCGCGACGCCTGGGGCAACCACCTGAGCTACGGCGTGCGCGAATTCGGCATGGCCGCGATCATGAACGGCATCGCGCTGCACGGCGGCTACATCCCCTACGGCGGCACCTTCCTGACCTTCAGCGACTACAGCCGCAACGCCATCCGCATGGCCGCGCTGATGAAGCAGCGCGTGATCCACGTGTTCACGCACGACTCCATCGGCCTGGGCGAAGACGGCCCCACGCACCAGAGCGTGGAACACGTGCCCAGCCTGCGCCTGATCCCGCACCTGGACGTGTGGCGGCCGGCCGATGCGCTGGAGACCGCCGTGGCCTGGGTCTGTGCGCTCGAACGGCGCGACGGGCCGAGCGCGCTGTGCCTGTCGCGGCAGAACCTGCCGCGTGTGACCGAAGGCGTGCTGGCCGGCCACATCCGCAAGGGGGGCTACGTGCTCAGCGATATGGAGTCGCCCCAGGCGGTGATCGTTGCCACGGGTTCCGAGGTCGAGATCGCGCTGCAGGCGCAGGCCCTGCTGGCGGCCGACGGCGTGCGCTGCCGCGTGGTTTCGATGCCGAGCACCAACGTGTTCGACCGCCAGCCGCGCGCTTACCAGGACAAGGTGCTGCCGCTGTCGCTGCCGGCGGTGGCGGTTGAGGCCGCTCATCCCGACTTCTGGCGCAAGTACGTGGGGCGCACGGGCATGGTCGTGGGCGTTGCCACCTTCGGCGAGTCGGCGCCGGCCAAGGTGCTTTACCGGCACTTCGGCGTGACCAGCGCGCGCGTGGCCGATGCCGTGCGCACCCTCGTGCACCGCGCCGCGCACCGGCGCGAGGAGCCCTTGCCCGAGCAGATCGTGCCCGGCCTGCACTGACGGCCGTTCCCCTCCGAGACTCCCTGGACGACGCGATGACCCCGCCCCTTTACGACCTGATTCTTTTCGACCTCGACGGCACGCTGGTGGAGACCGCGCCGGAAATCGCCGATGCCGTCAACGATGCGCTGGCCCACCTGGGGCGTTCGCCCGTCACCCAGCGCCAGGTGGACGACTGGATCGGCCACGGCACGCGCGAGCTGCTGATCCAGGCGCTGGCCCACACCGGGCAGCAGCCGCCCGATGCGGTGCGCCACGACCCGGGGTTTGCCGATGCCGAGGCGGTGTTTGCCCGTTGCTACGAACAGCGCTGTGGCACCCGCAGCCGCCTGTACCCACGGGTGCGGGAGACGCTGCAGGCGTTGCGTGCGGCCGGTGTGCGGCTGGCGGTGGTGACCAACAAGGAGGCGCGCTACACCCGCCCGGTTCTGGCCGCGCACGGCCTGGCCGACAGCTTCGACCAGGTCATCAGCGGCGACACCCTGCCGGTCAAGAAGCCCGACCCCATGGCGGTGGACGACTGCCTGCGCCGCTTCGGCGTGGGGCGCGAGCGCACGCTGTTCGTGGGCGACTCCTCCATCGACGTGGCCACGGCCCGCAATGCCGGCGTGGCGGTCTGGGCGCTGCCCTATGGCTACAACATGGGGCAGCCCATTGAAAGCTGCGACCCGGACCGCGTCATTCCCGACATCGCCGCGCTGTTGGCCTGAGCCGGCCAGCACCGCATCCCTTTTCTGGTTCATTTCATTCAAGGAGCCCTTCAGGCCATGGCTATCAAAGTCGGTATCAACGGATTCGGCCGCATCGGTCGCAACGTGCTGCGCAGCGCGATCCAGAACTTCCCGGACATTCAGATCGTTGCCATCAACGACCTGCTCGAACCCGAATACCTGGCCTACATGCTGCAGTACGACAGCGTGCACGGCCGCTTCAAGGGCAGCGTCAGCGTGGAAGGCAACACCCTGGTGGTCAACGGCAAGAAGATCCGCCTGACCGCCGAGAAAGACC
>Ga0067045_1028368_pt1 | contig 35319 bp, 48 predicted proteins | sample TerdegcTABiofilm_FD_59184 | JGI IMG/M metagenome (GOLD analysis project Ga0067045, IMG submission 59184) | Combined Assembly of (Gp0054472, Gp0054536) Wastewater bioreactor microbial communities from Singapore -Terephthalate degrading...
AGGGACAGGTAGCGGATCGGCTCACGCATCGCTCGCCTCCTGCGGGCTGTCCGCGATTTCGCACAGCGCGAGGTCAGAGGTGCAGCCTCCGCCGGACTGGGCCTGAAAGAACAGGTCAAACTGCCTGCCGCCTCGGGCGGTACGGCTCCACTCGACCAGTGTGTCGATCCGCGAATACGAACCGGGCCGGTCCACGTCGGTTGGGTCGGTGACAGCTGGAAAGAACGTGGCAGAGCCCCGTTTGTTCGCCGCAGCGACGACATCCTCCCAGCGCCGGATGCGCTCGATGTGGTCGGGGAAACGATCGGCGATATTCCGCAGCTCTTCCTTTCTGCAGTTCACGCACGGCATGCACCCGACCCGGCCCATACCCTGGGCGTAGAGCGGGTTCGGCGCCAGCCCGTGGCGGCGGTGCTGCGCCCACACGTCCTGCACTGTCCAGCGGAAGATCGGCCGCCAGACCATCGAACCGGAGTCGTGCCGGTTGTAGCGCGGCTGGCGGGCGCGGTTCGGACTTTCGTCGGCGCGGATGCCGAGCCACTGCAGCACGGGGCCGGCCTTGAGCATCTGGAGCACCACCTGCGTGACGATGGGGATTTCCTTCAACTCGCCCGTGCAGAACTGTGCCATCCGCGACGGGAAGCGGCCCTTGCTGATGCACAGGTCGAGGAATGGGCTTCCGGTCGGCTCGTGGAGCGCGGCGGCCGCCCGCACGATGTCGTCGGGGATGCCCTGTTTCGGCCATTCGCGCATCAGATACTCGCGGTGCTGTGCGAGCTGGCGTGTGAAGTCGGCGCGCACGGTCTCAACGACCGGGCCGCCGGTTCGCTCGGCCAGGCGCGCGACGTATTCCAGTGTCACCTCGTGCTCGTTGCCGGTGTCGGCGAACACGGCGCGGAACGGGCGCCCGGACTCAAGCGCCAGCAGGTAGGTGGCGGTGCTGTCTTTTCCGCCCGAGACGTTGACCAGGTGCTGCACGTTACGGGGCATCTTTCACCCCCTGCGGGCGGGCGGCGAGCATCACGGGGATCGCTGGGTGCGGCGTCCAGTGCGTGTGATAGCCAGGCCAGTCGGAGTCCAGCGGTGTGCCGATCCACGCAGCCTCCTCCACGGGGAAGCGCCACCAAGTCACGGCTCCCATGTCCTCGTGCCACTCGTCCAGCGGCCTTGCCTCCGGCGCGGCGCTAATGGCGGCGGCAATGGCGCGCAGCACGATTGATTCGTCGCCAGAGCTGGCGATGAAGTCCTTTGAGCGGTAGTGCATTGCAATGCCACGGCAGCCAGAATCCTCATACTCAGCCGCCAGCAATTCGCGGGCCTGCTGCATCAGGTCAGTCATGGCTGGACTCCTTTTGAACAAACCCAAGCGCATCTAACGCTGTAATCGCATCGAAATCGTCATCCGATGCGTCAACATCCCCCAACAAAAGCACGACGAACTTTCTTCCCTTGGGCGGCTTGAATGTTCCCGTTATCCTTTGGTTTCCTGCGAAAACAATCTTGTCGAACTTTCCCTGAAAGGTGAAATCGCCAATATGTAGCTCCATCAGGACACCCCCGCGCCGTGGCTGTTGGCCTTCTGGTTGAACGGGACGTTGAGGTATTCGCGGTGCATTCGACCCTGCCAATCGCCCGGCTGTCGCCAGTGGTCACAGCCGGGATAGTGTTTAAGCGGCTCCCCGAATGGTGTCTCTCGCCCGCACTCGCTGCACTTCTGGCTCACGACTCCACCCCCGCGCCGTGGCTGTTGGCCTGCGCCTCGTCGTCTTCGGGTGTGCTGGCGCAATCAACGCATTGCATAGACCCGTTGAATGGACCGCCGTATGCCCACATGCCGAGCAGCACGCCGCATCGGTCGCAGTTGACCTCGTAGTTGTAGTCGCGCCCGCTCACGGCCGCACCTCCGCATCGCCGGCCTGCGCCTGCATCGCGGCGCTCAGGATGTGTCGCATGTCGGTGAAATCAGGATTGGCTTCGCTGCCGGTCCAGAGGCTGCCAGCGCGTGCATACTGGACGCGGAGTGCGGCATGGATCATCGCATCGCTCACCACCTCGCTGCCGCCCTTGGGGCTGTCCTGCGTCTGGCGCATGACCTGCCCGAGAACCTCGGCGCAAGCCTTGGTGCCGCGCTTCCAGCTTTCCAGTTCGTCCTTGGGGCTGGCGTCGATCATGTAGGGATTTGCTCTGGCAGGCTCGATCTTCGCCCCAAAACCTGAAATGCCTATGTTGGATTCGCTGATGCGCTCATCTGTCACGCCGGACCGGTAACCCTCCGCCCATGCAGTTGCAAGGTCGATCCCCGGCGCTGCGGGGGTGCTGGCCTTGGCCTCGGAATATGCAGCGTAGATATGAGCGCAATCCAACGAGACGTTGCGAAGCGCCATCACAGCTGCGTCTCGCGCTGCGCGGCGAACCGACACCCATTCGCCATCAGATCCAACGGCCACGCTTCCTTCAAGCCCGGCAATTGCGGAACGAACATCACGGCCATCAACCGGCGCTGCGGCGACGGTGGCGGCGTAGAGGGCAGTTACAGGCCACCCCTTATTGCGCCAGCGTTCGGCAACCAACGGGTCGTAGGTTGTTGCGGACTTGTCGGTCAAGTAGTCATCAGTGAACCAGCCCACCGCCTCCTGCGCTGCGGCGGGCTGGGCGGCGAGAGCCGCAATCCCAGCATCAAGCGCTGCCTTGAATCGGCGTGATGTGCTGCTCCACTTCTTCGCGGCTTCAAGAGATTGGATGTGCTGCTCGTTGTGTGCGTTCATGCTGCTTGCTCCATGGCGGCCAGGTCGATCTCGTCCACGCGGTCGCGCAACTGGCGCTTGGCGTGGCGCAGGACCTTGGCGATGTAGGTGGGATCGGCGCTGGTGAAGAAGGTCCTGGCCTCCATGTGCAGCGCGCCTCGGTGGTCGCGCCGGAACAGGCGGTAGGTCACCGCGGAGCCGTCGTCGGTCGGGAAGCGGCCCCAGCTGAGGCCTTCGTTGCGCTTCGGGGCGCGGCGGGCGAAGTGCCGATTCATGGCTGCACTCCCTCCACCATGCCCTTCGCCTCGGCAAGCGCGGCCTTCGCCTGTGCCAGGGCGGACTCTGCCTTGCGTACCGCTTCTTCGCGCTGCCGGAGGAACTTGACCAGCTTTTCCCCCTTTGCCTCGCCCTCGGTTGGCCAGAAGTGATAGCCGTCGTTGGTGTGCCAGTTCCGCTGCGGGTTGTCCTCGTCCTCATTGAGCATGTGGACCGCCACGATCTTGCCGAAATCGTTCTGGGCCAGCAGCAACTGGCACTGCCATCCGTGGCTGCAGGTCTTGCACTCAACCTCCAGTTGCACGTCGTCCTGGTATTCGCGACGGCCGGTGACCACATAGCGGAACACACCGCCAACCTCGACGTAGCGGAATAGCTCATCGCCGATCTTGTAGGTCTTGATGCTCATGCAGCCTTCCTCCGCTTGCTGGCCAGGGCGTCCCAGGTGAGGGGGAACGGTCCCCGCTTGGCCCGGCCCAGCGCCGCGTGTTCGGTGATGCCCAGCCGGCGCGCGATCTGTGCCGTGGTGACGTTCTTGCCCTCGACTACGTGCGCGTACAGCGCTGCCCGGGCGGCACCGCCGCGGCGCGATCCGGCGCGGCTCTCTTCGGGTTGGAAGGTGACGGTGCCCATCAGGCGGCCTCCGGCATGCGGCGCAGCTCGTCAACGATCTTCTCCACCTCCAGATCGGCCGCCTTGATCGCGGCGCGAAGCTCCGCGATGGCCGTCTCGTCGCGCTCCACGCGGGTGATGGCCAGCTGCAGACGGTCGGGGAAGCGCGGGTCGTAGCTCACCGCGTCCACCCAGGGCGCGCCCACGACCAGCATCTGGTGCTGCAGCTGCCAGCGGTACTCGACCGCATGCGCGCCGGTGCGCAGGGCCTCCAGGTGCTTCTGCATGCTGGCCGGGCACTTGATCTCCACCAGCCCATCGCCCACCAGCCCATCGGGGCTGCAGCCGGTGTTCGGGAGCTCGCTGCACAGCACGAAGCCGGCTTCCTCGACAGCGCGCCCGGTGGTGAAGCTGTAGGCGTCACGCGCCTCGGCCTCCAGTTCGATGCCCCGGTCCATCGCCGAGTTGCGGTAGGTCTCCACCGGCTGGCCCGTCAGGCGCTCAACAGCCAGCAGCGCGAGCAGGTTGGCCCGGGACGCGCTCGGCCCGGATTTCGTGCGGGCCATCAGGTCGGCGGCGCGCGACGCAGTGAACATGCCGCAGCGCGCCAGCATCCAATCCTGCGACTCCTGAGCCTCGTTCGCCTTCATGCCTTGACCTCCTTCGCCCGGGAGGCCCACAGGGCGCGGATCTGGCGCATAGCAGGAGCAGGGATGCCGGTCTTGGTGCGCAGGTCCGCGGCGATCCGGTCCAGGTCGTCCTTGTCCAAGGCGTCCTTGATCGCGTCCGCCCAGCTGGTGATGTCGAAGCCGGTGGAGGCAGTGAAGGCGTCGTCGTCCTCGCCGTGGCTGGTGAGGTTGAGCAGCGCGCCGGCGGTGTACCGCTTGCCGTAGCTCACGCTGGAGGCCACCGCCTGCACCGCGTTCTTGTTGCCGCTCGCGTCGGCGGGCAGCTTGATCGTGGTTTCCTCCCGGTGGCCGCCCTTGTGCGACAGGACACCGGTAACGGCGATGCCGTCGGAGAAGTCGGTGCGGAAGGACAGGGCAAAGCCGTACTGCTTCATGATCGGCTTGATCGCGGCGTTGATGTCCTCCCACAGGGCGTAGGTGTAGCGCCCCGCGGCGTTGCCGCGCTCGCCGATGCTGGGCAGGGCATCCTGCATCTCGGCCAGGTCTGCGGCGAAGTCGGCGGCGGCCTGACGCTCCTGGATGCGCTCGTGCATCTGCATCAGGCGCTCCATCTTCTCGATGTCGCAGTTCGGGTCGGCTGCTGCGCGCGAGATGACGGAAAGGATGGTCGCGCCCTCATTCCGGGGCTGCGGGTAGTTTTCGGGTGCGGCTGCAACTACAGCGTTCATCGATAGCTCCTGCCGGCGGTGCCGGCGCGGTGGGTATGAGGTGCCGGCACAATCACCTGCCGGCGGGTGCCGGAGGATTGCCGCCTCCGATCAGCACCTTCAGTCCAAGGCCGGCGTTGCTCGCTCTCGCGGGGTATCAGGTGCCGGGATTGCCCGCCCGGCCGGGTGCGGCATCTGGAGGGGAGGCCAGTTGCCGCGGTGCGCCCTGCGCTGGGGAGTGCGCAGGGCAGGGGGAATGGGTGGAGAGGGCCGGTGCTGATCTCCGGCTTGCTACCGCGTACTGTGGCCCCGATCCACGGATGCGTCCGGCTAGGAATTGCTCGCATCTCTACGCCTTGGGGTTGCCTGTTACCCGGTTTTTGATGGAAGGCCGAAACCTTCTTTCCCATGGGCGGTGTCCCGCTTTGGGCGCTTCCAGTTGCCTAGGTACTCGCGCATCAGCCTGCGCATTCCTCTCCGTGGTTGATCAGGCCGCCAGGTCGGTCTGCTGGGCAGCAGCCTTCGGCGGGGTCAGGGTCAGCAGCACGTCCTCGCGGATCAGCGCTTCGGACAGCTCGGCCAGCTCGTCGGGCGTGACGTTGGCCGACGCGGTGAACGACAGGCCGACGCTGCCGCCTTCCTTGGGCTCGATCACGAAGCGCTTCAGCTTCACGTCGACCAGGACGATGGGCTCCACGCCTTCCAGCAGGCCGTCGATCTGCAGCTCGTAGCCGAGAAACTCGTGGGCGAGCTTCAGCGGCTCCAGGCTGGGGAACTTCACCGCCGACAGCGGCGTGTCGCCGATCGGCAGGTCCTGCTGCTCGCCCTTGCCGGGCTTGCGGAACAGGGCTTCCTTCAGGCCCTTCTCGATGCTGTCCAGCAGGGTGTTGCCGGCGCTGGTGGTGAACTTGATGTCGGCTGCCAGCTCGCGTTCCTCGCCATGGCGCTCGATGCGCTGGTTGACGTTGGCGATGGCCGAATCGTGCTTTTCCAGTTGGAACATGGGTGTTGCCTCCGTAGGGCCGGCCACGCCGGCGGGGATCAGCGGGTGTCGCGCTTGCGCTGCTCGGGGAAGCTGCGCGGGCGGATGAAGTCAGTGCGGCGGCGGGTGAGCCGGCGATGCTCGTGGCGGCAGACGCGGACGATCAGCACGAGCAGCCAGAGGCACAGGAGGGCCAGCGGCAGCACGAAGGAGTCGGCGCGCACGATCACCGCGCGGCGGGCCATGTCGGCGAAGAACACCAGCGCCGCGGTGTAGAGGGCGAGCCGGATCACGGCTGCACCTGCCTGCGGCGGCGGTACACGGCCATCGGCGGGCGGGGTTTCGGCGGCCTGGTCTGCCACAGGTGCAGGATCAGCGCGCCACCCAGCGCCGGGCCGATCATCGTCAGGGCCAGGGCGATCACGACAGCGCCCCCAGCAGCGTTGCCGCACCGAAGCCAGCGAGGAACGCCAGCACAGCGATGACGACCATGTCGCGCGCGGTCTGCTTCGCCGCGGTCTTGAGGGCTTGTTCGAAGCTCATGCCGGCTCTCCCGTGGCTTTGGCGATGGCGGCGCGGGCGGCAAAGTAGGCGAGTGCCAGTTCGGACGACGGCAGCTCGTCATAGATGCAGTCGTCGTCCCAATCGGGCTTGATGCCGCAGAATCTGTCCATCGCCTTCACGAACATGACGTTCGCCTCGTGGCTATCCGGCGCGGCGGCGATCAGGCGGGCGTTTGCTTCGGTACGACCGTCCACTGCCCCGGGGAGAACAAGGCAGATGTATGGCCTGCCCTCGCTGACGACATCAATTTCTGCCGTCTCGGCATCAGTTGCTCCGACATTCCACGGTCCCGGCGTGTGCTTGTGCGCGCTCATGCCGCAGCCTCCGGAGCGAACCGCGATTCGCTGTTCGCGGCCGCCTCGGCAAGGTCTCGCAGGTGCACCGACCGGCTGGCCGAGGCCTCGCGGGCCACTGCGGCGATCTTGTCGATGACGGGCTGGGGCAGGGATTCCAGGTCGGACCCCAGAACCATGCCGGTGGGCGGGATGCGGTCGCCGATGTCCGCGAACATCGACTCGATGCCGGCATAGGCGTCCTCGCTCAGGGCCCCGGACATCCACTGGTCCGCCTCGGCGACCTTCGCCGGGTTTGCCCGGTACTGCTCGATCAGGGCGTCAATGCGCTCGGCGAGCGCTTCGCCATCCTCGGACGGCGCCTGGTCGTCGTAGGCCCGCTGCGCGGACCGGCTCATCGTCTGGTGCTGGAGTTCCATGTCTGACCCCGTTCGGCCCGGGTGGGCCGGTTCGAGGTCATTAAACATGGCGTTTAAGATAAAGTCAACACCATGTTTAATCGCGGTGTGTAAATTTCTTCGCCCCAACGAAAAGGCCCCGCCGAAGCGGGGCCCTTGTCTTCCGTGCTAGGCGAACCTAAGGAACTGCCTCCTGTGCCTGTCGCACACGGTCGTTGCGCATCATCTGCAAGATGCTCTCTTGTTCACTTGCAGCTTCCAAACAAGCATTCGACTCAGCGCTGACGGTATCAAAGCTGCTTTGTTCCGTAAGAGCATGCATCCGCAATCGGCCGCTTTCGCGGCGCGGCTGAACCAGATCCATCCAGGACCCATAGGTGGTAGCTTTGCCCGTGTCGATTGAATGCTTGTTCGCAAGCAACCATAGCGCCGCTGTTTGCGCGCCGTTCCCCATGTTATGCAACTGCTCCGCCGTTGCGGACTTCCCCTCGGACTGCGCAACATCCGAAAGAAAGTCCCACACGCCGGCGCAGTTCCCGAAAAAGTTCACTGCCTGGGTGACGTCACCCGCGTCGGCCCCGTCGTCGGCTTGGGCGGCGGGTAGAACGATCATTGCTGCAACGAGAACGGCGCCACGCATCTGAAACTCCTAGTTGAACCGCTCGATCCTATGTCTGATGTACAGCTGTCCACCGATGCGACCATTCTCAGGAAAGGGGAAGGGCGGATAGAGGGGGTTGGCGCTCACGACCCACAGTCCATCGCCGCGCTGCTGCAGCATCTTGATTTGGTGGCCGTCATCCCGATCCCCCAAGCCGATCCAATAGATCCCATCGCCGCGGAACGTAGTTACACCTGAATCCATCAGCGTTGGCTCTCCGGGCTCAATAAGGGGGCGCATTGAGTCCCCTACGCCGGATACCAGCTTCAGTCTCCCGGGCGGAGGCACAAAGCCAATCAGCGCCCGGATATATGCCTCACCGTACTCCATGGACCGGATGATCTCCGGATGATCGTCGTTGACCATTGCGCCTCCCATGCCGCCAACCACATCAAGCTGGTCCACGCGAAGGTAGCCCGGTGTAGTCGCAGGGAGCGAGATGGAGGCAGCGCTAGGAATGAGCATCGGCGGGATGGCTTCCATGACCCATGTGGAGCTTATTCCGAGCTCTTGCTGTGCCTTGTTGGCGCCAGCTGCGGACACCCCAGTCGAGCGAGTTTCCCAGTTCTTCAGCGTCTGCGGCGACTGCCCCAGTGCACGCGCCATTGCTGATTGGCCGCGGATTGGCGGCGTGAGTTGCTGAGCTGCTGCGTACAGCCGCTTCATTGAGGGGTGCATTTCGGCCATATCCCATTGTCCGGCCACTAAACATGGCGTTGTTACACGCGGCGTTGACTATTGTTTAAACGCGGCGTTTAATGTCGCCATGGACACGAATCTTCCCCTGAAGCAGCACCCAGACGCGGTGCTCATCGATCGGCTCGGCGGCCCGGCCGCCTTGGCCCGCACCCTTGGACTGGAAGGGAAGGGCGCAGTCCAGCGCGTCCAGAACTGGAAATACCGAGGAATCCCCGAGGTCCTGTGGCTCCGCCGCCCCGACGTCTTCGGCCCGGCCCCTGAAGCCAAGCCGCAGGGGGAGGTGTCCGATGCAGCCTGACGAAAGCAAAACCGTCCGCCTGGGGTGGATCGCCCTTGATGTAGTCGTGGACGCAGAGGGGGCTGCAATTTCTACCCACGTGACGCTGCACGGCGAGAATGGATCGACCGTTGACGGAGCCATGGTCTTTGCCCAGGTTGCAGAAGCTGCAAAGCGCGAGCTATCGCGGCGCGTCCTTGAGCAGGAGACCAAGGGCGAAGTCCCTTCGGACGCCCCGCAGCACGCTGCCACCTGTGCAAATGACGGCCCCGCAGAAGTCTGCGGGTGCCGTACCGCGACCAGCGTCAGCGACCTCGGAGGCCAGCAATGACCTCCTGCACGATGTCGTGCTTCAGCGCGACGGGGTCGATTTCGACGCCCAGAGACATGCCGCAACCCGCGTTGGGGCAGTTGTACGAGACCGTATTGAAAGTCTTGGTGCTTCCCGGCGCCTTTGCCTTTACGGCGCCAATCACAGCAGTGTTGAACGGTTTTTTGCAGTGCGGGCAATTGCTCATGGGTCCCCCCTCGTTGGTGGGTAGTGGTGTGGAAATCGCATCCTACCGCGAGGGGGGATCCTCCTTTGCGCCCGAGAAGGGAGAGGTGGCCTAGGTGGCCATGTCTGAGAAGACCTCGGATCGGTTGCTCACGGCCCATGGCCGCATGTTGGAGTGGTGCGCCGCCAACGGCGGGGCGCCTGCCGGCTATGCAGAGGATGCCATGGCCGAGATCGGCTTCTGGGCCTTGGTCGAGCAGCGTACCAATGCCGAGTTCGCGGCGGCGATGTTCGCCCAGTGGCAGCAGACGCAGCTGGCACGCGAAGGGGAGGCGGGCTGACATGGCCACCCCTATCCGCCGGGAAGGAACGCAGGTCGTCTGCGCGCTTCCGCGCTCGCTCAGCGTCGTGTGGCGCGTGTGTTGCTGGGCCATGCGCAACGGCCACCGCAGGACCGCTACAGCAGCTTTCGCGGCTCTTCGACTTCTCGGCTGTACGCAGCGTCTGCTCCAGTGCGGGAGGAGCGAGGCATGACCAGAACTTCTCCGCCTCGCGATGCCGTACTCATTCCGCTCTGCGGAACGGGTGGGTTCGCGATCATTGATGCCATTGACGAGGTAGCTGTCGCTCAACACCGGTGGTATGCGATCAAGTTCAGACATACGACCTATGCCAGGACGACGATCGGCGGGAAGGGTGTCTACATGCATCGGTTCCTTCTTGCTCCGGAAAAGGGGCAGGAGGTTGACCACATCAACAAAGATGGCCTGGACAATCGTCGCAAGAACATCCGCGTCTGTACGCGCGCGGAGAACATGCGCAATGCGAGGATCAAGAACTCTACGGGCTTCCGTGGCGCATACTACGATCCAGCGAACAATCGCTATCGGGCAGAGATTCGAGTAAACGGCGTCCGCAACAAGCTTGGATCCTTTCGAACTGCAGTTGAGGCGGCATTGGCCTATGACGAAGCCGCCGTTCGGCTTCACGGTGAATTCGCGACTCTCAACTTCCCGTCCGTCTCCGGTAGCGGTTGGGTTCCTAAGCACCCTCAATCCTACCGGCAGGCGGGCGCCCATCTCCCTGACCACTCAGCGCCACGGGAACGGCACGACCACGCCGGGCCGGGTGAGGCGCTGACGTTCGCGCTTCGGGATGAAGCGCACGGCCACGCGATCTCCGCGGCGACTCACGGCGTAGAGCCGGCCGCACATCCGCACGAGCGTCACGACGGTCGGGCATTCCTTCACTGAATCCACGCGGCTCGGTCCTTCGGGACTGGGCCTTTATTTCGCCCCGAGGCGGAGTTAAACGCTATGAAACTTCATGAAACCACCTGCAACCAAAGGCCTTTGCCGCTCGCGTTCGGGATGCACAAGGCGCCCGCTGATGCCCCGGTCAAGGTCGTTCGGCAGATCGAAAGCGAGGCCCAGGCGCTTGCGGTGTCCATCGCTGCCGGCGGGCACAAGCTGGACTACGTGGCGGCCTGCATCGGGCGCAGCCGCAGCTACGTGTCGCGGATGCAGACCGGCTCTGCGCCGATCCCGCACCGTCTGATCGGCCCGCTATGCGCGGCCACCGGTAGCAACCTCCTGCGGCAGTACATGGACCTGCAGCGCGCCCTGGACGGCGTCAGCGACGTGCAGCGCCTGGCCGCGCTGATGAGGACGGCCGCATGAAGTACATGACCGATCCCCTGGAAAGGGCCATCTGGCTGGTCCAGCAGCGCTGGCACATCGCCGGATGCCTGCAGCTGCTGCGGGGTGCTGGCCATGCGTGACTACGCCAAGGTGATGCCTACCTTCTGGACGGGCGAGACCGGCAAGGCGATCCGCCGAAGGGGTCCGGAAGGGGTCATCTGCGCCCTGTACCTGATGTCCTCGCCAGCCTCGAACATGCTGGGCCTGTACTACCAGCCCATCCTCTACATGGCACACGAGACCGGGCTAGGGGTCGAAAGGGCCTCCGAAGGGCTGAAGGTGTGCATCGAAGAGGGCCTTTGTAGCTATGACGAAGGGTCCGAGTTCGTGTGGGTACACGAGATGGCTACCTTCCAGATTGGCAAGGGTTTGAAGGCCTCGGACAACCGTTGTGTGGGCGTGCAGCGGGACTACGACAGCCTGCCGGACAACCCGTTCCTCGGTGCCTTCTTCGACCGCTACAAGGCCGATTTCCACCTGACGCGCAGAAGGGGTTCCGAAGGGCCTTCCCGACCCCTTTCAAGCCAAGAGCAGGAACAGGAGCAGGAACAGGAAGAAGAGCAATCCTCACTTCGTTCGGATTCGCAGCCGCCGGCCGACGCCGTCGACCTGCTGCCGGACGCCCCGCAAGCCGCAACCGTGCATCCGCACCCTGGCGGCAAGACGGCCGAGATCGTACTGGCTGCCTACCACCAACTGCTGCCGAGCTGCCAGCGCATCGTGGTGCTGAATCCGAAACGCCAGCGACGGGTGCTGGCCGCGGACAAGCTGGCCCGCCAGCTGTGCCGGCAGTTGGGCTGGGAGTACGACGCCGCGGCCTTCTGGCAGGCCTACTTCGAGCAGTGCGCCGCCGACCCGTGGCTGCGCGGCGACGTGCCGAACCCGAACAATCCGCGCTGGAAGCAGAACCTGGACGTGCTGTTGGCCGAGGACCGCTTCGCGCAGATCATGGACCAGGCCGTGACCGCGCTGGGGGATGCGGCATGACCGCGCCGATCGACACCCAGGGCGAGCTGGAGCGGATGGCGGCTCTGTACGCCGGCGACAAGGTGTCCCCGGCGCCGCAGGGCGCCCGTGTCCCCCCGCACAGCATCGACGCCGAGCAGGCCGTGCTGGGCGGCCTGATGTTGGTGGCGCGGGCCTGGTGGAGTGTGGCCGACGTGGTGACGGCCGAGGACTTCTACCGCCGTGACCACCAGCTGATTTTCCGGGCCATCGCCGAGTTGGCCGCCAAGGACCAGCCCTTCGACGCGGTGACCATCGGCGAGTGGTTCGAGTCTCGCGGCAAGCTGGATCAGGTGGGCGAGGGTGCCTACCTGCTGGAGCTGGCCAGCACCACGCCGTCGGCGGCGAACATCCGGGCCTATGCCGAGATCGTGGCCGACAAGGCCAGGCTGCGGCAGCTGATCGAGGTCGGCACGGCGATGGTGAACGATGGGTTCGCTCCGGACGGCCGCAGCAGCGTGGAGCTGGTGGGCGAGGCCCAGAGCCGCATCGGTGGGTTGCTGGACAGTGAGCCGTGCGAGCTTGAGTCGGTCGCGCCGGTGATGCAGCGGGTCTACGACCGCCTGTCCGAGCGCGCCACGGCCGGCACCCAGGTGCATGGGCTGTCCACGGGCATCACGGACCTGGACGCACTGCTGGGCGGCCTGCAGCCGGGCGGCCTGTACGTCCTGGCAGCGCGCCCGAAGATGGGCAAGACCACGCTGGCGCAGAACATCGCCGAGTGGGTGGCGCTGCAGCAGCGCAAGGCCGTGGCGGTCTTCAGCTTCGAGATGCAGCCAGAGGAACTTGGCGACCGCATGCTGGCGAGCATCGGCGGGATCGACGGCCAGCGGATCCGCTCAGGCGAGCTGGACGACAACGACTGGAGCAACGTCACCCGCGCGATGAAGCGCCTGCGGGAGGCCGCCATCTTCGTGAGCCGTCCGCGCAATGCTCGCGTGGAGCATGTGGTTGCGCAGGTGCGCCGGCAGCATGCCCGCAACCCGCTGGGCCTGGTGGTGATCGACTACCTGCAGCTGATGACCGTGGTGGGGGAAAACCGAGCCGCCGGCATCGGCGAGATCACCCGGGCGCTGAAGCTGATGGCGGCCGAATTGAAGGTGCCGGTGCTGCTGCTATCCCAGCTCAACCGCGACCTGGAGAAGCGGCCCGACAAGCGACCCATTGTCTCTGACCTACGCGACTCCGGCTCCATCGAGCAGGACGCCGACGCCGTGGTGTTCATCTACCGCGACGAGATCTACGACCGGCACACCCGCTACCGCGGAACGGCCGAGCTGATCGTGGGCATCCAGCGCAATGGCCCGTCCGGCGACGTGCGTGTGCTGTACCAGCCCGAACAGTTCCGGTTCTCGAACCTGCCGGAGTACTGGCAGCCGGCGCCCATCGCCACTACCCCGGACAAGCCCGCGAAGGCGGCCGGATTCGGCCGGATGAAGACCACGGCCGCTGCGGCAAGGGCAGGTGACCAATGAGTACCTTCATCCTTCGGGCCGAGAACGCCCGGGACCGCATGGCTGCGGCGTGGCGCTTCGCCTGCCAGTACCTGGAGCTTGGCCGGGCCGTCCGCGTCGAGGTCAAGGAGTGCAAGTCCACCCGCAGCCTGGAGCAGAACGCGATGCTCCACGCAATCTGCGAGGACATCGCCCAGCAGCGGCAGTGGGCCGGCCGCTGGATCGACAAGGAAGGCTGGAAGCGCCTGCTGGTCGACGCCTGGGCGCGTACCGAGAGCCGGCAGCAGGGCGACATCGTGCCATCACTGGACGGCGCGAGCGTGGTGAACCTGGCCGTGCAGACCCGGACGATGTCCGTGGGCGACATGGCGGACCTGATCACCTTCGCGCAGGCCTGGGCCGTGGAGAACGGCGTCCGGCTCAACGAACCGCGGTATCGGGACTACGGCGAGCAGCCGCGGAGGGTGGCATGAGCAAGCTCACGTTGAAGCAGGCGAAGAACCGCCAGCAGCAGGGCTACGACCGCGACCCGCCCCGGTGCTTCACCTGCGTGTACTTCCAGCGGCGGTTCCAGCGGCGACCGGCGATGCCGCACGCGGCCATTGAGCGCTGCACCTTCGGCGACTTCCTCACGACCCACAAGGCCGTCTGCGACGAGTGGCACAGCCGCGAAGGCGAGGTGGTGGCATGAAGCGCGGACGTTCCACTGGCAACCATACGGTCGCCCAGCAGCAGCGTATGGACGCCATACGCGAGATCGGCTGCATCGTGGCCCAGAGCCTTGGTCTCGGGTACGTGCCTTGCGAGGTGCACCACCTGACCGTCGGCGGCAAGCACGGCGCCAAGCGGCGCGGGCACGATTTCACCGTGGGCCTGAACCCGTGGAGCCACCGCGGCGAGCCCTTCGGCGGCATGTCGGCGGACACCTGCGAACGCCTGTTCGGCCCCAGCTACGCCAAACAGCCCCGCCGGTTCCGGCAGGAGATCGGCAGCGACGACTACCTGCTGGACCTGCAGAACACCCTGATCGAACAGCACCAACTGAGGACGCGTGCATGGCAAGTCGCTTGACCTTCGGGATCGACCCGGGAATCTCTGGGGCCATTGCTGTGCTGGCCGACGGCGAGGCTGGCCCGATCATCGACATGCCGCTGCTGGGAGACGACAGGGAAGTGGACGCCCGGCAGGTGGCGCTTTTCATCCGCGCTGCTCGGGACCTGCACCCTGGCGCCGCGGTGTCGGCGGTCATTGAGCGCGTCCGGGCGATGCCGCCCAAGGACGGCGAGCGGAGGGCTGGCGCGCAGTCGTCGTTCAACTTCGGCGACCACTACGGCAAGGCCAAAGCGGTGCTGGAGCTGCTGGGCATCCCGTACACCCGCGCCGAGCCGGCCAGTTGGAAGCGCCAGTTCGGCCTGACCGGCAAGCCCAAGGATGCGTCCCGGGTGCTGGCGATCCAGCGGTTCCCCACCGTGGCGGCCGAGCTGAAGCGGAAGAAGGACAACGGCCGTGCCGATGCGCTGCTGATTGCCCTGTACGGGGAACAGCGCCTGGCCAGCGGGGTGGCTGCTTGACCGACGCCACGGCCCGCATGTGGAAGCGCTACCGAGCCCGGGTCCGGAGACATGGGCGCTGCTCTGTCTGTCAGTTCCGCGAGCTGAGCGACGGGACGTTCCACTGCCGGCGCCAGCCGGACCGGCAGGGTGCGTGCGACACCGACGGTCGCCTGCCGGCGTTCCGATTGGACGACGAGGTCCTGGACGAGCTGCGAGATGCGTAGAGCGGGAGGATGCGATGGCCACTTCGAACCACGACACCAACCGAGACCCCGCGCCGCGTAGGCATGTGGAGCGCCGCATTAAGCCGGCATTCTGCCTGGACGACTGTGCCACGGTGCAGGAGTTGGCCCAGCGGCTCCAGAAGCGCATCCGCCAGACGCTCTACGCCCGAGGGGCCGGCACGGTTGTGGCCATCAACAGCCAGGCCGAGGTCTACCTGCTCATGGCGGGGGAGGCGAGGACCGAGCGCTTCTACGCCGAGCAGTACGACTGGGTGATGGGGACCTATGCGGAGTTGCCGATGGGCGGGGGCAACGCAGCGGTGCCGGACCTGCACGCCCTCGAAGAGGACATCCGCTTCCACCTGCCTGCGTGGGCACTGGACGATGAGCCTGCCCAGTTGGACCAGGGAGCCGAGCGGCCCGTGCAGCTCCAGCTCCCGTTCCCTCCGTTGCATGAGATGGCCGCTGCCGCGTAATGGCGGCATGAGCGACCGCCAGACGCTACCAACTTCAATGCTTGACCGTGTGCGCCAAGGGATCCTCTGGTTTCGCGCGGAGAACCCGGGCTCGCCGGTCACTGTCCGACTGCACCCGGATGCCCTGCGCGAGCTGATCCTGGAGTGCGAACCGCACCACTGCGGTGAAGGCCACTGGAAGTGGGACCAGGAAATGATCAGGCAGTCGAGGAGCGGCGGGTTGCGCATCTTCGGTGCCGCCATCGTCGTTGACGATTCACAGAATCACGAAGCGCCGGCCGGGGCGCTCTCTGCAGTACCGGCCCGACCAGCGGGCAGGTGTCGACAACAGCCCGCAGCCGACACGGAAGAGGCCGCGTGCGGCCGGCCGGGGGTCATGACCCTCGGTGACGCCATGACTTCCGGGAATCGGCGATCCACCGCTGCAGGGGGCTGACCATGTCACGCAAGGCAGTCAAGCCCGCTGCCAAGAAGGCGGCACCAAAGCCACAGGGCAAGAAGGGCGCGGGTGGCCGGCCCAGCAAGTACAAGCCCGAGTTCGCCAAGCAGGCCAAGTTCCTTGCCGACAAGGGCTGCACAGACCCTGAGGTGGCGGCCTTCTTCGAGGTGGCCCTGTCGACGGTCTCCCTGTGGAAGCTCAAGCACCCCGAGTTTTCGGAAGCCCTAAGGCTGGGCAAGGCTGAGGCCGACAGCCGGGTAGAGCGGGCGCTGTTCGAGCGGGCCACCGGCTACAGCCATCCGGACACCCACGTCAGCAGCTACCTGGGCGAGGTGACCCTGACGCCAGTGATGAAGCACTACCCGCCGGACTCCACGGCGATGATCTTCTGGCTGAAGAACCGCAAGCCGGAGCACTGGCGCGACAAGCCGGAGGGCTTCAACGACGACGCGCCGCCGCCGGCAGCCGTCACGGTCGACGTGGTCAGTGGGCGAAAGCGTGCCGACGCTCAATGAGCCCCAGGCGTCGTTCCTCCAGCTGCCGCACAAGTTCCGGGCGTTCGTAGGGGGCTTCGGCTCGGGCAAGACCTGGGTGGGGTGCGGGTCTCTGTGCCGCCATGCCTGGGAGTTCCCGCGGATCCCCACGGGGTACTTCGCGCCCAGCTACCCGCAGATCCGCGACATCTTCTACCCGACCATCGAAGAGGTGGCCTTCGACTGGGGGCTGCGAGCGCAGATCAACCAGTCGAACAAGGAGGTGCACCTGTACGCCGGCCGGCAGTACCGCGGCACGGCCATCTGCCGGTCGATGGACAACCCGGCCAGCATCGTGGGCTTCAAGATCGGCCGCGGTCTGGTGGACGAGATCGACACGCTGAAGAAGCGGAAGGCACATGACGCCTGGCGGAAGATCATCGCCCGCCTGCGCGTGAAGGCGCCCGGCCTGCAGAACGGGATCGATGTGACGACGACGCCCGAGGGCTTCAACTTCGTCTACGAGCAGTTCGAGCAGATCCCGGGCCAGGACCCGGCCAAGGCCGAGCTGTACGGCAAGGTCCACGCCAGCACCTACGACAACGAGATCAACCTGCCGGACGACTACATCGAGTCCCTGTTCGAGACGTACCCGGCGCAGCTGGTGAAGGCCTACATCAACGGCCTGTTCGTGAACCTGACCAGCGGCTCGGTGTACGCGGCCTACGACCGCAAGCTCAACGGCACCCTGGCCACGATCAACGACGACGACCGGCTCCACGTGGGTATGGACTTCAACGTGATGAACATGACGGCCATCGTCTGTGTGATCCGGGCCGGCCAGCCCTTGGCCCTGGAAGAGTTCACCGGCGTCAGGGACACCCCAGCCATGATCGTGGCGCTGCGCGAGCGGTTCGGCGATCGGCACATCGCGGTCTATCCCGACGCCAGCGGGGAGAGCTCGCACACCAACAACGCCAGCGTGTCCGACCTGGGCCTGCTGCGGGCGGCCGGGTTCGTCGTCCGGGTGCCGCCGGCCAACCCCCGCATCCGCGCCCGCGTGGTGAGTGTGAACGCCATGCTCTGCAACGCCAGGGGCGTGCGCCGCCTGCGGGTGAATCCGGTGGGCTGCCCCAAGTTGACCGAGGCACTGGAGAAGCAGGCCTACGACGCCAACGGCATGCCGGACAAGACCACCGGCTTCGATCACCCGCCGGACGCACTGGGCTACTTCATCCACAGCCGGTTCCCGGCGATCGCCAGCGCAAGGGCGCCGGCCTCCGTTGAACGGGGTCGGGTCATCACGCCTTATAGCCGCCAATGGCTCGAGCACAACGGCGAGGCAGCCGACGCGATGGAACGGAAGAGGAAGATGCTATGACCGGTCCAGGCGACCAGCTGGCCCAGGCGATCGAAGCAGACGAGATGGAGCAGGCGGAAGCCGAGCGCCGGGCTGCTGCAACGCTGGAGGAAGAGGGCGCGGTCAAGGCCTGGCTGAAGCGGATCGAGGAAGCGCGCGAGTTCGACAAGGGAGCCCGGGAGGGCTATGCCAAGGACCGCACCTACTGCCAGGAGCAGGCCAACGCCGACGTGTACGACGTGCGCGTGCCGATCGCCGGCACCTACGTCGGCATCCTCACCACGTTCCTGTACGCCCGCGACCCCGAGGTGAGCGTGGAGCTGGCCGAGGCCGTCTCCCCGCGCATCAAGCAGGAGGCCAAGGCCTTCGCCACCACGCTGGAGATCGTCGTCGGCAGGCTCTGGAAGAAGGGCAAACTGAAGGCGGCGGCCGACCCGCTGGTTCGCTCCGGCCTGAGCGTGGCAATCGGCTGGCTGAAGGCTGCGTGGCACCGGGAGACGGGCAGTAACCCGGCCCTGCAGCAGGAGATTGCCGGGCTGCGCTCCAGCTTGGATGCCATCAGCCAACTCCAGAGCGCCCTGGCCGAGGGCATGGTGGGCGACGACTCCGCGCAGCGCGCAGAGCTGGAGCAGCGCCTGCTGCAGGCCGAGGACGAGGCAGAGCGCATCATCTTCAACGCCCTGTGCATCGACTTCGTGCGGGCAGAGGACATCCAGGTGGCGACGGAGTGCGCCTGCCTGCAGCAGTACGTGGACAGCCCGTGGATCGCGCAGCGGCTGTTCATGCCGATGGACAAGGCCAAGGCGACGTATCCCGATGCCGCCGACGTCCTGGGATCGGCAACGGCCTACTTCCGCATTCCGGGCAAGGCCGCAGATGGTGCGGGCTTCGGCGGTGCGGCCCGGGGCGAGCAGGCGGACGCCTTCTCCAAGGGACCGGCCGGTGCTACTGACACCAGCAAGGCCTGCGTCTGCGTGTGGGAGGTGTGGAACAAGGAGACGGGGCACGTCATCACCTTGGCCGAGGGCTGCCCGCGCTACCTGCGCCAGCCGTTCAAGCCGGAGCAGCGGACCACGCGCTTCTACCCGTTCTTCAGCTGGGCCGTGATCTGGAACGACGGGGCACGCCACCCGCAGTCCCTGGTTGACCGTTCGCGCTCGCTGCTGGACGAGTACAACCGCACGCGCACCAACTACAAGACGCACCGGCGCCGAGCCATCCCGAAGACTGGCTTCGACCGGGGGGCCTTAGAGCCGACCGACGCCGAGCTCCTCGAGGGTGCGGTCTCCAACGAAATGGTCGGCCTGAACCTCAACGGACAGCGGCCGGACCAGGTGGTGTTCCCGATCAGCTACAACCAGATCGACCCGGCGCTTTACGACACCCAGCAGATCCGCGCGGAGCTGGAGATGATCTGGGGCGTGCAGGAGGCGCTGTCCTCCAGCATCCAGACCGCCAAGACAGCGACCGAGGCCGACATCCAGCAGCAGGGCACGGAGTCCCGCATCGGCTACGCCCGTGACAGCCTGGACGAGATGCTCTCCGAGCTGGCGGTCTACACCGCCGAGCTGGCGGTTTCCCCTAACGGGCTTACGCAGGACGAGGCGGCGAACTGGGCCGGCGCCGATGCGCTGTGGTTCAACGTCCCCGAGCCGGAGATGCTGGACATGGTGGTGCAGGTGAACATCCGGGCGGGCTCGTCCGGGAAGCCCGCTACGGCCCTACGCCAGCAGCAGTGGTCGATCCTGCTGCCGCAGCTCCAGCAGTCCGCGATCCAGATCGGTCAGATGCGCGGCTCGTCGCCGGCGGACATCGCCAACTGCCTCGAACAGCTGGCCGTGGAGACGGTGAAGCGCGCCGGCGATACCAGCATCGACCCCTACAGCTTCATTCCGCAGGCACCAGCACCCGTTGCTCCGGGTCTGCCCGGTGGCGCCGCCGTCGATCCGGCCTTGGCGGCTGGTGCGCCAGCCGGTGAGCCGCCCATCGATCCCGCAATGCTCGACCCGGCTGCGATGACGCCGCCGGCAATCACCCCTGTTTGACCCCACACGCCGCCAGCGAGGACACACACGTGCGTATTGACCAGAACGAACCCGACACCACCGCCATCGAGGATGACGGCACTGCTGCAGCTGCCGCCCAGGCCGCGGCGACCGTCGCCAGCAACGACGGCAACCCCAACACCGAGGCGCTGGACGCTTTCAGCCAAGGCGTGGAGAAGGCCCGCGAGCAGGAAGTGCTGGAGGACGGTGGCGCGCCGGCTGCCGCCGCCGAAGGGGCGGCTGCAGACACCGCGGCTGCCGCTGATGGAGCCGCTGCCGCTGCCGGCGCTGGTGCACCGGGCGCCGAAGGCGGGGAGGGTGGTGAGCCGGACCCGGCGGCTGCAGCTGCCGCTGCGGAGGCTGCGAACCAGCCCGATGCGATCGACGCCGAGATCAAGGACCTGGGCATTTCGAACGAGCGGACCCAGAAGCGCTTCCGCGAACTGAGCGAGCGCGCTGCCGAGGCCGAGACCCTGCGACCGGACGCCGAGCGCGGCCGGCAGTGGGAGGAAACGATCAAGTCCACCGGTGCCGATCCGCAGCAGATGGGCAACGCGCTGAACTACCTGGCCGCCATCAACTCGCGCGACCCGGCGGCGATGGCGCAGGCCTACGACTTCATGCAGCAGGAAATGGCCTGGTTGGCGAAGGAGCTGGGCCGGCCGGCACCGGGCTACGACCCGCTGGCCGAGTATCCCGAGCTGGCCAAGCAGGTAGCCGACGGCGACATGACCAAGGCGGCAGCGGAAGAGCTGATCCGCACCCGGCGCGCCTCGGCGTTGCAGCAGGACAGCCAGCAGCGCCAGCGGCAGGCCATGGAGCAATCGCACGCCGCCACCTTGGCGCAGGAGCAGGCGATGCAGGACGTGCAGGCGCTGGGCGCCCAGCTTCGTGCTGCTGACCCGCAGCACTTCGACGCCAAGTTCAAGACGATCCAGCCCATGGTGGCGGTCATCCAGGACAGCCTGCCGCCCCAGCAGTGGGCCGCGGCGATCCAGAAGGCCTACCTGGCCGCACCCGCTCCGGTGGCACCTCCCGTGCAGCGCCAGCCGGCAGCGGCGCCCAACAACCCGGCCCGCGCCACTGGCGTTGACCTCAGCAAGGCCCCGACGAAGGAGAACGCCTTCGACTTCGGCGTGCAGCTGGCCAAGACGCAGGGTCGGTAATCCAATCAACCACAGAGGAACTGAACATGTACGAAGGTAATCAGATCACTGCCGGGGCATGTCTTGGTGCGGCGGCTGCGGAAGAGCCCGAGACTGACGGCCTGCGCGATCGCATCAAGGTGCTGGATAGCCAGGTCGCTCAGCTGGAATACGCAATTGGCTCGATGGCGCAGAAGCTGACGCCGGTGCTGCGTCCGGTGCTCACCGAACCGAACGTTTGTGGCGAAGCAGCCACGCCGGGCGTTGTTCGCAGCCCGGTAGCCGAGCAGATCCACCAGCAGGGCCTGCGCATCTACCAGGCCCATCGCGACCTTCAGTCCATCGAAAAGCGGCTGAGCCTGTGATGTCAGCCGGTTTGCGTCGCCATCCACTTGCGCTCGCCATCTGGCGGGTGCTCAACAACCGGAGTCACCAATGAACGACCAGAAGATCGAACAGGAAATCCAGGCCAAGGGTCTGACCGCGCCGCGCGTGACGCCGGATTCCATCGAGGCGGAGATCGACGGCGAGTACTACTTCACTGCCGAGCAGGGCGTGCAGAAGGCGTTCGCCGAGCAGGACGAGTTGACCCGGCTGACCGGTATGCACGGCGAGTTGCGGCTGCTGACCTTCTGCGTCCTGCGCCTGCGCAACGGCTTCACCGTCACCGGCGAGTCGGCCTGCGCCAGCCCGGAGAACTTCGACGCCGAGATCGGCCGCAAGATCGCCCGGCAGAACGCAGTCGCGAAGATTTGGCCGCTGCTGGGCTTCCGCCTCCGTGACCAGCTGGCTCGCCCGTTGTTGACCGATGCCGACGCTGCGGCTGACATTGCAGGCACGCCGCGCCCCGCCGCATAACCCCGTTGACTGGCATGCCGGCTGGCGCATATTGCGATCCAGCCGGCCAACGCCGGCATCGCGAGTGACGTAAGCCGGGTTCGCCGCCGGTAGCGCTGAAACGAGAGTCGCGCCCTCGGAACGCGAGAGACCACGCCCATTCGGGCTTCCTCTTTCCCTCCGAGGTGCGATATGCCTTTGACCCCCGCCCAGTTGGCCAGCGGCGCCAACTACCAGATGCAGTCCTATGCGACTGACGACCCGATCGACCAGTTCACCAGCGAGCGCCCGCTGGCCAAGTGGCTGATCGAGAAGAAGACCGAGACGGTCTTCGGCAACGGCATCTTCAACGAGAAGGTGCGCTTCACCAACGACAGCAACTACCAGAACTACTCCGGCGACGACCAGGTCACGTTCAACCGGAAGGACACCGTGCGCCTGGCGCCGTACCAGCACTTCGAGGCCCACGACGGCTTCAGCCTCAACGAGACCGAGCTGGCCAACAACGGCATCATCCTGACCGACGACAAGTCGGCGCAGATGACCGATGCCGAGAAGATCCAGATCGTGGACAAGCTGCAGGAAGGCTGGACCACGCTGAAGGACGGCTTCCAGGGGAACTGGGACCGCGAGGTCCACCTCGACGGCTCGGCGAACCCGAAGGCCGTGCCGGGCCTGGACGCGCTGGTCAGCACCACGCCGAATGCCGGCGTCATCGGTGGCATCGATGCGTCGACCACCCCGTGGTGGCGCAACTGGGCGGTGATGGGTATCAGCACGGCCACGGCCGGCAACCTGATCTCGACGCTGGAAACCCTGTGGCGCCAGACGATCACCTACGGCAAGTTGGGCAACCCCGACTTCATCGTCGTGGGCTCGGCGATGTACGACGCCATCCAGGCCGACGCGCTGAAGGTCATGGGGCGCCAGATCAACCTGGGCCAGGCGTCCACCGGCGGCGTGACGCTGGACCCGAGCACCAAGGCGCTGGCGTTCAAGGGAGTGCCGGTGGTGTGGGATCCGACCTTCGATGCCCTGGACGAAGAGCTGGGTGCGATCACGTATCCGTGGAAGAAGCGCGGCTACTTCCTCAACAGCAAGGCCCTGCGCCTGCGCCCGGTCAAGGGCCGCTGGATGATCCGCCGCACCCCGCCGCGCGTGTACGACCGCTACACGTACTACTTCGGCCTGACCGCGGACTACGGCCTGACCTGCCGCAAGCGCAACTCGAACGCGGTTTTCAGCATCGCCTGATTACCCCCAACGTGCCGGCGGGGCATTCCTCGCCGGCCAGGAGAAAGAAATGCCGAACACCATCACCGTACAGGGCACGAACATCGTGGCCCTGAAGAAGACCCCGCTGCTGGGCGGGGAGGGGCGCGAAGGGCTGGCCCACCTTGGCGGCAACGCCTCGGTCAGCAGCGGCGTGCTGCTGCAGGGCCATCCGGGCCTGGTCAGTGGTGCCACCCCGGCCAGCGGCGACGCGGGCTGGGTCACGCTGCTGAGCGCGACCGCGACGCAGGGCCCGGTGGTCGAGATCGCCGACCTGCCGAAGTTCGTCAAGCTGGGCGCCGCTGCCACGGGCCCCATCACCCTGGAGGGCGTGCAGTAATGGCCAAGTCCATCATCCTCACCTTCGTCACGCTCCTGATCGACCGTGACGCCAGCACCAAGCTCCCGACCACCGTGCCGGAGTTCGAACAGCCCATCCTCGAAGAGATCTACGGCGAGGAACTGGTAACCGAGCTGGAGTCCAAGGACATGCAGGTCGAAGACTTCGACGTCGGCGCTGCATTCGCCGGCCTGGTCAAGAAGTACGGCGGCAATGCCGACTCCGACGCGGCCCGCGCCCGCTACTTCAACCGCCAGCGCGACCTGGAGAAGTTCATCGACAGCCGCCAGCCGTCGAGTGCCAAGGCCGCGGCGAAGACCACGACCACTGCACCGGCCAAGACCGCTGCCGAGAAGAGGGCGGAGAAGAACGCTGCCAAGGCCGCGGCGAAGGCTGGCAAGGATGCGGCGGTGGCCACTGACTTCACCGAGCTGCTGGCCGGCGATGTGACCTCCATCACCGAGAAGCTGAAGGACCTGAGCGATGCGGACCTGGTTGCCATCGAGGCGGCGGAAGCCGAAGGGCAGGGCCGTGAAGATCTGCTGGCCGCGATCGATGACGAGAGCGAGTCCCGCAAGCAGTAACCCGACCCGCTGGCGGCGGTGACGGCGGCCGGCCGGGGGCAACTCCGGCCGGCCATTTCAGTATCTGGAGGGAACATGGCGACGTGGACAACCAATGAAATCGCGGTCGATGACTTCGTGCTGCTCGCATCAGGCATCGCCGACAAGGCGTGGTGGCGATACCTGCCCGAATTCGATGGAGAGCTCCCGGAGGGCAGCTACATCCACCAGATCCTCGGCAGCGCGGCGTTGCGCCTGGACCCGATCTCGGAGGCAGATGTCGACGTCTCCGTGGGTATCAGGACGGCCGTGGGCGGGAACCCCGTCATCGCGACGCTTTCGCCTGGTCAGTCCGGGACCTTCCCGTTCGACCAGACCCTCAACCCGGTAGTCGGGCCGCTGGGGGAGTGGGACACGGTGGTGATCGTCAAGGAGCAGCCTGTCGGTGGCGGTACTCCTGTTGTCCGGCTGGAGGTCACGGGCATGCGGGTGCGCTTCGTCATTTCCGACGAGCCGCCGGGTCCCGGCCCCGATCCCGATCCGGAGGGCCCCACGGCCTACAACTGCGCATGCGACGACGAGTACCCGCGCACCACGCTGAAGCAGATGCGTAGCCGCATTGCAACGCGGCTCGGCTTTGCCACCCAGGTCGCGATGGGCGTTCTTCCGCCGGGCATGGCTGAGCTTCTGGACGACTTCATCCGCAATGCCCAGGAGATGCTCTACCGCCGTTACCCGGTATTCCGGATGGAGCGGTTCTACGCATGGGAGATGCAGCCGGGCGTTCGGTTCTACGATTTCTCGGCCAACGAGGACGCATGCCAGAAGCGCATGGATCCCCGCATGGTCACCTGGGTGGGCATTTCCCAGGGCGATCTGTGCTGGCGTCCCCTGGTCTGCGGGATCGATCCGGTGATGTATGGCAGTCCCGGTCCGGGCATCCCGTCGCACTACGAGGTCCGGCAGTGCATCGAGGTGTGGCCTGCGCCCGTCGACGCCACGTGGGTCCTGCGGATCAAGGGGCACTTCGGGCTGTTGCCGTTGGACAGTGAGGGCGACGAGACCACCATCGATCCCGAAGCGATCTTTCTGCAGGCCCTGGCCAATGCCAAGGCGCACTACGGCCAACCCGACGCTGGCAACTACGCCGCGCAGGCGACGGCCTACGTGCGCAGCCTCATTGCTGGCTCCCATCACACCCGGCGGTACATCCCGGGGAGCGCCGTGGTGCCGCCTGCCGTGCGTCCCGTGATGAAGGAGAGCTGAGATGCGCAGTCAAGCACTGACGACGGTCAAGGCCGGCATCACGCGCCTGCGCGACAAGGGTGGGGCGTCCGCTGACTCGCTCTATGACCTCCTGAACGGCTACGTCACCGCGGCGCGCACGATCCATAGCCGGCCTGGCACCCGGATCGACGTCGTGCTTCCTCCGGGCACGAAGGGGCTGGTCTGGTTCCAGGGCAAGTTCGTCGTGTTCTCGCACCAGGTGATCGATCCTGAGGACGAGCGCGTGGAGGTGGAGGTGATTCGCCACCCGGACGTCCCGGAGATGCCCATCCGCGACATCCACTTCGCGCTCCCATTCCTTGGCTATCTGTATGTTGTCGCCGAGTTCGCCGACAGGCTGGTGCGGCACTACTGGCTCGAGAAGGGCGAGATCTGGCAGCCGAACCACGTCTACCTGCCTGGCACGCTGGTGCGGCCGACCAAGGGAAACGGCATGGCCTATCGCGTCGAATCGGACCGCGCCGGCTATGAGCCGTGGGCACCGAACGTGGCCCGTGCGCTGGGCGATATCGTCGTTCCCACGGTCGACAACGGCTTCCGCTACGTCGTCACCGAGACGGTGGGTGAAACCCCGAGGTCCGGCACGGCCGAGCCCGAATGGCCGACCAACTCTGGCGAGACGGTGGTGGAAGACGTGAGCAACCGGAAGCCCTACGGCGTTGATTCGCAGACCCAGACGCCGAACACCAACGTCCCGCCGGCCGTGAAGGACCGCTACGGGCGTGGCTCGAACTCCGACACGGCCAACAGCGAGGTGCAGTAATGGCATATCCCGTCTGGAGCGCCGGTACCCTCTACCAGCCCGGCGACATCGTCGTTCCGATCACCGCGCCGGCACCCACTGCTACCGCGGTCGCCAACGGGGACTTCACTTCCGGTTCGGCCTCCTGGGACTTCACCGGCTCAGCGTTCTACTCCGAACACGTCTCCAAGGGGGGCTGGCGCACCTATGTGGAGCTGCCGGGCAACCAGGCATCCGGCGGCGCGCTAAACCAGACCAAGCTGGTCGTACCCGTCGGCAAGAAGATCACCGCGGCATGTCTGATCGATCAGGGGGCATCGGTTGCCGGCGCCACCCGAGGCTGGGTGGAGATCCACTGGTTCAGCGCATCGGACGTGCTGCTGCGGATCGACAAGGGCAACCAGGTCGACAGTGGGGCCGGCGGCGCTGTCCATCGATCCACCTGTGAGTCCACTTGCCCGGACGGTGCGGCCTACTGCCGGGCCGGGATCGAGCTGTGGTCGGTTGCCGACCACAACCACGCGATCTGGGGCGGGAACCTCTGGGTCGAGGGCACCTTCGCTGGCATCCCTGCCGATCTGGCCTACAAGGCTGTCCAGCCCGAGTCGGGCTTCTCGGATGCGAGCGAGCCGGCCTGGCCGCCGGTGCTCGGCCAGCAGGTGGTCGACAACGAGGTCATCTGGGAGGCGATCGCGGCCACCCGCGTCGTGTGGACCGCCGAGCCGCTGTACGTGAGCGGCGCGACGGAACCGCAGTGGCCGGAGGTCGAGGGCGGCATGGTCAAGGACGGGACCGTAACGCTGAGGGCCGTGTCCAGGCGCGTGGAGGATCCGAACTGTCCGAACACCAAGATCGTGGCGATCGCCGCATCCAAGGTCTTCTGCGGGGACGATGACATCGTGCGCTACTCGGCGACCGTCAACCCGCTGGATTGGTCGACCGACAACGATGCTGGCTACCTGCCCACCGGGCTGCAGAACTACGGGTCGAACCCGGTCACGGCCATGGGGCTCTACCGCGGCAACCTGATCGTGTTCAACGCCGAGGCCTTCCAGCTCTGGCAGGTGGACGAGGACCCGGCCAACATGGCGCTGCTGGACGCGTTGCCGATGGGCAGCACCGAGCACCACGCCATCGCGCCGGTGTCCAACGACCTGTTCTTCCTGGCCTCCCAGGGCGTTCGCACGGTTGGAATCGCTGCCAGCAGCACGAACTTCCAGGCCGGAGACGTCGGCATGCCGGTGGACACCCTGGTCCAAGATTTCGCGCATTCTCATGACAAGGAGCCTGCTGCCCTGTACTTCCCCGCGATGGGGCAGTACTGGCTGATGTTCGCCACCGGTGGGGCACAGCCGCCCGAGCCTCCGCCGCCGCCACCTCCCGCCCAGGTTGCCCGCATGTTCGCGGTTGCTCCGGCCAACGATCCCGTGGCGGGCACGCCTGTCCGCGTGAATCAGGAGGGCGTTGTCGATACTGAGTTCGACGTTCTGGTGAACAGCGGCCTCAATCTGTGCGAGGCACACGAGGTCATCCAGAGTGGCGACTACTACCTGTTCGCCGGCAACTTCCGCATCGACACGAGCCTCTACAACTTCATCACCACGGACAAGCACGGCCGGATCATCAACGTGCTGGGAGCGCCAGGTGGAGGCCTCACCAACTACGCCGTCAACACCGGCAAAGGCCTCGCGCTGACTACCGTCAACGGTGGCCTGAACATCCTCAACTACTGCGGCGTATCGCCGGCAGACGGTCGGATCATCGAGCTGATGTCTGACAAGGAAATCCCGTGGCCGCTCAGTGGACCGGATGGCACGTTCCTGTTCAGTCAGCTCTCGACGTTCTATCGGGAGCGCGTGCTGCCCAGCGGCGAGATCGAGCGGGTATTCCTGCGGATGGACTTCCCTTGGATCGGCGTGCCGCAATGGGAGGTCTACGTGTTGCCGGCCTACGAGGGCTGGGTTGGACCGTGGCAACGGCTCAGCGACGGGCGTGGAGTCAGAGCTGTGCGGGTCGATGGCGGTACGACCAACGCGGTCATCTATGTCTCGATCGGTGAATCCCAGAGTCTCTCCTTCCTACTGCAGGGGATCACCACGAACGTTCAGGCATTTGCCTTGGACCTGGCCAACGACTGGCTCTACTTCGCCTTCGCACTGGACGCTGCAGTGGATGCAGCGACCTTGTGGCGTGTGGGACGAGTCGGGCTTTCCGACCGTGTGCTCGACACGGAGTTCACCTTCAACTCGATTCAGGACGAGGCCAGCATTCCCGAGGGCTATCGAGAGATCCTGGGCATTGAGGTCGAGAGCGGGAGCATCGCGGTGCGGCGGAAGGCACCGCAGCCCTATGTGAGTGCCCGTCCCGATGAGCAGGGGGGATTCAACGCGGAGTACACGTTCTCGGCCCCCGCCGGCTCGTCCGGCTTCTACGCGCTGGTCGACGCCAGCACGTCCGAGCCGCTCCGCCTGAGCACTGTCCTTGCCGACGATGGAACCTACGATCCGGGGGCGACCTCAATCCTCGTCTACTCGATGACGAAGCTGGGCAGCGTCGGCGCATGGTCGAGATACGAGCTGCCGTTTGCCACGGACGATTGGGCCATCGCGGGAAACTCGCTGTACCTGCGCTCTGGCGACTTCATTCACCGCCTGGATGGCTCTGTGGTGGGCGATGAGGTTGGCGTTCCCAGCGAGGTGTGGCAGTTCGAGATCGTGCCGTTCCCTGGGGTGATTCAATGGCCGTGGCTGGAATTCGGACAGCCTGGGGTGACGAAGATGCTGTATGGCTTCGACATCGTTGGCCAGGGCGAGGTGTCGGTCTCCTTCGGCATCGACCAGAGCAACGGCGGCCTGTTCACGCCGGGCTATGCCGTCCCGGCGGACACGGTGCCGGGAATGGTGATCCCGATGCCGTTGGCCGCCCCGTCGCTGTCAGTGAAGCTGACCTACGACGGCAGCGAACCCTGGCAGTGGAACGCGCTGGGCCTGTACCTCCAGGACCTGCGCGGCATGTCCTGACTCCGTTGAACCCCCTCCGGCGGGCAGCAGCATAGGTCCATGCTGCCCGCTCGCCTTCCATCGAACATCGTCCCCTGCCGTCCGGCGCATCTGGTGTTCCTTTCGGACCGGATGCGCGCGGACGAGCAGGCGCAGTTCCTGGCCGTCACGGGCCTGGCTGAGTTCTCGCCGGACGTTGCTGCGGCGTTCTTCATCGAGACGGCGCAGAAGTCGCAGGGGTTCGCCTTCACCGTCCTGCAGGGCGACAACCTGCCCGCCGCCGCCGGCGGCTTCCAGCCGGCGGGTGCCGGCGTGTGGCAGGCCTGGATGGTCGGCACCGAGGACGGCTGGGCCCAGCAGTGGCGCGCCATGACCAAGGCCACGCGCTGGCTCATGGATCGGCTGTATGAGGCGGGCGCACATCGCCTGCAGACCAGCGCCCTCACCACCCGGGAGAAGGCCATCGAGTGGTTCGAGCGGTCGCTGGGATTCCGGCCGGAGGGCGTCTGGCGCCACTTCGGTGTGCGGGGCGAGGACATCGCCCATTTCTCGAAGCTGAGGGGTGAGTAATGGGCGCCGGTGGCGGTTCCAACAAGGCAGCACAGCAGGCGGCCCAGCAGGAAGGGTTGCGGCAGGCCAACATCAACCGTTCGATGCAGCAGATCAACCAGATCTACGGCAGCCCGCAGCGGGAGGCCGACATCAACGACTTCCTGTCGGCCAGCCGCAGCTTCTACCGGCAGAACCTGGACCGGCAGCACGACGCGGCGGATCGCAGCCTCCGCTTCGCAATGGCGCGCAACGGGCTGACCGGCGGCTCGGCGTCCGTCGACGCGAACCGGCAGCTGGGTCAGGACTACCAGCAGGGCATCCTGACCGCCGATCGCCTGGCGCAGAGCGCGGCCAACGAGCTGCGCAACGCCGACGAGACCAGCCGGATGAACATGATCCAGCTGGCGCAGACGGGCGCGGACATGACCACCGGCGCGAACAACGCCGCGCTGTCACTGCGCAACAACCTGGCCGGCGCGCGATCGCAGCTCAACGCCGACGCGCTGGGCGAGCTGTTCTCGGGCGTCGGGACCATCGCCAAGGCCAGCCGTGACCAGGCCGGAACGCGCCGGGCGAACCGGGACTTCTACAACCTGTACTACTCGCCGGGCTTTGGCTACGGCGCGGGAGGCCGCTGATGGGCGCTGAAGGCATCTGGATCCCGCTGGCATTGAGCGCGCTCAGTGCGGGCGCGAACTACTACAACACCCGGCAGACGCAGAAGAAGCAGGACAACATCCTGGCCGGCCAGATCCGGCAGCAGGGCGTCCGGCAGCAGGAAGCCGATCAGGCGATCGCCGAAGCCATGCGCGAGCGCGCGGCGCAAGGCGCGGAGAACGAGCGTGCCGCCATCGGCAGCCAGTATCTCGACCAGGTGCGCGCCGCCCAGGCCAACGCACAGCGTGGGCTGGGCCAGGTGGGGCAGGTGAGCCGTGCGTACCAGGTCGACGCCAACAACGCGGCGCTGGGCATCGGCGACTACGGCGCACGGACTGCCGACCTGATGGCTCGCATCGATGCGCCGGCACAGCAGCGGCAGCGCGAGGGTGTCGCGGACGCGCGCGTGGCCATGGAGCTGGACCAGATCGGCCGCCGGAGCCGTGCAGACGACTACCTGGCCCAGCTGCGCCTGCGCGGCGTCCAGCGCAATCCCTGGGTCGATATGGCCTCCAGCCTGATGGGAGCCGGCGCGGGCTTCGCGGCGCAGTCCGGGATGGGCCAGCCGGGCCTGGCGCAGATCCAGACGCAGGCCAAGGTAGGGGGCGACTTCGGCGCCGCCAACAACGCATTGAATCGCCAGCTGCAGGCGAAGTGGGGGCTGATGAATGGCTGACCTGAGCCGATTGATCCAAGGCGGTATGGACCTGGCCAGCGCGTTCGGCCGGGGCGACAGCGCCTACAGCCGATCGATGACCGATGCCGCGCGCATGGAGGGGCTGGTCCTCGACGCTGCCAAGAAGCGCGAAGAGATGCTGGCCCGCCGTGGGCTGGGCAGCGCCATCCAGGCGCTGGGCGGCAGCCCGGACCTGGCCACCCTGTTCGCCGCAGGTGTCGACCCGACCAAGCTCTCCGGCTACCAGGGCGCCATGCAGGAACAGGGCTTCCTGTCCGATGCGGCCTCGCGTGCCGCCGCGGGAGACTGGGACAGGGCCAACGCGGCGTTGATGGGCGTCGCCAACGGTCCGCAGCAGCTGGCCACCGTGGAAGGTCAGAACCTTCTGGCCAACCGGTTCCTGGCCGGCGCCAACGGTGTCACCACAACCGAGCAGGGCCGCGCCAGCATGGCGGCCGACGCCGCACGCGCCCGTGCTTCCGATGCCTCGGCGGCGAGCAGCTACGCCAGCGCCGCGCGGACCCGCCAGGCCACTGGCATCGACGCCGCCGAGTTCGGCCTGAAGCGGTCAGGACAGTGGAACCCAGGCGGGGCGTCTGCGGCAGGCTCGAAGCCGCTGCCGGTGGGCGCCCTGAAGGAGCTGCTGAACGTCGAGGACGCGCTGGGCTCTACCGAGGTGATGAACGACATCATCCAGAAGCACACCGGACGCATCCAGGACGGGAGCCTGAGTATTTCTCCGGTCGGTGCCATGCTGGGCAAGGTGAGGACGTCGCTGGGCCTCTCCACGCCGAACGACGTTGCCCTCACAGAGTGGGCTGCGGACAAGACAAAGATCGTCAACGAGTCGCTCCGACTCAACAAGGGTGTGCAGACCGAGGGCGACGCCCAGCGTGCAGCGAACGAGCTCATGAGCGCGAACGACGCGGCCACCGCGGCGCGCGCGCTCCAGCGGTTGGCTGAGATCAACCGCCGTGCGGTGGACCTGCAGCAGCGCAAGGCCGGCATGATCCGCGGCAACTACGGGCAGGCACCGGTTGGTGACACTACCGGGCAGCCATCGCTGAGTGGCGCCTTCAGTGGTGGCCCGACTGGCAGGGCTCCGGCTGTCGGCACGATCGAAGGCGGCTACCGCTTCCGCGGTGGCAACCCGTCCGATCCCAGTAGCTGGGAGAAGCTGTAATGGCTGGTCCGTGGGAGAAGTACCAGCAGCCCGGGCTGCAGCCTGGCCCGGCCGCCCAAGAAGGGCCGTGGTCGAGGTATGCCACCGAGGCGCCAGTCGCGGCCCCGCAGGCCGAGTCGGAGTACCGCGCCACCGACGAGATGAGCGGGTTCGATCGGTTCCGGGCGGGTATCGGCAAGGGCTTGGTCGACACGGGCGAGGGCGTTGTCCAAGCGCTGGTCGACCAGGCCAGCCGGCCCATTCCCGCGCTGGCCGACATCTTCGCCAACATCAGCCCCGAGGCGGCATCGAAGGCGAAGGAAATCCTGCTGCGTCCTCAGCAGGCCATGCGTGAGCATGTGGCCGAGCGTCGAGCTGGGGATGAGGACTTGATGTCGACCGGAGCCGGGCTCTGGGGCAGCGTTGTTGGTGCCCTTGCTGGTACTGCGCCAATCGGTGGAATGGGTCTGGCAACGCGTGGCGTAGGTGCGGCCCGGGCCATCGGGCAAAACGCATTGGCTGGTGCGTTTCAGGGCAGTCTCCAGCCGGTGGTGAGCGATGAGGAACGGGTCAAGAACAGCGCTCTTGGCGCTGCGTTCGGCGGTGGCCTGTCCGCTCTCGGTCGTGGCGCGATGCGTGTGGCCGAAGAGGCCCTCCCCTCTAACTTCCTCGCCAGGACCATGAACTACTTCGGCGAGCGGGCCAACCGGCAACCTTACGCGCAGGAAAGCGAGGCACTGGCAGCACGGACCGGCATCGACTTCACGCCAGGCATGGTCTCTGGCGGAAAGGCGCAGACGGCTATGGAGAACATGGCCCGCCAGTCCGTGTTCTCGGCCGATACCGCATTCAAGGCGGACGAGCGGATCGCCACCCAGGCCGTCCAGTACGTCCGGCGAGTGATGGACAGGATCAGCCAGGACAACCTGTCTCCCCAGAGCATCGGCGAGGGCATCCAGAAGACCGTCCGCGATGCCGTGGAGAAGATCGCCACCAGCCGGGAGCAGATGGCCGCCCGACAGTTCGGCGCCATCCGGAACCTGGTTGGCGACAAGCCAGTGGTGGACTACTCGGCCACCAAGAAGGCGCTGAACGACATCATCGGCGAATACGGCGATGTGATCGGCAGCGACGCCGGCAAGATCCGTGCGCAGGCACAGAGCCTGCTGGACGAGATCGTGCAGAAGGGCGAGGGTGTCTCGCTCGATGCGGCGCGCAGGGCGCGCGGCTTCTACGGCGCCGCGGCCCGCGGGAAATCCAACCTGTTCGACAACGTCAGCCCCGACCTCAACCGGAGGCTCGCGGCCAAGATGTACGGGGCAATCTCTGACGATCTCGATGCCGCCGCCGGGCGGATCGATGAGCTGGCCGGATTCGGGCAGAACATGCCGGTCCAGGAGGGCGTCCAGGCGATGCGTCCCAGCGAACTGCTGAAGCAGGCCAACGACGATTACCGGCGCCATTCGCAACTTCTGGAGGCCGTGAAGAACAGCCCGCTGAAGCGGCTGCTGGGCGACGAGTTCAACGTGGACGACTTCATGACCATCAACACGCTGCCACCTGAGACGGTGATCGCCCGCATGGGGTCCATGAAGCCGACCGAGTTGAACCTGGTCCGCGACTTCATGGAGAAGAATGCCCCGGACACCTGGCAGCAGTACAAGCGCATGCTGCTGGACGATGCGCTGGCCGCCGCCGAGACGGTTCCGACTTCTGGTGGCGCGAACTCGCTACCGTTCAACGCCAGCGGCTTCATCCGTGCCATCGGCGGCGACAAGCCGGAGAAGATCGAGAAGCTTCGAGCCATCTTCAACCCGAAGGAGATGCCCGAGGTTCTGGACGCCATGCAGGCAGCCCGCCGCCTGGGGGACAAGTTCGGTGCCAACTTCAGCGGCACCGGCCCCTACGCCGAGGTGTCGCAGGCTGCGCAGAGCTTCGTGGACTCGATCAAGAACATGAGCATCCGGGGGATCGCCGGTGCGGCCTCGCCGGTGGTCGGCTTGAATGGCGTGGCGCGGATGATGCTCAACTCGGACGGCCGGAAAGCCTTAATTGAGCTGGCGAAGCTCCCGCCAGGCGCGAAGCGGGCAAACGATCTCGCCGCGTATCTGGCCAGTGTGGCCGCGGTCAGCACGAGCGAGAAGGAGCCCTTGGAGATCAGCGTGGCCGGTGGAACACCCGGGGCAGCGCCGACCGAGGAAGAGCTACAGGCGCTCCGCGCTCGGAACGCCGGTCAGTGACGGTAGCGGCGGGTGTGCCACCACCCGCCAGCGCTCAGGGTCAGCAGGATGGCCAAGAGCGCTACAGCGCATGCGAACGCCCAAGCGCCAAGGCCGGACCATATGTGCCACCATTCAAATCCATAGGTCCGAGACTGGATGGCGAGATGGACTGGGATGCCGAGGCTGATGATCCCTACCCACCGCTTCGCCCAGTAGCCGAACTTGGCCCGGACGTACTGGCCCACGGTAGTGGGAACTATCTCGGCGTCTTGGATGTCGGCGGGCTGGCTCATGCCCCAACCCTACCACCATGGCGGCGGGGAGGGCAGCGGGGCGGGTCTGCCCGGCGCTCAGCCGGCCTCTGTGCCGGCTCTAGGTGGCGCTGACCCGGGGTCAGTGCCGGGGGAGGGCGACTTTGGTGGGGCGCCCGCTGCCCCGTTGAGCGCCGGCTGTGGCCCTGTAGCTTCATTCATCACAGCCGCCAGCCCAGGTCACCCGATGGAAGCCGTAGTACTCGCCCCTCGCGGGCTGTTCTTCGACGGCGTTGATGCTCACGAGGACGAGTTCCTCGTCAAAATCAACGCGGAAACCTACATCCGCTTCCGCCGGATGCCTTCTACCCCAAGATGTTTTGAAGCAGTGGAAGTGCTTTCTGCCAGTTCTCTAGACCAGCATCAACCATCTTCAGTACAAGGTGTTTGGTGGTCTCGGCAGGCAGCTCTCGCAGCCGATCGAGATATCGCTTCTTGTCGGGCGGGGCTAGGTCAGACGCGTTGATCTGCCTCGCAATCAGCTGCT
>Ga0067045_1002951_pt1 | contig 35318 bp, 32 predicted proteins | sample TerdegcTABiofilm_FD_59184 | JGI IMG/M metagenome (GOLD analysis project Ga0067045, IMG submission 59184) | Combined Assembly of (Gp0054472, Gp0054536) Wastewater bioreactor microbial communities from Singapore -Terephthalate degrading...
AGACAGTGAAATAGGAGAGAATAGAGATCGCACTGAACAACAATCAAACCCTGCAAGCCCTACCATAGGGAGTGAAAACATGAAAAATGAGGCTGTAGCCAGGGAGTCATGGGTTATGCAAAGGTCTTGAGTCAGATTATTACCGGGATTACGAAGAATATTTACAAGTAGCTCGCAATTAAAAAACAATTTACCCCACCCACTAAAGAAAATGTCAGATAACGAGGTTAATACAGATCTAACAGAAAAAACCAGTACTTCGTACGGCCAAATACTGAAATCCACAACCATCGTCGGCGGATCGCAGGTGATCAATATCGTTCTCGGGATCATCCGAACCAAGTTCCTAGCTGTGCTTCTCGGACCAAGCGGTGTTGGTCTCATGGGCATGTACACTGCCGTTACAGGCATTATGGGAACCATAACCAGCATGGGCATTGGTGCGAGCGGGGTGCGACAGATTGCAGAGGCGCACGGAACCAACGATGATCAGAAAATCGCCCGAACGATCATAACCTTAAGGAGAGTATCTTTTTTCCTTGGTCTTCTGGGAATGCTCGCGACGATAGTTCTCTGTGTCCCTCTTTCTCGGTTTACATTCACCAGCGGAGAATATGCCTGGCCCATTGCGCTTCTCTCCGTTACACTATTTTTCAGTGCAATATCCGGAGGACAGACTGCCCTTATTCAGGGCCTTCGAAGAATAGGAGATCTTGCAACGCTCAGCGTTCTTGGCGGTCTCTTGGGAACCATCGTAAGTATACCCATGATTTTCCTCTGGGAAAAAGACGGAATTGTTCCCTTTCTGATTACGGTTTCTGCAATGACCATTCTTACTTCCTGGTGGTATGCGCGCAAGATTCCGGTAGAACGAATCTTTCTTGGGTGGAGAGAAACAATACGCGAAGCACGGGGATTGCTTTCTCTTGGCTTGGTCTTTATGTCCACGGGCCTTATGACAACGGCAGTCATGTATCTGATCCGCGTCTTGATCGTTCGCCAACTCGGTATGGATAATGTTGGCCTCTATCAGGCGTCGTCTACTTTGTCAAACCTGTATATAGGGGTTATTTTGGGGGCCATGGGTATGGATTTCTATCCGAGGTTAACTGCCGTTGCAGAGGACAATACGGCCTGCAACCGGATGGTGAACGAACAAACCGAGGTGGGTTTGCTTATAGCGGTGCCTGGCATTCTTGCCACCTTGACTTTTGCACCTCTGGTCATCCAAATCTTTTACTCCGCAAACTTTATCCCCGCCTATGAAGTACTTCGGTGGCAGATCATGGGGATATTTCTGCGGGTTGTATCCTGGCCAATGGGCTTTATTCTTCTGGCAAAAGGGAAAGGTAAGGCCTTTTTCTGGACAGAATCAATTTCAAACGCCGTTCACCTGTCAATGATTTGGCTGGGTATAAGGTATTTCGAGCTCGAAGGCGCAGGCATGGCTTTTTTTGCACTCTATGTTTTCTATACGGCTATGATGATTGCCGTTTTAAAACACGTCTCAAACTTCGCGTGGACGGGTAAATTAATGCGCTTAATTGCATTTACTCTTTTTGGTGTCGCCCTGACATTCCTTGTTCCTCGATTTATATCAAAAAATACTGCGCTTGTCTTCGGTACCATTTTGATAACGCTCTCCGTGGCCCACTCTCTGAACGCCCTGTATCGCCTCGTTGGGCCTAACTGGATCATTGATTTTGGCAGAAAACTGAAAACCAGATTTGGATTAGGCAAATCAGGATAGGCTTGAAGGTATCGGAGCCAGCAAAGGATGTAAAAGATATGCCCGAACTGCCGTTAGTCTCTATAATTGTGATTACATACAATTCATCGAAGTATGTTCTGGAAACTCTTGAAAGCGCCAAGGCACAGACCTACAAAAATTTAGAATTAATAGTTTCAGACGATTGTTCTACAGACAATACGGCTGAGATCTGCTCAACATGGATAGAAGAAAATCGGCATCGATTTGTAAGGTCGAAGTTGATTATTGCGAATTGTAACACTGGTGTTACGTCAAACTGTAATCGTGGATTAGCAGAAGCACAAGGCGAGTGGTTGAAGTTCATTGCAGGAGACGATATTTTAACTGTGGGTAGTATCGCAGGCTTTGTACGCTGCACACAAATGAATTCTGATGCCAACTTTATATTCGGAGCTGTTATCCCCTTTCACGGTAATACAGTATATAAACCTATTTTGGCCCCTAAAGAATTTATCTCAGCCACAGCTCAAAAACAACATAAGTTGCTTCTAAAAAAGGACAATTGTATATTAGGGCCAGCAAGTTTTATAAGGCGAACTATTATTCAGTCATTGGGAGGCTTTGATTACAGAATCCCAATGCAAGAAGACTATCCTTTCTGGATTAAGGTAACTGGACTTAATCACAAACTGCATTTTTATGAATTTAATTGTGCAGAATATAGAATTCATAATGAGGGCCTAACATCATCCGCGATGGTAAATGATGGAATCAATCCTTTGTTTCTAGAATCGTTTTCCAAAACAAGATCGTTAGTAATTATTCCCCATTTATTGTCGAGCAAGCTTTATATGCACTATTTACATCACAGGATGTTCGTTTGGCGAAACAATAAAAAGGGCTCTGGATTGAATAAAATATTAAGATATCTCTCTTACATCCTTGATCCTCTTGGGGTTTACATGAAGATTTTGAATATTCTTAATGTTAAATATGGATATCATTTAAAGTACGTAAGGGAGAAATGAAGCGTCATCATTATGGATTGAGGACTATCCTAAAAGTTTTTATAAACTGCAACCACAATTTTATGTAATGAGAAATTCAATAATAATAACGTTAGTAACCTACAACTGCGACCCGGCTTTATGTGAAAATCTAGCGGCTCTGGATGATACTGGAACTGATATTTTGATCATAGATAATAATTCAGAGATTGTGGGTAGAAAATTAATCGAAGAATCCGCTGACCCACGAAAAACTAAAGTGATCTGGAATGCAGATAACATGGGCATCGCTTATGCCCTAAACCAGGGGGTGCATTATGCTATTGACCGTGGCTATCAATGGATTTTGACACTCGACCAAGACAGTTTGGTAACGCCCGGCATGATTGAAGCCATGGTAAATGTTTATGAATCTTTGGGGACAGAAGAGCAAGAAAAAACAGCCGGTCTTTTCGCGATCCCGGTTGAGCGAGATTTGGCAAAACCCGACGATTTTCGATCGGATCCAACTGACCGAACCTATGAAAAAGTATTTGTAGGAATTACTTCGGGGAATTTGCTCCGCACAGATATTTTTGAGAAAGTCGGATTCTTTGATGAAAAACTGTTTATCGATTATGTTGATCACGACTTCTATTTACGCCTTGCTTCAGCCAGTTATCAACTGCTCGAGTGTAAAGGCGCCAAGCTTATCCATCAACGCGGAAATTACACACAGAAGAAGGTTTTAGGAAAACTGATTGAAACGTCCAACCATTCTGCATTACGGAAATATTATATTACACGAAACCGAATGTACATGTGGAAGACGTATGGCGAAAGCCATCCTGATTTTGTGCGACATGATAAAAAAACATTTCGTAAGCAGTTATTGAAACTGCTGCTTGTTGAGGACGATAAGTGGGATAAACTCAAAATGGTTGTAAAAGGAGCTCTAGATTTTCAACTGGGACGATTTGGTAAACTGGAAGAACCTTTAGGATGAATGTAGAGAAACCTCTATTTACTTTTTTCGTCTATGCCTTCAATCAAGAGAAATTCATTCGTGAAGCAATAGCTGGTGCATTATCTCAAACCTATACTCCATTAGAAATAATTTTATCCGATGACTGTTCGAGTGATAAAACCTGGGCAATCATGCAGGAGATGGCTGCAAATTACAAAGGACCTAACAGCATAATACTGAATCGAAATAAAACAAATTTGGGTATAACGGCACACCTTAATCGTATTATGCAGCTTGGCAACGGTGATTGGTTTATTCTAGGCGCTGGCGATGACATATCTTTGCCTGATCGAGTGCAAATCGTTTATGAAGCCATAGAAAAGCACCCCAATGCTTACGGAGTAGCTACTGCATTGATGGATATTGACGAAAATGGAGAAGAAATCAGATATCACAATTTTGATGTGAGACATCCCTATGTGACAGGTGCTTCCTTTGCCTGGCATAGGAAGTGTTTTGAATTCTTTGGTGAAATAACTCAGCCATCAACAGCAGAGGACGTAATAATACCTTTTCGTTCAGTATTATTGGGTGAATTGCTTTTAATAAAAATACCAACAGTAAAATATAGGTCACATGAACAAAGTATTTCAAATCCTATAAATCTGGATTTATTGCATGCGTGGAAACATGTCAAAAAAATAAAATATCAACTAATCAATGCCTGTAAGCAACGTCTGCTTGATTTGGAGAAAGCAACCCAGTTAGTCTCCCCTTCGATTTATGAAAAATTGGAATTGGAGCACAATAAATTGATCAAAAATTTTGAAACAGATATTGAGAACATAAATTTAAGAAACAAAATATGGGAATCAAATTTAATAGACAAAATAACCTACTTAATCTATAACAGGAAACAACTTCCTGATAAACACAGTTCTTTCTTTTATAGGCTAAGGACTTTCGCCGCCTCTTTCAAATGGGCACAATACGTTTTTAGAAATAAAAATTCCTCAAAAAAGGTGAAGTTATTGAAGCAAGAAGATCATATCCGATCAATAAAAGCTCAAGATTTATTAGACGCTGAAGTAGGTTTATTGATGTATTTATAATAGTAAAAGGCAAAACAATATAGCTCCACACACATGAAGGAAAATCCTGAATCAACAGTCGATATTAAACAAATAGTCATTTGCCATGAGAAATATAATTTCAACTTATTATTAATAATTCTTGGAGAATATAGTAATGAACAAAAATATAACTCGATATTGTACTAAATGTATTCTACCAGATACCTATCCAGGGATCTCATTTAATAGCGAGGGAGAGTGCAGCTATTGCTCCGAATATAGTCCGGTCCACGCTAATTTGGGGAAAGAGGCACTACTTAATGTTCTCAAGTCGCAGAAGAAGACCGGCCAGTATGATTGTGTGGTACCTCTTAGCGGAGGAAACTGTGAGGCTATCCTCAGAACTGCTGCCATAAATACTGCTAGGGCTGATGGGGCACCTTTTGTGTTCTGGGGAAGCTCGGCTCTTGAGTCGTGGAATTATTCGAGCTACGTGAATATAGGAAAACGTCAGGAAAAGAAGGTTGCAACTCATATTGCAAAGGCACTATCAAAACTAAGAGCCCTCGCTATAGACCCACGCAAAGCCAAATATATTCCTAAGATAATTTACTCTCACATAGGATACCATGCAATAATGTTCAAAATGGCATGTATCTTCCAGAGACTCAAACTGGATTTCCCTTACAGATATGCATTGAAACCGCATTACGTGCCACCTTTTACAGATAAAAACCCAGCGTTTATTCACTTTTTTGAGTACATTTCTTGGGACTCCATAAATAATGTTGAAGTCTTGGAGAATGAACTAAAATGGAGACACCCTGAGGGTAGAGATTCAAGATTCGATTGTCTTGTTCATTGTATAAGCAATCGTGAACACTTGGTTCTTCACGGGATAACGCAGGATGGAGCAACTTACTGTAATTTCATAAGAGAGGGTAAGATGGACAGGGCAACGGCGCTAAAAAGCGAAGAAACAACTGCTGCATCCATTGATGGCGAAGTCAGGGAACTTTTGGATAGGGTTGGCCTCAAGGGTTATTCATTAGAACCTTAACAATGAGATTATGGATCGTCCACCAAATAATTTCTTTGTATATGCTGTTATCGAAGATTTACAACCGTCATGAGGCAAGAGCGAACAATGCCAACTATTTATCTTGTTGTAATTTCAAAAAAACGTATAATAGCGACAACAGTTGCGGAATGTAAAATCCTGTGAGAACGCTGCACATCATTATGCCAATGGCTGGGGAAGGCATCCGATTTTTAAAGGAAGGCATCACAACACCCAAACCCTTAATCAAAAGCAAAGGCAAGCCGTTGTTTGAAAGAGCTTTGATGAGTCTTGATGGTATTGAGTGTACCAAGAAAAAATCCTTTATTGTACGGCATGAGCATATCGAAAAATATAATATAGAACAGGAAATCAAGAGTGTTGTGCCGGACGCTTCAATCTTTTCAGTCAAGACAACTACCCGTGGCGCAGTAGAAACATGTATGCTGGCAAGGCAGGCGATTGATCAAGACGATGCGATCATTGTGATGGACTGTGACCTGGAATTTTACAGTAGGGCCTACAACAATTATATTCTCGATATATTGCACAAACCCGTGGGCCAAGTTGGCGGCGGTGCGCTGGTCTCGTTTAATTCCAACGAGCAAAGATATAGTTATGCACTTACCGGAAACGATAATCGAGTCATTCGCACGGCGGAAAAAGAAGTTATTTCTCGTCATGCCCTGGCCGGCGCGTATTTTTTCAGCAAATCAGAGTCTTTTTTATGGGCAGCGGAACGATTGCTGCAAGATGCAAATCATAAGGGCTCAGAATTTTACGTGTCTCTGCTATACAACTATCTGATCAAGAGAGGGGAGTGCGTGTTTCTGGCCAAGACAGACAAATACTATTCTTACGGCACACCCGAGGAGCTTCGACAATACCAGAATGAAACGGGAAATTAAGCTGATCATCTCTGATTTTGACGGGACACTGGTGGACACAAGAGAAGCCAATTTTCTGGCGTACCGTGATGTTTTGGGGGAAATCGGATACATGCTTACCGCTCAAGAGTATAATCAGTGTTTCGGACTGCGTTTTGAAGAATTTATGAGTCGTATCAACATTTTTGATGATGTCGTCAAAAAAAAGGTACAAATAAACAAGGCAAGAATTTACCCGAGTTATTTCAACAAAATAAAAATCAACGAAAATCTGGCGCACTTTATCGAAAGCTTTAGGCGGAATGGTGGCAAAGCCGCCCTTGCATCGACAGCCAGCCGTCAGAACCTCATTAATGTGCTTTCATTTGCCAAGTTACACGGTCTGTTTGATGTAATCTTCAGCGCAGAAGATATTACACGGTCCAAGCCCGATCCTGAATGCTACCGTAAGGCAATGCAGTTATTCGGGTTAGAACCCCAGGAGTGCCTTATATTTGAAGACTCCCCAATCGGGATCGAGGCCGCGTCGGCTTCCGGTGCAAGCTATATAATTGTGAGGGAGTTTTTCTATGGAAATTGAAATAACCGGTCATTCCGGATGTGCAATTGAGATAGCAAACGAGAATGAAGGCCTGTTCATCATAAAAAGCACAAATGATCCAGGCTATGTCTATCGCTTGAAGAATCAGGCGATGAAACAGAAGGCCTTTGAAGCTCAGAAGAGTTCCAGCATAAAAGCTCCTCGAATATTTGATGTGTATTCAGATAATACCTGCTGTAAAATAAAAATGGAATATATCTATTCTCTTAACTCTGTAGCCTTTATTGAAAATTCGGGTTTTGAGCAGATTAATAACTTTCTGGACAACATCATTGACTTCGTCAAATCGGAAATTACACATTCAGAATTAAAACAGATGGACAACGATCTTCTTGCAGACAAATACTCAGATGTAAAAGAAAAGATACTCGCCAATAGAAGCCTTGATGGTGACACAGACATAAGGTCATGGCTCCCCACTCTGGACAGAATTTTCAAAACAAATTTATCGTTTGAAATTCCGGTAGGGACCTGCCATGGTGATCTGACTTTTTCTAACATCCTTTTTAGCGGAAACAGCTATTACCTCATAGATTTTCTCGATTCCTTTGTTGAAACACCTCTGCTGGATATTGTAAAACTGCGCCAGGATACGGCGTTCAACTGGTCCGGCCTGATGTACACAGGAACGTACGACCAGGTGAGGCATGGTATCGTTTTATCATTCATGGACAAAAAGATTCATGAATCATTTTCCGCATACCAATGGTACCGGGATGCTTATGGCATATTTCAATTATTGAATTTTTTACGCGTTCTTCAATATGCCCATGAGCAGAGAGTTGTAGATTTTTTAAAAAATGCTATATCACATCTTATGGTGCATTATGATCAGTAATCTTATTGTCCCCATGGCTGCGGACAAGCCCGAGTGGTATGCCACAATGCCCTACATGTTTGACATCCATCCACTGGGTAACCTGATGATTTATGAGAGCATACACGGGGTCAACCCCCAAAACTTCGACCGCATCTACATTACAATTCTTCGAAAGCATGAAGATCGATTCGGATTGAAAGGGATACTACAGAACCAGTTCGATATTGTCGGTCTTTCTGACAAATTGAGGGTAGTTGTCCTGGAAAGCCCCACACACAATCAGCCTGAAACAGTGGCAAAAACTATTGAAATGGAAAATATTGAAGACTTTATCCTCATTAAAGATGCGGACAACAGCTTCGAATGCAACCCCACCAGGGAAAACACGATTGGAATATTCCCCCTTGATGCACTTGAAAAGGTAAATCCTTCCGACAAGAGCTATGTGGCTTTGGACGACAGCATGTACGTAACCAATATTATCGAAAAAAAGATTATCGGGCGTTATTTCTGCGCAGGGGCATACGGCTTCAAAGACGCTGAAGTGTTTATGCGCTATTACAAGAAACTTGCCCATTACAAGACTCTTTACATATCTCATATAATTTACGCCATGCTTCTCGACCAGATCAGCTTCCGTCCCTTCACAGTTAAGCACTATCTTGACTGGGGAACTCAAAAAGAATGGATGGAATATTGCAGGGAGTTCAAAACACTATTTGTTCGATGGAATTTACTACAGGATGATAAAAATGGGATCACGCGTCAGAAAGTAAACGAGTTATTTGCAACAGGAAAAAATAGGATCGTTCTCGTAGTTGAGAATAATCTCCTGCAGGACCAGAGCGTGGAATATTCCATTAAGCAGTCCGGAGTGTTGTTCCACGAAATAGTAAAAGGTGCCTTTCCTCATAACATGCGTTTGATTACCACCGAAGATCAATTGATCAAAACAGACTGAAAAAACGAGATTAATGTGAATTTACTCCTTGCCAGCAGGGGTGATATTGATAACCCGCTCAATTGGTCCGGTACGCCATACAACTTGCACAGGCATTTTGCCAATGTGCAGGGAATAGATGTTACATCACTGAACTGGCAGATCGATAAAAGTGTTTTGCGGTTTTATCATGTTGTGCTTGGCAGGTTAATGTTCATTTACGGCACAGCGAGGGATCCTTTTCTGAGCGCTTTCTGTGAGAGAAGGATTGAGCGGGAGATATCACGGTTAAAACTGATGCCTGATTTTGTACTTTTTATTTCAGATTACAGCTTGCCACAAAACATAGCTGGCAAGACATGCTATGCAGCTTACTTCGATTCCTTTCTGGGCTTGCATATGCGCTACTTCGATTCCGATCGCTTAGGAATGGATTTTTTCAGGAAACATTACGAAGCCAAGAACAAAGAGGCCCTCGATCGCATGACTCTGATTTTTACACAAAATGAGTGGACAAGGCAATGCCTATTGCATGAATATCGTCTCCTGCCGGAGAAAGTGCACAATGTCGGTTTCGGCATTAATGCAAACCCATTTACCGGTGAAAAAGACTATGATGATGAATTGCTCCTGATTGTGCTCAGAAAAGGCACGGAAAAATATAAAGGCCTGCTTTTGCTGCTGGACGCTTTCAAAATATTAAGACAGAGACGCCATAATGCTAAGCTGGCCGTCGTTGGAACTCAACTCGACGACAGGCCGGACGGTGTGACCTACTACTTCAAACAGCCCCGTTCTGTCACATTGGAACTATTTCGCAGGGCATCACTTTACGTTATGCCGGCATTGAGCGAGCCCAACGGAATTACTTATCTGGAGGCATTAGCCAATAAAACACCCATTGTTGGCTTAAACAGGTTTGCTGTACCCGAATTTTCCGGCTATGGCAAATGGGGTTTTATGATAGACCACGAGGACCATGAAGAGCTGGCAGAGGTTTTAGACATGGCTTTGAGCAACAAGTTATTGCTGAAGGAAATGGGTGTGATGGGGCAATCATTTGTTATGGACCGTTACAGGTGGGATATGGTTACAAATAAAATGCTTGACCAAATGAATAAAAAATTGGATCAGAAAAACATATGAAAAGCTTAAGCAAATCATTATTTACGGTAATAACCACAATTTTTCCCCCGGGACCATCAATGCAAAAACTGGGACAGCGACTACGTTTAATCAAATCACCTATTATAGTCATCGGGGACAAAAAAGGCCCCAGTAGTTTTGACTTAGAAGGTTCTATATTCTTATCCCTGGCAGACCAAATAAAACTTGATTTAAATATTGCCGGGCTCCTGCCAACAGGCCATTACGCACGCAAGAATATTGGCTATCTTTATGCAATAACGCAAGGTGCAGGATGCATTTACGAGACTGACGACGATAATGCCCCGAACGACTTCTGGCAGGTGAGAGACAAACAGGTTTGCGCGCGCATACTCAAACATGACGGTTGGGTGAATATATATAAATACTTCACTGATAAACTCATATGGCCACGAGGTCTGCCACTTGACCAAATACATAATAATGGCGTACCTAATAGTCTGACTGATTCACAAGCTATAATAGCGCCAATCCAGCAGGGTCTGGTGGATGGGTCTCCGGATGTTGATGCAGCGTGGCGATTGATCCTTGACAAAGATTTTGTATTTTTACAAAAACCAAGTGTTTATCTGGAACCTGGCGCCTGGTGCCCTTTCAATACACAAAGCACATGGTGGTGGCCCGAAGCATATCCCTTGATGTATCTTCCAAGCCACTGTTCCTTCCGAATGTGCGACATTTGGAAAAGTTTTGTAGCTCAACGGTGCCTATGGGAGATGGGTTATGGAGTTGTTTTTCATTCGCCGGAGGTCTATCAAGACCGCAATAAACACAATCTAATGCGGGACTTCGAGGATGAGATTCCAGGTTACCTCAATAATAACAGAATTGTCTTGATTCTAAATGATGTAAAGCTTAAACCTGGAAAAGATAACGCTCTTGATAATCTTGTGCTTTGTTACGAAGAGCTTGTAAAAGAACATATTTTTCCAACGGAAGAGATGATATTAGTTAAGGCGTGGCTGCAAGATTTAGAAAGAATCCTGTAGAATCTTAATGGAGAAGATATGAGTAAAAAAGTCTTAATTACAGGCATTACCGGCATGATTGGAAGTCATTTAGCAGATCTCCTGGTCAACGAAGGATATAACGTTGCCGGTATATCAAGGGCAACCTCTGCGGCACGCTTGCAATTGAAGAAGTATACATGGAAGCATTATGCAGGGGATATTCTGGACACTCGTTTTCTTGAGAAGGTATGGACCGAATTTCAACCGGACTGGGTGTTCCATCTTGCTGCTCAGGCTTACAACGGTGAATCATGGATAGCGGAGGACACAACCTATGCCCTGAATATTACCGGTACCAGAAATGTGTTGAATGCGTGCAGATGGTATTCACCCAATGCTCGCATAATCCCTGCATGTTCGAGCGCGGAATACGGGATCGTGCCAGAGGCGATGATTCCGATTCACGAAGATGTTACACCGCTTCGTCCGATCACACCATATGGCGTATCCAAGGTTTGTACCGAAATAATGGCCAGACAATTCCACTTGAATTATGGACTGGACGTCATATTGCCACGCTTATTTATCCATGTTGGCCCTGATCATCCCCCTGTAACCGCCGTACAGAATTTTGCGCGTCAACTGGCTGCCATAGCCCTGGACAAACAAAACCCTGTAGTGCGTGTTGGAAATCTGGACACAGCTCGCGATTTTGTCGATGTTCGTGACGGTGTAAAGGCACTCCGGATCTTAGCACAAAAGGGAGTAAATGGTGAGGTCTACAATATCTGTTCCGGCAAAGCATATACCATACGCCGATGTCTTGAAATGCTGATTGATATTAGTGGTCTTACGGTGAAAGTAGAACATGATGTAACCCTCAACCGGCCTTCAGATGAATCGCTCCTTCTGGGGAGCACAGAAAAATTACAAGCGCTTGGCTGGAAAGTAAAAATTCCATTTCAACAGACGCTAAAAGATGTATATCAAAACTGGATTGAAAGACTCAGCTAACTGAATATGACCTCCACAAAATTAAAATTCTCACTGGTTACAACATGCTGGAACGAGATAAAAAGTCTGCCACGATGGCAAGCAGATATCGAGGCGCAATCCCGTGCACCGGACGAAATTGTTATTGTTGACAATCTATCCACAGATGGAACACAAGAGTTCCTTTCTAAGTGGGCAAAGATTAACCCAAAAGTTAAAGTACATGAGATAAAATGTGGTGCTGCCCAAGGACGTAATATCGCCATTGAATTGGCGGAGAATGAACATATCGTTTCAACTGATATGGGTGTTTCTATAACCCCGGTTTGGTTTCGGGAGATAGTGAAACCCTTTGAAGATGATCCGGAGGTTCAGATTGTCATGGGATCTTATGCCGTTGACAGAGCTACTATAAAGAGTCCGGCAGCGAGGGCAGAGTACTTCATAAACGGCGATTTTCGTCCATTTCAAAAGCGGCCGGATGGTAAAGTTCAATTGAGACCCGGCTTCGTCCCTGGTAATCTTTCGCTCGCATATACGAAGAAGAGCTGGAAAGATCTTGGAGGCTTGCCAGAGGACCTGACGCTCTATGCAGATGACTCGGTCTTCGGTAGACAGATTTTAGCATCGTATTTTAAAATTGCCTTTGCACCGGAAGCCGTGGTTTTATGGCCACGACACCAGAAGCTCAAGGAATTTTGGGCAGAGGCTTTCCGTTATGGCAAGGGAGACGGTGAAGCTGCCATTAAAACTCCCATTGCAATCCGGCTTTATAAGAGCGGCAAATTGCCGCGATCTTTTGTGCCATTCGTGACCGCGATCAGGGAACTAACAAGGGTGGGTGTCTGGAAGGCATTTGGCAAAAGCTTCCTCAATGCTGATTTCGTCGCAGGATTTTATCTCCCATTGCTGGTAATCGGAAAAGGTTTCTATCTTGCCAAAGGGTATCTTATTGGCGATGATCATGGGGGAATTTATTGCCTTGAATGCAGAGAAAGATTAAAAAACGTGATAACATCATAGCAAATGACATGGGTCGTTGACTGAATTACTAAAAAATACATAATTAGGTTATGATGCTGAATAATAAAAAAAATAACTCATTACTAACAATTATAAACGCGGATGATTTTGGTCTCAATTCGTCAGTAAACAAGGCTATCATGGATGCTTTTAAGCTGAAGTTGATTTCAACTACAACATTGATAACAAACATGGTGGGATTCGAAGAAGCGTGTGAAATTGCAGTAAAAAATAAATTACAGGGCCGCATAGGCATCCATCTTAATTTGGTGGAGGGTAAACCTCTAACAAATGGAATGCTCATGTGCAAGCGTTTCTGTAACGCTTCTGGTTATTTTAACCGAGCCTTGGAAGGAAAACATTTCAACTTTTCATCAGATGAAAGTGAGGCTGTCTTATTTGAACTTACAGCACAGATTGAGATGTTAGAAAAGCGTGGTATTAAACCGACACATATGGATTCACACCATCATTTTCACACTTCCCTGGCGTTTATACCTATCATAATTAAATTGGCGAGAATGAAAGGCATCACTGCCATTCGTTTAAACGGCAACTGTTTTGAACAAACAATACCAACATATAAGAAAGTATACAAATTATTGTACAATACAATTCTGTATGGCTTCGGAATGGCCAAAACTGACTATTTTTGTGCAATTGATGATATTGAAAGAGTCTGTGGTGTGTTGAAAAAAGGAATAATCGAAGTAATGGTTCATCCAACTTATGCAGAAAATGGTACACTGATCGATGCGGAAAATAATCAGCCTCTATATCAACAATTGGATATGTTTGATAACAAATCGTTGATGTTATCCTTTTCGGACTTGGAAAGACCACAGAAACCAAAATTATTAAATATCGATAAGAAATTATCTTTATGAGAAATATCAGGTTTGTCTGTGAGAATTTCAGTGACAGCAAAAGGTTGGCTAACTTCCTTTCGCTAAATGACCCAGATGTATTCAGATATGAATATCTTACGTATATGCCTGAGAAATATGTCTATGTAACTGCTCGAGACGATGAAGATAATATTGTGGGAAGTCAAGCACTAATGCCTTATGAATTGAATATTAATGGTAAGGTTGTGCTAACAGGGAGAAGCGAAAGAACATTATTGACACCACAAATAAGAGGCCAAGGGATATTTGAAAGGTTATATGATGAATGCATTCATTATGGAAAGGAACGAGGAATTCGTTTCATATGGGGAACTACGGCCGCAGTTAAGGCTTTTCAAAAGGTAGGTTTTATCTTTCATCATGACTATTGGGAGCATGCCATATGCTGTATAAAACCTGGGGCACTGATCCCATATGTAATGTCAGGAACAAATGTGAGCAATAAATTCAAGCTTGCGATGTTACTAACTGCCCCTCTATCCGAAGCAGCTCGACTGGCAAATCTCATTCGCAAAAAGACTGTAGAAACAGAAATACTAGATGAATTGAAAAATCCGACTGACCTCATTACCATCTATGAAGAGCTTCGGGAACGAGGACCGCTTGTTCATTTAGTACAGGATCATCAATTCTTGCGATGGGCTTATGTGCGTGATCACCATAGGGCTTACCTTCGACTGTATGCGTATCGCCATAATGACTTACGCGCCTACATTCACTTAGATCTATCGCACCCAAACAAGGCTATTTTGGTTGACTTTGCAGAGGCAGAACGGGGCTTTTTAATATATCTTCTTGAGGAGGCGAGGCGCCGCCTGAAACAAAGCAAGCACAATGTTATTCACGTGTCATATAATTTTAAGAATCCCCAATTGCAAGACGCAGCCAGATCGCTATATGCGCATGGTTTTATTCCAATTAATAGAGAGGGCCATAAATGCATAAGGCCAATTGATTTTATTGATATGAATATCCTTGGAAATATTCGATTTTGGTATATAACTCAAATATGGAATACTTTATATAAAGAAAGCTTGACAACACAAAGATAGTGGTACTGCTTAAAACCATGCTAGTTGTCAAGCTTAAACATCAAAGGGGAGGAACGAATGAATAATACTTTTTCCAATTTGTATTCTAAAGCACTACTCCTCACGGGCTTTTTTTTGGTTTTCTTTCTATATTTAACCATAGCTTCTCCTGTGGCTGCCGCCAATTGGTACCTTAGTCAAAATGGTGCAGGATCGAAAAATGGGACAAGCCCCGAAAATGCATGGACATGGGCTCAGTTGAATTGGGCAAGCATAAAGCCAGGGGATACACTCTACATCATTGGAGTCAACAATAAACATACATTTTCAGTCGGTGCAAGTGGGACGGAAAACAACTATGTGACAATTGCTGGATATGATGCCGAGTCTGGTATTGATCTGACATACAATAAACCATCAACACTGTCATGGACAGGGCCAGACAAATACGGGGCGTATGCACTAAAAGGGCTCATTGGCGGACAAATCTGCGGATTTGCTGAGTGGGCAAACTCAAATGGCCCATGGGGATGGACGGAAATAGCCAATGCCGGCAAAATTCCTGACGGTACATGGAAATCAGGAATGTCTTACTATGACTCAACAAACCAAATCCTTTATTGGAAACCATTGGGAAGGAGTATAACAGGAAAAACGCTCTCAGTTGGAGCCAGTAATGCTCTCTATCTTAACGGACATAATTGGGTTAAGATTGCAAATCTGAAAATATATGGAGGGAGAGTTAATATAGGAAATGGTGGACATTCTGAGAATGTTTGGCTTGACCACCTCACTGTCGATGGGCTTAAAAGCGGCATTATAATGCAATTCTTTGATTGCGATCACGTGCGTTTAAGTTATAGCACTATAAAAAACGGGACTGATGGGTTATGGAATATGGGAGGAGACGATGATTATATAACAATAGACCACAATATATTTACTGATTTCAAGGGAAATCAGGATAGTCATTGTATTGGTCTGTATGATGGGGGCGAGCACTGGCTAATTGAATACAATGATTTATCATATGCAAATACCGGAATAACAATGTATGGCTCCAGAATAAATAACAATATAATCAGATATAACCATGTGCATCACATGGAAGCATCACGGGCAAGCGCAACACGATTTGCCCGTGGATACGGAATCGGATTTGAAGGCAACCTTGATGAAGGCTACACAAGAACTGGTAATTATGTCTACGGAAATATTGTACATCATTGCATTGGTTCATCAGAATCAGGAGCTATGCAGGCTTTTGGTATAAGCATCAAGGGTTACGACAATACCAATTATATATATAACAATACGGTGTATGATTGCAGTCCAAATTACTTGATTTCCAATCTGAAAATAGGTGGTGTGCAGCAACCGACCGGAGGGGTATTTAAGAACAACATAAGCTACAACCCTAACTCTTCTTCAGGTGCTTCATATCAAAGACACGTTTTCCTTCTGGCTAACCCTGCTGGATACTCAGGCATGGAGATTGATAATAATCTCTATTATCCTGATGATGGTACAAAATTTCACATAGGTTCTTCATCATACAATTCTGCAAACTGGAAAGCCCAATTAAAGAAGTTTGGAATAGCTGGGTATGACAATAAGAGCAACATAAATCCACTCCTCTTTACGAATGCGAGTGGAAAGCACTTGTTAGCCTCCGACTTCAGACCTGCCCCTGGCTCACTCGCCATAGACAAAGGAGATAATAGTTTGTGGCAAGGAAAACCAAATCTTTTAGATTTTACTGGCTTGATAGGAATAACCGATGAAACAGGCGCAATTATAGCCCCCGGTGGTGCTGTTGATATTGGAGCGTATGAAAGGGTGGACGGGCAGAGCCCTTACCCACCAGCGAATTTCAGAAGGGTAAGATAAGCAAAGTGTGATTTAGCCTATAGGCCATTCCTAAATAAGGGTAAAACATTTTTAGATTGTTCGGAGTTTAACCTTGTTAACATCTTCATGTTAAAATGAATTCGGTTACCGTAATTGTTCCTGTATATAACGCGGAAGTTTGTCTCCAGCGATGCCTTGAAAGTGTATTTACTCAGAAGTATCCGCCTGCCCAAGTAATTGTTGTGAATGACGGGTCAACAGACGGCACCAAGGAAATAGCTACCATCTACTCAAATCGGATAGATTACTTTGAACATGAAAACCTGGGCCCCGGACCGTCTAGGAACACTGGCCTGACAAATGCACGTGGAAATTATGTAGCATTCCTGGATGCAGACGATTATTGGTTACCTGACTTTTTGTTCAAATGTGTAAGTTTTTTGGAGAAACACCCGCATGTTGTCGCCGTCAGCACCGGTCAAATGCATAATCTGTGGGGCCACGGCAAACTGATTCGGCCTCCGCTTCTTGAGAATCCAGATTCTCCAAAGGCACCCTTCGTAATTGACAATTTTTTCTCTTTCTGGGCAGAGCAGAACCATGTTGTAACAGGGTCTAGTCTCATGAGGCGAAGCGCGATAGAAATGGCTGGCTATCAACGTACAGATTTCAGAATGTGTGAAGACCTTGAGTACTGGGGATATTTAGCAACTTTCGGCAAGTGGGGATTTATTCCAGAGGTCCTTTGGGTCGGGGATCCAACACCAGCGGCAGCATCGCAAGGGTGGATGAAGAAACACAAAGCTAGGTGGCAGGAATTACCAACCCTAGAGCAGTGGGAAAAACGAATACTTCCAAGACTTAAACCTGATGACATGGAAGGCTTTCAAAAGGTAAAAAACAAGGTAGCTACAAATCTTGTTCACAATAATATCCTTGCGGGCAACCTTCAAGAGGCAAAAAATATATTTATGCAGTTAGGGGATGCCGCTCCAAGGGGTTCTATTATGAGGCTATTGCGAACCGCTATAAGGGGCGGTTCTCCCGGGTGGTTCATGGCCTGCAAGGTTATCAGGTTGCGCGAACGATTGAAATCGAATGCTATTTCCTTCTCTTGCAGATGGTTCCCGAAACATTCCGAGGCATCGCCGAAAGTATCCTGATAGTATTTTTCGAGGTACGTCATCACTAACAGCTCTTCTACAACTTATACTTCTGTTTTGAACGGTAAAACTGAATTGTCTTCCAACTCTCTTCGAAAAAGCAGGGTATCCCACAAAACTTCACAGGTAGTTGCATGGCTTATCTTCATTGCGCATTTTACTTTTATTGCACGACAGAAAATCTTCGCAAGAGGGCGTTTGGATTTCGATACGGTAGATACTTACGCCGCTGTTGATGTTGCTGTTGTTTTTTTTGTGGCACTCCTTCTCCTTTGTAACGGCAAGACTTTTCAGTCCCTCTCGAGAATCAACAAATCGTCTGCCCTCTGGCTGCTTGTTTACTATATGCTGTGCGCATTGAGTGCTATGTGGTCTTTGAGACCTGCTTATTCGCTCTATCGAGCTTTTGAATTTTCGATCTTCTTTGTTTCCCTGATCGTTGCGGTGTCGTATAGCTTCGATTTTGAAAAAGCCGAAAGAAAAGTTTTACTCTTGTCTTTGTTGTCAGTTTTCTTGCAGATGGGGCTGCACATAAGAGGCGGAATCTCTTTTTCGCTGTTGGCATGGCACACAAATGCATACTCTGCTTCAGCTGCTGTGATTTTTGTCTATTGTGCAGGTGAATATCTGGCGTTGGGTGCGAAGAAAAGCTCTGATATCAGCAAACGAAAAAAAATGTTGTTAACTTATGGCTGCCTATCTTTAGCGCTTCTGGCTCTTGGTACAAGCTCGGCAAGCAACGTAGCTGCCGCCTTTGGTATTGTTGTCATACTCATCGTACAGCGTAGAATTGCCCTCATGTTGGCCATTATTTTTATGGCAATATTATTCTTTCTTTTAGGCGGTGGTAAAGATTTTCTAATTGACCTTCTCTTCCCCGGTAAAACAGATCACGGAATATCGTCTTTAGGCGGAAGAACAATAACCTGGGAATATTACCTCGCAAGAATTGCGGCGAGTCCAATATGGGGTTATGGTCTGGGGGTTTCGCCCACCAGAGGTGGCGGGGCGTGGATGGCTTATTCCCATAATTTTATTATTTCAATTTTGATCGGAACCGGGTTTTTGGGCCTAACTGTCTTCTTAATCTTTGGCTTTAGGTTTGCAATGGAGCTAGTTCGGTCTTTCAAGAAAAAGATCACAGGCTCTGTTGGCATTATGGGGGCAATGGCAGCCGGTTTTCTCAATAGTCTGGCCATGCCCATGATCGCAGACCGATGGTATACAGCCAGTTTTGCTTTTTTTTCAATCATGGCTCTTTTCATAATTCACGTAAACTCTCAAAGCTCACATCAATCCCCAAAACCCTACCTACTGGAAAAACCAACAGAAAAACCTTGATCGAAACCGTTGATAATTTTGTTTCGGAAGTAAGACTAACGACTCAAAACAAAATGCAATTGCGTATTGCGTATATCGCTAGATCTTTTTTGGATTACAGGGTACCTGTATTCGATGAACTAAACAGGATGACGAACGGAAATCTTCACGTTATATACAGCAAGGAAGTCACGCCTGAAAGAGTGCAAAGAAAGATAACTGAGGTTCTGGGCAAACAAGGGATTGGTCTTGAAGGCGAAAAAAGAATAGGGCCAAAGGTTGTGAGCGGGTTTGCAAATACTACTTTTCGTATTACCTGGCAATCAGGGGCAGTTGCAGCATTGAAAAGGATCAAGCCTGACGTAGTTGTTGGAGATGGCTTTTTTCAATGGACCTCTTTTGCACTTCTATACAAGTTACTACACAGAGTTCCTCTCGTTATCTGTTACGAGCGAACTTTTCAAACCGAAATGGGGGCACAATGGTATCGAAAGACTTATCGAAAATTTGTTTTGAGTTTCGTTGATGCAATGACTTGTAACGGAAGGTTATCGAAAGAATATGTCCAATCAATCGGGATGAACATTAACAAGATAACCACTGGACATATGGTTGCAGACACAAATAAATTGAACGAGCTAGCTGGTGAGGTCAAAGAGGATCAACAATTGGAATTGCGTCAATCATGGGGCAATCCTCGGGTCGTTTTTATTTCAGTAGGACAGTTGATCAAACGGAAAGGATATCACCAACTGTTGAAAGGATGGTCACAGTTCTCTGGCGCTTACGATGGGACAAGCGCACTTGTTATTGTGGGATCAGGTCCAGAGAAAGACACACTCAAACAGATGACCAGAGATTTAAACTTGAGCTCGGTCTATTTTGTTGGTGAAGTGGACTACGATGATATAGCACTGTATTACGCTTCTGCAGATGTGTTTATCATGCCGACCCTTGAAGATAACTGGAGTCTTGTGGTGCCTGAAGCAATGGCTTGTGGCCTGCCGATCATATGCTCCATCTACAATGGGTGCTGGCCGGAACTCGTTCATGAAGGACGCAACGGATGGGTTTTTGACCCACTAAAACCGGACAAGGTTGTTCAGGCGCTAATCAACGTATTAGAAAATGCGTCAGATCTAAAACGGATGGGCAATGAATCACGTCTTATTGTTGGCAATCATACGCCTGAACATGCTGCTGAGGCCATATTGGGCGCTTGTAATATTGCTCTAAAATCTCACAATTCTTGTTTCAAAAAATGCTTTTAATCTATGAAGGTTAAATTGCCTAACAGGGGGGGGAGATTCTTAACAGGAATGGATTTTAAAAGCATTCTCTTTATGGCGAAATATTCTCTTGTTAAGCCAAACGCTTACGCGTACTTTCGGCAAACCCTTCGAGACCAGTTTCTTTCAAGTGACGAACTTGAATCTCTCAACTGGGCCAGAACAAAGGAACTCCTTGACTATGCTTATTCAAAAGTCCCTTACTACAAAACATGCTTTAACCAAATTGATTTGAATCCAAATGACATTAGAGATCCGGATGACTTCAAAAAGGTTCCATTATTAACCCGCGAGACTTTAAGAGAGCATTTTAACGATTTGATATCGGAAGAGGTAAAAAAATCAGATTTGCGCGTTTCTACAACAGGGGGCAGCACGGGCGAACCAGTCAAAGTCTATCTTGAAAAACGAGTTGTAAGAATGGCCATGGGATGGCGAATGATGTCCTGGTGGGGGCTCAACCCATGCGTAGATATGGCTTCCATTTATCGGGATGTTTCAAACTCGTGGAAAAGCCGACTCGTCAACAGGGCAATGTGGTGGCCATCCAGAAGACTCTTATTAAATGCGGTGCATCTTGATGATAACCACATGAGGCGATTTATTAACGAATACAACAGGGTGAAACCAAAACTCCTTCATGGATACGTCGGCGCGACAGATTTGTTGGCTTCTTTTATTTTAGAGAATAATTTGCATGTAACGCCTCCAAAGGCTATCTGGGTAACATCTGCCCCATTGACAACAATTCAGGAACGCAGAATATCAAAAGCCTTTGATGCTCCTGTGTACGACCAATACGGCTCCACCGAAATGTATTGGTTGGCTGCAGAATGTCCAGCCAAACGTGGCCTGCATATGTTTTCCGATACACGAAAATTTGAGTTTCTTGATGAAGATGGCAAGCCGGTGAAGGATGGGGAACTTGGACGGATTGCAATAACAGACCTGGAGAGCAGAGCCTTTCCTTTGATAAGGTATCTTAATGGGGATATGGGCAGAGCATTGCCGGATGAGTGTTCTTGTGGTGTTAAACTCCCCTTAATGGACAAGGTACGTGGGCGAACATCGGATATAATCAGACTACCGAATGGTAAGTCAGTATCGGGGGATTATATGACAACTATTTTTGATGATTATCCTGAAGCAATTCAACAATTTCAGGTTCATCAACTGGCAGACTATGCTCTGGAAATCAGCGTTGTTCCAAATGCTGATTATCGCAATTTGGATATCATTCTGGAAAAGGTTAGAGAGACTGTAAGCAAGGACGTTGAACAGATTGTTCCTGTTAAAATAATTAAGACAAACAAGATTGTACAAACCGGTGGGAAGCTCCGTTTCGTAAGAAGCGATGTAGGTGGGTCGCCTTAAGTATAATTTGAGATGGTTGTAAACTATTAAATGATTAGAAAAAGGTTACTGGATATTGACAGGGCAACTGGGTTAGCAATTGCCATGGTTGTCCTGGGGCACCTAGCTTCTGGGAAAATCTATCCTGGCGCCGAATGGTATTATGCACTGAAAACTGTGATTTATTCTTTTCACATGCCTCTTTTCATGTTTTTATCAGGCGTAATTTCATACTACACGTATAAACCTATAAACGATATGAGAGACTACAGAGCTTATGTGTACAAAAAATTCATGCGGTTCATCCCTGCATATCTGTTGTTTAGTGTTATAGTTTTTGTCGGTAAAATCCTCGCCTCCTACTTATTTAATATAGATAATCCAGTTCAATCTATCTTTGATTATTTTGAAATCCTGTATCTACCGCAGCAAAGTTTTAACATGTCTCTATGGTACATTTACGTGCTATTCGAAATATGCATCTTCTTCTCACTATTTCTGGCTCTCTTCAAAAAGGTTGAGTATTTATTAATTCCGGCGGTTATTCTGCATTTTATCTATATACCTAACGTGATGGCCTTTAGTCTGTTTTGCGAATATCTGCTATATTTCAGCCTCGGGTGCATTTGTATGAAACATTATAAGTTTTATACTCGTTACCTCGATAAGATAGGCGGGGTTTTTCTCATTGTCTGGTTAGGTGTCATGGCATATTGCTACTATTATGTGTATGTATTTCAGCCAGAGGCCTCACTTCCAATACCCAAAACATTGACCGGTTTGCTATCCATTCCTGCGGTTCATTTTTTGGTGCGACTTTCGGTTTTTGAGAAAATGCAATGGTTGGGTTATCTTGGGATGTTTAGCTTTCCCATTTATCTGATGAATACCATTGTAATCGGTATTATTAAGGGGGCGACTTTTACGGTCACGAGCTTGGATTATCATCAATTTCATGTTATGGTGCCTTTCTTAGTTATTGCTGGATTGCTAATTCCTATTGTCGTAAAGAAATATTTGTTGAGGTTTGTACCAACCCTGAACAAAATAATCTATTGAAAGATACACGAGATGCTTATTTACCCTCTTTCATGAATGTTCTTTTCAGCCATAACGATTATGGTCGGCCGAGCGGTGAAGAGCGGGCTGTAGAAAACATAGCTAATGCATTGAAACCAGGCGGGCACCATGTAGCCTGGCTTCGGGTGGGTTCACGTGATATCGGCGTATCGGTAACCCAAAAGACAAGGGCTTTTTTTTCGGGTATCTATAGTGTTAGCGCTAAGAAAAAAATGGAAAAGCTTTTGGATAGCGAAGCGTTTGAACTTGTGCAGGTGCAGAATCTCTACCCTTTTTTGTCGCCATCGATCTTGAGTCCTTGCAAGGCAAAGGGTATTCCGGTGGTCATGCGTTGTCCGAATTACAGGTTATTTTGTCCAAATGGGCTTCATTTGTCGCATGGCCAGGTATGCGATCGCTGTTTAGGCGGGAGAGAGTGGCAATGTATCTTTCGCAACTGCCTTGATGACCGTTTCAAGAGCATCGGCTATGCACTTAGAAATGCTTTTGCCAGAAAAACCGGGATGATCGTTGATAACGTTACGGTCTTCATTGTGCTGTCTGAATTTCAGAAACAAAGATTTATCGCTGGCGGCATACCTGCAAACCGAATTGAGATACTCCCAAACATTGCTCCAAAGATGGATGAAATTGCCTATGGTGATGGGGATGCAGTTTCGTTTGTCGGAAGGGTAAGCCCTGAAAAGGGTATAGTGGAGTTCCTCGACGCTGCTCGAAAGCTTCCGAAGTATAGGTTCGTAGTCGCTGGCAGCACAGATGCCATGCCGGAGGTTGAAAAGCTTGCACCGAACAATGTGGAGTTTAAGGGGTTTTTGCGAGGGAAAGAACTTGATGCGGTCTTTCACGAGAGCAGGCTTCTCGTTTTCCCGAGCCTGTGGTTTGAGGGGTTTCCAAACGTGGTGGCACAGGCGATGGCTTGCGGCAAACCAGTGATCGCGACGCGGCTTGGAGCTTTGCCGGAGATAGTGGATGATGGGAAAACGGGTTTGTTGTTTGATCATTCAAACAAGGAGGAGTTAGCAGAGAAGATAGATTACCTGTGGAATAGACCTGATCTTTGCCGGGAGATGGGAGAGGCAGGCAGGGCAAAGGCATGGGCAGAGTACTCAGAAGAAAAGTTCTATGAGCGACTGATGATGATTTACGACAAAGCCATTCAGCTAACAAAGTCAAAATAGAGAAACATTCTATAATTTTACCGCAGATTACGCAGATGGACGCAGATAAAAGCATGATAAGAACAGATGGATTTATGTTCCCTGAGAATTCTGATAGAACAAAAATTCTCAGGGAAACTCAGCCTGATGATACTCATCAGACGAGAAAATGTTCTATACCCCGCCGATAGGCGGCGAAGCTTGACCTGATAGACGGCTCTATCTGATATCAGGGCAAATAAAGATCTCATCGGCGTGACATCAGCGTAACATCGGCAGTGAAGAAAGAAGTTATGAGCAGGATCAGAAAGTCCGCTGAAGAACTTACCTATGCAGTTGGATAAGCTAACTGAAACGATTATTGGCTGTGCCTATACCGTGGCCAATACCCTCGGAACTGGATTCCTTGAAAAGGTGTATGAGAATGCCCTCTTCCACGAACTGATGAAACATGGTCTTCATGTCGAACAGCAACGACCAATACCAGTCTATTATGATCAAGTGATCGTGGGAGAATATCTGGCGGACTTGGTTGTTGAGAGATGTGTTCTTATAGAATTGAAAACCGCTAAAACCATCGAAGATATTCATAAAGCGCAGTGCATCCATTATCTCAAAGCGACTGGCCTCACACTCTGTCTTCTTATCAATTTCGGAACCCCTAAGATACAGATAAAACGTATCGTAAACAATCACGTCGAGGCTGGCGCCGAAGGTGCTCAGAGTTTGACCTGATAGACGGCTCTATCTGATATCAGGGCAAATAAAGATCTCATCGGCGTGACATCAGCGTAACATCGGCGATTATCGGCGGTTAAAAATGGAATTGAATTATAGATTTATTCCACATACAAGTGCGAGCTTATTCTCGTGTAGACTCTGCCTGTCTCAGATAGACTCAGTCAATTTTCTGAAGAATACATGTTAAAAGATAGTACTATAGATTTGTTTGGGTATGAGATTAGTAACAGGGGTTTAAACGGGGACGTGGAGTTTGCCTCTCAAGCACTTGTTGATGGCCACAAGCCCATCTTCATGGCTTGTTCTAATCCTCACTCTCTTGTTACCGCTGCAAAGGATGAAGAGTTTCAGGAAGCATTAAGGCACACTGACTTGCTGGTTCCTGACGGCGCCGGTATTCTTCTGGCGGCAAGGGCGCTGGGTACTTCAATCCCTGAACGCGTAGCAGGCTTTGAATTTTTTCTGTATCTGACCCAAAATCTTGCCAAACGTGGAGGGGCCCGATACTTCTTTTTGGGATCAACAAATGTCGTGTTAAGCCATATTGTTGACAAAATGCAGAAGGAATTCCCCGAAATTGCTGTGTGTGGAACATATTCACCGCCATACAAAGAGACATTCTCGGATGCTGAGAATGCTGCTATGGTCGAAGCAATTAACGATACCCACCCTGATGTATTGTGGGTTGGTATGACAGCGCCTAAGCAGGAAAAATGGATATATAAACATAGGGACAGCTTAAATGTTCCTTTCATCGGCGCCATCGGCGCCGTTTTTGATTTTTATGCGGGGACAAAAAAAAGGACTTCACCGTTCTGGCAAAAGATGGGGCTTGAGTGGTTGCCACGGCTGCTCAGGGAACCGAGAAGGCTTTGGAGGAGAAACCTCGTCTCAACACCGATCTTTTTGTACTGGGTAGCGAAGGAGAAATTGAGGCAGTTGCGATAACGCCCGGAAGCGGATAAGCGTGGATGCGGATAAGCGGTGATGCGAATTAGCGAGAAAGACGGGACAGGCGGGATCGCATGCCATACATGGAGAGACAGGTGAGAGGTTATGGGTAAGAGGTGAGGGGAAAGATTTTTGTCTCTCACAGAGTGCACAGAGAACGCTGAGGGAAACCATGAGTGATGGTGCCCAGAATTGAGAGAGAGCAGAATTCCTGTCACACTCTTCGCATCTGCCGGTGCAGAGTAATGAAAGCTACTCACCCCACGGCGATGCAATTTGACCTGGTTGCAGCTCTCTCGGCTAACAGGTCAAAAAATAATGGCCCATACTTTTCTCTCTGCGGACTTTGCGGACTCGAACGATCCCGTGCTAACGGGAGCGTGGGCGTGAGGAAAGGCAGTTATGAGTTGGAATAGCCTGCAGGCTTGATAGCTGGATAGCTTGATAGCTGATTTTGTAAAGTGCAAGCGGGTGGTGAAAAAAGCAGGATTAGAGGGGTATGGATTAAGGATTAGAAAGACGAGACAGGTGGGAAAAGCGGGAAAGGTAAAAAGGGAACGCGAAAATGCGGGAATGCGGGATAGGCAGTTTAAATAACTAAAGATACAAAAGAAACGAGAGAAACGAGAGAAACGTGTTTATCAAAAGGCGGGAGCGAGACATGGTAAAAGCATTGCAGGATATTCGGATCAAGCCTATGGCGTGGATTAAGGCAGGGATTTATGCGGTCATCCTTGCCTTTGTCTATCAGACTGCCCTCAATCAGCTTATATTTCACGACTGGCACAGGGAGGATTACACCCACTGCATGCTCATCCCCTTTGTAATCATCTATCTCATCTGGGAGAAGAAGAAAGAGCTGAGCGAAACACCTTCCCTGCCCTCATGGAAAGGCCTTGTTCCGTTTCTGATTGGGGTCATTCTTTTCTGGATGGGAGAGTTGGGAGGCGAGTATTTTACCCTCTACATCTCTCTGTGGCTTGTTATTGTTGGCCTTCTCTGGATGCATCTTGGGTGGCGCACGATACAAACAATCTGGTTTGCCCTGATCATAGGGCTTACCATGTTTCCTTTTCCTAATTTTATCAGTACAAGGATTTCCCTTCAGCTCCAGTTGATCTCTTCAAAGCTTGGCCTGTGGATGGTCCATCTCTCTGGCATGTCCGGATATCGGGAAGGGAATGTGATCGATCTCGGTTTTACCCAGCTGCAGGTGGTGGAGGCATGCAGCGGTTTGCGGTATCTGATCCCCATAATGGTTCTGGCCTTGCTTCTGGCCTATTTTTTCAGAGCCCATATGTGGAAGAAAATCGTGCTTTTTGTCTCATCGGTACCGGTGGCGGTTATTATGAACAGCCTCAGAATTGCATTAACCGGTATTCTGTATAGCGTGTGGGGCGCGAAGGTGGCGGAAGGATTCTTTCATAGTTTCTCCGGCTGGATGATTTTTATATTCGCGCTGGCGGTTCTCCTCATTGAAATGTTCATTCTGTCGAAAGTGATGCCAGGAAACGGTTCAAGGGGAAAGGGGAAAGGTTCGGAGGAAGAAGAAGGAAACGGTTCAAGGTTCAAGGTTCAAGGTTCAAGGAAAAGCAACGCGGAAGGCGAAGACGCGGATAAGCGTACACGCGGAGAAACAACCACGCATTCACGCATTCTCGCATTTGCGCGTAATCGCGGCAACACGGCATTCGTAGTTGCCATAATAGTACTCGTGTTGACGCTCGCTCTGTCAAGAGCGGTGGAATTCAGGGAGAAGATACCGATAGCAAAGTCGTTTAATCAGTTTCCCACTGAGATTGGGGAGTGGAAGGGAACACGGCAGACGATGGAGCAGCAGTATCTCAATGCACTATTCTTCAGCGACTACATCATTGCCGACTACCGGAACAGCCAGGGGAAAGAAGTGAGCTTTTATGTTGCCTACTATGACAGTCAGAGAAAAGGCGAAGCAATCCATTCGCCGGAAACATGCTTGCCGGGAAGCGGGTGGATATTCAGGCAGAGTGGAACAACACATATTGCCCTTGGCGGGAACAATCAGAGGAGTATTCCCGTAAATCGTGCCTTTATGGAGAAGCCCGGCGTAAAAGAACTTGTCTATTTCTGGTTTCCCATGCGAGGGCGGGTGCTGACGAAACTCTCTGAGGTGAAGATTGCAAACTTCTGGGACTCTCTGACAAAACAAAGGACAGATGGAGCGCTCGTGCGGGTGATCACGCCGGTGTACAAAAATGAAGAGATGGCCGAGGCAGAGGCAAGATTGGCCGGGTTTACGAAGGAAGTAGTACCAATACTTGATCAATTTATACCCAAATGACCGCAATCTAATATGTTCACCACAGAGACACAGAGGTCACAGAGAGATACAGTGTGGAGAAATTCGTCTTTAATATGACCGGAATTGTCGAGATTCATTTCCGGTCATACTCTTCGCACCTGACGGTGCAGAGTAGTGAAAAATACTCGCCGCATAGCGATGCAGCCTGACAGCTTGATAATTTAGAAGCACCACTGCAACACTTGATATTTAGATCATGAACAATTATTATATTAGAATTAAATATTTAGAGGTTTTTCAATGGATAACACGGTAACGGTAAGAGGTATTGTACGAGGCGGCAAGACGATAGAGGTCCAGGGTGAAAAACTTGACGGATGGATTAATCAGGAAGTTACCTTAACAATCAAAAGAAGAAGGAAGAATCGCAAGGTTTTGAAGGAAATGTTGGATGAGATGAAAAGAGGCATGGCTCTTGGCTATGTAAAAGTCGACCGCAACAGTCTCTACAGGGCATGATTTGAGTATTTTCATAGACACGAATATCCTCGTTTATTCGTACGATCGACTCAACAAAGAAAAACACAAGACTTCTGTTGATTTGTTGACTAAGCTTGTGGAAAAGGGCGAGATTGTAGTGAGTACTCAGGTAATCAACGAATTCATTGTGGTAATGACGGGAAAGGTAACGTACCCATTAAGTTTGGAAGTAGTTGAATCACATGTGAAGAAATTCAGGCAGGTCTTTGATATACATCCGATACAAATAACGGACTGCATAAAAGCGCTTTCGATTGCGAAACGATACAAGTTCAGTTACTGGGATTCTCTCATTGTTGCTACGGCAATGAACTCTGGATGTTCATTACTCTATACCGAAGATATGCAGAGTGGGCAGACAATCGAGGATAAAGTCACAATTATTAATCCTTTTTCCAAAGTGTCAGTACCACAAGGATAGCTAATAAAGTATCTATCTATATACGCTCTCAAACCATAACCCTGGCGGTTTTAATCATTTTTTGATGGCAAATAGTTTTGAGTTGCTGCTTTGTGCGGGTGATCACGCCGGTGTATCAGAATGAGAGGATAGAAGAGGCGGAGGCGAGATTGGCCGGGTTTACGCGGGACGTCGTCCCCATCCTGGACGGTTTCCTTCCAAAGTAAACGCGCATATGAGTGGAAGCGCATAAGCGTAAACGGGAAAAGTCTCATGTATTCACCACAGAGACACAGAGGGCACAGAGGGAAGCAATGTGGAGAAATTCGTCTTTAATATGACCGGAATTGTCGAGATTCATTTCCGGTCATACCTGCTCCCGCGTATGCGGGATGCTGGCTGGCCTGATTGGCGATCTCTCCCAATCGGGACAGAAGCTTACATGCTTTCCTCCGTGCCTCGAGCGTAGCGGGTGGTGAAAAAAAGACTTATCTCAACACAGAGACACAGAGGGCACAGAGAAGATGAGAGGCGAGACGAGCGGGAAAAGGAGAGAAATGATGACCGGAATTGTCGAGATTCATTTCCGGTCATATCCTCGCGCTTCGCGACTTGTGTAAAATCATTTGGATACTAAACAAGGTTCCAAAGATTTGACAGGACAGGTTATTGGTGCTGCAATTGAGGTGCATCGGATCCTTGGTCCCGGTCTTCTTGAATCGGTATATGAGGAGTGCCTGTGCAAAGAGCTTGAACTTCGGTACCTTCCATTCGAGCGACAAAAATCACTACCTGTTCGTTATAAGGGCGTTGAAATAGACTGTGGTTACCGACTCGATATTGTTGTCCACAACGAAGTCATCGTAGAACTTAAATCATGCAACTCCCTGGAGCCGATCCATGAGGCGCAGCTTCTCACATACCTGAAGTTAACCGGCATCAAGGTAGGCCTACTGATCAACTTCAATGTACCAGTCCTCAAAGATGGTATCAAAAGGCTTGTTATTTGACTCACGCGTATGCGGGATGCTGGCTGGCCTGATTGGCGATCTCTCCCAATCGGGACAGTAGCTTACATGCTTTCCTCCGTGTGCCAGTAATGTCCGGGTACCCATCGTCCACAGATGGGTGGCACCTCGAGCGTAGCGGGTGGTGAAAAAAAGACTTATCTCACCACAGAGACACAGAGGTCACAGAGAAGATGAGAGGCGAGAGGCTATGGGATAAGAGCAGAGGGGAGACCGCTTCGCTCGGAAGCGTGGAGAGCGAACCGCTGAGTAAAATCTCTTTCTTTCATCTGACTTAACTTCCATCTTCCTAGTCCTGCCATCAGCGGGACGGGCTTCCTTCTTCCATCTGGTTTAATACGGCTGGATAGCTTGATAGCTGATTTTGTGAAGCGCAAGCGGGCGGTGAGGAAAAGGTTATTAGTTGTGCCGACTGTGATATAATATATCCATCGGCCTGCGAAAATGATGCTTAATAAACCTTCAAACGATAATGAGAGGATCAGGTTATGAAGATTCAAGAACTGGTTTTTTTGGTAGAAGACGACCCTGAAGGCGGTTATACTGCAAGGGCCCTTGGTCAATCCATATTTGTGCAAGGGGATACTTTTGATTCGTTAAAGGAGAGCATCAAGGACGCTTTGGAATGTCATTTTGATACAAAAGAAGAGATTCCCGGCATTATCAGGCTCCACATAGTCCGGGAAGAGATGTTCTTATATGCCTAAAGTACCGAGGAATTTCTCAGGCAGACAATTTGCCAAACTGCTAAGCAGATATGGATACACTGTAGTTAGAGAGACTGGGAGTCATATCCGGCTGGTCTCCACGTTTAGAGACGCTGAACATAAAATCACTATTCCTGATCATGAGCCGCTCAAGATAGGTACATTCAATAATATTCTGAAAGATGTTGCAGACTATCTAAAGATTTCAAAACAGGCGCTTATTGAGGAGTTATTTCAGTAAGCTATCAGGCTGGCAGGCCTTCAAGCTGGAAAGCTGGAAAGCTTCTTTTGCCACAGACATGCGCAGACAGAATCTTATCTCACGCCCGCTGCGCTCGAGCACACAGGGAACACTGAGAACTGCGTTCTCGCCTGCACGCTTGACGGCTTGCTTAAATCAGATGGAAGAAGGAACTATGATCTCAGACGCATCCACGCTTTTACGCTTACTCGCGTCTACGGTCTCACTCTCCCTCTTCAGAGCGAAGCGATCTCCCCTCTCCCCTCTGTCTTTCCTGCGGACTCGAACGATCCCGTGCTAACGGGAGCGTGGGCGTGAGGAAAGGCAGTTATGAGTTTTGAGTTCTCAGTTCATAGTTAAATACTATTTCCAACTCAAAATTCAAAACTTATAATTTACAACTGTAGTAATCAGAGCTCATCACCGGTGAGAAAAGATTATGCTTGACAAATATACAAATATGCTGTTTATTTGACGATGATGAGCGATAATTCACTGATATTCAGATTTATTGAAACTATCCTTCCTCCTGAAGATTCCCGCCATATCGTAATACTCACTGGTGCCCGGCAGACAGGAAAAACCACATCCGCTCGAAGAAAATATCCGGGATTAAATTACATAAGCCTTGACTCGCCGGAAAATAGAGAAGCGCTGCGTCTTCTGTCTACCAATGCCTGGACGAGAAGTGTGGGGAGGGCTGTCCTCGATGAAGCCCAGAAGGAACCGGTCGTTTTTGAGAAGATAAAGCATGCTTTTGACTCGAAAGCGCTTTCTTTTTCTGTTATGCTCGGGTCAAGCCAGATTCTGCTGCTCAAAAAAGTACGGGAATCCTTGGCGGGCCGGGCTTCCGTTTTCGAGATATGGCCTCTCATGATGAGTGAAATTCACCGGGGAATAGGGACCGTTGACGGGGCGCCACCCCTGTTCGATCGGTTGATCAGTGCGGGCAGCTTCGCTCAGGTGCTTATGGATGAGCCAGAATTGCTTCTCGATGATGCCGAAGACCGCTGCCTTGTTGCTGAAAACTTTTTGCTGTCCTGGGGAGGTATGCCTGCGCTTCTGCCACTTTCCACAGAGGATCGATGGCAATGGTTGAAAGACTACGAGTACACCTATCTGGAGAGAGATTTGGGTGATCTCGCCCGTCTTGACGATCTTCTCCCATTCAGGACCTTTCAAAAGATGTCTGCTTTGCGTTCGGGACAGCTCCTTAATTATTCAGAGATTGCACGAGATGCTGGCGTAAGTACTGACACCGCCAGAAGGTACCTGGAATACCTTCGTCTTTCCTACCAGACCGTCCTTCTTCAGCCATATTACAAAAACATTACCAGTTCGACGGTCAAGACCCCGAAGATCTACTGGCTTGACATCGGCCTTCTTCGAAACCTTACCGGTATGCGTGGTGAACCCACGGGTTCAATGTATGAGACGATGGTTGTGGGAGAAATAATAAAATGGATAAAGACCATGAGGCGCACCATCGAAGTCTACTTCTACCGAACCCGTTCCGGGTTAGAGGTTGATCTGCTTCTTGTAACCGAGCAGGGAATTCTTGGTGTTGAGGTAAAAATGAGGAGCTCAGTGGCCGCCACTGACTGGCGGGCGTTAAAGGACATTGGAGAGCGTCTCGGTGGCGACTGGTTGGGTGGGATGGTTGTGTACCGTGGCGCCCAGATCAAAAAAGTTGCTGAACCCGAAATCTGGGCTGTCCCCTCACGAAGACTTTTTACCTGACCCAACCTGGCAGAGCGCATCGGCGGCGAACAAACTCTAATAAATTTTACAGGTTTTGGGACGTTCTTGAAATGTTGAAATGTTCGGTACCGGCTATCAGGCTGGCAGGCTAACAAGCTGGAAAGCTTCTTTTGCCACAGACATACGCGGACAGAATCTTATCTCTCGCCCGCTTCGCTTGAGCACACAGGGAACACAGAGGGGATTTTTTCTTCCCGCCGGATTTCTGAGACTTCTGAAATCAGGCGGGATCGCCTGCCATACATGAGGAAACAGGTGATAGGTAATAGGTGATAGGTAATAGGTTTGAACCTATGACCCATAACCTCTAACCCCAGCCCAAGGTTTTACGTATCTCTCTGCGGGCTCGGAAGATGGAAGAAAAGGATTATGAGGCAGAGGATTACGGGGGGAAGATAAGCATCCACTCGTTTACGCGTCCACCCATATACAGGCTAACGCACTTATGATTTTATTATCCGGATTTTTACTTTCATTACTGATAACGATTGCGCTGATACCGATTGTGAACAGGATCGCAGTCAAAATACATGCCATTGATGTCCCTGACGAGCGTAAAGTCCATGATCACCCTATCCCTCGAAGCGGCGGAATTGCCATGGCTCTGGGTGTCATCCTGCCTGTGTTGCTGCTGGTACCGAAAAATCCCTCTCTTGTCTCTTATGTGATTGGATCGCTGATTATCGTAATTTTTGGTTTTTTTGACGATTTCCGGGGAATGGGGTATAAGAGTAAGTTTGCTATCCAGATTGCTGCTGCGTTGATCGTCGTTGTTTTTGGCGGCATTACAATAACACACCTTGGCTCGTTTCTTCCATCCGGCTGGACCTTGCCAGATTTTATCGCAATTCCTTTCACTGTCCTCGTTATCGTGGGCATAACGAATGCGATCAACCTTGCCGATGGCTTAGATGGTCTTGCAGGCGGAATATCGCTCCTCGGATTTTGCTGTATTGCCTATCTTGCACACCTGGAGCACCACAATACGATCGTAATTGTATCCTTGTGTCTTGCCGGCTCAATATTCGGTTTCTTACGATTCAATACCTTTCCCGCCACCATCTTTATGGGTGATGCAGGAAGCCAGTTCCTTGGCTTCAGCGCTATAGTCCTCTCTCTCATGATTACCCAGGAGAGCAGATCACTGAGCCCGTTTTTGCCGGTTTTAATAGTAGGTTTTCCTGTCCTTGACACAACGCTTGTTATGATCAAGCGTATCACTGAGGGCAGGCATATCTTTTCTCCTGATAAAAAACATTTTCATCATCGTCTCATTCATCTCGGGCTCTATCATACTGAAGCCGTAACCGTAATCTACTTCATCCAGGCTTTGTTCGTTGTGACGGCTATCTTTCTCAAGTATTACTCTGATTGGCTCCTCCTCATCGGATATAGTGCGTTTTCCATATGTATTGCTTCGCTTTTAATCATTGCCAACAGAAACAAATGGACATTCACGCGGGCCGGCTTCTTTGACGCAGTGGTGAAGGACAGGCTCAGGCGGTTGCGCGGAAAAAGATATGCCATCAGGGTTTCCTTTCAAACAATCGAGTATGGCCTTCCTCTCGTCCTGCTTGTCACGAGCTTTCTCCCCTCTTCAATCCCGGTCTACTTGTCTTTTGCCTCAGGGACTGCAATCATCTGTCTTCTTGCTTTGAGACGTTTTAAAAGATCGTGGGAGCTCTATGCGCTCATGGTTGTGCTCTATCTTTTCACGCCGTTCCTTGTCTTTCTTTCCACGGAGCAGTGGCCTGAGTGGATGAATGTACCCTACAAGCGCGTGTATGAGCTTTCTTTTCTCGTACTCGCCTTCTTCATGATAGCCACGTTAAAATTTACCCACAGACAACAGGGGTTCACCATCAAACCAACGGATTTTCTTATCCTGTTTATTGCATTAGTTGTTCCCTATATACTCGCTGACGTTATGAATAGCAAGAATTTAGCAGCTATAGCTACCAAAACAATTGTCTTCTTCTTCGGGTACGAGATACTCGTGGGTGAAATGCGCGGGGAGTATGGGAAGCTGATATGGTTTACCATCATAATCCTGGCAGTGGTGTTGGTGAGAGGCTTTTTTGCGTAAACGCGTGGACGCGAGAAAGCGAGAATGCGTAAATGAGTTGAAGCGCAGATGCGTAAACTCATAGAAACGATATAGACAAACAGAGATGGATAGCGAGAATAAACAAGGCAAGATCAAAACACTGACCCCTGATGTCAATAGTGGACACCAATAATCTTCATGCTGCACATCTCTTTCTGTAGTACTCCTGTTCATAGGCAGCAGGGGATAAGTATCCGAGCCTGGCCTGTATCCGTTGCCTGTTGTAAAAGA
>Ga0067045_1002952_pt1 | contig 35283 bp, 34 predicted proteins | sample TerdegcTABiofilm_FD_59184 | JGI IMG/M metagenome (GOLD analysis project Ga0067045, IMG submission 59184) | Combined Assembly of (Gp0054472, Gp0054536) Wastewater bioreactor microbial communities from Singapore -Terephthalate degrading...
CCCGTCGGCGTGTTTATAAGACCATGCGTGGGGTGGCAGTCAAGACCGCCGCCACCTATGTTTTAAATTTAACTTGGTTGAGTTGCATTGGAAATTATTGGGAACGACCAACTTTAACTTGACAGCATCATGAATTGTTTGGAATTTGATAATTTAGGAATGTTCCTATAAAATTAATAAATAAGCTCTCGTATTACCAAAGGGCAAATTTGTTCGATTTATTGATGTTATACCACCGGAGGTTTAAGAGTATGTCTGCCAATTTATCGGCCAGAGTCGCGGTGATAGGCGGCGGGGCCGCGGGCATTATGGCCGCTATCGCGGCCAGGTATACGGGAGCCGGTGTGACGATTCTGGAAAAGAACCAGCGAATCGGTAAAAAGATCCTGGCCACCGGAAACGGCAGGTGCAACCTGACTAACGTCAATCTCGAAATAACAAATTATCACGGCAGAAACCCGGAATTCGCCCGCGGGGCCCTGAACCGGTTCAATGTGCGAAAAACCATAGATTTTTTTGAATACCTGGGCATAACTCATAAGGTTGAGGATGGAGGCAAGGTTTTTCCCGGTTCCGGCCAGGCCTCCAGTGTGCTCGACGTAATGCGTTATGAACTTGATGAAACCGGTGTTAATGTCATTTGTGAGGCAGAGGTTAAAGAGGTCAAGAAAGACGCGCGGGAGTTTATTATTGATCTGGCGGACGGGAGAGAGTACCGGGCCGACCGGGTTATTATCGCGACCGGCGGGAAAGCGGCCCCGCAACTCGGCTCGAACGGGAGCGGCTACATCCTGGCAAAAAACCTTGGGCACAAGATCATTGAGCCGTTTCCGGCACTGGTACAGTTGAAATTGGCGGCAAAATTTCTAAAACAGATCAAGGGGATAAAATTTGAAGGGAACGCGGAGATTATTGTCAATGAACGTCCGGTTGCCGGCGCGCAGGGGGAAATATTGTTCGCCGAGTACGGCGTTTCCGGCCCGCCAATCCTGAGCCTGAGCCGCAAAGCCGGGGAATATATGCGAAAGAATCAAAAAGTGTACCTGAAATTGAGTTTAATCAACGACCTTTCTGAACAGAAACTGGAAGAGTACCTGGCCGGACGTTTTCAAATAAGGCCGGAAAAACCCCTGGCTTTCAGTTTTGTGGGGTTTATAAATAAAAGACTGGCCCCCGTTGTTTTACGCGAAGCGGGAATTGACGATGTGAACAAGCCGGCGGGACAGGTTATTAACAGGGAACTCAAAAATATCGTCAAGATTCTTAGAGACTGGCGTTTTGAGATAACCGGCACCACTTCCTGGCCGAACGCCCAGGTTACCGCGGGGGGTGTGGATGTGGCGGAGGTCAACGCGCAAACCCTGGAATCTAAGATCGTACACGGGCTATACTTCGCGGGAGAAGTGCTGGATATCGACGGCGACTGCGGCGGTTTCAACCTCCAGTGGGCCTGGTCATCCGGCTACGTGGCGGGCGAAAGCGCGGCGGCCGGGTCTTGAAGAAACGGTAGGGTTCAAATATGCCGGTTGATAATAATAAAGATAAAAAAGAATTGTTGCTTAATTTAGCCGGGAACGCGGAAGAAAGAATCTTTGCCGCGCGCTGTCTTGACTATATCCACGCGGTGGTGAAGGCGAAAAAAGCTGCTGTGCTTACAGGTTTCCTCGATCCTGGCCAGGCCGGCCTGCTGGAGGATATATGCCAAGGGTACGGGGGCGCGAGAGCGCTGCTCTGGGGCGGGTACCGGGAAGCGGAACGGCGCAGGGCACTGGTTGTGGCCAAAGACAATCAATGGTATGAAGAAGACTATAAAGTGGAGATTTTGCATATAGTACCTTTGAAGCTGGATGGACAGCCCGGCCACCGGGATTACCTTGGGGCCCTGACGGGTTTGGGGATCAACAGGGATAAAATAGGGGATATTGTCCGGCAGGAAAAAGGTGTGGCGATTTTTGTAGCCGGTGAAATATTGCCTTTTCTGCTCCAGAACTTGAATAAAGTTGGCCGGTACCCGGTAACAGTACAACTATTGGATGGAGCAAAGTTTAAATTCTGTGCGCCGGAATTGGTCGAGAAAGTGATTACGGCCGCCTCACCGCGCCTTGACGCACTAGTCGGCAAGGCTTTTAACCTGTCGAGAGCTGATTCAACCATGCTGGTTCTGCAGGGGAAGGTCTTTCAAAACTGGCGCCAGCAGGTCAACCCGTCAAAATCGGTTGTTGAAGGAGATGTGATCTCTTGCAGGGGGTACGGGAGGTTCCGGGTACTTAGATGTGCCGGTATGACAAAAAAAGCGCGTGAAAAATTTATTTTGGGATTCGATCCCGAATACAAATAAATGTATATTCAGAATTCAGACACCCATGAAGCTTCGCTTCACCATCAGATGGATGAAAATGGTAAGGACTTATTTTCAGGGCAGGAGTCAGAAGGCAGAATTCAGAATTTAAAAAACCGTAACGGAAAATCCAAAAGAAACTCGGCGTGGATAAAAAATCAGTAACAGGGAGGTTTACTTTTTGAAGAAGGGCAGCATACCCACCAGAAAGGAAATTCCGGATCAGTACAAGTGGCGGCTGGAAGATATATACGCAAGTGATGAACTGTGGGAACGGGATTTCCAACAGGTTCAAAGGATGGCCGGTGAGGTTGAGGCTTTCCGAGGGAGGCTTGGACAGTCGGCTTCTACTTTGCTGGAGGCTTTCAGGATGCAGGAACGCCTTCAAGAACTCATCGAGAAAGTGTATGTTTACGCCCGCATGCGCCGGGATGAGGAAAACAGCAATCCTGTCTATCAAGCGTTGACGGACCGGGCCGACAGTCTGAACACCCGCGTGGAAACGGCTCTATCCTTTATCGTGCCTGAAATACTGGCTATTCCGGCGGATGTCCTGGAACGCTTCCGGCAGGAAGAGCCGGCCCTTGCGCGCTATCATTTTGCTTTGGATGAAATTCTCCGGTTCGCGCCTCATACCCTGTCCGCGGCTGAGGAGCAGATCATCGCCCAGGTGGGGGATGTGATCCAGGCGCCGGCCAATATTTTTAAAATGATCAACAACGCCGATCTCACCTTTCCCTCCATTCTTGATGAAGAGGGGAAAGAAGTGGAAGTCACTCACGGGCGCTATCTCCAACTTATGGAAAGCAAGGACCGCCGGGTTCGCCGGGACGCCTTTTCAGCTCTCTACAACTCTTCTCTACAACTCTTACCGGAAATTAAAAAACACCCTGGCTGCCACGATTAGCAACAGTGTGAAAAAAGACGTGTTTTACTCCAGGGTGAGGAAATATCCCACCGCTCTGGAAGCAGCTCTCTTCGCCGATAATATACCTCCGGCCGTTTACGACAACCTTATCGCCACAGTACGGAACAACCTTGACGCCATGTACCGTTATGTGGCTTTGCGGAAAAAACTGCTCGGGCTGGATGAGTTACATATGTACGACTTATATACCCCGATGGTGAAAGATGTATTTTGGGAAATCCCATACGAGGAAGCTGTCGCTTTGGTCCGGAAGGGACTGGCCCCGTTGGGCGACTCTTACGGGGAAACCATGGCCCGCGGGTTGACTTCAGGGTGGGTGGATGTCTATGAAAACAAGGCTAAAACCAGCGGCGCTTATTCCTGGGGGCCTTATGGAACACACCCTTATGTGTTGCTGAACTACCAGGATAATTTAAACAACGTTTTTACTTTGGCGCATGAGCTGGGGCACGCCATGCATTCCTATTATTCATACCGGGAGCAGCCGTACATCTATGCTCATTACAAGATTTTTACGGCGGAAGTGGCCTCCACGGTTAATGAATCCCTGCTTATGGCGTACATGCTTGAAACTGAAACCGACCGGAATAAAAAAATGTACTTGCTGAACCATTATTTGGAGCAATTCCGGGGTACGGTATTCAGACAGACCATGTTTGCCGAATTTGAAAAGATAATACATGAAAAAGTTGAAGCCGGAGAAGCCTTGACTCCTGCTCTTTTAAGTGAAATATACCGCCAATTGAATGTAGACTATTACGGACCCGGCATTGTTGTCGACGAGGACATAGATCTGGAATGGGCCCGCATTCCCCATTTTTATTCGGCTTTTTACGTTTATAAATATGCCACCGGGTTTTCAGCCGCTACCGCGATAACTCAACAGATCCTTGAGAAAGGAGAGCCGGCGGTTTCCCGCTACATTAATTTCCTGAAAATGGGGGGTTCCGGTTACCCGCTAGACTTGTTGAGAACGGCCGGTGTCGATATGACCACACCTCAACCTGTGCAGGACGGGCTCGATTTATTCGCCCGGCTGGTGGAACAGATGGAAGCAATGACATATGGTGGGCATAGCGCAATCTGAGTTGGCAATAATTGAACGGTTAGTCGGGCAGGTGGAACAGGAACAGTAATCACGACTCTTATTTGGCAATTAAGGCTCAACAATCAGTGAAACCTGATAGTTGAGCCTTTTTCACATTTAATTCAGCACCATGGGCGTAGATACCTCAGACAATGTTGTAGCAGATTTACTTAATAAAAGTAACTTACTTTTTTGTGCAAAGAATGAGAGGAATAAAAAATTTTAATATGCTAGGATCTGATTAGGAGGAATGAAAAATAAAGCAATAAAAGGCAATTCCAACGGCTCGCCTTTCCTAAAAACAATATTACGGAAATTGCTGTCCCGGTGGTGATGGAAAATGAGTAACGCTGTGCAAGCTATTGTGGTTGACAATCTAACGAAAGAGTATAAAAACGGGGTTAAGGCGCTGGATCATTTAAGCCTGACAGTAGAACAGGGCGAAATATTTACTTTACTGGGGCCAAACGGAGCCGGAAAATCAACGCTAATCAATACCCTCACAACATATCTGACCCCTACTTCCGGCACAGTTACCATGATGGGAAAAGATTTATGCCGGGAGCCGGATTTCATACGTTCACAGATTGCTTGTGTTTCGCAGCAGATTTCCATCGACACGCATTTGTCTAATTACTCAAATATGCGGTTTATTAAATCAATCGCCGGATGGTATTCTTGGCGTTACGGTTTACGAAAACCAGGAGGATTTCTATCACTATATTGCCGTAGCTACGGACATGCCCGCACCCGAAGGTATGTATGAGTATGTAATCCCTTCCGCAACTTGGGCAATATTTAATTGTATGGGGCCAATGCCATTTGCCATGCAGGAGTTATTCCGGCGTTTTTGCACGGAATGGCTGCCTTTTTCGGGGTATGAATACGCCGGACAGCCAGATATAGAAGTATATCCAATCATGGAGGGAAAAGCCACTAAAGCGGAATTGTGGCTTTCAGTTAAAAAGCCTAATAATAAAATGTGAACTATCGAGTAGTTCTTTTCGCATAACAACGCTGGAAAAGCCTCCCATTTGCTGCCAATTGGTTTATTTTATTACCTCAGGGTTGACTAAGTCTGGCGGTGTTTTTCCGGTGAGGCCGGCGATCAAATTGCGCGCGGCCACGATTGCCATTTTAGTCCGGGTGGCAACACTGGCGCTGCCGATGTGAGGCAGAAGCGTCACATTATTAAGTTTTAACAACCGGCTGTCGGCTGAAAGCGGTTCCCGGGAAAAGACATCCAGACCCGCGGCGAAGATGCGTTGATTCAGCAAAGCCTCATAGAGAGCTTCTTCATCTATTATCCCGCCCCTGGCAGTATTGACCAAAACAGATGTCGGCTTCATCAAAGCCAATTCTCTGGCGCCGATAAGTCCCCTGGTGTCGTTCGTGAGGGGACAATGTATGCTGATAATATCCGAAGACGCCAACAATTCGTCAAGACGGACATATATCGCGCCGAGTCCGGCCTCAGCCTGATAGTTGCGCTTGCGGTTGTGATATATAATGTTCATATTAAAGCCTTTCGCCCGGCGGGCCACCGCGCCGCCGATCCTTCCCAGCCCGATGATCCCTATGGTAGCGCCGTAAACGTCTTGACCGGTTAGCAGCATGGGCCCCCAGGCTGTCCAGTCGCCGTTGCGCAAGAATTTTTCCGCTTCGAGCAGACGCCTGGATGCTGCCAGGATCAGGGCAAAGGCCAGATCAGCGGTTGTTTCTGTTAAAACGTCGGGGGTGTTGGTTACCATAATTCCTTTTGATGTGGCGCTGTGGACATCGATATTATCATATCCCGCCGCCATATTGCTGATAATTTTTAGCCCGGAGGACATCGCCAGCAGGCCGTCGTCAATTTTATCAGTGAGCATTGCCAGCAGGCCGTCGATATTTTTTATTTCTTTTTCAAGTATTTGCCGGGGAACGGGTTCATTCCCGTTCCAGACGCGGTAGTCGCAATATTCAGCGATTATTTCCAGAGCTTTTTCTGTTATTTGCCGACAGATATATACTGATGGGCGCATGTATTCACCACCTGTAGCAAAAGCAAATTTTAATAAGCAAGTGATTATATTTTAGCTGATCTTAGAATATACAGACAGGGGGTAAAATAAATGCTAGGGTTAGACAGGGAAGAAAGCATCGAGAGAGAGAGGAAAAAGGAGCCTCGCCTGCCGCTTGTGCCGGTTGAACAGATGCCTGAGAAGACGCGTAAAATGATCCTGGCCGGCGGGCCGACCAACAGCCTGAATATTAATAAGATGATGGCTCACGCGGAGAACGCTGTGCGTCATTATATGCGGCTGGGCAGTTCGTTGTTGTCCCAAGTGAAGCTGGACGCGTGCCTGCGTGAGCTGTCCATTCTGAGAGTGGCTACTTTATGCGGTTCTTACTATGAGTGGTACCAGCATGAAAAGATGGCGCGGGAAGCGGGGGTTCCCGAAGAGAAAATCGCCGGCGTGAAAATAGGGCCGGAGCACGAGTGTTTTGGCGAACTGGAAAGGTTGGTGCTAAAGTATACGGATGAGGTTACCCTTCAGATTAAGTCTAGCGATGAGACCTTTTACAGGCTTGCGGAACATTTTGATCACCGTGAACTGGTGGAATTGACTCTGGTTATCGGTTTTTACAATATGGTGGCCCGTTTTCTGGAAAACACTGAGGTGCAGGTGGAATAAATATATGACTTTTCACATTTTAAAATTTTTTTAAAATTTTCAAAAAACTTATTGACAATATGATTTCCGCTATATATAATGAAAGTGTCCTAGGAAATAACTCACAAGTTAAAGTACTAGGAAGGAAGACCCCGGCAGGTTCGGTAGCCGGGCGGGCAGGAAGCGCCGAAACGGTATGGCTCTAACCGGAGGCGGTTCAAAGGAAGGTTGGCTGGAAAGCCGGAAGGCAAAACAGGCAGCCGGCCAGGTCGAACTAAACCCTGAAGGCTGAGGTAAAGCTTTCGGAAGGTTTAGTAAACTGAAAGTCCGGTAGCTGAAGTAAAGCTGTCGGAGGAGTAAGGAGACCGGTACCGTAGTGAAAAAAGGGTTCAAAGGGAGATCACTGAAAAGCCTGAAGGTGAAGTAAGGATCGACCAGGTTGACTGAAATTCCGAAGGCTAAGGTAAAGCTAGGGGAAGAGTAGGGGAACCTGAAAGTCCGGCGGCTGAAGTAAAGCCGTTGGAGGAGTAAGGGACCGGTACCCCGTAAGTGAAGGGAGTTCAAAGGCAGGCCGTTGAAAAGCCCGGAGGGCTAATCAAGGACCGGCCAGGTTGACTGAGATTCCGAAGGCTAAGGTAAAGCCGGAGGGACAGTAGGGAAAAACCGAAAGCGCGGCGGCTGGAGTAAAGCTGCTGAAGGAGTAGGTAAACCGGTACCCCAAAAGCTTATGTGTTCAAAGGAAGCTCTCTGAAGAACCGGTTGGTGAAGTAAGGGGGCGACCAGGTTGCTGAAAGGTGATGACTGGAGTAAAGTCATCAGGCGGAGCAAGCAGCCGGTACCAGGGTTAAAGCTGGGAGTAGGCGTGAACAGGCAGCGTGGCGAAGTTCCCGTAAAGGGAGGAACCTGACGCCAGGAAAGGAAGATAGCAATATCGACCGGACCAAAACGCGGGGGAAATAAAGGAGGGATGTACTGAGTTGCAGTACACCTCGGATAAAGGGTAGACAGATTCCCGAAGCGGAATCGCAGAAGTCTACCCTTTATCGTTTGTTGAGAATATAGTATAGTAATAATAATAGTATCTTTAGGTACATAATAAACATTTCGGAAAAGGAGAGTTCTGGGGCTTTGAAGTTTTCGACACGAGCGAGGTATGGATTGCGTGCCATGGTGGATCTGGCGCAATACTACACTCCCAACGAACCTGTTCCACTGGCCCGGGTGGCGGAAAGAGAGGGAATATCCGAGGGGTATTTGGAACAGCTGGTAACCTTTCTGCGTAAGGGAGGACTGGTCCGGAGTGTGCGGGGAGCTCAAGGAGGCTATCTACTTACCCGGGAGCCCGCCCGGATTACCGTGGGTGAAATAATCAGGTGCCTGGAAGGGCCTCTGGGGCCGACGGGATGTGTCAGCGAAGATGATCCGGAATCATGTTTGCGTGCAGATACTTGCGCGACGCGAATAATGTGGGAAAGAATCAGAGAATCAGTAGCGCGTGTATTAGACAGCACCACGTTGGAAGACCTGTGTAAGGAAGCTGAAAAAATTCGTCGGTCGCGGGAAGCGAATATGTACTATATTTAGCGATATTATATATATTAGTATTATCGGTACCGGTATATAAATTAGCAGGCCGGGCGATTGAGTAATAGTTATATTGCCAAGTAAAGCAATCTGTTAAGTTATATATGGAGAGGGTGTTAATGTTCAGTCAACTTCGTAGGTATATACGTAGTATTATGAAGCGGGATCCCGCCGCCAAATCTGCGCTTGAAGTGATTCTTTGTTATCCGGGCTTTCACGCTGTAATCATGCACCGGGTGGCACATTTTTTTTATCGGCATGGGTGGTTTTTAACGGCCAGGTTAATCTCACATTTTTCCCGCTTACTGACTGGTATTGAAATTCACCCGGGGGCGAAAATAGACGAGGGTTTATTTATCGACCACGGGGGAGGAGTTGTTATCGGTGAGACTGCGGAAATAGGTAAAAATGTAACTATTTATCAGGGAGTTACCCTGGGCGGAACGGGGAAAGAAAAGGAAAAGAGACACCCCACCATTGGTAATAATGTCGTGATCAGCACCGGTGCCAAGGTGCTCGGCTCGTTCACCGTAGGGGACAACTCCAGGATTGGCGCCGGCTCGGTTGTTTTAAAGGCTGTTCCTCCAAACAGCACGGTGGTCGGTGTTCCAGGCAAAGTCGTTGCCCGGAACGGTCTGAAGGTGACTCTAACGGACGAAGCTGAAATTGATCTACGGCACGACCTGCTTCCCGATCCGGTGGCGGAGATGATGTCAAACATGCAGGCGAATATAGAGCTGCTTGAAAAGCGGGTTAGAGAATTAGAAAAAATAGCTAATTGTACAGATGCTGCCGGGTCAGGGGCAGGTCGTTGTTCAACCCGTTGGAGAACAGAATCTGGTGAACATTCAGGCCGCTGACACGGAAAGAGGCGGCGCAAGAACGAAGGTAAAGGCGCCACATCCGGACAAACCGTTCATCGTACATGTCCCGTATTTTATCAACATGTTTCTCAAATCCTTCCGACCAGCGGTCCAGGGTCATGGCGTAATGCATCCGCAAGCTCTCAATATCTATGGTATGAAAATCATAATCGGGCAATAGCCAGATGACTTCGCGTAAGGACGGTATATATCCTCCGGGGAAAATATACTTTAGTATCCAGGAGTTAACCGGGCCTTCCTTGGTGTGCGTTATGGTATGAAGTAGGGCTAAGCCGCCCTCTTTCAGGAGTTTCTTCACTGCCAGCATGAACCGGGGATAGTTGGCCTGGCCCACATGCTCGAACATCCCGACACTGGCGATTTTATCGAAAGTGTGTCCTTTTTCCGCCAGTTCCTGGTAATCAAGCAACTCAACTTCCACCTGATCTGTTAAACCCAGTTCCGCGATACGGCGCCGGGTTTCCTTATGCTGTTCGCGGCTCAAAGTAATGCCCACGGCTCTTGCCCCATACACCTGGGCGGCACGGAGAATCAGCCACCCCCAGCCGCTCCCGATGTCGAGAAGGGTTTCTCCGGGGCGCAACTGTAACTTTTTCAGCACGTGGTCGATCTTTTGAATCTGGGCCTGGGTCAGGGAATCTTCAGCATTATGAAAGTAAGCGCATGAATAACTCATGGTTTCATCCAGCCAAAGGGAGAAAAAATCATTGCCCAAATCGTAATGATGCCGGACGTCTTCCTGCTGTTTACGCAGAGATGTTGAACGCGGCCGGCGGCGAAAGATCTTGCCCAAGCTGTGCCTGTCCCGGTTTTGCCCGGTTAATTCCTTGTTAGTGTTGACCAGCTTGATGATGTCGTCCAGTTCCCCGGTGATGTCGATTAAACCGTCCATATAAGCCTCGCCGAACGCCAGCACCGGGTCTTTGACCACTTTTTTATAAGGTAATTTTTCGTGAAAAAACAGTTTAATGGAAGGAGATCCCTTGCCGTATCGTTCAGTCGTACCATCCCAATACGAAACTTCAAAAACGCCGGACTTAACCTGGTTGAATAAACTATGAAGCAAACGCTTTAACATAGATCATCACCTTCCATATGAATAACAAAATTAGATTCCCCGCGGTTCGATATCATTATGTGTTTCCGGGGGACTCAAAGACAAATTTTTGTATTGCCTCAAAATATTGTCTTAAGCCAATATACATAATGTCATTATGCCCTGCGTCAGAAATGATAATAAGCTCTTTTCGGTCTGTTCCCAGGTTATCAAATAAATCTATCGCCTCCCTAATTGGAACAATATTGTCGTCTCGCCCGTGGATAACCAGGGTCGGTAAGGAAATATTATTAACCAGATCCAGACATTCCTGATCAAACCGGGGCAGGTTAACTTCTCTGGGGAAGTGGTCCAAATGTTTCATTACTCTGACGACGTTGGCAAAACCGCTTTCAATAATCATACCCTTGATCCGATCCTGGTAGTGATAGGCCAGCTCCAGGGCGGAAATACTGCCTAAGGACCTGCCCATAATCCACAATTCCTGCTGAAAACCTCTTTTGGACAATTCTTCTGTTACAGCAGTAAACACGCGTTTAGCGTCTTTGCACACGTTGGTGAAAGTAGGGGTGCCTTTGCTGGCGCCATATCCACGGTAATCCGCGACCGCCAGGTTAAGCCCCAGTTCGTTGTAAACCGGCGCGATATCGTCATAGTCACTTGCTACTTCCCCATTACCGTGGAAGTATAAAATCCAGGGCTGGTTGATGCCGCCGGCGTAAAAGCGGGTTGAGACCGAGACATCTTCATCAACCGGGACATTTAGATCGAAAGCGTTTTCCGGGCAGGGGGTAAAATCTTTACGCGGATAAAAAATCAGATTTAAAACCGGAGGTTGATCGATTACAGAGTAATCCGGCATAATTTATCTCAACTCCTCAAAATGTTAATTAGTCACTGGTATTTTTAAACTTATGGTACTAAAATATAACATGGAATTCAAGGATTAAATCCATATAATGTCTGAACTTATTGAAGTAAATATTTGTTGCCATTGACAAGAACAATTACGGCAAATAATAAGGTGGGGAGGCGAAGAAAACGCGGAGGATAAAAACGACTTTAAATAATAACGGCCTGCTTTTGGAGGCTTGTCTGGACATGCCTGACATGCCGGGCGGTCCATGCCCGGGGGTGGTGCTGTGCCATCCCGACCCGCGTTACGGCGGCAGCATGAGCAATAATATAATTATGGCGGTTAGCTGGGCGCTCACCGGAAAGGGAATCGCCGGCCTGCGCTTCAATTTCCGCGGTGTCGGCCGGAGCCAGGGTTTTTTTGGCGGAGGCGTGCCGGAGCAGGACGATGCCCGGGCCGCGTTATCTTTTCTTGTCCAACAGGAAGAAATAGACTCCGGCCGGATCGGCATCATGGGATACTCTTTTGGCGCAAAGGTGGCTTTGCCGGTAGGCGGCGACAGCGGCGCGGTCAAAGCAATCGCAGGTGTTTCACCGGTTATTACCCAGGCCGTTCTGACTGATTGCGCAAAGCCCAAGTTAATCGTCTGCGGAGCGGAAGACGACCTTGTTTCTCCTTTCCAGGTTCTACAGGAGGCGGCCAACATGGCGGAACCCAAGACCGTTGAGGTGATTCCCGGCGTTGACCATTTCTGGTGGGGCCATGAGGAAAAGGTGGCGGAGATGGTGGCGGAATTTTTCGTGGACGTGCTGGGCCGGTCCGGTTAGGGAACGGCCTTGCTAGAGTTTATTGATCCCGATAAAAATCAGTAAAACCCCAAGTATGACCGCCGCCATTCCAGCCGGAGATATTTTCCCGGCCAGGCCGATCAGGCCGAGACTGGTTACGGCGACGAAAACCGTAGGTCCCACCAGCGCCAGCACGGAATTGATTTTAAAGGCGGTTTCCACCCGTCCGTATTTCAACATAAGCATGGCTGCCGTAAACTCAATGGTAGCGGACAGTACCCTGATGCCCGCCATGCCGAAAACTATCTTATCAGTTATAAGGAACAGCAGCTTCACCTCCATCCCGGAGCTTACATAGATTTCATATGCGCCGGAGGCGGCTTAAATGACTGCTCATTATAAATTATTAGAGGTCATTTTACGGCCCTTGGGTACGGCGACCAGCATGCCGGCCACACCCAGGGCCGCCGCGAAAAACATTACCCCGCGGTAACCCCATCCCTGGGCGATCAAGCCTCCGAGCAAGGGGCCTACGGCACCGCACAGGTTCAGGGTGGACTGAAAGATGCCTCCCGCTGTCCCGTGCTCCTCACCGCTTTTAAGGATTATAAGCAGGGCGCCGACATAGAGACAGGACCAGGCCACACCTAAAAGCGCCTGGACGCAGATCATGGAAAGCCGGCCGGAGGCGAAGGCAAAAGCAACAAATACTATGACAGACAACAGTTGACCGAAAGCAAATATCTTATATTCAGAAAACCGCTCCAGATAACGCATCACGATGAACTGTACGGCAAAGTTGACCCCCCATAAAATACCGATCCAGGATTTGTCCATACCCAGCGAGACCAGGTAGAGGGGAAGGATAATCCAGACGGCGGTGGCGCCCAGGTGCCGCAGGAATACCGCCAGGTACACCCGGTAACCCCGCCGCGCCACTTCCCACAGGTTGGGCGGCGCAGGAGAGTTGAAGGAAGGTGTTTCCTGAAAAGCCATGGAAAGGAAAAAAGCCAGCAGGCAAACCAGAAAGCTTAGCTGAAAAAGCAGGTTGATGTTTCCTACCAGGGCCGCCGCCAGGGCGCTAAAGATCCAGCCCAGGGAGCCATAGGAGCTGTATTTACCCATGTCCATGCCAGATTCAAAAGCGAAGGCGATAGTTGCCGCGGTGGTAATGCCCAGCGCGAACCCGACCGCTCCCCGCATTACCATCAGTAAAATTACATTATCGGCCAGAAGCTGGGCCGCGAAAGCCGCACTGCTGATCAGGAGGCCCCACCGCACAAAAAGGAGCCTTCCAATGCTGTCGGATTTCCAGCCTGATAATAAAGAAGACACCAAAAAAGCGGCTCCGTAGACCGCGCCCACCACCCCCACCTGAAAATCGGAGGCCCCCAACTGGGCGCCCAGCAGGGGAATGAAAATAATAGACCCCTGGATGGCAAAGTTTAGAAAAAAATTGACCAGTCCGAACAACCACAAGCGGGATTGTCCTCCGTCCACTTTGTTTTTCAAATTAATACCTCAATCCTTGATCTTTAATATAATATTAGTTCATTTTAACAACCGGCCCGGCCGGTGTCTACAGCAAGCATAAAAACATTGAACTTGCCGCCGCAATAAAATGGATATTATAGGCTTTTTCTTAAAATATTCTTTGTGGTAAAATTTAATTTGGTCAGGTTTTGTTCACATGATTTATTTATTGAATAACAACTAATCGGAGGTGTCTGTCAGATGTCGGTATCAAACGGGGAAAACGCTTTTGAAACCAGAGAATTTCAAGCAGAAGTAAAACAAATCCTCGATATTGTAATTAATTCACTTTACACGGATCGCGAAATATTTCTGCGTGAGTTAATCTCCAACGCTGCCGACGCCCTGGAGAAATTCCGGTATGAAAACCTAACCAACAAACAGGTTAAAGATGGTGATCTCCCGCTCGAAATCACTATTAAGCCGGATGACAAGGAGCATATTCTGACCATAACAGATACCGGAATTGGCATGACCAGGGAAGAACTTATTGAAAACCTGGGTACCATAGCGCACTCGGGTTCAAAAGCATTTATTCAACAAATGGCTGAAACTGATCAAAAAGACTTGAACCTGATCGGTCAGTTCGGTGTGGGCTTTTACGCCGCGTTTATGGTGGCCAAAAAAATCCGGGTATTGACGCGTTCATACCGCCCCGATGCGGAAGGTTGCGAGTGGATTTCCGACGGAATCGGCAATTACAGCGTCGGACCGGCAANNGATTTGCCGCGGGGCACAAAAATCATCCTGGAACTGAAAGAAGACGCCTACGAATTTGCCGGAGTTGAAACCGTTAAAAGGATCATCAGGCAGTATTCCAGCTTCGTCCCCTTTACGATCCGGGTTAACGGTGAGCAGGTCAACACCGTTCAGGCGATCTGGACGCGTAATAAAAACGAGATCACGGAAGAAGAGTATACTGAGTTTTACAAGTTCATCGCAAACGCGTACGACGCGCCGCTCTATCGCCTGCATTTTTCCGCCGACGCGCCGCTGGCCATTAACGCCCTTTTGTTTGTGCCGAAGCAGAATTTTGAGCGTTATGGCTTTAGCCGGACGGAGCCCGGTGTCAATCTTTACTGCCGTAAAATATTGATCCAGCAGCAAGCCGAGGGGATCTTGCCGGAATGGCTGCGTTTTGTAAGAGGAATCGTGGACAGCGAAGACATTCCGCTGAACATATCCCGAGAAACAATGCAGGACAGCACGCTGGTGTCCAGGCTGCGCAGGGCCGTTACAGGCCGGTTCCTCAAGTTCCTCAACGAGCAGGCAAAGGCCGACCCGGACAAGTACGACGAGTTTTGGAAACAATTCGGCTTCTTTATCAAAGAAGGGGTTACCAGCGACTTTACCCACCGGGATGAGCTGGCCAAGCTGTTGCGGTTCGAGTCGTCCAAATCGGAGCCGGGGAAGTTAATATCGGCTGACGGATTACACGCAACGAATGAAAGAAGGCCAAAAAGACATCTATTACATTTAACGGTCCCACCCGGGAAATCATTGAGGCCGGCCCTTATCTCGAGGCTTTTCGGGCCCGTGACCTGGAAGTGATCTACACACATGAACCCGTTGATGATTTTGTTTTGAGCAATTTAATGGTTTTCGAAGAAAAAAAGCTGGTGTCCGCCGATCAGGCCGAACTTGAACTTCCTGCGTCGGACGAGAAACTTGACGCGGAGCCGCTTGAAAGTGAAGCGGTTAAATCGTTGACAGAGTGGTTAAAGAAAATCCTCGGGGATAAAGTCAGTAAAGTCAAAGAATCCAAGCGCTTGATCAACAGTCCGGCCGTTATTTTAAATCAGGATGTCATGATGACCAGCAGCATGCAGCGGGTGATGCAGGCTGTGAACAGGGACCTGGGCGCCATCGGCAAGAAGACGCTGGAGATCAACCCGCGGCATGAATTAATCAAGCGCCTGGCTGCATTGCGTGAAAAAGACGAGAATTTTGCCCGTCTGGCGGCGGAGCAGATCTACGACAACGCCCTTATTTCCGCCGGGTTGCTGGCCGACCCGCGTGATATGGTAAAACGCATGTACCATATCTTGGAGCGCGCCCTGGCGTAGTGAAGCGGTAACCCCATTCTTTGGAGACATTCCTCGGCCCCAAAGTAAGGCTTAAAATAGAGGTGTGTCCCCTTTCCTATTTTAGGTGAAAGGAGAAGCCCAAATGCAAAAGCCGGAAAAAGTTGTTGACAGTGTTTACCTCGTGGGCGGCCAGGAATTGACCGATATGAGAGATTGTTGCGTTTACCTTGTCGACGGCGGCAGTGAACTGGCCCTGATTGACGCCGGGCTTGGTTATTCATGCCGGTCGATTTTAGATAATATAAAAAAGCTGGGGTATGACCCTTCCTTATTGAAGTATGTAATCGCCACCCACGGGCATATCGACCATATCGGCGGCCTGCACTACTTTCAATCGCAAGGTGCAAAGGTAGTGGGCCACGAGTTGGAACTGGACGCCATATCCAAAGGCCTGGCCCATTTGACGGCGGCATCATATTACAGGGTGAATTACCAGCCCGTCAACGTTGACGTTGTTCTGAAGGGAGAAAAGCAGGATATAACAGTCGGGGAACTGACTCTCCACTGCCTGTTTACACCGGGACACACTCCCGGCGGAATCAGCCCTTATGTTGACCTCAACGGCGGCAGGATTCTGTTCGGCCAGGATATCCACGGGCCTTTTAACGCGTCCTGGGGTTCGGATATGAAAAAGTGGATAGCTTCGATGAAAAAGTTAATTGACTTGAAGGCTGATATATTGTGTGAGGGACACTTCGGTGTTTACAAGCCGTCGGCAAAAGTGCGGCAGTATATTGAACATTATCTGGACCAATATGACTGATTCGCTTTCACACCCGGCCGCTGTCCTCAATTGTGGTTTTTACCTATAAGCAATTGGTGGTTCACACAATGTCCAAGCCTTGAGTTTTATGTTTAAATGTGCCTGAGGCAAAAAGCTTAAGGAGTGATTTTTGTGGGTTTAAGAGCTTATCTTTTGGTTACTGCCAATGATGACGTGGGGCAAAAGGAATTTGTGGACGCGTTGCTGGAACTGGAAAAGGTGCCTGAAGTAGACTTTGTTGATCCAGTGGTGGGCAATGTGACAGATATCGTTGTCATGATTGAAGCGCCTGGGTCGGTAGAAGCTGTTGCCCGTAAAATTGAGGCTAAGCCATGGGTAAAAGAGGTCAAGGTGTTAAGGGTTATCAGCCTGTTTGAAAGGCACAAGGCTTCGAAGAATGAACTGCTCAAAACCCTGAATGGGTCCGGGGTTTAATGAGTTAACAAAAAGACCTGCGGTAATATATCAAGACCGTAGAGAAAGAGTTTAACTTGTTATATGTTATGTTTTCGGTGCAGACCATTTTTATGTAAGGGGGAGTAAACTTTGACCGAGGGAAAGGTTGGCGTATTACCGGATAAAGAATATGGGGCAGCAGTAGAAAAAATCAATGCGCTCGACCAGTTAATACAGGACAATAACGGGCCGGGCGCCGCTATCATCATTCTGCAAAAAGTTCAGTCCATGTTCGGCTGTGTAACTCCGGCCATGATTTCACGCATAACAGAGTATACCGGCATCCCGGAAAGCGAACTGTACGGCATTGCTACATTTTACTCACAATTCCGGCTGCAGCCGCCGGGCAAATATCTCATCAAGGCCTGCCACGGTACTGCTTGCCACCTGGGGGGCGCCGAAAAAGTGGCGCGGGCGATTGAGGAATACACTGGTGCCGCAGAGGGAGGCACCAGCGAAGACGGGTTATTTTCGCTTGAAACTGTCGCTTGCCTGGGATGTTGCAGCATGGCCCCGGTGATGATGGTTAATGAGACTGTTTATGGCGGGGTTACACCTAAATCCATACAAAAAATCGTCAGACAAATAAAGTCCCGGGAGCAGGCCGAAAAGTCTTCAATTGGGGCCCTTGAGGGAGATGAGAAATAATGGCAACAGCAAAGACAGTAATTAAAATAGGTTTGGCCACATGCGGCATTGCCGCTGGCGCTGACAAGGTGTTTGCATCCCTGGCGGAATACCTTGACGGAAATAACGACATTGAACTCAAGCGGACAGGCTGCCTGGGCATGTGTTATAGCGAGCCCAATCTTGAATTATCATTCCCGGAAAAAAATGAACGTTATATATACGGAAAAGTAACGCCTGAAACGGCTGAGCAGATAGTCAAAGGGTTCCTGGAAACCGGCCGTCCGGTGGAGGACAACCTGATGTTCAGCAATGTTTATGAGGTTGTCGGGGCGGAATTTCTGTCCAAGCAGAAGCGCATCGTATTAAGAAACTGCGGTGTTATCGACCCTGAAGATATAAATGACTACATCGGCGTAGGGGGTTACCAGGCCATAAGAAAGGCCGTTCTGGAGATGACCCCTGAGCAGGTGATAAAAGAAATAGAGCTTTCCGGCCTGCGCGGCCGGGGCGGGGCGGGTTTTTCGACGGCGCTCAAGTGGAGCTTTGCCCAGGCAAACAAAGGCAGCGCCAAGTATGTCATATGCAACGCTGATGAAGGCGATCCAGGCGCGTTCATGGATAGAAGCGTTCTGGAAAGCGACCCGAACAGCGTCATTGAAGGCATGCTTATTGCCGGATATGCCATAGGGGCTTCAGAGGGATATATATACGTGCGGGCAGAGTACCCTCTGGCTGTCTCCAGGCTGACGAAGGCCATAGCCCAGGCAAAAGAAAAAAAGTTCTTGGGAGAAAATCTTTTTGGAAGCAAATTTTCCTTTGATATTCAATTGCGCGAAGGAGCGGGGGCATTTGTCTGCGGTGAGGAAACCGCTCTGATCATGTCCGTTGAAGGAAAGCGGGGCATGCCGAAGTTACGGCCGCCTTTCCCGGCGCAATCGGGTCTCTGGGGTCAGCCCACCATCATAAACAACGTGGAAACCCTTGCCAACGTCGCCTTTATCATTAAGCAGGGTGCTTCCGCTTATAACGTTTACGGTACAGAAAAAAGCAAGGGGACCAAGGTTTTTGCCCTGGCGGGGAAAGTAAAGCGGGGTGGACTGGTGGAAGTGCCCATGGGCGTATCCATCAACGAGATCGTTTTTGACATCGGCGGGGGGATAGTTGAGGACCGGCCGTTCAAAGCAGTCCAAACCGGTGGGCCGTCAGGCGGCTGCATACCCGCCAGCCTTTGTTCCACACCCATTGATTACGACTCGCTGGCCCAGATCGGGTCAATCATGGGCTCAGGAGGCCTTTTGGTTATGGACGAGACCACCTGCATGGTGGATGTGGCCAAGTTCTTTTTAAACTTCACCCAGAGCGAGTCATGCGGAAAATGTACTTTTTGCCGGGTGGGGACCAGGCAGATGAAACTTATTTTAGACAGGATAACAGAAGGTCAGGGTAACATTGATGACCTGGCCAAGCTTGAGGAACTGGCATCCAGCATCAGCCAGGGATCCCTCTGCGGGCTGGGCCAGACGGCGCCCAACCCGGTACTCACCACCTTAAAGTACTTCAGGGACGAATATGAAAAACATATTCTGGATCATAAATGTCCTGCTAAAAAATGCCGGGACTTGCTTGTATATGCGATCAACGCCGAGAAGTGTACCGGGTGTGGACTTTGCAGGAAAAACTGTCCCGCCGGAGCCATTTCAGGGAACAAAAAGGAACCTCACATCATTGATACTGAAAAATGCATCCATTGCGGCGTCTGCATAGATAATTGCAAGTTTGAAGCCGTTACAGCGGAATAACCCCAGATTCGAGGAGGGAAAAAATGGCTACGGTTGATATTTCGATAGACGGAGCGAAAATCAAAGTTGACGAAAATAAGAGCATCCTGGAAGCAGCCCGGGAAAGCGGCATGGACATACCGGTCCTGTGTCACGACCCAAGGCTGGAACCGTTTGGCGCCTGCCGCCTGTGCCTGGTTGAAGTAGAAGGGGGTCGCCGGCCCATGCCGGCCTGTGCGACAAAGGTCAGCCAGGGCATGGTGATAAAAACCAACACTGAAGAACTGGCAACCCTGAGGAAGACGGCGCTGGAGCTGCTGCTTTCCACACATTACGGGGACTGCGAAGCCCCCTGCAAGAATGCCTGTCCGGCGGGAATAGACATACAGGGGTTCGTCGCCCTGATAGCTGACGGCCAGTTTGAAGAGGCCGTGCGCCTGATTAATGAGCAACTCCCCTTCCCGGCTTCGGTGGGTAGGGTGTGCCCGGCTTTCTGTGAAAAAAACTGCCGGCGCAACCTTGTTGATGAACCTGTCGCTATATGTGACCTCAAGCGATTTGTAGGCGACTTAGACATTAACGGCGGAACTGTCCCCGCGGCCTTACCCCCCACCGGCCGCAGTGTAGCCGTGGTCGGCGGAGGCCCTGCCGGTCTTGCGGCGGCTTATTATTTGGCCCTGCAGGGGCATGATGTAACTGTCCTGGAAGCCAATGACAAGCTCGGCGGGATGATGCGCTACGGCATTCCCGAATACCGCCTGCCGAAGGCGCTGATGGATACCGAGCTGGCCAAGGTGGTCAATTTATGCCGTGAAGTAAAATATAATGCCGTTTTGGGGAGAGATTTCACCCTGGACAGCCTCAGGAAGAACTATGACGCCGTTTTCCTGGCCATTGGCGCCCAGGCTTCCCAAAAGCTGGGGATTCCGGGGGAAGACTTGGCTGTCCACGGCATCAAATTCCTGCGGGATGTTACTGATGGTAAAGATATCAATCTCGGTGCCCGCGTGGCGATAGTAGGCGGGGGGAATACCGCCATTGACTGCGCGCGTACAGCCTTAAGAAAGGGCGCGCAAGAAGTAATTGTTCTTTACAGACGCTCCGAAGAGGAGATGCCGGCCAGCGAGGAAGAAGTAAGAGAAGCGCGCGAAGAAGGAGTTGTCTTTCAATTCCTGGTTAATCCCACCAGCCTGGAAGGCAGCAACGGTGTTATCCAAAGTTGCACATGCGTCAGGATGTCCCTGGGAGAGCCGGACAGCAGCGGCCGGCGGCGGCCGGTACCTGTGCCCGGTTCAGAATTCCAGATACAGGTCGACAGCGTGATCTGTGCAGTCGGGCAAAAGGTTGACACTTCCTGCCTGGAAAGCGGTGAACTGCTGGAGAGAAACACCGTCTTTGCGCAGTCAGACACTCAGAAGACCCGCCTGGATAATGTCTTTGCCGGCGGAGACTGCGTCAGCGGTCCGGCTACAGTGGTCGAGGCAGTAGCGGCCGGAAAAAGAGCGGCTTTAGCTATAAACATGTTTTTGACGAGCCCTCAAGCGGACCTTTCTCCCAAGCCTTACAATCACTCAAAAGGGGAACTGTCCGAGATCAACAAGGAAGAGTTTAAAAAATATCCCAAGCTGCCCCGCGCCCGCAAGACAGTCATGGAAGCCAAGGAAAGGAAGAACAATTTCAAAGAGGTGGCGTCCACCTTTACCGAGGGAATGGCCCGGCAAGAGGCCATGAGGTGTCTTTCCTGCGGATGTCTTGAGGCCTATGACTGCAAGCTGAGGAATCTGGCTACTGAATACAAAGTACAACCGGACAGGTTTGTCAGACAAAAACACGACCATTTCATCCAGGACGACCACCCGTATATAGCCCGTGATGTCAATAAGTGCATACTTTGCGGCTCTTGCATAAGGATATGCAGTGAAGTTCAAGGCATAGGCGCCCTGGGCTTTGTGGGAAGAGGCTACCTTACGGTAGTGAAACCATCCATGGGGATACCGCTCGATGAAACTTTGTGTACGTCCTGCGGGCAGTGTGTTTCAGCGTGCCCGACCGGCGCCCTGACGGGCAAGACGTACCTGCCCAAGCCCATTCCCTGGAAAGGTGAAAAGATCAGTACAGTTTGTCCGCAATGCAGTATGAACTGTGATTTGGAGCTCAAGATAGCGGGCAAAAAAATCATTGGTACGGGTTCTCCCTTAGAAGGCAGAATTAATGGAGGAAACCTGTGCAAGGCAGGTGCGTTCGAGTACGGTTTCATCCATAGTGAAAACAGGATCACCAAGCCTCTCGTAAAGAAAGATGGGAAACTGATTGAAGTAAGCTGGCCGGAGGCAATTTCCGCAGCCTGCCTGGGGCTTTCCAAAGTCAGGGACCATCTCGGCGGAGAATCATTGGCTGTTTTGGCTTCTCCCAACCTCACCAATGAGGAAAGCTATCTTGTCCAAAAGCTGGCACGAATGGCCATGCGCACGAGCAAAGTGGAAAGCTTAAGGCCTCTGCCCGCCGAAATGTTGGTAAACTATGGTTGTTCCCTGGAGGACCTGGAAAAAGCGGATCTGGTGTTTGCATACAAGTGTGACCCGGCCGTCGACAGCCCTGTGCTGGCCAATAAACTCAGAAAAATGCTTGCCGGAGGAGCCAGGCTTGTCTTTGTAGGCCCGCGCGTCACCAGGTTTGACAAAGAGTCCGAGATGACCATAAAGGTTGGTTCTGATAAAGCAAGGTATTTCCTTACGGGCATGTTGAATTACCTGCTTCAGAACGATTTGTTGAAACCTGAGGATGTGGCTGCGGAGACTGAGTGCGATTGTGAGCGGTTGTTAACCGATATACAAGAACGCCCGTATTATGAACTGGAAGGATCCATCCGGACAAAAACCGCCAAACTTATTGAATTTACCCAACTCTACCTGCGGGCCGGGAACCCTGTGGTCATTGTAAATGCTGAAAAAATCGACAGCGATGAACTGCATATGCTGCGCATACTGGCCAGCCTGAAAAATTCTGAATCCGGCATCTATACCTTTAACTCCTATGGAAACCTGTACGGTCAGGCTGCTATGGGAGTAAACCCGCGTCTTTTGCCGGGATACAGAAACCTGCAGGGCATGATAGTCCGCGGTGCCCGGCTGTGGGAAGAAGACCTTGGGGACGTAAAAGAAAAAGCTGATATTATCAGCGATCTTAATAACGGCAACCTGGCCGGCCTGCTGACCGTGGTTAACGACGATATAAAACTGGATGGACTGATTAGAGAAAATGTTTTTAACGTTGTCGTCACACCTTTGTTGAGCAGTGAAATCGCAAAGGCAAATGTGATTCTGCCGGGGGCGACCTTTGCGGAAACGCAGGGGACATACCTGAGCAGCGGCGGTGAAAAGAGAATACTGAACCGGGCCCTGAATCCGCTCGGAGGCAAAGAAAATTACAGCATACTCGCCGAATTAAGCACAAACATGGGTTACCTCATGGATTACCGGAACATTGACGACTTGCAGAAAGAAATAGACGACATTGTTTAACTGATTTGAAATAAAAAAATCACATGAGTCAACGGAACCGTCCGTCTGACTCATGTGATTTTTTCCCCCTTTTTATACTTCCTGTGCTATAATGAAAATATGTAGATAACCATGGGCAGGTATTGTTAAATTATTATATTTTAAACTATTGTTTGATTTAAACTATTGTTTGAAGAGAGGGAGAATATGGCTGACATCAGAGTCTTGCTGGCTGAAGACCATACCCTCGTGCGGCAGGGAATTAGCCACTGTCTGAAAGAGACGGGACTTTCTGTTGTCGGTGAGGCGGCTGACGGCGAAGAAGCGGTTGCCATGGCCCAAAAGCTGATGCCGGATGTAATCGTGATGGATGTGGCCATGCCCAGAGTCAACGGTATTGAAGCTACCAGGTTAATCAAAAAGATCTGTCCCACCATACCGGTCCTGATTCTTTCCGCCTATGACAATGAACAATATATTTTTGCACTGCTGGAAGCTGGGGCGGCAGGTTATTTACTCAAAGACATCAGCTACCAGGACATGGTGAAAGCCATCAGGGACGTGCATAATGGCGAATCGGTGCTCCATCCGGCCATAATGCAAAAAGTAATGAAACGTTTTAAAAAACTTGACAGTCCGGATGAAAACGGGACGTCTTTGCTCTCAGAACGGGAAATTGAAGTGCTGCGACTGGCCGCCAAAGGCATGAGGAATAAAGATATCGCCAAATCATTGAGTTTAAGCACACGGACCGTAGAGGCACACCTCAACAGTATATTTAACAAGTGGAATGTCGGATCGCGGACGGATGCGATAATCTATGCCCTAAAAGCCGGCTTGTTTTCAATAACGGACCTGTATTGAGAAAGGTGTGATTTTTATGGAGGAAAAGCCGGCTGGAGAATACGGGCCTGTTAAACTGTCCGGTAAAAGGTGGAGAAAAATTTTTGACAGATTCCCCCGGCTGGTGTGGTTGGAAGACAGCAGCGAAAGAATAATAAACGCAAACGAAGCCTTTATAAAGCTAGTGGGTCTCAGATACGAAGAAATAATCGGCAAGAAAATAGCCGACCTTCCCCCGGTCTCGATATCTAAAGTTAAAAACAGGAAAACTTGCCCCTATTATCTGGAAGTAACTGGAGTGGACGGAAAAATATTCAGAAATAAAATTATATCCTGTCCATTTTTCAGCGGCGAAGACACTCTGTTCACCGGATGCCAGGTGGACATTTACAGCGATTTTCAAAAAAGCCTGCAACCATATTTACAGGTAATCACTAATGCGCATGAACAGGAACGCCTCCGCATATCTCGGGACCTTCACGATAGTGTGATCCAATCGCTAATCGTTATGCTGCACCAAACCGAAAAATTTTTAAGCGATAACCAGCAATTAAACCTTAAGATCGTCAGGTTCCTTTGGGACTTGAGAGAGCAGATCAGGAACACCATACAGGAAGTCCGCTACCTGAGCATGAATCTGAGGCCGCACGTATTGGACCTGGGACTCGTCCCGGCACTGGAATGGCTGATTGAACAGGTCGGCAAAGAGTATGGGCTGAACATAACGTTTACATGTAACGGAAATGAACGGCGGCTTTTACCGGAAAAGGAACTGTGCGCCTTCCGGATAGTCCAGGAAGCCCTGCACAACGTGGCCAAGCATGCCCAGGCTAACCGGGCTGAGGTAGTTATTGAATTTAAAGATGATGAGGCTTATATATCCGTCACCGACGATGGAATAGGCATGAAATTCCCCAACTCTCTGGAAGAATTGCTCATTATGGGCAAGTATGGCCTGGCCGGGATCTTTGAAAGGGCACAGATTATGGGGGGCACGGTAAAAATGCTGTCCCCGGAGGGACATTCCGGAAGCATTATAGAGGTCTGCTTTCCATTTTAATCAGACAATTCAGTCTGTAATACTTGCCACCCCTGTCAGGAAAAATCACCACGATATTCCCCTCTTCTATCCCTTCGCTATACCGGAGCGCGCCCCAAAGAGCCTTACCGCATCAAAGATACCATAAAACGACTATTATTTAAATCAGATTATTTGATTAAGGAGCACTACCTCTGGATAAAATAAACTGACTTATGCGCACAGTAAGATTTACAGGTTTTAAATGTTAAAGAGGATGGTGCCGACCTTGTTGCATCAATTTTCAGAAGATCAAATTTTATTACGTGTCATCAAGTATTTAAAAGAACAAAAACGTGTAGATTTTCAACAAATGATTGAGGAATTGCAGCCTTATGACATTGCTGAGTTATATGTAAATCTGCCGGAAAAACATCGTCTTAGATATCTTTCATTTCTTTCTCCGAAACAAATTGCTTCTGTCATTCAGGAACTGGAACCCAAGTTGCAATTAGAAATTTTATATAAGCTTGGGGTGGAGAAATCTTCCAAAATAATGGATCTTATGGAAAATGACGATTTGGCAGATTTACTTAATGAATTATCCGTAGATAAGATTGAAGAATTTTTAGCATCGATGACAATCGAGGAGTCTAAAACCGTAAAAGATCTCATGCGTTTTCCTCCTGAGACCGCGGGAGGAATTATGACGAATCGATACGTTTGGATTCGAGAGACGTACACAGTTAGAGAAGCAGTGGACAAGTTGAAGTCGTTCGCTCAAATCTCCGAAAATATTTATTACCTTTATGTGCTTGATGAAGCAAAAAAATTAGTCGGCGTAGTATCTTATCGAGATCTGTTGCTGGCTGATTTAAACGAAAAGATCGAAAATATCATGTTTAACCGAGTGATTTCCGTTCCGGTCGATATGGATCAGGAAGAAGTTGCCCGTGTCATTGAAAGGTATGATTTTATCGCGGTCCCGGTTATTGACGGCCAGAATCATCTGGTTGGGATCGTTACGGTTGATGATATATTGGATGTTCTAATACAAGAAGCAAATGAGGATATCGCGAAATTATCTGCTTCGGTCAAAACTATTGATTGGAAAACGAGATCATTTGTAGCCGCCGTTCGCCGTTTGCCTTGGCTGATTTTGTTATTAGGAATTGGAGTATTGACCGGCAGTATCATTAGCGGATTCGAGGAAACCCTTACTCAAGTTATAGCCCTTACTTATTTCATGCCCATGATCGCGGGCATGACAGGAAACTCTGGAACTCAATCGCTTGTTGTAGTTGTTCGCGGGCTTGTATTCAATGAATTCAAACGAAAAATAATAATACGCTTACTCCTGCGTGAATTTGGAGTAGGTCTTATTATCGGCATAGTATGTGGCGCGTTGATCGCGATTGTAGCCTCAATCTGGCAAGGAGATCCGATTCTTGGTTTGGTTGTCGGCAGTACATTATTTATGACGCTTGTTATCGGGACATTAGCAGGGACCATTATTCCTCTTTTACTGTATTATTTTAAAGTGGATCCGGCCGTGGCATCAGGTCCTCTAATCACCACTTTAAATGACGTCTTTTCTTTAACTGTTTATTTTAGTATTGCATCCATATTTATTTCGTATTTGCTTTAAATTAGATGTTTTTCAAGTTCAGTATAAAATATATAATTTACATTAAAGGAAATTCACGGAGACGCAAGGTAATTGCTATAATATATAGATAAATACAGATAAGGAGCGAGTGAAATGAAACAAATCTGGGCACCGTGGCGCAATGTTTACATTGGCGGGGACCACGGGGACAAGTGTGTCTTCTGCAGTATACTGGAGTCTGAACAGGACGAGGAAAATCTGGTTCTCCAGCGGGGAGAAAAAACATTTGTGGTGATGAACCGGTACCCGTACATTAACGGGCACCTGATGGTTGTGCCTAAAAGGCATGCGGGGGAAATTGAAGAATTAACCGATGAGGAGATGTTAGAGCTTTTTAAAAATACGCAGAAAATGGTTAAAGTGCTGCGTGCTTTCAACCCGGAAGGGTTTAATATCGGGGTTAATATCGGCAGAATTGCCGGCGCCGGGGTGCCCGGCCATATTCATATTCATGTGGTTCCCCGCTGGGGCGGAGATACTAATTTTATGCCGGTGTTCGGTGATGTGAGAGTAATATCCGAATCACTGGAGGTTACATATCGGAAGCTAAAGGATTCAATGTCAAAATTAGTTTAATATATAAGTTTCTCCCATATGGTTTTGTGGTCTGAGGGGTATTATTATGGTCACTATTTACGGTTTCCTGGAAAGAATAGTTTATCTCAACGAAGAAAATCAATTCATTGTAGCCAGGCTCCAGGAAAAAGGTAAAAAAGAGCTGACGACCATTATCGGGAATCTCGCCGGCGTTAACCCTGGTGAGTCTTTAAAACTCTCCGGTAAATGGGCGCATAACAAAAAATTCGGTGAACAGTTCCAGGTTGAAAAATATGAAATTGTCGTACCGGCCACCGTAAATGGTATCGAGAAATATCTCGGTTCAGGATTGATTAAAGGTATCGGCCCGGTTATGGCCAGGCGTATTGTCAGGGTTTTCGGGCTGGATACCCTTGATGTCATTGAGAACACCCCCGAAAAACTGTCTAAAGTGGATGGGATCGGCATAAAGCGGGTCGCTATGATCACGAAAGCCTGGGAAGAGCAAAAAGAGATCAAGGAAATCATGGTTTTTCTCCAGAGCCACGGAGTCAGCGCCACTTACTCGGCTAAGATATTCAAAAAATACGGGAGTGCTTCTATTGAGACGGTTAAGAATAATCCCTACCGGCTGGCTTCCGATATTCACGGTATCGGGTTTATAACCGCCGACAGGATAGCCAGGAGCATGGGTATCGACCCCAACTCCGTGATGCGGGCCGAAGCGGGCGTTATCTATGTCTTGAATGAGCTCATGGCGGACGGGCATGTCTATTATCCTTTTGAGCTTCTCTCAAATAGAGCCGTGGAAATGCTCAAGGTCGGCAAGGATATAGTGGTTGACGCCATGGCAAAGCTGTTTGAAGAGAGAAGGTTGGTCCTGGAAGAACCGCCGGAACAAAACCAGGATGTCAAGGCTGTTCATAATGCCGTGTATCTTCCTCCTTTTTACACAGCTGAAGTCAGCCTGGCCAAAAGGCTTCTTTTATTGAAGTCAGAACCGTCTGCCGTCCGCCCCATTGACCCGGAAAAAGCGATAGCCTGGGTAGAGGCGCAATTAAATATTCAACTTGCTGAAAAACAAAAAGAAGCGGTTATCTCATCCACCCGGAACAAAGTTTCAATCATCACCGGCGGGCCCGGTACCGGGAAGACCACCATTATCCGGGCGATCATCAAGATATTTCAGGCCCTTCGGCTCAAAGTCCTGTTAGCGGCTCCAACCGGCCGGGCCGCCAAACGGATGCAGGAAGCCACCGGAAACGAGGCCCGGACCATCCACCGGCTTCTCGAATACAGCCCGCGCCAGGGCGGGTTTCAAAAAAACTCGGAATACCCCCTGGAGGCCGATGCAGTTATCGTGGATGAGTCCTCCATGATCGATACTGTCCTGATGCACCACCTCGTCAAAGCCATTCCCGCTAGTGCCGATTTTATTCTGGTCGGTGATATCAACCAGCTTCCCTCGGTAGGTCCGGGAAATGTTTTAAAAGACATGATCGATTCCGGTAAATTCCAGGTGACAACGCTCAACGAAATTTTCAGGCAAGCCAGAGAAAGCAAGATTATTGTCAATGCGCATATGATTAACCGGGGCATGTTTCCGGACATTCGCAGGCCTCCGTCCGGTGCTCCCACCGATTTTTACTTTATCGCGGAAGACGATCCGGAAAAAGCCCTGCAGAAAATTTTGGTGCTCTGCAAGGAACGCGTCCCCAAACGTTTCGGTTATCACCCGGTAAAAGACATTCAGGTTTTAACCCCGATGCACCGTGGCGAACTTGGGGTGGCAAACCTGAATGTCAAACTGCAGGAACTGTTGAATCCCAACGAGGGCAAAACAATAAAAGGGTACAAGACCTTAAAGGTAAACGACAAAGTGATGCAGTTGGCGAATAACTACGACAAAGAAGTGTTTAACGGGGATGTGGGGCGCGTTGTTTCCATCGATCAAGAAGAACAGGAGGTCCGAGTGGACTTTGACGGAAGAGTGGTGACTTACGAGTATTCGGAAGTGGATGAATTAACGTTGGCCTACGCTATTTCCATTCATAAATCCCAGGGCAGCGAATATCCGGCGGTAATTATCCCGGTGATGACTCAACACTACATGCTTCTCCAGAGGAACCTGATCTATACCGGCATCACCCGGGGAAAGGAACTGGTGATAATTATCGGCAGCAAGAGGGCGCTGGCTATTGCCGTTAATAACAATAAGACCCGCTGCCGCTATACCAGGCTGCGGGAAAGGTTGACATCTGCGGAACAAGAAATAGACAGGAGTGTCTCGAATTGTGCGGACGTTTCACTCTTTCAACCGGCTCAGACGAGCTGAGAGCTCACTTTCATTTAGTCGAAGACTTTGATTGTACTCCCCAATACAACATTGCTCCCGGCCGGGATATACCGGTGATTGTCAATGGTTCCGGCGGGAGAGATATTACCCTGATGCACTGGGGACTGATTCCCAGTTGGGCCAAGGATAAGAGAATCGGCTATAAATTGATCAACGCCAGAGCGGAAACGGTTGACCGAAAGCCCGCCTTCCGGGATGCTTTCAGACGCCGGCGCTGTCTGGTTCCGGCCGACGGTTTTTTTGAATGGCGCAAGGTGGGCGGCAGGAAGTATCCAATGTATATCACCCTGCCAGGCAAGTCACTTTTTGCCTTTGCGGGCATCTGGGACTGCTGGACAGCGCCTGACGGTACAATAATTAATTCCTGCAGCATCATCACCACCCCGGCCAGCGCGTTAATGAGGGAAATTCATGACCGGATGCCTGTGATCATGACCGGGGAGCGGGAATACAAGGTGTGGCTGGAAGCGGAGCATATCGCGGCAAAAGAGTTATTGCAGCCGTACAAGGGGATTATGACCGCTTATAACGTTTCAACGATAGTGAATTCACCGGGGGTGAACAGCCCTATTTGCGTAGAAAGAACTGATAAGATATAAAGAGGGTTATATTCTTCCGAAGTGAACTCCGATCGCGCTGGATGCCCGGTATATCGGGGTTTAACAAGCCTGGGGGCAGGAGTTGTCCGCTGTTTACAGTTCTCATCTTTGTAATTCCATGATTAATTTTGATAAAAGCCGAAAATTTACTCTATCATTATAATCGATCGCAGCGTCAATACAGTCTAAAATCGCTATAAGAGTTAACTGTTTTACGTCGATCTTTCCCGGTTCATTAGTTTTAACAATACCCAGAGCGCGGTCAAAAAAATCCTGTATACTACCGTCAATGTTTGGGTTGAGGTAATAGCCGTCTAAATTATCCATAGGTTACCCTCCGAGTATTAAAAAAGAGAGTTGAGCAGATTAACTCCCCTTAAGTTTTAATTTAATTTAATATATGCGGCGGTGGTTCAAATTGCCAAATTTTTGATATAGTAAACAAGAGGGTTTTTAATTTTGACAGGGGTGATAGGTTGGAGTACTTGTGCGGGGGGTTGGTCTTTTCCTTCGGCGCTGCTATAGGTAGCTTTCTTAATGTTTGTATCTGCCGGATGCCGGCGGGCAAGTCGGTTTTCTACCCACCCTCGCACTGTCCGGCTTGTCGGCACTTCTTGAGTTTTCTTGATCTCATTCCTGTTTTAAGTTACCTTTTTTTAAAAGGAAAATGCCGCTACTGTGGTTGCCGGATAGCTTGGCAATATCCGGTAGTGGAACTGATCACCGGCTTACTGTTTGTTCTGTCTTTTGTAAAATACGGAATTACCTTGAGTGCTCTGCGGTCAATCGTGCTGTTTTCTGTAATAATCCCGGTGACAGTCATTGACTTGAAATACAAAATCATACCGGATAAGCTCAATTTTGCCGGGTTGATCCTGAGTATTCCTCTCATTTTTGAATCAGAAGAAGTGTTTTACTCAAGCGCCGCCGGTTTTTTTGAAGGAGGTGGCCTGCTTTATATCATAGCTCTGGTCTCACGTGGCGGCATGGGCGGCGGTGATATCAAACTGGCTGCCGTGCTGGGTTTGCTGCTTGGCTGGAAACTTCTGCTGGTCGCACTGTTTATGGCCTTTGTGGCGGGGAGTATAGCCGGCTTATCCATGCTCGTATTTAAGTTGGCACATCTGAAAGAACCCGTCCCTTTTGGGCCGTATCTGGCTATAGGCTCCGTGGCGGCTGTGCTGGTGGGGGATAAAATTATAAGGTGGTATGCGACTAAGATTTAACGTATCGCTAATAATAAAGGAGACATTGAGATTCCGGCGGTGAGCAAACATGAAGATATATCGTTCACCCTTGCTTTCAGCCTTATGGTCGGTAGCCATTCCTGGTTTTGGGCAGCTTTATCTTGGGGATTACCTCATAGGTGTATTACTAGTTATATTGGAATTGATAGTCAACGCAAAATCCGGCCTGAATCTGTCAATCCTGTATTCATTCAGAGGGCAGTTTCAGAATGCTGTAGACGTGGCTGACTTTCAGTGGATATTGTTTTATCCGTGTATATATGCCTATTCCATCTGGCAGGCTTATAACAGGGCGTTAGAAATCAACCGTGGTATCGGCCAGACTGAAGAAGGCAGCGTATTCGCCAATACGAAATATAACGGGTTTTTTATCGGGGCTGCGGTGGGAGGAACATTGGGCGTTATATATAGTTACAGAATCGGTCCCATATTTTGTGGGGTTTTAGGCAGCGTAATAGGCGGGCTGTTAGGGTTTGTTGTTGAAAGAATTGGTAAGAGAATATCTTGTAAGAGTCAGGAAAAGATATAATCAAAAAACTCGCCTGGGGGTCATAAATTGGAACAGCAAACAATAGTGGACCATCAAGGTATTATGGAAGAAATTCACCACCACGCTCAGCTAACTTCATCCGAATTAGCGAGACTTTGGCGTACAAATGCTTATTACGCTATGCTCAAATGTGTTTTCAAGCATTTCTTATATACATTACATTGGACGACCCGGACCTCCGGCCATATATTGAGGATGCGTTATCTATGTTTGAGAAGCGGGTAAATCGAACCTCCGAAATTTTGAGTATGGAAGGACAGCCAGTCCCAAAAGGGTTTGGAGATGAAGATATAGATTCAAATAGATTCAAAGGTTCCCAGGCTATTCACGGATTTATATTATTATTACTATATTCTTAATATGGCACGGATTGAACTCCAACTGGGCAGTATGAACCTGGCCCATTCAGTACGTGCGGATGTCCGGGAATTCTATACAGAATCTGTTAGCTCAACGATAAGGTACTATAACCGGTTTTCTGAAATAATGCTGGGAAAGGGAATTTATATTCGGCCCCCTGTCACTAATACTTTCAAGGAAGCAGATGTGGTAAAAAAACAGAACTTTTTACGCGGTTTTTTAGGCGGGCGCAGACCCCTGCTGGCGGAAGAAATAGATCACCTTTTCTTTGAAATTAGAACTAACGAGATCGGAGGGGCCTGGCAAACGGTTTTCAGCAAGTGGCCGGAACAGGTTCGGCTATATATGGCAAGGGGAGCGGAGATAGCCGGGAAACACGTTGACATATTAAGTTCGGTTTTAAAAAAGGAAAACCTTCCGGTTCCAATGCACTCCGGGGAATTGATCACGGACTCCACCACCATATCACCGTTCTCTGACCGGTTGATGATGCAGCATTTAGTAGCATTAACCTGGATCGGCATAGGGAATTATGCAACGGCTATGACATCAAGCCTGAGACATGACCTCATTGTAAACTATACCCGGTTGATTGGCGAGGCTGTAGACTACGGGGAGGACGGGATAAACATTATGATCGAGAACGGCTGGTTGGAGGAACCCCCTCGCACAATTGACCGGCGGGAACTGGCCAAGGAGCCGGTACATTAGAAGTTTTACATTTAGAAGTTTAAATGTAAACTTTGCCCAAAATGTTTGGAAGATGGTATTGAAAGCAGCATGGTGGTGAGGCAGGGCAGGTACGGAACTTTTTGGGGCTGCACGCGATACCCTGCCTGCCGGCATACGGAAAACATGTCAGAAGGAGTGCTAGGAAATAAAATTTTTTTAGATTTTATATGAAGAGAGGAAAGTAAATAATCCATCTTTATAGAAAATCATTTGAGGGAAAAAATGGACATGCTATATTAAAAAAAATGATTATTTTAGAGACTATGTTCGAGTGAACATTGCTTTTTAGCAAGTACTAAATTGAAACATGCTGATGCTGAGCACTACAGCTAAAGCAAAACTCATTAGTGATGATGAATTAATGGGATTGTTTCAATATTGTTTCAGTATGCGCGAACTATGTCTCTTTTTATTTTTAGCTCGTGTATATTGCACGAGCTCTTTTAATTTCTGAAAAAATGGAGGTTGAACAAAAAATGCAAAACTGGAGAGAAAAAGCAACAATGAACTTGCCGGAGTTTACGAAGCGGCTTGGAATCAGTAAAAGTTTGGCCTATAAAATGGCGTCTAACAATCAGATTTCAGTTATACGATTGGGGCAAAAAAGAATTGTTCTTCACATTTGTCTTCTGACGGGAGATAATTACCGGGTGGTATTAAATTGTTATGCCGTTAAAGACACCCATCCGAAACCCCTTCTATGACGTTGCTGGGAGCATTACCGGGGAATATAACGGACAAATTATGTTATGTTCACGATGAACACAACAAAAAGAACCAAAAAAAGCAAAATCCCGGCTTCTGGCCGGGTATTTATTGAATTGCCTTTTTCTCTTGAACTTCAAGACGGTTTTCGATGCTCTTGACATCATCCCAGATAGCATTGAGCTGACTAAATACTTCCTTCTGCGTCCTGCGGTTGATGACCTTTAAATCGTTGACAGTGGCTTCAATGGCGGTAAGGCGTTTATTGGTTTCTTGCTGGCCTTTGTCAATATCGTTAAGCCGTTTATTTACGCCTTCTTCAAAACTATCCATGCGGGCAATCACGGTTTGAAGTAATTTCACTATATTACTTTCCTGCATTTAACATATATCCTGGTTTCTGAAATCTAAACAAATTATTTGTTTAGATTTCTCTCCCATCCGACTATACGGGAGGTAGTTTCACAGGATTCAACTGCTGAGCTATGGACTCTCGTCCATATTCCGGGTGGCAGAGATGCCGCCTGGCTTTACAGTTCTGCCCGGAAGGGGGTGTTACCCACCGCCTGGTTGATATAACCTCCGCGCCCGACTTTCACCTCGTGTCTTTGCGACGCATCATCGGATGTAACTGCTTAGAAACCTTTTCCTCTCTAAATTTTACTTAACTCTCATATGCCACTTACCTCCTGTATCTATTATAAAATAGAACAGGTGTTCGTGTCAATGAATTATCATTCTTTACATACTTTTATTTAACTATTTTGTAGCTGCTTAAATCCTCCCTTCCAGAGATATTAATTCGGCTTTTCTGGTAGCCTTCCTGCCGATGGAGAGAGCGGTGACTACGTGAGCCAGGCGCGCGGAAATTTTAGGGCTGAGGTGGGAGGATGTAGACCTGAAAAACGGCGCCATTAGTATTAGGCGCGGCCTGTATGTTAGCAAAAGAACAAGGATTATTCTTCAAGGAGCCTAATAATAAAACAAGTCAAAGGGCGTTGGTAATTTCCCCCGAAGTGATTAAGGCTTTAAAAGAACATCAAATAGAGCAGAAGGGGGACAAGTTGGTCCTTGGTGGCAAGTACCAGGATAATAACCTTGTCTGCTGTTTACAAGATGGAAGCCCGGTTAACCCGGCGACGGTATCAAAGAGGTTTCAAGAAGTAGTAAGGAAAGCCGGAATCAATGTGACTTTTTACGGCCTGCGACATGCCCACGTGAGCTATTTATTGAGGCAAGGTGAACATCCAAAGGTAGTATCTGAAAAAAATATATACCAAAAAATGTTTGGCACCATTTTGGCACCAAAAACACAAAGCAGGCAAAAGCAAAAGCCCTCCGATAACCGGGAAGCCTTGATTTTTCCTGGTGCGGGCGGCGGGAGTTGAACCCGCACGGGGTTGCCCCCACTGGATCCTAAGTCCAGCGCGTCTGCCATTCCGCCACGCCCGCCAATAAGTCTAGTAATAATCAATGGTACAGGATTTTTTAGTTAAAATTTTCTGGATGCAGAATCTTATTAACCGTAGTTAAAAATCCAGTTGATATAATACATTTCTTGTATAGTTTACTACACTGGATTCTTACCGTCAAGTATACGTCAAGTGAGATTGTGTTTGTTCTGTGATAATGTCACCTTGAAATATTTCTGAGAAAATGTCACCCCCCTGGGTGTACAATGAAAGGATGATATTATCAATGACACAGGACGAACGAAACAAGCTTTATGTTGCCCGGTGCT
>Ga0067045_1002954_pt1 | contig 35250 bp, 33 predicted proteins | sample TerdegcTABiofilm_FD_59184 | JGI IMG/M metagenome (GOLD analysis project Ga0067045, IMG submission 59184) | Combined Assembly of (Gp0054472, Gp0054536) Wastewater bioreactor microbial communities from Singapore -Terephthalate degrading...
GGTCAGGAAATCGGTATGGCCACTGACATTACTGTTGCTTCCGACCTGGCTATTTTCGGACAGGCAGGTCCGCGTCACGGTTCTGCACCGGCCGGCGGTTCCACTGACTACATCTTCTGGTTCCTTGGTGCAGAAAAAGGTATGTGGAACTGCGTCTCCTGTGAAATGTGGAGCGCATACAAGATGGAATTTAACGGCATGATCTCCAAGGCCGTACCCGTCCTGAAGAAAGACGGCAAGTTCATCAGGAACCCGCAGGTCATTACTGATAAGTTCATTGAAGACGGCGCTGTCGTGTACGGCGAGTTTAAGACCGGCGACGCAGCAAAAGAAGCAAAAGCGATCATCAAAGAATGCGAAGTTGACTTCTCGCTCCTCGACCAGGAAGTGGATAAACTGATCTGGACCTTTACCAACCTCTTCCCTCACTGCCTGATGTTCTCTATCGACGGTATCCGTCAGAAGAAGAAGTTCTTCTGGGATATGAACAAGCTGCCCAACAGGCACTGGCTGGCTGCCAACATGAACAACGAAGCTTACCTCGGCTTCAACGCTTTCAGCAACAAGAAGCTGACTGGCGGCGTGGATGTCTGCGACTTTATCACCTACCGCCGGATGACAGCCGAAGGCAAACCGTTCGATCAAGAACTGGTCGATGCGACGCTGCCTAAGCGGGTCTAATTCAGGTTGAAAAGCAATTGTTATAGGGTGACATTATAACATTAGCAATATAAGCGAAGGGGTGCCTGACGCCCCTTCGCTTGTAACCGGAAGGAGGTTAAGTGGTTGAGCTACGAGTTTATTAAGGTAAAAAACGAGGGTGGGATAATAAACATTACCCTCGACCGGCCTCCGCTGAATGTTTTGACCATAGCAATGATGGAAGAGCTAATCCAGGCTTTTAAGTGGGCGCAGCAGGAGCCAGGTCATCTTGTGCTGCTGGATGCTGCTGGTAAGGCGTTTTCGGCGGGCGTTGATGTTGCTGATCACACAGCTGACAAAGTTGAGGCCATGATCGATGTGTTTGACCGGCTTTTCCAGGCCATATCTGAGACCAGCAAGCCCGTTGTTTGCGCGGTTAATGGTAATGCTCTCGGCGGAGGCTGCGAGTTGCCGATATTCTGCGACGTTGTAGTGGCTTCGGAGCGGGCTAAGTTTGGCCAGCCTGAAATAGCGGTGGGTGTTTTCCCGCCGATTGCGTGTTATATGATGCCTCGCCTGCTGTCCTGGCCGAGGGCTATGGAGTTGTTGTTAAGCGGTGAGGTAATCGGGGCTGCCAAAGCGGAGCAGATTGGTCTGGTAAATGTGGTTTTGCCGGCGGATAATTTTGCCGAAGCGGTGAAGGATTATTTGAAGAAATTCCTGGATAAGAGCCCTGTGGTCCTCGCGATGACCAAGAAAGCGGCGCTGGCGGGTCTTAATAAAGGGTTTGCAGACGGGATTAAAGAAATTGACCGGATTTATTTGAAAGAATTAATGCAAACCGAAGATGCCAAAGAAGGACTTGCGGCATTTATGGAGAAACGCAAGCCTGTATGGCAGGGGAAATAATTTTTTAGCTGGCGCGAGCCAGATAATTAGTTAGTTAAAAGGAGGTTACATTGGAATGGCTGTGCCGACCAAAATTAATACCTGGCAGATGGTTGAGCCTGGAAAGCTGGAAAAGACGACAATTGACGTGCCGGAGCTCAAGCCCGGTGAAGCTCTGGTTGAAGTTGCCGGCTGCGGTGTTTGTCATACCGACATAGGTTATTTTTATGATGGTGTGCCTACTGTTACCAAGCCGCCCCTGACGCTGGGTCACGAAATTGCCGGTCGCGTTGTTGCCGGCGATGAAAAGCTTATCGGTAAAGAGGTTATTGTCCCTGCGGTCATGCCCTGCAACAACTGTCCGATTTGTGCTTCCGGCCGCGGCAACCGCTGCTTGAAGCAGGCGATGCCCGGCAATAGCCTTGGGATCTATGGCGGCTTTTCCGATTATATACCGGTTCCTTCCGCTGACCTGTGCGTAGTGGAAGACAAGAAGGGCATGCCCCTTCAGATGCTGGCCGTTGTTGCCGACGCGATTACCTCGCCGTATCAGGCAGCGATGAGGGCTGACATTAAAGAAGGAGACGTGGTAATCGTTATCGGCGCCACCGGCGGTATCGGTGTGTATATGACCCAGATAGCAGCGGCATTGGGCGCCAGAGAAGTAATCGCGATTGCGAGAAATAAGGAAAAACTCCAGAGAGCCCTGGACTACGGCGCAACTTATACGATCAGCACGTTGGACAAAGACGCAAAGGCGATATCCAATGAAATCAGGGCTTATTCGAAAGAAAAGAAATTGCCCGGTTACGGCCTGAAGATTTTTGAATGCACAGGGACGAAGGCCGGCCAGGAACTCGCGTTGAACCTTTTAACATTTGTCAGCAAGTTGTTGGTGGTCGGCTACGGCATGGTTAAGACAGAGTATATGCTGTCCCGTTTGATGGCGTTCGACGCCGAAATTATCGGTACTTGGGGCTGCCTGCCGAAGTATTATCCTGAAGTATTAAATATGGTGCTGGACGGCAAAATCAAGGTTGAACCTTTCGTAGACATCAGGCCTATGAGCACGATCTTGAAAGCATTTGAAGAAGCGCACAGCGGCAAGCTAATGCAACGGATAGTGCTTACCCCGGATTTTTAAAATAGATGCGGTCCCCCGGCTGGAATGCAAATATGCAGTTATACTGCATATTTGCATCAATCAACTTGAGGTTGTACCTTTGACTAATGGCCGGGGGTTTGTTTGGCCCCTGTTGCTGCATTATTGCATTAAGGTTGTTTTTGCCCGCGATTTAACCGGGTTTAGGCGGTGTTAAAATGGCACGTTTTTTGCATGTTAAATAATCAAAGATTAATTGCAAAATGCTNATTATGAAGGGGAGGTTTGACNATGAATTTTGATTTGAGCGAAGAGTTGCANGACATCAGGAAAGTGGCTAGGGACTTTGCGGTTAAGGAAATACAACCGACTGTGGATGAGGATGATAAGGCACATAGGTTCCGCCGTGATTTGGTTCAAAAAAATGGCTGATCTCGGATTTTTCGGTTGTGTCATTCCGGAAGAATATGGCGGAAACGAAATGGGTTGGATTGCTGCCACCATTATTGCTGAAGAGGTATCACGCGTACATGCTTCGATGCGGTTGCCCTTCAATATGAACATGAATGGTCCGGCACGTACTATATTGAGATACGGAACTGAAGAACAAAAGAGAAAATATATACCGGGACTTGTCGACGGCAGCATCCTGGGAATGTTCGCCATTACCGAGCCTGATTCCGGTTCGGACGTGGGCTCGATGAAGACGAGAGCTATCAAGGACGGGGATAGCTATGTGGTCAACGGCAACAAGATGTGGATTTCCAATGCTACTGTTGCTGATATGGGCCTGCTTTATGCTTATACTGACCCGAGCAAGAAGATCAAAGGGATGTCGGCATTTATCATTGACATGAATACTCCCGGCATTACTGTTGAGCCGATTACCGACAAGCTGGGAACATGGGGCGCTCCGGTAGGGTCGATTACATTTGAAAACTGCCGCATTCCCGCGTCCGCGCTGCTGGGTGAAGAAGGACAGGGCTTTAAAATCTGCATGGAGCAGCTGGATGACACCCGGATGGGGTGCGCCGCCGGCGGCCTTGGGCTGGCGCAGGCATGCCTCGATGCCGCTATAAACTACGCTAATGAAAGGCAGCAGTTCGGCCAGCCGATTGGCAGGTTCCAGATGATTACTGATATGATTGCTCAGATGGCCACAGATGTGGAAGCGGCCAGGCTGTTGTGCTACCGCGCTGCATTTTTGAAAGACAAAGGCGTTAAGTGCACCATGGAAATATCTATGGCCAAGTACTTTGTCGGTGAAGCGGTAAATAAGTGTGCGGATTATGCTATGAAGATTTTCGGCTCTTATGGTTATTCTGAGGAGTATCCGGTTGCCCGTTATTACCGCGATGCCAAGTCGTATCAAATCGTTGAGGGTACCAGCAACATTCAGAAGCTGATCATTGGTGAAACAATGCTTGGTTACCGCAAGCGCTAGTTCCCAGCACCTATCTTGAGTGGAAAATTATAATTATAGGGGGTTTTCAGATGCACGAAGAACTATATGCCGAACTGGCCCGGGAAAAGAGAAAAAATTAAAAAAATGGGCGGGGACAAGGCTATAGAAAAGATGCACAAGGAAGGCAAGCTCTCAGCCCGGGAGAGGGTAGAATATTTCTTTGACCCCGGCACCTTCCAGGAAATCGGCATGTTTGTTAAGCACAGAACCATTCATTTCGGCATGGCCGATAAGGAAATTCCTGCTGAAGGGGTTATTTGCGGTTACGGCAAGGTGAACGGCCGGATGGTTATGGTCGGAGCCGAGGACTATACTTCCATGGCAGGTACTTTTGGCGAATATCACGGTAAAAAATTTGCTGCAGCGATCGATATGGCGAAAGATATGGGTATTCCTTTTGTCGGCATGAACGACTCCGGTGGTGCCAGGTTGCAGGAAGGTATTGATACACTGGAGGCTTACGCCTGGCTGTTCCGTTCCCAGAACCTCGCTTCCGGTATTATCCCGCAAATTGCTACGCTAATGGGTCCATGCCTGGGCGGGCAGGCTTATCACCCGGTTATGCAGGATTTTGTCTTCCAGTGCCGGGAAACTGGATTTATGGGTATTGCCGGCCCGGCTTTTGTGAAGACCCAGCTTGGGCAGGAAATTGACCTGCAGACACTCTGCGGGTGGCAGGCGCATGCTGTTAAGTCGGGTTGTACGCATGTAGTGGTAGAGGATGACAAAGATTGCATCGACAAGGTTAAAGAATTGCTCTCGTTCCTCCCGCAGAACAACAGAGAGAAACCACCTCGCGTAGAGTGCAATGATAACCCGATGAGGATGGTTCCGGAACTGGACACTGTAATGCCGGAAAATAGAAATATGCCGTATGATATGCACCAAGTTATTTACAACATTGTCGACAACGGTCATTTCTTCGAGATCCACACGGAATTCGCCAAGAATGTTATTGTCGGCTTCGGGCGGTTCAACGGCAGGAGTGCAGGCATTGTGGCAAGCCAGCCCAACTGGAAGGGCGGCGTCATTGACTGCGACGCTGCGGATAAAGTGGCCAGGTTCGTCAGGTTCTGTGACCTGTTTAATATACCTCTTGTTAATATTCATGATACACCTGCCTATATGATTGGCCCTGATGAGGACTGGAAGGGTATCTTAAGGCATGGTGCTAAAATGTTGTATGCCTATATTGACGCTACCGTGCCGAAGGTAACTGTCATAATCGGCAAGTCGTTTGCCGGCGCTTACCTCGGTATGTGCTGCAAGGATACCGGTGCCGATATCGTGTTTGCCTGGCCGCAGGCCACCGTTACTATCGTAGGAGCAGAAACCGCCGCCAGCGTTATCTTTGCCAAGGAAATTAAAAATTCAGATAACCCGAGAGAGACGGCGGCAAAGAAAATTAAGGAATACAGGGATCTGTATCAGAACCCGTACAGCGCTGCTGAGCGCGGTTATATTGACGATGTGATCATGCCCCATGAAACCAGGAGGAATATTTGCCTGGCTTTGGATATGCTGGAGAACAAGAATGTGGCCAGACCGTACAGGAAATATTCCAACATTAACATGTAAGCTATTGGCATTAGTTTTTTATCCTGTGGCTTGAAGTTTGTAATTAATGTGAGGGTGACAGCCAGTGATGCAGGGATCGTTTCCATGTCCCTGCATCGCTGGCAGGTTGTTTCAAAAAGTTAATCTCCTGTTTTGTGCCTGACCTTGCCGGCCGGCGAAGCCTGCTTATTAAAAAGAAATACGTTGAGACTGGGATTGAGGCGGTGACGAGGTTTTATGCTGGGTGATCTGATTAAAAAGCAGCCGCTAACCCTCCGTCCTGATCAGACAATCGGGGATTTGTTGCGTTTATGGCAAGAGCAGCCTATGGGAGTTGTCGGCATCGTTGATGGACGAGGCCATCTGCTCGGTGTGGTAGGAAGCGGCCTGCGCTTGCGCGCAGGGATATCGCTTTCACTGGAAACGCCGCTGTCCGAAGTGATGGAAACAAGTTTTATATGTATGAGCCCGGATGTGTATCAGGAAGAAGCCTGGGCAGCCTCAAGCGATGTAATTGCCGTTGTGGATGCTGACGGGAAGCTGCAGGGCATCATCACCAAGTACGAGTTAGCCGCCTCTCTTTATCCTCTCACCAAGTTTATCAGCCGGGAACTGGATGCGGTGTTGAATGCCGCCCATACAGGCATAGTTTCAATAAACAAGGACGGGATCATTACCACCTTCAACCCGGCAGCCGAGAGAATTACCAGAAGGTCTAAGTCAGAGGCGATCGGCAAATTTTTAGCTGATGTGGTAATTCCGACCGGCCTTCTTGAAATCCTTGAAACAGGTAAGCCGAAATTTGGAGAAAGGCTTCCAGTTAAGTATTCTATAGGTACCAGGATATATGTCAGCAACCGCAGCCCGATTATTGAAGACGGCAAAGTTGTGGGAGCGGTAGGTATTTTCCAGGACATATCCGAGATGGAGTTTATATCTCATGAGCTGGAATCTGTAAAAGAACTGAACAAAGAATTAAAAGCGCTGATTGAGTCTTCCTACGATGGCATTTTGATCGCGAGATGTGACGGTGTAGTCACCCATGTCAATGAAGCGTATACCAGAATGACCGGCCTGAAGGCAAAAAATATTATAGGACGGCCTTTTAAAAAACTGGTAGAGGGCGGTCACTACGCGTCATCGATTGTGGATGCCGTTTTGAAAAAGAAGAAAGCCGTTACCAACCTGCAGACTTCACCCCTGGGCAACAGGCTGTTAATTACAGGCAACCCTGTGGTTAACGAACGCGGGGAGATTATCAGGGTAGTTATCAACGTGCGTGATCTCACCGAGCTTGAAAGGTTGAAGCAAGAGCTCCAGGACAGCAAAAATCTGAATAGACGCTATCAGGCGGAATTGTGCAACAGGCAAGTCCAGCAAGATCAAGAACAAAATGTTTCCAGCACCTCGCCTAAAATGCAATGCGTGATCGATCTATGCACCAGGGTGGCCAAGGTTGATTCAACAGTCTTGCTGATAGGTGATTCCGGAGTGGGCAAGGAAGTGCTGGCTAAGCACATTCACAATAACAGTGCCCGCAAGGAGGGACCATTTATCAAGATCAACTGCGGCGCGATACCGGAAGCGCTCCTGGAGTCCGAGCTCTTTGGCTATGAGCGTGGGGCTTTTACCGGGGCTGGAAAAGACGGCAAGCCAGGTATGTTTGAGCTGGCCCACAACGGGACACTGCTGCTGGACGAGATTGGAGACTTGCCGCTGTCCTTGCAGGTAAAACTGCTTAGGGTTTTGCAGGACAAAGAAATAACCCGGATCGGGGGAACTAAGACGCTGAGCGTGAATGTGCGCATTCTGGCGGCGACAAACCGGGACCTGGCAGAAATGGTGCGGCAAGGTACCTTCAGGGAAGATTTGTATTTCCGCTTGAATGTTGTACCTGTGCAGATACCTCCTTTAAGAGAGCGCCGTTCTGATATAGTTCCGCTGCTTGAATTCTTCATTGAGAAATTCTATAAAAAGTACGGTATCCGGAAACAGTTCTCGCCTGAGGTGCTGAAAATATTTTATGAATATCACTGGCCGGGCAATATAAGAGAACTGGAAAATATCGTAGAAAGAATGGTGGTAACCGCCCCGGAAACAGTGATTACACCCAAACACTTGCCTGAAAGCCTGCGCTGTGCTATAAAGAGTACCTCAGCGAAAGTAATGGTTCAAGGTGTGCTTCCTTTTAAGGAGGCACTCCTGGAGATGGAGAGCCAGTTAATCAATGAAGCATTAAATTTATACGGCAGCACTTACAAAGCAGCGAAAGTGCTGGGGGTTGACCAGTCGACAGTAATCAGGAAGCTCCAAAAGATAAGGCAGCGCAAAGGAGCTGGAGACAGCAGGCCGAATCAATCAAGCAACTTGCAGCATGGGTAAATAAGTTAGATTACTGCAAGTTTTCAATAGTGCAGGAGGTGTTGTCGAGAAAGGGACATTATTAAGGAGAGGGGGGTGCTGAAAGGGCTGATTCTGCTGACTGTAAAAAGATATTAAGATAAATTGCGGCGGTTATTAACTGGTTGACGTAAGAAAAAATAGCAAATTGTTGTAAAGATACTATAACTCTAAAGAAAGGAAAAGGTTTTTGGCAGTTGGGACTTTCCATGTAGTGCCCGGGGACGAAATAGCAGCCGGGCGCGCTGGGAGAGATATGTGTGCTGATGCACCACGGTGACAACTGCACCCCGTGTGGTCGGCGGGGCAGGGACATATTTTTGATAATCAGTAAGGTTATCGGGGTATGTCACAAAAACCTGGGTACAGTATGAATATCGCAGTATTATTAAAACAGACCTTTGATACTGAAGCAAAAATCGAAATTGAAGGCGGCAAAATTAGCAGCAAAGGGGTTAGCTTGATTATCAACCCGTATGATGAGTATGCTGTGGAAGAGGCATTGAAGCTGAAGGAGAAGAACGGCGGGGAGGTCACAATAGTATCTGTTTCTCCGCTGACTCAGGATTCGATGCGCCAGGCGCTGGCTATGGGCGCGGATAAAGGCATTATGGTGGAAGACCCGGCCCTCGAGGGCGGTGATGAGTATACCACAGCTGTAGTGGCAGCCAAAGCGGTAAGCACCATCCAGTATGACTTGATTTTGGCGGGATGGCGCGAGGGTTCGGCCCAGGTTGCGGTAAGGGTGGCAGAAGAACTGGGCCTGCCGCATGTAAATGTTGTGACCAAGCTGGAAATAGCTGACGGCAAAGCTATAGCCACCAGAGATATTGAAGGCGGCAGCGAAGTTGTAGAAGTACCCCTGCCGGCTGTAATTACGGCTCAGAAAGGCCTGAACGAGCCCCGCTATCCATCGATGAAAGGGATCATGCAGGCTAAGAAAAAGCCTATACAGAAGCTCTCCCTTGGTGACCTGGGGCTGAGTGCCGATCAGGTTGCAGCCAGAGTAAAAACACAAGCTTGCTTCCTTCCCAGCGCAAAAGCTGCGGGTAAAGTCATCCCGGGCGAAGCGGCCGAAGCAGCGGTTGAGCTGGCGCGGCTGTTGCGGGAAGAAGCAAAAGTTATCTAAGGGAGGGTAAAGACAATGGCAAAAGGAATACTGGTATTTGCAGAAACTCGCGATGGAAAAGTTAAAAATGTTGTTTTTGAGATGTTGAGCGCGGGCCGTAAAATAGCCGACCAGACCGGAGAGGAAGTTTATGCTGCCCTCTTTGGCAAGGGAGTTGCCGGCCTGGCTGACGCTCTTGGAGAGTACGGTGCTGATAAGGTTTATGTGGCTGAGGATGACAAGCTTGCCCAATATACCACGGACGCGTACAGCAAAGTCCTTGCCAATCTGATCAAAGAGGTCGATCCGTCCACCGTATTGATGGGCTGCACTGTTCTTGGCCGCGACCTGGCTGCCAGGACCGCCCAGAAGTTGGGTGCCGGCCTGATGTCCGACTGCACTGCTATGGAACTTGAAGGCGGCAATATCGTCTTTACACGTCCCGTTTACTCCGGCAAAGCTTTTATAAAAGTCAGCATCCCCGAGGCACGTCCCGTGATGGCTACTATACGGCCCAATACCTTAATTGCTGATCCGCCGCAGGCCGGACGTAAGGCTGAAGTGGTCAATTATGCTGTAAAACTTGATGCAGCTGATCTGCGCCAGGTTATTAAAGATGTAATCATGCAGGTTTCCACCAGGCCGGAGCTGACCGAGGCTAATGTCATCGTATCCGGCGGCCGTGGGATGAAGGGCCCCGATGGCTTTAAAGTACTGGAAGAACTCGCTGACGCGCTCGGCGGAGCTGTTGGCGCGTCCCGTGCTGCTGTAGACTCCGGCTGGATTGAACAAAGGTTCCAGGTTGGTCAAACCGGCAAGGTCGTATCGCCCACCCTTTATATCGCGTGTGGCATATCCGGCGCTATCCAGCACATGGCAGGAATGAGTTCGTCGAAATGTATTGTAGCAATTAACAAAGATCCCGAGGCCAACATTTTCAAAGTAGCTGACTACGGTATTGTAGGCGACCTCTTTGAAGTAGTGCCTATACTCACCGAGGAAGTCAAAAAGCTCTTGAGCAAGTAGTCAAGTAATTATATAAGTTTAGCGATGTGATAAGCGCTGCTGGAACACTCCACTGAAAAGATGCTTCTTTTAAAGGAAACCTCTGGCAAAACAATTTTCCAAGGGGTCTTTTAGCGGAGGGTTCCAGCAGGTTTTTTAACGGGGAATAAGCCATATAGTTCTTCACCCGCGTGCTTGGCTTCAGCCATCTCGCCCAGGGCAACCGGTCATAGAATCCGGGTATCCGAGGATGCTGAGATATGTCTGCAGAGGCTGAAGCTGCGGGGATTAATCAGCCAGATGGAAAGGATGGGTTAAATGAAGGAAGTTGTGATCGTGAGCGCGGTCCGTACCGCAGTTGGCAGGTTTGGCGGGTCGCTGCAAAATATTCCCGCTGTCGAGTTGGGCGCGCTGGTCATTAAAGAAGCGATAAGAAGGGCCGGTATTAATAATGATCAAGTTGAAGAAGTAATTATGGGCAATGTGCTCCAGGCCGGCCTGGGACAAAACCCCGCACGTCAGGCTTCCGTTAAAGCGGGGCTTCCCATTGAAACTCCAGCCTATACGGTGAATATCGTCTGCGGTTCCGGCTTGAAAACTATCATGCTGGCTGCGCAGCAAATCATGTCCGGAGAGGCCGATATAGTAGTGGCAGGCGGCATGGAAAACATGAGCGCAGCGCCATATGTCCTGGATAAAGCCAGGTGGGGTTACAGGATGTTTGACGGCACGATCACCGACGCGATGGTAAAAGATGGCTTGTGGTGTGCTTTTAATAATTACCACATGGGTATGACTGCTGAAAACCTCGCTGTAAAATTCGGTATATCCAGGGAAGACCAGGATCAGCTTGCCTTTGATAGCCACAGAAAGGCTATTGCAGCGATTGATGCAGGCAAGTTTAAAGATGAGATCATCCCCGTTCCTATTCCGCAGAAAAAGGGCAATCCCGTTTATTTTGATACTGATGAGTTGCCCCGCCGTGATACTACATTAGAGGCCCTCGCAAAATTGCCGCCCGTTTTCAAAAAAGATGGTACAGTAACTGCCGGAAACGCTTCCGGGATTAACGACAGCGCTGCTGCGACCGTTGTAATGTCTGCTGAAAAAGCAAATGAATTGGGAATAAAGCCCATGGCGGTGATCAAGTCCTTTGCCACGGCAGGTGTTGATCCGGCTATTATGGGCACCGGGCCGATTCCGGCCAGCAGAAAAGCAATGGCAAAGGCCGGCCTCACGGTGGCCGACTTTGACGTGATCGAAGCTAACGAAGCGTTTGCGTCGCAGGCCCTGACCTGTATCCGGGCTTTGGAGCTGCCGATGGACAAAGTGAATTTTAACGGCGGCGCTATTGCTATCGGTCACCCGATTGGCGCCAGCGGAACAAGGATCATGGCAACCTTGCTGTACGAGCTGAAACGCCGCGGCGGCCGTTACGGCCTGGCTACGATGTGCGTCGGCGGCGGCCAGGGCGTGGCGATGATCGTGGAGAATATAAAATAGGCCGGTTTTAAATAAATTTTCATTGTTCTGACTGTAAAAAAAATGAAGCCTCACTTTTTTGAGAATATGTTGAATTCGTTTACCCGGGTCTTGGGAGGTATATAAAAAATGGATGTCAAGAAGATTATGGTAGTCGGCGCCGGCCAGATGGGTTCCGGCATTGCTCAGGTATCTATTGCTGCAGGATATGACGTTATTATTAATGACATTAATGATACTTTTGTTAATAAAGGTATTGGTATCATTGATAAAAATCTTTCCAAAGATGTGAGCAAGGGTCGCCTTGACGAAGCAGGCAAGGAAGCGCTCATGAAAAAGCTGACCCCTTCCACCAGCCTGCAGGATGCCAAAGACTGCGACTTGGTGATTGAGGCAGCCATTGAAAACATGGAGATCAAGAGCAATATTTTTAAGGAACTTGATTCTGTCTGCAAACCGGAAGCTATCCTCGCTACTAATACTTCCTCGCTGCCTATCACGGAAGTAGCAGCTGTCACTAAACGGCCTGATAAGGTAATCGGCATGCATTTTATGAACCCTGTGCCGGTAATGAAGCTTGTTGAAGTTATCAGGGGCCTGGCCACTTCAGACGAAACCTTTGAGACAGTAAAAGCTGTCAGCGAAAAGATGGGCAAAACTCCCGCGGAGGTAAATGACGCGCCCGGTTTTGCTGTTAACCGCATACTTATACCGATGATCAATGAAGCGATATATTGTCTCTATGAAGGCGTCGGCTCAGTTGAAGCTATTGATCAGGTAATGAAGCTGGGCGCGAATCACCCGATGGGCCCTCTGGCTTTAGGTGATCTGATTGGACTGGACACCTGCCTGTCGATCATGGAAGTTCTGTATCGCGGTCTTGGAGACCCCAAATACCGGCCCTGCCCGCTTCTGCGCAAGTATGTGGCTGCCGGCTGGCTTGGCCGTAAGACTGGTAGAGGGTTCTACCAGTATTAAGAACATGGGGGTGTAAATATGTCATGGAATAACATTCTGGTCGAACTGGATAATGAGATTGCGGTTCTGACCATTAACCGCCCTAAAGCTTTAAATGCGCTTGACAGCGAGGTTCTCAAAGAGTTGAGCGCTGCTATGGCTGAGCTGGAAGCTAATCCGGCAGTCCGTGCTATCATTATAACCGGCTCCGGTGATAAGGCATTCGTGGCCGGAGCTGATATTGCGTACATGCTGTCCCTGACTCCAATGCAGGCAAAAGAATTCAGCCGCCTTGGCCAATCTGTATTCAGCCAGATTGAGAATACATCTAAACCGGTAATTGCTGCGGTAAACGGCTTTGCCCTGGGCGGCGGCTGTGAGTTGTCTATGGCCTGCGATATCCGGATAGCCTCCGAGAAAGCTAAATTCGGCCAGCCGGAAGTAAGCCTGGGGATCTTGGCAGGTTTCGGCGGCACCCAGCGGCTGGCCCGGCTGGTGAACCCCGGTATTGCCAAAGAAATGCTTTTTACCGGAGAGATGTATGACGCTCAGACGGCCTTGAGGGTAGGTCTGGTCAATAAGGTTGTCCCGGCTGAAGAGTTGATGGATGTCTGTAAGAAGATGGCCAGGCGCATTGCTTCAATGGGACCGGTTGGTGTAAGGCTTACCAAAGAAGCAGTTAATCAGGGGCAGAATATGGATATAGAAAAAGCGTTTAACCTGGAAGCCGACCTTTTCGGTTTGGTCTTTTCAACGTCTGACCAGACGGAAGGAATGCGCGCATTTTTAGAAAAACGGAAAGCCGAATTTAAAGGCGAGTAGGTTTAGAGGGGCAAACATATTGAAGTATAGCCGCAGCTTTCAGCCCGCTTCTATATACTCAGGGGTATCCTGGCATGTATAGATCCGGTGATTTTTTGATGGCTGCGGCGGTTTTTTGGTGGGGCATTTGCTGGAGTGCAACAGCCACATTTACATCTTTACCAACATACGATATAATAATTCTGCCATATAAAGATATTCTAAAATTACAAACTCTATCCTGTTTCCAATTTGCAGTTTGGTGACGTTACCATGAATAAATTAGAGAAATTTTTAACTATCCGGGAACCGGAGTTTGTGATCTGCGTCATCAAATTTTCCGAATCCTATATAGACATACATGCTGCTGACGCGGCACCAGCAGAAGGATGAAAATAGCTGGGGGAAGGGTGGTTGTCCCTAGTGAACGACTTGCGTAGCGCCGGTAATAGCACCCGGCGAAGCGAGGGAGCAAAATTGGGGGCGCGGACAGGACGTTCGCGCCAGCCTTCTGCAAGCCAGGACGGCGAGTTGAAGGCGAACCAATTTCGCCCGACGCGAGCCGTGGTGCTGTCGGAGCGGAGCATTGGGGTGAACAGGGATAACACCCTTACCGGGTTAATTCTATTTTCAGGTTAGTAACGAAACTGCAATCTAATGTCAGGGGAGGAATAAATGCAGTGGAACTGCAAGAGTTTAAGGGTACGTCGAATTATATTGTTTCCGAGGACCTGCGGAACAGCGTAAATGTATCTATAGCGCTGGGCAGACCTTTGTTGATTAAAGGAGAGCCGGGCACCGGCAAGACTATGCTGGCCAGGAGCATTGCCGAGGGGTTGGGCCTGCGCCTGATTGTCTGGAATATCAAATCAACCACCAAGGCACAGGACGGGCTTTATATTTACGATACTGTCCAGAGGCTTTATGACAGCCAGTTTGGAGATCATGATGTGTCGGATATCAGCCAGTACATTAAAATGGGGAAGCTGGGCGAGGCCTTTCTCTCTGAAGAACCGGTAGTGCTGCTCATAGATGAGATCGACAAGGCTGACCTGGAGTTCCCGAACGATCTGCTGTGGGAACTGGACATGATGAGTTTCTATATCCCGGAAACCGGGGTGACAATTACGGCCAAACACAGGCCGATTGTGATCATTACCAGTAACGCGGAAAAAGAGCTGCCGGACGCATTTTTGAGAAGGTGCATATTCCATTACATCAACTTCCCGGAACCGGAGATGATGGCTAATATCATCAAAGTGCATCACCCGGACCTGGAGGACAGGCTAATTAATGAGGCGATGGAGGCTTTTTACTGGATCAGGAGCCTCAGCGGGCTGCAGAAGCGTCCGAGCACCAGCGAGCTGCTTGACTGGGTGCAGGCACTGACCGTGGGCGGGATCAGTGTGGACAGGATACGCAAGGAAATACCTTTGTTAGGGGTTCTGATCAAAAAGAACCAGGATTTTGACGTTATATTAAAGAGGCTCAATGCCCAAAATACTTCCAAAACCAGGGTCAGAGGTCAAACTTTATGGGGGTGATGCCCCGTGTTTGTTAATTTTTTTTATGAATTGAGGAGGGCGGGGGTACCAGTCTCCCTGACCGAATGGATGACCCTGATGGAAGCCCTGAGCAAAGGCCTTGCTTATTCCAGTTTGAGCGGGTTTTACTATCTGGCCCGGACGGTGCTGGTTAAGAGTGAAACCTATTTTGACAGTTACGATGTGGCTTTTCAAAATTATTTCAAGGGTATCGAAACGCCGGCCGATGTAGTGGAGCAGGCTTTGGAATGGTTAAAAAAACAGATACCGCCCCTTATGATATCTCCCGAAGAAAGAAAGATGTTCCAGGAATGGGATCTGGATAAACTCCGCCGCGAGCTGGAAGAAAGGTTGAGAACCCAGGACGGGGAACATCACGGCGGGTCCAAGTGGATTGGTACAGGAGGGCGGTCGCGGTTTGGGCACGGCGGTTATAACCCTGCCGGGGTACGTATAGGAGGCGAATCGGTCAACCGCTCAGCAGTCAAAGTGGCAGCCGAGCGGCGCTACCGCGGGTACCGCAGCGATGAGACGCTTGGTGTAAGGCAATTTGAGGTGGCGTTGCGCAAGCTCCGCCAGCTGACCACAAGCATAGACGGCGAAAAGGACGAACTTGACCTGGATGGGACTATTGATGCCACCTGCCGCAATGCCGGCAGGCTGGAGCTTGTGTGGGGCCGCTCGCGCAAGAATAACATTAAAGTTGTGTTGATGATGGACTCCGGCGGTTCCATGGACTCTTACGTCGATCTCTGCAGCCAGTTGTTTACTGCAGTTAACCGCTCGACACATTTTAAGGATTTAAAGTTTTATTATTTTCATAATTGTGTTTATGAAAACGTTTATGTAAATCCGGCCTGTATTTCCCGCTATGCGGTTAAGACATATGATTTTTTACGAAATGTTGATCCTGAATACCGGCTGATTATTGTCGGTGACGCCAGCATGGCACCCAGTGAGCTGACCATGGTGGGAGGAGCCATTGATTGGACCATTATGAATAACGAGCCGGGACTGGTCTGGTTAGAACGGCTGGCCAAACATTTTAGGCATGCTGTATGGCTTAATCCAATTCCAGCTCAATGGTGGGACGCGCGCGTGTACTACGGCGGGTACACTATCACGTTGATTCGCAAGCTTTTCCCCATGTTTGAGCTGACTGTCGACGGGTTGGAGCAGGCGGTAAAGAAGCTGAAGGCACGGTTTTGAAATAATTTTTTCGAGAAACGGCCCAAAGCACGGCGGAGAAGGAACCCTAAGAGCGTTAGGGTTCTACCTTTTCGGTTCTTCATTATTCAAACATTATAGGGGTGATGCCCCGTATTTGTTTTTTTACGAATTAAGGAGGGCGGGGGTACCGGTCTCCCTGACCGAATGGATGACCCTGATGGAAGCCCTGAGCAAGGGTCTTGCTTATTCCAAATTGAGCGGGTTTTACTACCTGGCCCGGACGGTGCTGGTCAAGAGCGAAACCCATTTTGACAGTTACAATGCGGCTTTTCATAACTATTTCAAGGGTATCGAAACACCCGTCAATGTGGTCGAACAGGCTCTGGAATGGTTAAAAAGCGGTCTGCCATCCCTCTTGATACCGCCTGATCATTGTCGGCGACGCCAGCATGGCCCCCGGTGAACTGACCATGGTGGGTGGAGCCATTGATTGGGGCAATATGGATAGCGAGCCGGGGCTGGTCTGGCTGGAACGTCTGGCCAGACACTTTAAGTATGCTGTCTGGCTAAACCCGATGCCCATGCAAACTTGGGATGAGCGGATGTACTATGGCGCGCAAACCATCAGCATAATCCGTCAGCTGTTTCCCATGTTCGAGCTGTCATTGAGCGGTCTTGAACAGGCGGTAAAGCGGCTGAAAGTGCGCCGCTAAGGCAAGCAGAGCGTGTAAAACATGTGCTTCTTGACTAAATAAAGAAAATGTTTTGGGGCTAATTTAGATCACGCGAGTCCCAGCCCTCTTCACCAATAAGCGGAACGAAACGTACTCCCCCCAGATTTTCAATCGCAAAGTCCCCACCAGGCCTTTTTCTAAGGCGCAGCAGCTCCTGGTGGCTTCTGTCACCGACCGGGATAACCAGCCGGCCGCCGGTTTTCAGCTGTTTGCCTAAAGACTTCGGGACAACAGGCGCACCGGCCGCTATCACTATTCCGTCAAAAGGAGCCTCTTCGGGCCAGCCTTTTGTGCCGTCGCCGATGCGGACCTTGATGTTGCCGTATTTTAAAGCTTGAAAACGTGATTGCGCTTCCCGGGCCAGGGTTTCATGCCGCTCGATGGTATAGACCTGGGATACCACGCGCGAGATAACAGCAGCTGCATACCCGGAACCTGTCCCGATTTCCAGAACCCGGTCCGCGGGGGCCGGCTCCAGTGCCTCAGCCATTAAGGCAACTATATAAGGCTGGCTGATGGTCTGCCCCTCGCCGATGGGGAGCGGGCAGTCGTGATAGGCAAAGGCTTGCAGCTGTTCAGGGACAAACCAGTGGCGGGGCACTGTAAGCATGCTTTGTAAAACGGCTTTATTGGTTATGCCGGAGGGAATAAGCTGTTCATCAACCATGCGCCGGCGTTCTTCCGCCCGGCTGCCGGGATCGCTGCCGTCATATTCCGCAAATGACATGGCGATTCTCCTTTTTAATTATAGTTCGAAAGCACCTTGGAAAATTGATAGACCAGTATGAGGCCGATAATCGCGACGATAAAACCCTTGGAATACTTGCCTTTTATAAAAGCAGCAGAACCAAGGACGAATATGACCCAGCCGATTATAGTAAAAAACAGTTGTTCCGATATTATTCTGATGCTGAGGATATAGATAACGGTTAACAAAACGGGAATAAGAATATAGGTAATATGTTTTTTATTCATAAGAAGTTGCCTGCCCCCCTTTTTACGACGGGACTTCATATTTATTTTATCCAAACAGTGTTTTTAAAGACAACAGCCGGCTTAAATTCATGACAGTCGTCCCTCGTTTTTTAAATTTCCGTACAGGCGCCGGCACCCGACCGGTAAATACGGTATATCCTGTCCCTTTTTACACATCCCATATTTTGAATAATCCGGTTCATCATCTGGTTGTTTTCTGCCACCTGGGAAAGTTCGATAAAGAGAATTCCTTTGCTGCGGGCACGCCGGACACACTCCAGGACAAGGGCCGCTTCCAGCCCTTTAAAACGGTACTGAGGCAGCACCGCCAGGACGGCCAGCCGGGCTGTTGATTGCCCTGCCGGGTTTGAAAAAAACGTCTTTTTTGAAGGATAAAGCGTCAAACACAGGCCGGCCGGGTTACCGCCGATTTCGGCGGCCAGGGCCAGGGAGGGGTCACAGAACCTCTTAACTTTTTGCCAGATCGCTTCCCCTTCGCCGGGAGTGAGGGGTACAAAACCCCATCCCCCGTTCATGGAACCGTTGTGAATTTGAGAAAACACTTCACCCTCGCCGTTTAAATCGTTAAAATTTATTTCCCTGAAGCGCAGGTTTTTTATGCGGCCGGCGCGGCTTGCCACCCGGATCAGCCTGTCCGGCAGGGGCCGGCGCAGGTCGCAGTGGTACGCGTAGAGATTTATCTCAGTTTCCAGGCCGCTCAGTGTCAGGAGGTCTGCGTAGTAAGGCGGGTTGTAGGGCATGCCGGGCTGGTGAAAGCCCTTGAAGCCTTCCACCAGCAGCCCTAAACGTTCGTGAGGGGTCAGGTCTACCGGGCCGATCATGCGTGAAATGCCCCTGGCGGACAGCCAGCGGGCCGCTGCCTTTACCAGCGCCGCTGCAGCCACAGGGTCATTGAGAGACTCAAAATAGCCGAAAAACCCGGTTTTTTCATCGGGGCAGGCCTGGTGAACGCTCGCGGCAATACGTCCTGTTACGCGACCGTTTCTTACAACCAGAAAAGGCTGCGCGGTTACCCTGCCGAATAGAGGATCGGTAAATTGTTGATTTGACGACTTGATTGCGGGAAAAGAAGGCGCTTTGAAAGAGTTGCGGTAAACCGCCCGGGGAAAAGCGTTGAAGGCCCGCATTTCATTATGGCTTGATACCGCAATAATTTCAACCGTCAAAATAATACCCCCGGCTTTTTTGATACAAGTTATGCCGGAACATATGGTTTTGCTACCTGAATAAATTATCCGAGTAACTATTCAGTGAACCCGGCGGTGGAGGCACGGCGTTATCACCACTCACTCCATTGCTCCGCACCGACAGCACTTAAGGCTCGCTTCGGACCCGGCATTTGCCGGGTTTTATTGTTTTTAGCTGGCCATTTCGCAGGATGCACTGCTGTTTACAGGTATATTTTTGATTTTTAGAAGGAATAAGGAAGGAAAGTGTCGAATGGATGAAATAACCAGCTTAAAAAATACCTGCTGAGCCATAGCCTTCCATCCGGCAATAAATTATAAGGAGATGATGCATCCTGAATGCAGGCTATAAACATCTTATGTACGGAGCGCTGCTGCACGATATCGGCAAGTTAGTTCAGCGGGCCGGCCCCGGGGAAGGAAGCCACGGAGACAGGGGAGCTGATTTTATCAGCGAGAAACTGTTTGCGGGAGGCGAGTGGAGCGAGGTTCTGGACTGCATCCGCTACCACCACTACGATAGCCTGAGAGGCGCTCAATTAGCTGAAGACAGCCCGGCCTATCTTGTTTGCGAAGCTGATAATATTGCTGCCGGAGCAGACAGGCGGCAGAAAGATGCCGGACCGGAACCCGGCGGTTTCCGCAAGGACATGCCTCTATACAGCATTTTCAACGTATTCAGACAGGATGGTTCTGGTAAAGATTCAGTTTTGCCCTTAAAGACTCTGGAGGAAGCGGGGCAAATTACTTTTCCGCTCGATGCGGGCCGGGTTGAAGTGTCGCCTCTGCAATACACGCACCTGCTGCAGGTTTTTGAAAAAGGATTAAAAGAAATGAGTGTAGAGCAGGACTCGCTCGAATCTCTCATGAAGCTGCTGGAAGTATGCCTGGCCAATGTCCCCTCCAGCACCTACACCGCAGAGATGCCAGACATCTCACTGTACAATCACAGCAAAATCACGGCCATGGTTGCCGGCTGCCTTTACTATTACTTGCAGGAGCAGGGGGACAGCAATTATAAAGAGGCTTGCTTTGAACAGCCGGAGAAACTGCGCCTGGCCAGATCCATGCTCCTCGTTTCCGGGGATATGTCTGGAATCCAGAATTTTATTTACACCATATCCAGCAAGAGAGCTTTAAAATCTCTGCGGGGCCGTTCCTTTTACCTGGAGATTTTTATGGAGCAGGTGATAGATGAAATCCTGGAGGCCTGCGGGCTCTGCCGGGCCAACCTGCTTTACTCGGGAGGGGGGCATTTTTATCTCGTCCTTCCCAACACCGGAATAGCCAGGAGCGTGCTGTCATCAGCAAAAGAACAGATAAATACCTGGTTAATGGGCATGTATGCTACCGATCTTTATCTTGAGATTTCGTCTGTTGAGGCAAGCGCCCATGAACTGGCCAACGGCTTCAGCCGTGGGAAAAGGCAGGAAAACCTCCTGGGCAACCTGTTCCGCCAGGCGGCGAGAGCTAATTCCCTGGGCAAGCTGCAGCGCTACTCGTATGAGCAACTGGAACAGCTGACAGACCCGGACAGCTTGCTAAACAAACAGCTTGAGGCGGGGAGAGAATGCTCGATCTGCGGCTCATCCCGCCACAAGCTGGTGGAATGGGAGGAAATTTTGCTGTGCGGCGGTTGCCTGTCTTTGATCAAAGCAGGGGACATGCTGGCCAGGATGGGGGACAGGGAGGAAGAGCGCCCGGTAGCGGTGATCGGACCTGTCAGCTCTGCCGGGGATGGGCTGCTCCTGCCGTCAATAAAACATGAGCAGGTCAGCCTGACATTTGCAGGGCTTGACGAAGCCGAAAAGCTGCTGCGCCGTGGGCGGGCCTACCGGGTTTATTCCATCAACAGCTTTTTGACAGGGAAGAACTACCTGACCAATCTCTGGGCAGGGACTTACAGCACAGCAGGTGACGGTGAAGGGCTGGTGGATTTTGCTACCCTGGCCGGCAGAAGCTGCGGGGTAAAAAGGATTGGAGTTTTGCGGGCCGATGTGGACAACCTCGGCCAGGCCTTTATTTCCGGTTTTGTTTTGCCAGAGAGATATCACGACCGCTTCAGGTATGTCACTCTTTCCCGACACGCTGCTCTTTCCTACAGCCTTTCCCTGTTTTTTAAACATGAGATTAACAAGCTGTGCCAGGGCAGGGTGGGGTCCCTTGAACCGTTTCAACTGCCTGGCAGTGCTAAACAGGCGGGTGCCGGGAGGAATGTGGTCATAGTTTACGCCGGCGGCGACGACGTGTTTATAGTCGGCGCCTGGGATGAGGTGCTGGAGCTGGCAGTGGACCTGTACCGGGCCTTCCGGAAATTCACCAGGGGGAAAATGACACTGTCTGCCGGGGTGGGGCTTTTCCACGATTCATACCCGGTCAGCCGGATGGCGGAGCTGACCGGATACCTGGAGCAGGCCGCCAAGACAGGGAACAAGAACAAGCTCTCCCTTTTCGGCCCGGAAATCGGGCAGGGCGAGGAGCAGGGGAGACCTCTGTACAAACATGTTTACCTCTGGGAGGATTTTACGGAAAGGGTTTGCGGCGAGAAGCTGGCCGGTCTTCTCAGGTGGTTTAGTTTGGAAGGAGACAGAAAGGAACCGGGCAAGCTGGAGGGCGGCATGTCCAGGCTGTACAAGCTGCTCCGGCTGTTCAGGGGGATTGAAGCGGAGTGGGATAAGGAACGGCGGATCGAGCTGGCACGGCTGGCTTATTACCTGGGCAGGATGGAGCCGGCGGGAAAAGACAGAGAAAGCCTAATTGGAGTGTACCGGGAAATGAAGCGGTCAGTATACCAGTGGGCCTTGTCAGCAAAGGAGCGGCAGGAGTTCATCACGGCGCTCACCATATTGATCTATCTCAAGCGGAAGGAGGACAGCTATGAATAAGGAATACGTGGACAAGGCAAGAGATGTTGTGGAAAGCCTGAAAAATGACCGGGGCAGGATCGGCCTGACCACAAGCCAGATACGCAAGTTCCTGGCCGGAGTCAATGCCATCAACAACAAGCTGCAGGTCAGCGAAGCTGCGGGCAAAGTCAAGGACGACAAGATGCCTGAAGACATACTAAGTGATATTCAAGCTTTAAAGGTAAAGCTGATTTACCAGTGCGGCAGAGTGCCACAAGTCAAAAATTTTGAGGAAAATGCAGGTCTAATTAAAGAGATTGACGGCATCGGGACGAGTGTCAGCAGATTCAAGAATTTTGCGGACTATATTGAAGCTATTGTTGCTTACCATAAGTTCGAGGGAGGGGAATAACTGATGGGCGATATCAGCGGCTTATACGGAAAACTGATCTTTTCAGGCAGGCTGTGCCTGAGAACGGGGCTGCACATAGGCGCTTCCAAGGATTTTTCCGCTATCGGCGCGGTGGACGCGGTGGTGGTCCGCGATCCCCTGACCAGGAGGCCCTACATCCCCGGCAGCAGCCTCAAAGGGAAAATGCGCTATCTTCTGGCCAGGGTTTACGCGCGGGACGGGCGCTTGCAAAAGATTGAGGATGAGGACACCCGGCTGCGGCGGCTTTTCGGGAGCACAGGCAGCGCCCTGATCCTGTCCCGGCTCCAGTTCTACGATATCTTCATGACGGACGGGAGCGCCTCCCGCCTTGAAAAAATGGACACCGACCTGCACCTGACCGAAATCAAGTTTGAAAACACCATCGACCGCCTGACCGCTGTCGCCAACCCGCGGCAGCTGGAGCGAGTGCCGGCCGGAGCGGAATTTGCCTTCAAGCTGGCTTACAACGTGGAAGACCTTAGCGAGCTGGAGGAAGACATGAAGCATTTGGGTTACGGGATTTACCTGCTTGAGGATGATTACCTCGGCGGCCACGGCAGCAGGGGTTACGGCCGGATCGGCTTTGAGGATATAACCCTAGACTACAGGGATTATGCCCCGCACCTCAGCCGGGATACAGCAGGCAGGGCAGCGGAAGATATTAAAGAAAAGGCAGAGAGAGCTTTTCAAGAAGGAAGAAGCGGCGTGATAGCATGATGAGTTATTATATTTACAAGCTGAAGTTCCTGACCCCGGTGCGTTTTGGCCGCAGCAGCGCCGGGACAGGGCTCGCCCAGAGCAGCGTGTCCTGCCATGCCGACACTTTTTTCAGCGCCCTTTGCCAGGAATGGGCGAGTGTTTTCGGCAGGCGGGGTTTCGAGGAGCTGATCGAAGCTGTCCGGTACGGCCAGTTCCTGCTGTCCGACCTGTGCCCGTGGTCCGGGCTGGAGCTTTACCTGCCCAAGCCGGCGCTGCCCCCGCTCTTTCAGCGGGATGCGTATGGAGAAGAAAAGTCGAACAAGAAGCTGCTGAAAAAGCTGGAATACATTCCTGCCAGCAGGTTTTTGGAATATCTTGATTTCCTCCGCGAGGGGGTAGATCTGCCCTGGCTGGCAGAAGAAGACAGCTTTGCCTGTGAGCATCTGGTTTACCGGGCCAGCGTCGGCCGGGATGCGGAAACCCTGCCTTACCCGGTGTCGGCTCACTGCTTCCGGGAGGACAGCGGCCTGTACTTTATCCTGCATGCGGCAGAAGAATGGAGAGATAAACTGGATTATGTCATAGAAAGCCTTGGCGTGTCCGGTATCGGTGGCAAAAGGAGCAGCGGTTTGGGCAAGTTTGAGCTGTATGATGATTCTTTTGAGGTTGGCCTCTACGACAGCGACTGTATCTTAGAGGAGCTTTTAAAAGAAAACGGCATTTTTTACATGTCCCTGTCCGTGCTGGCACCGGCAAGGGATGACCTGGACATCATTAAAGGCGGCCAATCCTATTACACTCTGGTTAAAAGGACCGGTTTTGTGGCTTCACCCGCCTACGCGGCAGCCCCGCTCAAAAGAAAACCTGTCGTGATGTTGGCTGCAGGTTCCTGCTTTGAGGGGAAACCCCAGGGGCGGCTCCTGGACGTTTCCGACCAGGGCGGGCACGCGGTTTACCGTTACGGCAAGGGCTTGTACCTGGGGGTGAAAGTGTGAAAGCGGCAGACAAAATTACTTATCGCCTCAAACTCCAGGTCCTTACTCCTTTGTTCGTCGGAGGAGGGGATAACTTCAATCTCACCAGGGTCAACTATGCGTTTGTGCCTCACGAGAAAAAAATCTACGTGCTTGATGAGAGAAAATGGTTCGATTACCTGCACCAGAAGAGGCTCTTGAATGAATATGCAAACTATATCCGGCTGGTGTCAGGCGCAAAAAGCGGGGGAGCGGATATTTACCAGTGGCTGCGCAGCAAAGAAGCGCGCCTGAAGGCCAGAGCAGAAGCGGTGCTTAAGCAGGCCAGCTCTAGAGAATACTCCACCGCCTGGCACCCAGATTTCAGGACCAATAACATCCACGGTTTTATCAAAGACCCCTCCGGCCGGCCGTATATCCCCGGCAGCACAATCAAAGGCGCCTTGCGCACCGCCGTCATGTCCTCTCTATTGCAGAAAATGCCTTCCGGCCGTGCCTATGTCCGGGAGCTGGAAAGTGTGCTTGAAGGTAAGAAAGCAGATTCAGAAGGCAAAAAAAAGTTTAATAGAAAAGAATTAGAAAAATTGGGCAGCAAAATAGAAAGCAGTTTGCTGGATTTTCAGGAAAACATCAACGGGTGCCCGGAAACTTTCAAAGGCATGGCCGGCCTGTCAGTCAGCGATTCCACTCCCTTTCCACCGGAGGACCTCATCCTTGTAAAGAAAAAAGACCTATCCCTGGTGGACGGCGAGCTGAAGGGTGAAGGAGGAAAGAAAGGGAGTATCCCGCTCTACCGGGAATGTGCCCGACCGGGGACGGAAGTGGAATTTACCCTGACCATTGATTTTTTCAAAATAAACAGGGATTACAACATAAACAGCTTCGATGATATCGCAGGTGCCTTGCAAAAACAATTCCAGGCTCTTTTCGGCCCGGCAGGAGTTATTTCTTTTTGGAAGAAAAGCCTGGGATTTATTCCACCTGAGGCGCTGGCTGAAGACGGCAGGGGCATTGTGGTCCTGGGCGGCGGAACGGGGTACCATTCCAAGTCGGTGATATCATCTCTCGCGCATGACCCTGGGGAGGCGAACGAGCTGACCAGGAAAATCTTGCAGGGCATTTTCCCGGCTCACAAGCATTATCAAGACAGGCCGCTCTCGCCCAGGACCCTCAAACTGGCAAGGCTGAAAGGCCAGGACAGGTTGATGGGCATCTGCCGGATAAGTGAGGTCAAAGAATGCTGAGCGCGGTCAAACTTCTCCTGGAACCGGAGGGAGAAGAAAAATGCAATAGCAATATGGCCACTCTTTTTCACGGCGCGCTTATGGAAATAATTAACAGTAATTATGCCGGGCACCTGCATCGGAGCGGCTTGAAACCCTTCAGCCAGTTCGTTACCTGTGAGGAAGGCGGGAGAAGATGTCTCTGGACTGTCAATTTTCTTACTGAGCAGGCCAGGCAGGAAATAGGAGAAAAGCTGCTTGCGGCAGGTATGACCGGGCTTCTTTTAAAAGATAAAGGGCTCAGGCTGGATGTCCGGGAAAAGAGAGAGATAGAGCCTGTTTCCTACAGGGAATTGACTCAAAAATTTTACCTGGATGAAGCTCCGCAAAGGAAGATAAGAGTGAGCTTTCTCACTCCCTGTTCCTTTAAATCGGCCGGCCGGTACGTGATTTTCCCAGACCTTCATTTAATTTATCAAAGCCTGATGAACAAGTACGATGCTTTTGCGGATGAGTTTTCCCTGAAAAGCCCGGAAGCCCTCCGCCATCTTTCCGGGCATACCCGGATAAAAGGTTATTCTTTAAGGAGTGTCAATTATCACCTTGAAGGAGTAAAAATTCCTTCGTTTATAGGGAGGCTGGACCTGGTAATAAGGGGTCCGGAAACAATGGTCAGCCTGGCTAATCTCCTTTTAACTTTTGGCGAGTGGTCGGGAATCGGGATTAAAACGGCCTTGGGCATGGGGGCGATCAGCATTGAGTAATTATGTCCTTTTTTCGTGTGTGGGTTCTACGGATCCAATCAGGGATAATTTTGACGGTCCGATGCTTCACATCATAAGGCACTACCAGCCGCACACAGTATATATTTTTTTAAGCCAGGAAATGGGAATGCGGGAAGAAAAAGACCGGCGCTTTTCCCGTGCGGTGGAGCTTTTGGCAGGGAAACTGGGCCGGAGCATTGACACTCATTTGATTTTTTCCGGCATTCATAACCCGCATGATTTTGACGCTTTCCTGGGTGTCTTCAGCAGCCACCTGAACGAAATTGCCCGAAGGTTTCCGGCGGATAAAATTCTTTTAAACATCAGTTCGGGAACTCCTCAAATGATGGCTTCGCTCTGTCTGGAGACTGTCATATCCTCCAAACCTTTAATTCCTGTACAGGTAGCCACTCCCGCCGGCAGGGCAAACCAGAGCAGGGTGGGAGGTAGCGATTACGATGTGGAATGGGAATTTAAGAACAACCTCGATAACGAGCCAGATGCGCCCAACCGCTGTACCTGTCCCGATATCCTCAGCTTTAAGCGGACCCTGGCCAGGGGGCAGGTGCAGGCCTTGATCAAAAAATATAATTATGAAGAAGCGGCAGTTATTTTAAAAAGTTACGGCACAGCTGACGGTTCTCCTGTCATGAGGCTGCTTCAGTTCCTGGCAGGTAAAAAGAGCTTGAATCCTGCCGCCAATTATGGGGATAGTGCAGAGATTAAAAAAATGATAGGTTACCCGGAAATGGATGGGGAGTGCCTGGAGATATGTGAATACTTTAATGTCATCAGAATTCTGCAAAAGACGGAGCACCTGACTGACTTCGTACTGAGGCTTAACCCCCTTGTGACGGAGCTGCAGAGCAGGTTTTTGGCCAACTGCCTGGGGTTTTCAATTGAAAGCATTACCGATGAGCGCGGCCAGAGAAAAAACAAGAAGCTGGTGCGAAGGGCAAAAATCAAGGCTTTTGACCCGGGGCTGCTCAGCTATATCGATGAATGTTTTGATGGGGAGTTCAGAGATAGTACAGCGGTTAATATCAGGCTGCAGAACTGCTTAATTGCTTTTTTCATTCAGAACAGTAAAAATGCCGGTGAACAGGAGCGGTCTTTTGCCGGCTTTTTGCAGGCCATGGAAAATCTTAACCAGGATAGCAGGAACCTAGCTGCACACAATCTTTACGGTGTGAGTGAAGAAGAAATCCGGCAGAAAGCCGGGATGAGCAGCAGCAGAATTGTGGACAGGCTGGAAAACCTTATCAAACATATTTATAAAAGCCGCTGCAAGCAAGAAATATTTGGTGTTTTTGACCGGGCTAACGCTTTTATTGTTGAGAAACTGGGGTGATCCCTGTGAGTTTCCTGTATGTTTGCGAGCCAGAAACAAAAGTAAAAATCAGGGAAGGGCAGATTGTTGCCGAAAAGAAGGGCGGGCTGGAAATCAGCCTTCCCTTGGAACTTCTGGAAGGTGTGATCCTGGTGGGACCGGCACAAATGACAGTCCCTACGTTTGCCGAACTCCTCAAAAATGGAGTCCCAGTCACTTTTCTGTCCGGTTCCGGTGAATTTTTCGGCCGGCTGGAATCAACAAAACACGTTAACATTTTTAGACAGCGAGAGCAGTTCAGGGCAGGGGATGACGAAAGCTTTTGCCTGAGGTTTTCCGCGGCGGTTGTATCGGCAAAAATTCACAACCAGGCAGTAATACTGCGCAGGTACAACCGCCATCTCAGGAAGGAAAAAGTTGACGATCACATTTACCAGATGGGGCTCCTGGAAGAAGCTGTATCGAGGGCAAAAACCATTCCCCAGGTAATGGGCTATGAGGGGGCGGCTTCCCGGCATTATTTCAGCGCCTTATCCACTATGGTTCGCAGCGAGTTTGCATTTACGGGAAGAACCCGCATGCCGCCTCTGGACCCGTTTAATTCCATGCTCAGCCTGGGCTATACTTTGCTATTGTATGAAACATATACCGCAGTAGTGAACAAAGGGCTTCACCCCTATGCAGGTTTGATGCACCAGGACAGGAACGGGCACCCGGCCCTGGCCAGCGACCTCATGGAGGAGTGGAGACCGGTTATAGTGGACTCCCTGGTGATGAGCCTGGTGCAGGGAGGCAGCCTGGAAGTTAGTGATTTTATTAAGAACGAGGAAACAGGGGCGGTTTATCTTGGCAAAAGTAACTTGCGCAAGTTTGTAAGGCATTTTGAGCAAAAATTACGCAGCGAGGCCAATTATCTTCCCCAGGTAAACTACCGGATGAGCTACCGCAGGGCTATTCAGCATCAGGCAGGAATTCTGGCCAATTGTATAGAAAATAAAAACATTAGTATGTACCGGCCCGTGCGGCTACGGTGAAAGGGGCAGTCTACATGGATGGGAATTTTGAAGGAAACTTCTATGAAGATTATTTTCTTTACGATGAGGAGGAGCCGGAGGAAAAGCGAAAGTACTTGGTTGTAGTGATATACGATGTCCCGGATAATAAGCGGAGAAACCGGCTTGCCAAGTATCTGAAAAGCTTTGGCTTCAGGGTGCAAAAGTCGGCATTTGAGTGTATTCTTGATAAGAAGAAGTATAAAAAGCTGGTTCAAGGAATCGGCAGGTATATTTCCGGGGATGATTTGTTAAGGGTTTACCGCCTGGCAGGAAACGCCGATGTCCAGGTTTGGGGAAGCATGCCCAAAACAGAAGTTGAGGATGTGATAGTGGTGTAAAATTATTCATTGTGATGTATAAAGCGGGTGGGTTGGCAGAAATGAGCCGCAGCTTGATTTTATTGAGAAAACAAGGCTTTTATGAAATGAAAAATGAAGCAGTGATGAATGGCTGTTGCATAAGCCGCAGAGATATTTCTGGCCCCAGTAATACAGCACCTTTGCGGTGACAGGATTTGAACCTTATTAACCCCGTAAGGGGACGGAAACGCTACTGATTAACGACATCAGTACGGGCAGGAGATTTGAACCTTATTAACCCCGTAAGGGGACGGAAACGGTCCAGGTAGGCAAATCCCCCGCCACGGTCAGGCGCATTTGAACCTTATTAACCCCGTAAGGGGACGGAAACTTTCTGGAGTTCTCGTTCGATTAATTTTAGTGCACCTAAAATTTGAACCTTATTAACCCCGTAAGGGGACGGAAACATTATTTTACAATTTTTAATGAAAATACAATACATATTTGAACCTTATTAACCCCGTAAGGGGACGGAAACATTTTGTACAATATATCATCCTCCTGTAAAATTTGAACCTTATTAACCCCGTAAGGGGACGGAAACTAGTCCTATATTTGTGTACGGTTCTAATTTTGACGAAATCCCGGATTTGAACCTTATTAACCCCGTAAGGGGACGGAAACCTCTTCTGGAAGTACAATCTATATAGGTATACTCTATAATTTGAACCTTATTAACCCCGTAAGGGGACGGAAACAACAAATTTTTGATAGAATATTATTTAAATTTGAACCTTATTAACCCCGTAAGGGGACGGAAACCTTCCCTCTTCGAAAAGAGAAAGAAAAACCTCATATCATTTGAACCTTATTAACCCCGTAAGGGGACGGAAACGGACTTCTCCAGCGGTTACAACCGCGAAGATCCTGACATTTGAACCTTATTAACCCCGTAAGGGGACGGAAACTGACGACACACTCACCGTCCCGACCCCGAAACTTGAAACATTTGAACCTTATTAACCCCGTAAGGGGACGGAAACTCAGGTTTGGCGGCTTTGATTTGCTCCTGGACATTTGAACCTTATTAACCCCGTAAGGGGACGGAAACTCCCGGTATCATAGCTTCCCATACCCTGTATACTGGTCTTTTATTTGAACCTTATTAACCCCGTAAGGGGACGGAAACATTTGCTAAATTTAAATATTGACATTCAGAACAATTATTTGAACCTTATTAACCCCGTAAGGGGACGGAAGAAAGTTACCCTGCCTCATTTTACGGGCGTGGGAGAAGCAGGGGTTAATCAGTCCGGTAAGGTTACCCAGTGGCCAGAGGAGGTACCCGGTAGACGAAATCAACCGCATTCTTGGGATTGGCGGAATTTATGGACGTGGCTAGCGGTTTAGTGAACGTGCTCAAGCTGGCCGAGCGGGGAGAATTCAAGAAATTACTCATCGAATATCCCGACCGGCTGGCCCGGTTTGGGTACTCGTACATCGAGCGGCACCTGTGCTACTGCGGCGTAGAAGTAATCGCCATCGCTGAAAAAGAACCGGGAGATGCTCAGTCAGAACTGGTCAGGGACTTACTGGCGATAGTCACGTCCTTTTCGGCCAGGCTATATGGCGCCAGAGGCGGCAAGAAGGTCAGGCAGGGTTTTCGGGAGTTGATAGCGGAGGTATTTCAGGATGAAGAAACATAAAAAGAACAAAAAGAACCCGGTTGTGCCTGACGGTGACATAAAGTACACCGTATGCGGCGAATGGTTTCCCCTGTTTTGGGACTATTACCCGGACCCTTACAGTAAAGAAGACGAAACGCCCTTGGATACTGAGATGCGTCTTTTTTGTTCCTGTACCCGCTGGGCGTTCAACCGGCTATTAGAAGGAATCGGGACAACTGAAATTGAGCGTGGCGGCCAGGAAAAATTCGCTCTTAATGGGAGATACGTCAAAGATGCCGTAGCCAAAGCAGACTGGATCGTATCCTCTCAAAAAGAGTTACTGGCACTGGAAATCGAAGAAACAGAGACCAAACTGTCCCGTGCCAGGAAGAAGCTCGGCTGGGCCGAGAAAGACCTGGACGGAGCCATCAAAAAGAATGACCCGGTAAAAATTGAGAAGTTTAAGCGTAGTGTGCATGGCCGCAAGGCCAGAGTAAAGAAACTGGCCGACAAACTGAACAAGTTGCAAGCCCACCAAAATAACGGCATCATACCAACAGTAGTCTTTGGCGGCCGTTCCTTATGGAAGAAGGTATGCAAAGGCAGGATAAGCAACGGAGAGTGGCGGCAGTCCCGTCAGGACAGGCTGTATTCCCGTGGCGAGGAGAGCAAAGGCGGCAACCAAAATATCAAGGTAAGCTGGCATGACGGAGAGTTCACATTGTCCGTAGCCATCTCCCACCTGTCCAAGCAGAAAGGCGTAGACAGCAAAGGCAGACCTATAATGACCAGGGCGCCCCGGGTAAAAGGCAAGCTGTGGCTGCCGGAGAAGCACCGGTTAAAGGTGTGGGAGTTGCTCTTATCAGGAGCACCTTACACTGTGGAGCTAATAAAAGGCAGAGACGGCCGGTATAGGGCACACTTCACCTTTACCGTAGCAGCGCCCGACTTAGTAACTAATTCCAACCGTGGTTACTTGGGGATGGACACCAACCCCGATGGGGTAGCGCTGGCCAATGTCGGTTGCACCGGCCGTCCCGAGCCCTGGCCCGAGGATTTCGAAGTGCCTTACCCGAAGGCCCTGCACAAATTTGACGGAGAGTTTCAGGTGACGGTACACCCGAACGGGTTCCTCTACGTTAAAGTGCCCGAGTTGGCTTACAGTCGCGGGTTCCGGCGCACCCACCTGATAGGCGTGTTAGCTAAAGTAGTGGTGGACATCGCTAAAGCTTTGGGCAAACCCATTGCTTTAGAGAGCCTGGACTTCGGCAAAGACCGTCTTGACACCAATCGGAAATTCAACCGCATGGCAGCCAATTTCCCGTTCAAGAAGATGACCGAAGCCGTCATACGCAGGGCATTCAAAGAAGGCGTCGGTGTAAAGCATGTGTGGCCGGCGCACACGTCTACCATAGGTTATTACAAATACATGGAGCGTTACGGCATAATAATCCACCACGCTGCGGCATTAGTGATCGCCCGGCGGGCAATAGGTTTCAGAGAACGCATTACCAACGAGTTAAAGCAGAAAGTCCAGGTTCTTAAAGAGAAGCTGGACCAGAAGGTCAAGTCTTTGCCTGGGGAAGGAAAAGGGATGACCCGAAAGGTGAGGCAGCTCTTCAAGCGGCTGGACGGAAAGGTTTCTGTGCACAACGGTCTGACCCGTTTAAAGCAGGAGTCTTTTTATTCTGTCTGGCGCGACTTGAAGCAGCTTGTTTTACTGAGTAGGTGACCCCGTTAGCCGGAGTTCGGAAACAACCGGTAGGCGCCCTAACAGGACGCGGGAGGCGTCTTTAAAAAGGCTACTCAATGAGTCAACGCAAGACGGGAATCCGGTGGGTTTCATTCGCCCCGAGTGATTTTCCAAAAGTCCGTGTTTTGCGCCCATTGAGTACAGTTCTCCCGTCCGGGTGGGACTCCCGGGCCGAGGTCCCCCTGTCGCGAGGTCTGTTCCCAGGAGCAGACAAATCAAATCCGAGAGGAGAGTGAAATCCAGGTCATGGGGTGGGCCGCTTAACTGGATTAAAAACAGTTAAGTTTTTTGAACCTGGCCAATGGACCCATAATAGCACTCTCAAGCAGGCCCCGGTCGCGGATACCGGGAAGACCGCCTGTAGCCCCAATTACCTCCTCATGTATCAACTCCACAACACCAGGAGTCAGCCACTTCACCTGCGGGCCAACTCCTCAAGAGCCGGCCTGTACTGTTCAATAATCTCTCTGGCCAGCTCCATATCCTGTCGAGCCTCAAGTCGCTCAACCAACACGCCCAACACCTGCTTCAATTCAGCAGGTGGAAGCATTAAGAGTTCTTCAATTAAAGCAGCATGAGTCATAAAACCACCTCCTACAAGTATTATAACATTACCTCACTAAAGAAAGAAGCAGAGCTAACAAACCCTGCTTCTTTCTTGGCCGGCAATATTGGCAGATGGGTTTACCCTCTCTTGCAAGGGTAACAACCTCCCTGCCACAACGGGCGCACTTCTTGACTGTCAGTGTCATACACCTCGCCTCCTTTCTGGTTATCAGGTTGCTACCCGTATTCACTGACCGCTCTGTCTGTCCACTTCTCTGTTGATTTCCACGTAGACGTACTCCGATGTGTTGAAATTGGGGTTGCTCAGCTTTATGGCGTAGTCGTTGCCGGTGCCCGTCTGGCACAGGGTGTCTTCGTGCACGCTGAGGCCGAGGAGATAGACCACGGGGTCAATCGGCACGTAAAGCGTCCCGTCCTTCACATAAGGCCCTTTGCTTCCGTTGACCGAGTAGACGGTCTGCCTGTTCTGATCAAACATCACCTTGAAGGCGGTGTCGTCGTTCGTGCCGCCCGGCATCTGGTAATCTTTGTTCTGCCCGGGCGCGTAGCGCACGTACTTGCTGAAACTGACCGCCGTCACCTTACCGCTGTCCAGGAGCGCGTAGATCATCCTTCTATCTTCATCTATTGTCCAGTCAATTACTGAACTCCCGTACTCGTCATAAGGTTTAAGCCCCAAATCGCCAAAGTCCTGGTAGTACCTGTCGGCGTAGAGGCGCCAAATCCCACCGGCGTAGAAGAAATTGCCCAGTGTCTTTGTGGTGCGCGGCATGGTGGGCGCATACACGTGATCGGGTATCAGGAATGTGCCGTTGCCGCTGGGCATTGCGTTGCCCGGGAGGATACATATTAATGCGCAGGATATCCGATTTCCAGATAAACAGCCCGCGTTTAGACGGTGTCGTGCGGGAGGTAGGTGACGCTTTTTAACCTTATTAACCCCGTAAGGGGGCGGAAACAGCAGGCAAAAACAAAGCAGGCACCGCAAACTATACGGCGCCTGTCAAACAATGCCAGGGTCGAATACCATCTGTGGTTGTTTGTCTGGCATCTGTATCCTCGATACGATCTGCCTCTTTATTAATTCTCGGATCTGAGCGCTTCGATGGGGTCCAGCGCCGCCGCTTTCCTGGCCGGGTAATAGCCGAAGAATATCCCGATGGCCGCCGAAAAACCCGCAGATAACAAAATGGAATACAATGTTACATAGGTGGGCCACCCCGCGACTTTTGAAATTATTTTGGAGCCGGCGATGCCGGTGAGAATCCCCACAACACCTCCTGCTAGGCAGAGAACAAGGGATTCCACCAGGAACTGGTTGCGGATATTACTTTCCGTGGCTCCCACCGCCATGCGCAGGCCGATTTCTCTTGTTCTTTCTGTAACGGAAACCAGCATGATATTCATGATACCTATGCCGCCCACCAGCAGGGATACGGCCGCCACGCTGGCCAGAAGCAGCGTCATAACAGCGGTGGTGCTTTCAGCAGCCTCGAGAACTGAGGTCAAATTGCGCACGTTAAAATCATCAGAGGCGCTGCCGGACAGGCGGTGCCTTTCCCTTAACAGCTCCTCTATACTGCTCTGGACATAAGACATGCTGTTTTCTGTTTCAGTCTGCACATTGATCATCCGGACGTAATTTACACCCATCATCCTTTTTTGAACCGTAGTGACCGGCACGTAAATAACGTCGTCCTGGTCCTGCCCGGCCATGGCAGCGCCTTTGGGGGCAAGCACGCCGACAACGGTAAATGCCAGCTTGTTTATCCTGATCGTTGACCCCACCGGATCGACGCCGGATGGGAAAAGGTTGTCTGCAACCGTTTTGCCGAGAACAGCCACCAGCCTGGCGTATGTCACGTCATCTGCGGTAAAAAACGATCCCGACCCGGTGGACCAGTTTTTTATCGACTGCATTTCTGGTGTGGTGCCGTTGACCTGGGATGTCCAGGTCTGGTTTTCGTGCGTTACGGTAGCGCTGGTGCTCAATTCGGGCACCGCGTTGGACACCATGCTCAATTCAGCTATGGCTTTGGCGTCTTCCAGGGTAAGGGTGTTGACATTTCCCGTGGCTCCCCGCACAGGTCCCTGTCCGGTCCCGGGAAAGACCATAAGCAGGTTTGAGCCCATGCTGGATATCTGGTCGGAAATTTTCTTGCTGGCTCCCTGTCCCACCGAAATCATGATTATGACGGCGGCGACACCGATTATGATGCCGAGCATTGTCAGAGAGGATCTTAATTTGTTGGCCTTTATTCCGTTTATTGCCACTTCAAAATTGTTTGTAAGGTTCACGTTTATATTACCTCTCTTTCATCCGGGAAGGCTGCCAGGTCCGCGGCGGCGTCTCGCTGGTTCAATACCGGCGTGTCGCTTATAATGCGGCCGTCCCTTAAGGTGATCAGGCGGCGGCAGTAGAGAGAGATGTCCCTTTCATGGGTTACTAAAACTACAGTAATGCCTTTTTCAATATTTAACTTTTGAATCACGGAAATAATCTCTACACTTGTTTTTGAATCAAGTGCCCCGGTAGGTTCGTCCGCCAGGATTAAAGAGGGGTTGTTTACCAGTGCCCGGGCGATAGCGACCCTTTGCTGCT
>Ga0067045_1002953_pt1 | contig 35247 bp, 31 predicted proteins | sample TerdegcTABiofilm_FD_59184 | JGI IMG/M metagenome (GOLD analysis project Ga0067045, IMG submission 59184) | Combined Assembly of (Gp0054472, Gp0054536) Wastewater bioreactor microbial communities from Singapore -Terephthalate degrading...
TAACAAGAAAAAAGAGGATTATTACCGTTCATGGGAGTGACGTAAATGTTTTTTTGAATAAGCGTTTTATGGGGAAAATAGTAAAATTTGTTTTACACAATCATTCTGTTATAATCGCTGTATCTCCTTATCTTGCTGATAAATTACAAGAAATACTGAAAAAGAATATTATTTCGATTCCCAATGGAGTGGATAAATTTAGATTTTATCCAGACAATTCTCAAAAGAAAGGAATAGGATTCATTGGTGCATTGGTGAATGAAAAAAATCCTCAAGCATTTATTAATATAATTAGAAAAATAAGAGCTAAAGGAATAGATGAGCCAGCATTTGTTATAGGTAATGGTTATTTAAAAGATGAACTTGAACAAATTTCTTCTGGATTAAATATTAATTTTTTAGGAGAGATTTTAGATACAGAAAATTATTTGAAAAAATTTAAAGTTGTCATATCAACTTCAACGACTGAGGGATTTGGTCTGTCAATTCTTGATTCAATGGCCTGTGGAACCCCAGTTGTTTCATTAAAAAGTCTTGGTTCAAACTATTTATTGGGAGATTTAAATCTTTCTTTAGATAATGAAGAAAGTATTACAGATCTAGTAGAAAAAATAATTAAAGATTCTTCTCTTAGGTCAGATTTATCAAAAAAAGTATTTGAAAAATCTAAACTTTTTTCTTGGGATAAATGTGCTATCGGGGTCTTGAATATTTATAAAGATTATTTGAATAAAGGAATGTAAGGATTTATTTTTATTAAAATTAAGAATGAAAATCCAATTCCAAGAGCATAAGCTAGGATATCATGGGCAATCAACCAGCTATAATCTTGTTCAAAAAGATAAATCGTAATAATTAATCGAAGAATATTCAATAACAACAAAGTTACAAGGAATAAAGTGAGATATACTACTTTCTTTATGATATTGAGAGAAGATAATACAAATAACGAGGTAAAAATTGAAGCAGATGCCAAACCAATACATCTCTTAGATATTTCATAGTTACCTACTGCAATAAATTTTCCAGAAATAATTAGTTCTTTATTTATTCCAAGATAAGATATTCCTTTTTGCACAGCATCTGCAGTAATGATTCTTATCGGAGTATAATCACTAATAATATAAAGAAATATTGAAATTATCGTCCCCTTTATAAAAAAAATGAGCTTAGTATAATTACTCTCTCCATATTTCTCAATTATCTTATTTTTTATCATTGATTTTTCAATATTAAAACTCGTTTTAAATTTTTCCTTATTTTATTTGTAGATTTCGTAACTTTTAGGGATAATTTTATATATTAATTCTTTATTTACTATATAAACAAAGGAGGAGTTTTATTGGGAGAATCGCTAGTCATATCCTCAGGGAAAGGCGGGGTAGGCAAGACTACAATAGCTGCTAACTTAGGAATAGCACTTTCTGGAATTGGACTCAATATTCTAATTTTTGATGCAGACATTACAATGGCAAATCTTGAATTAATATTTGGCATGGAAGGTTTACCGAAAACAATTCAAGATGTATTGGAAGATAAAGCAAGACCCGAAGAAATTATTTATGATGGTCCAGGTGGAGTAAAAGTTGTTCCTGCCGGTCTATCTTTAAGAAGAATAAAGAAATCAGATCCCGACAAAATTAATGAGATATTCCAATTATTTGTAAATAAAGTTGATTTGTTAATAATTGACGGCCCTCCAGGTCTTGAAGTTGATGCAGTTACATCTATTGCGGCATCTCAAAATATGCTTTTAATAGTAAACCCTGAAATTACGTCATTATCAGACGCTTTAAAAATAAAACTTGTAGCAGAAAAATTGGGAACAAGAATCCTGGGTGTAATAGTAAATAGAGTAAGAGGTGACCCAACAGAAGTTTCTGGCCCAGAAATAGAGGCCATACTAGAACTTAGAATAATTGGAAATATTCCCGAGGACCCAATAGTTAAAAAATCAACCACTTTAGGGAAACCTTTTGTATTATTGGACCCAAAATCTCCAGCTTCATTAGCTATTAAAGATATTGCAACAAAAATTGCTGGTAAGAAAGCTGAATTTGAGCATTCTACAAAATCTATTAATAAACTAATGGGAGGATTCTTTGGGAGATGATAGTATGGCATTCTTAGATGTAATGATAAATAGTTGGATAATAATTTTTGTTATAGCTATTATTAGCATAATCATAAACGTAATCTTAGGAGTAAAAGTTTATCTGCAAAAGGAAGAACTTGAGAGATTACGTGGCGGTAGATTATCCAGAGAAGAACTTGAAATACTAAGGGCACGTCTTGCTAGAATTAAGAAACTTTCTAAATAATATCTATACTTTTTTTATTAATAATTATAATTTTAATAAGTTATTACTATAAGAATTAATTACTAATTCTAAAAATTAAAAATAGTTATTGTTAATCAATAATACCAAAAGCTTTATATATTTATTAAATCATAATTGATATCGGATATTCATAATTAGGTGGAACAATGAAAAAATCCAGTTATTTATACTTACTAAATATAATTTTGTTATCGATATTCATTACAAGCGTTGTTGCTAACCCAGTTTTGGCTCAAGGGGCAATATCAGGAAGAGTAAAGGATACAAATGCAACACCTGTAGGTATAGCTGGAGCAACTGTTGATGCCTATAAAGCAAATGACAATAACGCTTGTCCACCTATAAAAGGCGCTGCCATAACGGATGTGAACGGTACTTATTATATCTACCCACTGGAGCATGGGAAATATCGAATTAGGGCATATGCACCGGGATATAAATCTGATTATCCCTTATCAAGAGAAGCTAATACTTGCATGTCTATGTGTACTCCGGATTTTAATTTTACATTAACTGATACAAATGGTAGTGCAGTAGGGCATGTTTATGAACCTGATGGCTTAACACCGATCGAAGGTGCAACAGTAACTGCATATTACCCTGGAACAGAAAATATACTAGCTACTTCAATTACTTCTAAAGATGGTAACTATACCCTTTCAAATGTAGAAGGCGTATACGACCTTGAGGCATCTGGAGTAGGGTGGTTGCCTAAAAAAGTACGAGTTTCAGTTCCACCATTACCTCTTACTCTTACTCAGGATTTTGTATTATTACCCGGCCCTTATTATGACCCTGATGCAGTATTCCAAGGTTGGATAGAAATTGGAGACCTTACCGTAGTCGACGACTATACTATTTTATTAAAAGATTTACAGAGGAGACACCCTGTAATGCCACCTGAACGAGGAATATTAGAAGTATACAGAAAGGGAACAATGGTCATACAACAGGTCGTTTTGCCGGGAGATACATTGTATGTAGATGATATTATTAAAATAAAAATTAACGAAATTAACGATCATGAAAATGCTAATTATTTTGGAAGATACAAACTTAACATAACTGTTACAAAAAGAAAAGAACCGGAGATATCTATTAATGAAACTACTCTTTATAGAGGGGAAATAGAGGATGTAAATAGAACATTCCTTAGGGGTAGTAGAGAAGGTATTAAAACAGTTCTATTGGGAGATATTGATATTAATGCTAGTTCCGGATCACTTGAATTTGATGGCAATACTTATGATTTTAACGTTGCCCTTGTGAATGGTAATATTCAGTATGTCTACAATTTTAGAGAAGCCAATGGGTCTTTTGTTCAGCCAGGCCAGTTATACGAAGGTGACAAAGTAATAATTGGAAAAGATAACACTTGCAAGAACATACGAGAGTTGGTAGTATATGAGTTAGGCGGAAAGACCGTAATTTGGACTCCAGTTATTCACCCTATAATGCGGCCAGAAGATTTTGAATTTGACAGTGACAATGAAATTGAGAAACCCCAATCCGATGCCACTTTTTGGTATGTCACAGAAATCCAGAATACAGGCGATATACCTGCCAGAAACGTTAAGATACATGTAACTGCAAAAGATTTTACTTTCTTAACTGGAAATAAATGTTACTGTGGTTCAGACAACGAAGCATGTTTAGAAATAAAATATATGGAGCCAGACGAAACAAGGCTTATTGTTTTCAAATACAAAGCACCCCATACAGATTATTTAAAAGTTTCTCCGATTCAAATAGACATATCTTATCAAATGGGATATTTTAATGAAAAAAATGAAGAGGTAGTCCAAGATTATTCTACAAGCGATAAGACTTTGGTCACTATTTTACCAAAACAACCAGAGTTTCAAATTACAAGAAATATTGTAAAACAAAATCTATTCGTGGGGGAAACAACTGATGTTGAAGTTAGAATTAAAAATGTAGGCGATATTACTGCAACTAAAATAAAACTTGTTGATTATATCCCAGATGGTTTTGAACTTATAGATGGTACCGCTACCCTTAATATAGACAAAATGGCAAAGAATGAAACCAAAACATTAATCTATAAAGTTAAAGCATTGGAAATAGGAAAATTTGAATTTAAAACTCAATTATTGTTTGAGGACGAGGCCGGTAAAAAATATAAGACTACTTCAGATATTGAACCTGTTACCGTTTACAAAGAATTCCCAAGACTTGAGATTCTTAAAAAATTAGATAGAGTTACTATATCTAGAGGAGATTCTGTAATTGTAGTACTTGTTGTGAGAAATACTGGTAATAAAATAGCGAGAAATATTAAAGTTTTGGATATAGTGCCTGAAGGTTTTAGATTAATCGACACTCCGAAATTGAAAAAAATTGAGTATACTATAGATGAATTAAAACCTGAACAAGAAAAAATGTTTAAGTATATTATCACTGCTTCATACCCTGGCGAGTATAAAATAGGGGACACTAAATTATTATATTATGATCTGGAAGGAAATAGTTTTGAACATATTGCTTCGGGTACTTCTGTAAGAGTTAATGGGCAGCCAAAAATAACAACTTCTAATATACAATACTTTAACGAAGAATACAACTTTGGCGATTATAAATATGTGGATATTGTTCTAACTGTTACTAATTCCGGGGACGGTATTGCAAAGAAAATTAGCTACATAAATACAATATCTGGGGATATAGAATTAGTTGATGGAGAGCTAGGTGGATTCATTGATACTTTGAAAGAAGGGGATTCAAGAACTACAAAGTTTACTGTCAGAACACTTCAAGAGAATAAAGATAAGATATTTACTATCAGGACTTTATCTGAATTTGAGGATATAGCCGGTATTAAGTCAAAATCAGAAACATCGACAAACGTAACAGTAGGTGGAAGATCCCCAAATATAAATTTAATTAGAGAAGAATCTGATTATGAATCTGATATAATCCGGGTAGGCCATATTATCCCGGTAATTACAATTATTACTAACACTGGAGACGGTGATGCAAAAAATGTTCGCATTGAAGATAAAGTTCCTTCAAATCTTCAAGTTACAACAGGAATTAATTACTGGGGCGGTCAACTAAAACCTGGAGAGAGAGTGACATTAAGATATACACTTGTTCCTTCACAGGGAGGAGAGTACCAGGTAGGTCAAACTTTATCAACATATGAAGATGAGTGGGGTGTTAAAGGAACTAAGACACTATCGCCTACTTTGGTAACTGTATGGGGCCCATCTGTATCTAGAACTATTTCGGCAAATGAAATAGAAGAAGGAGAAACATTAAAGATTACTTATACTATTAAAAACTGGGGAAAAGACGATATTTATGATGTCAAATTAGTAGAAAATCTCCCTCCTGAATTTGAGATAATATCTGGTGAAAAAGAGATTTTGATTGGCGAAATAAAAGGAGGAAGTGAAGTAGCAAAAGTAATTCAAGTTAAAGCTAAAAAATCTGGGGCATATATTCTTGAAGATTCAAAATTTTACTGGAACAATGTTTTTGGAGAGTCCAAATCATTTGATGTTGAAAGAACAACTGTTAGCATCAAAGCAAAGCAAGTTCCTCAAACTACAATACCTAATGTCCCTCAAGCGGTAACAGAAACTATAGAAGAGATAAAGTCCTCACCATATTTACCTTACATACTAATTGTTATTATTGTCTTACTTTTATCGATTGTAGGATACTCAATATACAAATCTTTTAGGTCAAAAAGGCCAACTTCGACACAAACTTCTATCCCTAAGGTTACTACATCAACAGTCGAACCCGATAAAAAAGAAAAGATATCTTCTAAAAAAGGATTCAAATTATTCTCAAAACAAAAACAAAAAACTATCAAATCAGATAAAACAATTCCAATACCAAAACCAGCTCCTGAACCTGAACCAAAATTTGTTGTCAAAGAACCAAAATCTGAAAAAAAATTCGGATTCTTTAAGAAGAAAGATAAAGTTTCATCTAAAAATAGACAACCTATACCAAGTTCTCCAAGTCTTGAAGCAGAAAACAAATTTAAAGAATTTGCAACACGTGAAAATATTAATATTTTATCTGATGAGCAAATAGATAATGAGTTACTTGGTAGAAGAGTTGCACCACCTTCAATAAAACCAAACGGCAAATTCCAATTTTCAAAGAAAAAGGAAGGAATACCTCAAGAAAAGAAGCCATTTTCATTATCGCATTTGTACCATCCAAAGGAATCTGAAGCAAAAAAAGAACTTAGGAAAGAGAATATTAAGAAAGAATTAGACTCCCTAAATATTATTGAAGAAGATTTCTCTACTTTTAAAGATAGATTGAATTACTCCGATAAATCAATTAATGGAATTAATCAGGATATTGAAGCTAAACAGAACATTGAAATAAGGCCTCCAAGATTAGAATTTAGATCACCTGAAGAGATAAGAAAAGAACTTGAAGAACTTAAATCTACTATACAAGATAAGAATAAAATAGATTTACTTGATCAAAAAGAAATTGAATCTTTAAGATCGGAGATTTCAAAAACTTTGGAAGAAATTGAAAATAGACAAAATTTAGTGAATAAACAAGAACAACATTACGAATCTTATGAAGAGCCACCTACAACAACAAAATTGATGGATAGGAAAGAACTAGATGAATTCCAAAATAAAATATTGAATGAGATTAATGAACTTGAAAATAAAAAACATGTTGAATACGAAGAACCTTTAAGGGAAGTGAAGGGAAGAGTAGTACCAAAGAATGTTAATTTGGATTTGCCACCTTCAGTTGAAAAAGCCTACAAAGAATACAAACAGAAAAAGAATAACGGGGCACCTGAAAACCCTTTTAATGAGGACAATGGATCATCTAAGAAAAACAATTCATGGACTAATAACTTTAAATATAATCATACCTCGCCGGACATCCCATCTTCAATTAAAGAATTGCTAGATAAAAAACCTACAAGTTCACCGGATAGGTATATTGCGACACCAGAATTAAAGGAAGTTATAAAAGGTAAAAAAGCAAATGATAATCATCACTTTTTCTCTGGCAATCCTTCTTCTATACCTGACCCAAAAGAAGTTATTAAAGGAAAGAAGAAAAATCCTTTGTAGTTTTACGATAATCTTTTATAATTAATTCACTCAAAAAATATGTGTTTTAATGTCATACTTCTTAATGAACAATATACCACAAATAAAACCAATAATTGAATCAATTTCAGAGTTTACCGATGAATGCCTCTTTACCATTAATAACAATGGAATGTATGTAGAAGGAACAGACCCTTCACTGATTTCTAAAGTGGAATTCTTCTTACCAAAAAAGATTTTTGATAAATTTGAGATAGATGCAGAAGAATCTATTGGAGTTAATATCGATGCATTATCTAGAATTTTTAGAAGAGCTGCTCCTGAAGAGGCAGTCGCCATGACAGTTAATTCGAAATCTTCAAAAATGGAATTAACTCTTGAAAGTAATATTAGGAGATCCTTTGAATTCACTCTTCTTTCAACATCTAATTTTAATATTCCCTCTTTAAATCCAAAATATTCTACCTTTATTGAGATAGATAGCAAAGTTTTTAGAGATATAATAAAGGACATGGCCATTATTGGAGGCACAATCCTTTTTTCAGTTCATAAAAACAATATAGCTATTCTTACAGAAGATTATACTTCAAGGGCTCTAGCAGAGATAGCATCAGATTCAAATTCTATTAGAAAATTTGAAGTTAAAAATACTCAACGTTCAAAATACAATCTAAACTATATCTTAAGCTTCTTAAATGCATTTTCTACTTCTGAATTTTTAAAAATCTCAGTAGGTGGCACAAAACTTCCATTAAAACTGGAATATCCTATTGAAGAAGAAGGCAGATTTACTCTTTACCTCGCACCAATGGAGATATAGATGAAACTTCTTTTTTTCTTATCTGGGGGACATAACTATCTTGCTAAAAAAGAAGCATTAGCCTTATTAGCTGCCTATCATATTGACTATAAATTGATTTATGAAGAGAAGCAGATATTAATTCTTGAAACATTGAACTCTAAGCTAGATTTTTTGTTTAGATTAGGATTGACTCATTTTGTATTGGAGATTATCGATGATTCATATATAGAAGATGGAATAGAAAAGATTTTGTCTAAAATTGATTGGTCTATCTATTTAAATCTGAATAGAACTTACAAAGTCAGGACAAAGCAAAAAGATAATCGGATAGAAAATCTTGAGTTATTAATTGCAAAATCAATATCAAAATTTTTTAATGATAAAATTAAAGCTGATTTAACTAATCCAATGGACGAAATAACAGGTATTCTTTATGGAAAGAAATTAGTAATAGGAAAAAAGATATTTGAAAGAAGTAAAACAGAATTTAATAAAAGAAAACCCCAATTAAGACCTTTTTTTTCCCCAACATCTATAGATCCTAGAATTGCAAGAGCAATGATTAATGTCTCTCAAGCCAAAAAAGAAGTTTTAGACCCATTTGCTGGAACTGGCGGAATCTTAATCGAGGCGGGATTAATAGGTCTTGATGTATACGGAATTGATATAGAAGAAAAAAGCGTGGAAGGAACTAAAATGAACCTTTTAAGCTATGGAATTAAGAACTATAACATTAAATTGGGAGATGCTAGGAATTCCTATGATATTTTTGGGAAAAGTATTGAATCAATAGTTACCGATGCTCCTTACGGCCGTTCAACTAAGGTAGATAAAGATAAAGATAAAATGTACCGTGAATGTTTTATTTCAATTTATGATTCATTTAAGAAGAAATGTGTTATTGGGCTTAATAGAGAATACCCCTTTGATGAAATAGGATTTAATATTGATTTTGTTTATAAATTTAGAGTTCACAAGAGTTTAACTAGATACATTCATGTTCTTTCTAAATGATAAGAATATATGGTATCATTGTAATCTGTCTATGACAATATGTTAATTTTATTAAATATTATTGATAATCAATCATTTACAAGCATTGCTTTTCAAAACTGTGAATTTTGAAATCGGCTATTTACAATTATATATGCGATTGATAGTTGTTATTAAAATAGTAAATTTAAGAAAAATAAAATAATCAAATAAAAATCTATTCAGAAGATTTATCCTTGTCATCGGTAGATACCATTTTTTCCTTTATATCTTCTGGATCCCCTATGTAAACAACTTTTCCATCTTTCATAAAACAAGCTCTGTCACAAACATCGACTACGAAATCTGAATCGTGAGTTACAATGAGAAAAGTTTCACCTAAGACTTCTCTTGCTTTTCTTATTGATCTAGCGACAATTTTCCTTGTGAAAGGATCCATTGTTCCTGTGGGTTCGTCAAGAATAATTATTCTTGGTTCTTTAATCAATACCTGAGCAAGAGCTATCCTATGTTTTTCTCCCACAGAGAGTGCATCAGGCATCTTATTTAAAATTTCGCCTAATTCTTTTGGATCTTCAAAACCCACTCCCTCAAGAACGGATAAAACTTTCATTTTACCTAATTCTTTTGGTAGTTTTATCCCTATTGAATCTGTAAGATTTTGGAGTACAGTCTTATCTGGATAAAGTGTATACTCTTGGTGGAGAATTCCCATGTATAACATTGCTTTTCCTTTACCTAGAAAACCAGGTTCTTTCATATCTACCCATTCATCACCAATCCTGATGTTTAATTCCCCTTCTGTGAATGGTGTAATCCCCGCAATTATCCTTGAAACAGTTGTTTTACCTGCTCCACTTTTTCCAACAAGTCCAAAAATTTCTTTTTCATTAATAGTAAAGGTGACCCCATCTACAGCTTTGACAACCCCTCGTGAGATAGAATAATAATACTTTTTTACATCCCATAATTCAATAATGCTACTTCCGATACCGGGGAATCTCACCTTTTCTTCAGGCAATAGTTTTTCCATGAAAGATTTGACTACCTCTTTTGAACTACCCTCAAGAATGACTTTTCCATTTTCAAGCCATACAGCTTTTTGTGTTAAAAGTTCAATAGCCTCAGGCCAATGTGAAGTAACTATTAAAGACATTCCTTGTTTTACTGATTCAAGAAGAACATTGTGCACGGTACTAGCGGTAAGAGGATCAAGAGTTCCAGTTGGCTCGTCAGCAAGTAGTAACATTGGATTAATAGCAAGTTGCCGTGCAAGTACTATTCTTTGCTTTTCCCCACCAGACAAGTCTCTTGCTATATGAGTCATTCTTTGGATCATATTTACTTTTTGTAGCAATTCTATGATCTTTGGGATAACCATATTTTTTGGAGTGTCAGACCCACTGAATGCATCCTGCATGTTTTCCATTACTGTTTTTTCTCCATAAAGAGAAAATGTACGCTGTAACATTATTGCAGTTCTTTTTCTTATAGGATTAAAAAAAGCAGTATCTTCCCAGAAATCCACTTTCTTTAGTACCATTTCTTCGTTACATCTCTTGCATAATGTTCCTTTTTTACTTGGAAAATCAACTTTCATACATTTTGGGCAGTAGGAGACATTGTAGAACACTTTTCCACTAGTTGGTTTATACTCTTTTGTTCCTCTTAATATATTGATTAAAACAGATTTACCGCTACCGCTTTTTCCCAATAATCCTAAAGATTCTCCTTCCTTTACTTTGAAAGATACATTATCAAGAACTTTCTTATTATCAAAAACAATCGATACATTTTCAACTTCTAAAAGATATTCGCTCAAGTTAATCCCCATTCTTACTATTATGTTGCTGTTTGATTATTAAGTATATTTAAGTTTTTGGATTACGAATATAAATTCATTTATTAAATATCAAATATTCTTTTTTATTTATCTGCATCCTTAATACAAATAAAAAAACGATTATATAAATATATTAAAGTAGGCCCTCAAAAAATGTGGGTAATTTAATAATATGTAACATTAAGCATTATTAATTATATTAAATAATTGAATATCTATTTGATTGGTATAATGTCTAAATTTAAAAGTTAATAGAAACACTTAAATATTATTTGTATGAGGTATCTCTGAAGTCCGTTTAATGGACTTTAAGGAATCTTGGACATGATATCCTGTTTTTGGATATCAAATAATAGGAGGAATACTATATGCCAAAATATAGCGACAAAATAGATTTGTATTCTGATAGGGGTAAACTCGTTGAGAGTGGAGTCCCATTGGAAGCTCTAAGCCCTCTAAAAAATGAGGCAATACAGAGCATAGTATCCAAAATTGTCAGAACAGTTGCTGTCGATCTCAAAGGCACCCAATCAGCACTTGCTACAGGCGCATTAGGCGGGAAAGGCCAAATAATAATGGGTAGAGAAATGAAACTCGATATTGTAGGGAAAGCCCCAGAGATCAAGAAAAGAGTAGAAGAAATCATTAAAATTGATTCAAAAGACGATACTTTAGTAACGCTTTTAGGAAACAATGAAAGAATGTTGGTACAAGTACCAACAAAAAGAATGTTTTGTGAATACACAGTTGGTATGACTGCAACAGCAGCAGCTGTAACACAGGCTATTATTGATGTGTTCAATGTTAGCATATTTGATGCAAATGTTGTAAAAGCTGCAATATGGGGCGCATACCCACAGACCCTTGACCTTAAAGGGGCAAAGATTCAGGCTATGCTTGAAGTTCCTCAAAAGAACGAAGGTCTTGGATATTCTCTAAGAAACATTATGGTTAACCACATTGTTGCCACAACAAAGAAGAATGCAATGAACTCAGCTGCACTTGCTTCAATCCTTGAACAAACTGCAATGTTTGAAATGGGAGATGCAATAGGTCCATTTGAGAGAATGCATCTTTTGGGACTTGCATACCAAGGAATGAATGCAAATAACATTACCTATGAATTAGTTAAAGAAAATGGAAAGAAAGGAACAATTGGGTCAGTTGTTGAGTCCTTAATCGGAAAAGCAATTGAAGATAAAGTAATAACAGTGGATAAGACATTACCTTCTGGTTACAAGGTATACAAGGCTAAGGATATTCCATTGTGGAATGCATATGCCGCATCAGGAATGCTCGCTGCAGTAATGGTAAACTGTGGTGCAATGAGAGCTGGGCAGGCTGTACCTTCAACAGTCTTATATTTCAACGACTTAGTTGAGCACGAAACAGGTTTACCTGGGGTAGACTTTGGTAGAGCTCAGGGTACAACTGTAGGTATGTCATTCTTCTCACACTCAATTTATGGTGGAGGAGGACCTGGTATATTCAACGGAAATCACATCGTTACAAGACACTCAAAAGGTTTCGTTATTCCATGTATCGCTGCCGCAATGGCATTAGATGCAGGAACACAGATGTTCTCACCAGAAGCAACATCTGGATTAATTAAAGAAGTATTCTCAACAGTCCCTGAGTTTGCAGAACCAATGAAGTATGTAAACCAAGCCGCTGTTAAGGTAAAGGGAGGTATTTAGGAGGAGTAATATTGAAAATTAGGCCCGAAATACAGATATTTCCTTTCAAATTGATATCAAAAGAAACTGCAGATAAACTCACAGATGAACTTACAAGGTTTGATTTTGTCACAAATGTTTCAGTTCATGGCCCCTCTATAAACTCAAATGGAAATGAGAACTATATGGTTGGTTGGATATGGATTGAAATAGAAGACAATAATGAAGACGTTCAGAGAATTATAAAAGACATATGTGACGAATACTTACCTTTTGGGTATAACATTGAAATAGGTCGATTTACAAAATATAAGAAAGGAGTATCCGATTATATAAAGGGTCTAAATTAGGAGGAATAAATATGGCATATAAAGCACAATTTCACCCTGGAAATTCTGAACCCTCAAAGAACAGAAAAAAATATATGGATCCTACATACAAACTTCAGAAGTTAAGATCCGTATCAGATGAAGATATTGTAAGACTTCTTGGTCACAGAGAGCCTGGAGAGGACTACAAGAGCGTTCACCCACCATTAGAGGAAATGGGAGAACCAGAATGCCCAATAAGAGAACTTGTAGAACCAACACCTGGCGCTAAGGCAGGAGACAGAATTAGATACGTTCAGTTTACTGACTCCGTTTACTTTGCCCCTATATCCCCATACCAGAGATCCTGGATGTACTCATACAGGTACAGAGGAATGGATAGCGGAACTTTATCAGGAAGGCACGTAGTTGAGGCAAGAGAAAGAGATGTTGAAGCAATTGCAAAGGAACTTATTGAGTCCGAAACATTTGATGCAGCAAGAACAGGAATTAGAGGAAGAACTGTTCATGGACACGCTCTAAGACTTGATGAAAATGGTATTATGTTTGATGCAATGCAGAGATACGTTTTTGATAAGAGTTCAGGAGAAGTAAAATACGTAAAGAACATGGTTGGAGAAGAAATACCCGCCCCTATATCAGTTGGCAAGCCATTATCTGAAGATGAACTCAAGAAGAGAACAACTATATATAGAGCAGACGGTGTCACAATAAAGCAAGATGCCGAAGTTCTTCAAATGGTACAGAACGTTCACTGGGAGAGATCCTTCGGTGGATTCGAGCCATTTAAGGAGGCTAAGTTTTAGGGAGGGGATATGAATGGTATATAAAGATGAAAAACATAACTTTATGCAAGCAATGAAGAAGAAATTTGAAGAAGCTCCTGACAAGAGACAGACTAAATACTATGTATATGGTGGATTCAAACAGAATAAGAGAAAAGTAGAATTCTACGAAGCAGGTCAACAGATTGCAAAAGAAAGAGGGATACCTGGATACAACCCATCAGTAGGTATGCCACAAGGTCAGAGAGTATTAATGCCTTACCAGCTTTCACACACTGACATTATAGCTAACATGGATGATCTTCACTTCGTAAATAACGCCGCTATGCAACAGGCATGGGATGACATGAGGAGAACAATCCTCGTAGGGCTTGACTCCCCACACAACATTCTTGAAAAGAGACTTGGTAAAGAAGTTACACCTGAAACAATTAACCACTATCTTGAAGTAGTAAACCACTCAATGCCTGGTGCAGCTGTCATTCAGGAACACATGGTTGAAACTGACCCAAGATTAGTAAAAGATTCTTATGTAAAGGTCTACTCAGGAAACGATGAATTAATTGATGAAATTGATTCAAGATTTGTTATAGACATAAACAAAGAATTCCCAGCAGACCAAGCAGCTCAATTAAAGAAGGCTATTGGAAAGTCAATGTGGCAAGTAGTTAGAATTCCAACAGTCGTTGGAAGAGTCTGTGACGGTGGAACTGTATCAAGATGGAGTGCAATGCAAATCGGTATGGCATTCATTGGTGCATATAACCTATGTGCCGGAGAAGCCGCAACTGGAGATTTCGCATACGCTGCAAAGCATGGTTCAGTCATTCAGATGTCTGACATGATGCCTGCAAGAAGAGCAAGAGGTCCAAACGAGCCCGGTGGACTTATGTACGGTATTGTATCAGACTGTGCACAGTCCATGGCCAAGTATCCAGATGACCCAGCAAGACACGCTCTTGAGGCAATTGCATTAGCCGCTTTAATTTACGATCAGATATACCTAGGTTCATACATGTCTGGTGGTGTCGGATTCACACAGTATGCTACAGCAGCATACACCGATAACATCCTTGAAGACTTTGTATACTGGGGAATGGAACACGTAAAGGACAAGTACGGAGATCTTGCAAAGCAAAAACCAAGTGTAAAGCTCATTAACGACATCGGAACAGATGTTGCTATGTACTGTTTAGAACAGTATGAACTTTACCCAGCAGTTATGGAAACACACTTCGGTGGATCACAGAGAGCTACCTGTATCTCTGCAGCAGCCGGAACAAGTGTATCTATGGCAACTGGTAACGCTCAAGCTGGTCTTTCAGCATGGTACCTTGCATGTAACATACACAAGGAACAAATGGGAAGATTTGGATTCTACGGATACGACCTTCAGGATCAGATTGGTGCTTCAAACACCTTCTCTTACAGATCAGATGAGGGTTTACCATTCGAGCTTAGGGGAGGAAACTACCCAAGCTACGCAATGAACGTAGGACACCAGAGTGCTTACACAGGTATAGTAGCCGCAGCACACTCCGCAAGAGGAGACGCATGGGCACTTTCACCACACATAAAGGTCGCATTTGCAGACAGGTCACTACCTTTCGACTTCGCAAACATTACAAAGGAGTTCGGAAGAGGTGCCATGAGGGAATTCGTACCTGCTGGAGAAAGAGACCTCATTATACCATAAATTAATAATTTATTTTTCTTTTATTATTTTTATATTTACATTTAAAGTAACAAAGCAATAAGTTTATATATCGAATATAGATATCTAATTTAGATATGATAAAAAATATATTTTATGGATTCATGAGGGTGCATATATTATACCACGCAACAAAACAGCAAATATGTGGAATTGAAATCATGGAAGAACTCCAACGTCATGGTTATAAAGTGAGTCCTGGAACTTTGTATCCTCTTCTTCATCAAATGGAAAAAGACGGCCTTCTTGTTAGTAAAGAAGATACCTCGTCTGGTAGAAAAAAAATCTATTACAAAGCAACTAAAAGGGTAATAATGAATTCCATGAGATTAAAATCAAAATAGTTGAGCTTTACAAAGAGATATTCGAGGAGAACTTATGAATAATCAAAAAGAAAATAAGCGGGAATTACGTGTATTCGCATTAGCATCATTTTTAAATGACATGGGTTCAGATATCATTTATCCTATATGGCCTTTATTTGTCACTGTTTTTCTTGGTGCTGATATTTTTGTTTTAGGAATAATCGATGGAATTGGAGATGCACTAGTTTCTGTTTCTAGCGCATTCTCTGGTTATTTATCTGACAAATTTAGAAAGAGAAAAATATTCATTTGGACCGGATATTTGTCTTCAGGGATTGCTAGATTTGGCTATTCTGTAGTCCCAGCATGGATTTACCTTATTCCCTTCAAAGTTTTAGATCGTGCTGGTAAAATTAGAGCATCACCAAGGGATGCCATGATTGCTGAATTATCAACAATAGAAAACAGAGGGACAAATTTTGGATTTTTACGAGCAATGGATAATTTTGGAGCTATTGTAGGTATTACCTTATCGATTATCTTCTTAAAATATCTAGGTTTTAGAAATTTAATTCTTTTAGCATCAATTCCCTCATTTTTTTCAGTCTTGATAATTTATTTCTTTATAAAAGAGAAGAAATTTGAGCCTCAAAAAAGAACTTTTTCTTTGAACTTATTTGATAATAATTTTAGATTATTTGTATTGATTAATGGAATATTCGCTTTAGGGGCATTTAGCTATTCATTCTTCTTATTATATGTTAAAGACATAGGTTTTTCAATATACACTATTCCTATATTCTATTTAATATTTACATTATCGAGTACAATATTCTCATATCCATTTGGTATATTATCCGACAAAATGGGCAGAAAAAAGGTATTAATGATTTCTTACCTCTCTTTTGCATTTGTTTGTTTTAGTTTGATTTTTACAAGAAATCTTATTGGATTAATTATAATATTTTGTATATACGGACTCTATAAAGCAGCTATAGAAGTTTCACAAAAAACTCTAGCCTCTGAAATATGTCCGTTGGATTACAGGGCTACTTCATTAGGATCTTTTCAATTAATTATGGGATTAATGGCTTTTCCAGCTTCTTTCATAGCAGGTATTTTGTGGAAATTATTAGGCATGAATTATCCCTTATATTTCTCGCTTCTTTTATCAGTATCTTCACTATTTTTAATTACTTTGATAAAAGAACAAAAAATCTGCTGATTAGAAACTTTTATAAACGAGATTTATTCCTTTTTTTCTGGTGAACAGTTAATGGAATTCTGTCCAAATTGCGGTACTCTTTTACGTGTTAACAAGAAAGATGGAAAATCTTTGTACATTTGCAGATGTGGTTATGAGAAAGATATAGATGAATCAAGTAGATTTGAACATTCTGACAAAAAGCAATCTGAAGATGAAATTGTTATCATAGAAGATACAAATATGACAATGCCTAAGGTTAAAGAAGAATGTAAAAAGTGCCATAATAGAGAAGCTTACTGGTGGATGTTACAAACAAGAAGTGGAGACGAACCTGCAACTAAATTCTATAGATGTACCAAGTGTAATTATACTTGGAGAGAATACGATTAAAAAAAATATTATAGAGGATCTTCTTTTAGAACCTCTATTCTTTGTTAGAATTATTTTAAGATTGATTATTCTTCTTGTTTTTTGGTAGAACTTTTTTTAGCAGGTGCCTTCTTTTTTGGCTTCTCAGTCTTTGCTTCTTCAACCTCTGCTTTTTCTTTTACAGCTTTTGTTTTTTTCGGCGTGCTCTTCTTTGAAGCTGCTTTCTTTTCTACTTTTTCTACCTTTACTTCTTCTACTTCGGATTTAATCTCTTCTTCTACTTTAACTGGAGCAGTTTTCTTTGTTGCTTTCTTTTTTGGTTTCTCAGTCTTTGCTTCTTTATTTTCTTCTATTTGTTTCTTCGATTCGATCTTTCTTTGTTTCTTTGCTTCTATGCTATCGTTTAATATATTTTTTAGAAGAGTAACATTACTTTCATAAACTGTATTCCTTCTCTTATCTAAAATTATACCTAGAGAATTAATTCTATCAACAGCAATTTTAGCTTGCTTTAATTCTCCAAAAGAAAAGCCTCTGCCATTTCTCTCTCTTGTAATATTTTTATCATGTATCGTTACTTTTGGATTCACAAAATCACCTTTACAAAATTATTTATAAATATTTTAAAAGAGTTTCTGTAACAAATAAAGGAAAGGCTTAAATATCGATTTTGTATTGATGGAATAGCATTATTATGCCCGAGTGGTGTAGCCCGGCCCATCATCCAGGACTGTCACTCCTGTGACTCGGGTTCAAATCCCGACTCGGGCGCTATAATCATAATAATAGGCCTGCTCGCCATTAATAAAAATAAGGTGATAAAATTCTTGTAATTGTCTTCAGGGCATCACCGAAAAGCTTAAATAGCACTCCATTTTCAAATCGAAAAGCTGAAATCTGCACCCTGAAGAGGCTTTTTGTAAAAAAAACTCCTTTTACACGGGCTCGTAGCTCAGTCTGGCTAGAGCACCGGCCTTTTAAGCCGGGAGTCGGGGGTTCAAATCCCCTCGAGCCCGTCACAACCAAGGAGAGGTAATATGACGAAAAAGAAGATTAATATAATGGATAATGAGTTTGTTCCTCAGCATACTATTCTAACTGAAGAAGAGTCAAATCAACTTCTACAGAAATATAATGTTACTTATGATAAACTTCCCCTCATTCTGGAATCCGATCCAGTTGTAAAGATAATTGGTGCGAAACCGGGGGATATAATTAAAATTGTAAGAGACTATTCTCCTGCAGGTAAGAGTATTTTTTACAGATATGTTATAGGTGAAGAATCTAAGAAAGCATTGGACGAAGAAATGCTTGAAGAAATAGTCGAAGAGGATTCTGGGGAAGACTAGAGGTGATATTAGTTGGAAAGATGGACAGTTATTGAATCATTTTTTAATGAGAAAGGTTTCGTAAGACAGCATCTTGACTCTTTTAACGATTTTGTTGAAAGAAGACTTCAGGAAGTTATCAACGAGCAAGCTAAAATTGAAACTGATATTGAAGGATTTTATGTTAAGTTTGGTAAAATAAGGGCAGGCGAGCCAGTATATAAGGAAGCAGACGGTTCTAAAAGGGACTTTTTCCCTCAGGAAGCAAGACTTAGAAGTCTTTCCTATGTCGTACCTCTTTATCTTGAGTTTATACCTGTAATAGAAGAAAAGGAAAGGGAACCTGTTGAAGTTGAAATAGGTAAGCTTCCCATTATGCTAAAATCAAAGGCATGTAGTCTTTATGGACTAAGTAAAGAAGAGTTAATTGATAAAGGAGAAGATCCAAGAGATCCAGGTGGCTACTTCATTATTAACGGCGCAGAAAGAGTAGTAGTTGCTATAGAAGATTTAGCACCAAATAGGATATTAGTCGAAATCGATGAAAGATTGGCTGTAGCAATTGCAAAGGTTTTCTCCACGCGAAGTGGATTTAGAGCATTAGTCACAGTCGAAAGAAAAAAAGATGGATTGCTAAGGGTTTCCTTCCCATCTCTTCCAGGAAAGATGCCGTTTGTTACATTAATGAAATCCTTAGGACTTGTTAAGGATATCGATATAGTAAATGCAGTTTCTTCTGAAAAGGATGTTCAGAAAGAATTGTTGGATAATCTAGAGGAGTCAATGGAAATCACTGACAAGGAACTTGCAATGGATTATCTTGGAAAGAGACTTGCAATGGGGCAGCAGAAGGAGTATAGAATAAAAAGAGCGGAGATGGCATTAGATAAATACCTTTTGCCACATATCGGTACTGAAGAAGCCGACAGGTTGAGAAAGGCGTATTATCTTGGTATAATGGCTAACAGGGTCATTGAATTATCGTTGGGAAAGAGGGAATCTGACGATAAAGATCATTATGCTAATAAGAGATTAAAATTAGCAGGAGATTTATTAGAAAATTTATTCCGATTATCATTCGTTCAGCTTACAAGAGATATAAAATACCAGCTTGAGAGGACATACGCTAGAGGAAGATTTGAAGAAGGTAACGAAGGTGACTTTGTAAAGAAATCTGTAAGAGCCGACGTTTTGACAGAAAGAGTCCGATATGCAATGGCCACTGGAACTTGGCCTGGCGGTAGAATGGGTATAAGTCAGCTTATGGACGATACAAACTTCATGTCTAGATTCTCACATTTAAGAAGAGTTCTTTCACCACTTTCGAGAACTCAGCCTCACTTTGAAGCAAGAGATCTTCACCCAACTCATTGGGGCAGAATTTGTCCGAGTGAGACACCAGAAGGTCCAAACTGCGGTCTTGTAAAAAACATGGCTTTAATGTCATACATTTCTATAGGTTCAAATGAAATTGACGTTCAAAACTATTTATTCTCTTTAGGTCTCGAGCAGATTACAGATGCAGCAGGTCTTAAGGCAATGACTTATATTTACCTAAATGGTAACTTAATCGGATTTGTAAGAGATGGAAAATCCTTTACTGAAACTGTAAGAAAGGATAGAAGAAAAGGCAAGATAGACAACGAAGTAAACATTGTTTACTATGGAATGACTAATGAAATCCACATTAACTGCGATCCAGGAAGAGTTCGAAGACCTTTGATAATCGTTGAAAATGGAAAATCATTGTTAACACAAGACCACGTTAAAGCAATTGAAAAAAGAGAGAAATCGTGGTCAGATTTAGTAACAGAAGGAATAATTGAATATTTGGACGCTGAGGAAGAAGAGAATACTCTTATTGCATTATATGAGAATGATTTGACTCCTGAACATACACATCTTGAGATATACCCGCCATCAATTCTTGGTGTATGTGCTTCAATCGTACCATTTGCAGAACACAACGCCGCACCAAGAAATTCTTACGGTGCGGGAATGGGAAAACAGAGTCTTGGATTCTCACAATCTAACTTTAAACTTAAAGTTGAAACAAGAGGGCACTTGATGTACTACCCACAGATGCCCATAGTTAAGACTAAAATTATGGACGCAGTTGGATTTAATAACAGACCTGCAGGACAAAACTTTGTGGTTGCTGTTCTTTCATACTTAGGCTATAACATAGAAGATGCACTTATTATAAATAAAGGCTCAGTTGACAGAGGCCTTGGAAGGACTACTTTCTTTAGAACATATGATTCTGATGAGAGAAGATACCCCGGGGGTCAACAGGATAAATTTGAATTGCCAGATGAATCTGTTAGCGGTTACAGAGGCCCAGATGCTTATGAAAATCTTGACATTGACGGATTCATAAGACCAGAGTCAAGAGTAAAAGGTGGAGATGTATTAATTGGAAGAACAAGTCCACCAAGATTCTTGGAAGAGCTTGATGAATTCGGTACAGCCATAGAAGGGCGAAGAGAGACTTCTATAGGAGTAAGACCTTCAGAAAAAGGAATCATTGATTTAGTATTATTGACTGAAACTGAAGATGGTAACAAGCTTGTTAAAATCAAAGCTAGAGATGAGAGAATTCCTGAGCTTGGAGACAAGTTTGCATCAAGACATGGTCAAAAAGGGGTATTAGGATTACTATGCCCTCAGAAGGATATGCCATTTAATGAATATGGGATAACACCTGATCTAATCATAAATCCACATGCAATTCCCTCAAGAAAAACAGTCGGTCAAATTTTAGAAATGATTGCTGGCAAAGCAGGCTCATTAAAAGCAAGGACCATTGACGCAACATTATTTGCTGGAGAAAAAGAGGCAGATATAAGAGCAGTACTACAAGAGTTTGGATTCAAAAATACTGGAAGAGAGAGACTTTACAATGGAATTACTGGAGAGATAATCGAAGCGGACATATTCGTTGGCGTCTGTTATTATCAGAAACTACACCACATGGTTGCAGATAAAATACATGCTAGATCTCGTGGTCCAAGGCAGATGTTGACAAGACAGCCAACTGAAGGTAAAGCTAGAGAAGGTGGTCTTAGATTTGGTGAGATGGAAAGAGATTGTCTTGTTGGTCATGGAACAAGCTTGTTATTGAAAGAGAGGTTACTTGATGCATCAGATAAGGCAGATGTTCTAGTCTGTGGGAAATGTGGTTCATTGGCAGTATATGATAAATTGAGGAACAGAGAATACTGCCCAATATGTGAAGAAGAAACTGACATTTATCCTGTTGAGATGTCTTATGCTTTCAAGCTTCTTTTAGAGGAGTTAAAGTCAATGTGTGTTGATCCAAAATTAAGACTTAGGGATAGGGCGTGATTATAATGTTTAAAGTACCAAAAGTCATAGATAAAATTCAGTTTGGTATATTATCTCCTGAAGATGTTAGAAAGATGTCAGTACTTAGAGTAATCACTGCTGATACTTACGATGATGATGGGTATCCTATAGAAAAGGGTCTAATGGACCAGAGACTCGGTGTTATTGATCCAGGTTTGAAATGTAAGACATGCGGTCAGAAATTTGGGGACTGCCCAGGACACTTTGGTCATATAGAACTTGCAAGACCAGTAATACATGTTGGTCATGCTAAAGACGTATATAAAATTTTGAAAGCTGTATGTAGAGACTGTGGAAAATTAAAACTTGATGATGCACAAAGAGAGCACTTTAAAGAACAGCTTTCCAAAGCAACTGAGAGATTAAAAAGCAGAGAACTCGTCATTAAAGAAGCTATGGATAAAGCAGCAAAGAGCGTATGCCCATGGTGTGGGAGCGACAAGAGAAACATTAAGTTTGAAAAACCTTATACCTTTTATGAGGAGTGGGATGAAGAAAGAAATAAACTTACTCCTATCGATGTAAGGGAACGTTTAGAAAAAATACCGATTGAAGAATATGAATTAATTGGGATTAATAAGGAAGTGTCAAAACCTGAATGGATGGTATTGACGGTATTACCTGTTCCTCCAGTTACAGTAAGACCTTCAATCACTCTTGAATCAAGTGTTAGAAGCGAAGATGACTTAACACACAAGCTCGTTGATATAATAAGAATAAATCAGAGATTGAGAGAGAATATAGATGCAGGGGCACCACAGTTGATTGTTGAGGATTTATGGGAGCTTTTGCAATACCACGTAACAACTTACTTCAATAATAGTACATCGGGAATACCTCCGGCAAGACATAGGTCAGGCAGAATTCTAAAAACTATCTCTCAAAGACTTTCTGGAAAAGAAGGTAGATTCAGATCAAATTTATCTGGTAAGAGAGTTGATTTTTCTGCAAGAACTGTGGTATCCCCTGATCCTTATATTAGTATTAATGAGGTAGGTGTTCCTGACTTTGTAGCATGCGAACTTACTGTTCCAGAGAGAGTAACTCCTCATAATCTTGAAGAAATGAAAAAAATAGTCAGAAATGGACCAAATAAGAATCCTGGAGCTAACTATGTAATAAGGGCCGACGGAAGGAGAAAAAAGATAACTGATACAACAAAAGAAGATGTAGCTGAAGAGCTTGATGTTGGATTCATTGTCGAAAGACAGTTAAGGGATGGAGATATAGTTCTTTTCAACAGACAGCCTTCTCTACATAGGCTTTCTATAATGGCCCATGAAGTAAGAGTAATGCCTTACAAGACTTTTAGATTAAATCTTTGTGTTTGTCCGCCTTACAATGCTGACTTTGATGGAGATGAAATGAATTTACATCTTCCTCAAACCGAAGAGGCAAGAAGTGAAGCTGGAATAATCATGAAAGTCCAGGAGAATATTATCTCTCCACGATTCGGAGAACCTGTTATTGGTGGTATGCAAGATTATATTTCTGGCGCATATCTTATGACAAGAGACGGCTCAGAATTTACTGCTGAAGAAGTTCAGGAAGAATTCTTCGAATCTGGTCTTTTAGGAAACAAAGTGTCTCTTGATCAATTCGATGAAAAAAAATCATGGACTGGAAAAGAACTATTTGAAGTCTTACTTCCAAAAGATTTGAGCGTAGAATTCAGAGCAAAAGCATGCAGAAAATGTGAAAAATGTGATTTTGATAACTGTAAATATGATAATTATGTAGTTATTAAAGAAGGAAAGCTTCTAAAAGGGGTAATTGACGGAGCAGCATTTAAAGCTAGGTCCAGCTGTAAACTTTTGGATAAAATAGTAAAAGATTATGGAACTGACGAAGGAAGAGAATTCTTAGATTCTGTCACAAAACTTATCATTTCAGTAATCATGAAAGTAGGGCTCACAACGGGAATTGACGATGTTGACATACCTGAAGAGGGTCTTGAAAGAATTGAGGAAATATTAGAGAACGCCCATAAAAAAGTTCTTGAAAACATTGAAGCTTACCAGAGGGGAGAATTAGAAAAGCAGCCTGGTCAAACACTTGAAGATACATTAGAAAACAGAATTATGGCCGAACTTGCAAAAGCAAGAGATAATGCCGGTGCAGTTGCAGAGCAGTACCTTGGAATGAAGAGACATGCAGTCATAATGGCTAAGACTGGTGCAAAAGGAAACATGCTTGACTTAACACAGATGGCGGCATGTTTAGGGCAGATGACTGTTAGAGGTAAGAGACTTCACAGAGGTTATCAAGAAAGGAGCTTACCACACTTTAAGCCAGGCGATAGATCAGCTAAGGCAAGAGGATTTGTTAGTTCTAGTTACAGAAAAGGTCTAAGTCCAACTGAATTCTTTTTCCACTCAATGGGAGGAAGGGAAGGGCTTGTAGATACTGCAGTTAGGACAGCACAATCTGGATACATGCAGAGAAGGCTGATAAATGCCTTGCAAGATTTGAAAGTTGAAAAAGATAGAAGCGTTAGAGATAACAGTAATAATATCATCCAATTTGTTTATGGTGAAGATGGAGTAGATCCTTCAAGGAGCTCATACGGAGAAGCAGTTGATATAGACTGGGTAATACACAAAACAATTGCTTCAAGGAAGGAGTAGGGTGGTTTCATGGTAGATACAGCTTATATTGATAGTCAGCTAGAGAAATATCAAGATAAATTAACTAAGTTTATTTCTGATAAATTAAAAGATAAACTATACATGGCCAATGATAAATACGTCCTTTCTGAGAAAGAAGTAGATTCTATTATTGAGGACTGTATCAAAGCGTATGAAACTTCTCTTGTTGATCCCGGCGAAGCAGTTGGTACAGTTGCGGCACAAAGTCTTGGGGAGCCAGGAACTCAGATGACACTTAATACTTTCCACTATGCCGGTGTTGCCGATATTAACGTTACACTAGGTCTCCCAAGAATTATCGAAATAGTAGATGCAAGAAAAGATCCAGATACTCCGGTTATGAGAATTTATCTAGATGAAGAAATAAGAGATAATAGGGAGAAGGCCGAAGAGATAGTTAAAGAAATTGAAGGAACTACAATTGAGAGTATTTCAAAGAGCATGAAAATTGACGTCATTAACATGTCAATAGTAGTAGAACTTGACAACTATAAAATGGAAAAACAAGGACTTACAATAAATGACATTAAAGAAAAACTTTATAAATTGAAGAAAGTCGAGAACATCGAAGATGAGGATAACTTTTTAACTTTGAAGGCCGGTGACGTTTCTCTTATGGAACTTAGAAAATTCTTTAATCGTGTAAGAAGCCACCAGCTTAAAGGAATAAAAAATGTGAAAAGAGCCCTCATTAAAAAAGAGGGTGATGAATATGTCATATATACCGAAGGATCAAATTTAGGAGAAGCATTTAAAATACCAGGAGTTGATATAACTAGATCAATTTCAAACGATATCCACGAAATTCAAAGAGTACTTGGAATCGAAGCAGCTAGGAGATCAATTGTAGTTGAAATAAAAAAGACACTTGAGGAACAAGGTCTAGAAGTCGATTTAAGACATATAATGTTACTTGCTGATTTAATGACTATGGAGGGTGAAATAAAGCAAATAGGAAGACATGGAATAAGTGGAGAGAAGTCTAGTATACTTGCTAGGGCTTCCTTTGAAGTAACAACGAACCATCTCATGAAAGCTGCAAAGTTTGGGGAGATAGATCCCTTATCAGGGGTAACGGAGAACGTTATCATCGGACAACCAATACCCTTGGGTACAGGAAATGTTAAACTGATAATGAAAAAATAAGGAGGTTATTCAATGGATATAAATAGAGAAATAAAAAGGACAGTAGATACTGGAAAGGTGATACTTGGAACTAACAAATCCATTAACGCTCTTAAAACAGGAAATGCTAAGATGCTTATTTATACGCAGAATTGCCCAAAAAGCATAAAAGAAGATATTTTATACTACTCAAAAGTTTCAAGCATACCTGTTTTGGAGTTTGGTGGAACTTCACTCGAACTTGGTACTGTTTGTGGTAAGCCATTTCTCGTTTCTGTAATGGCAGTAATGTCTCCAGGAGAGTCTAATATACTTTCTGGAGGTAAAGTTTATGGGAGTTAAACTTGCAACTGACGAGATAAGATATATTGGACTCTTTGAGAGTATGACCGGTGCAACTGTTAAAGATTGTATTTTTGAAGATAATAAAAATAAGATTGTTTACGTTGTTAAAGAAGGGGACATGGGCCTAGCCATTGGTAAAAATGGGGCCAATGCTCAGAAAGTTAAAGAAACTTTGAATAAGTCAATAGATATAATTGAGTATTCTGAGGATCCTGTTAAATTTATTATGAATATTATCTGGCCTGTTAAGGTAAAAAGTATTCATGTTTCTGAGAGGAGAGATGGTAAAAAGGTAGCTGTTCTTGATATTAATAAGAAAGATAAAGGTCTTGTCATCGGAAAAGAAGGCAAAAATATAGATCGAATCAAAAACCTATTAAAGAGACACCATAATGTTGACGATATAATGATTATGTGAGGCTGAAAATATGAGCAAACCACATGGTAAAAATGCCGCGAGAAAGATTGAGGGTGTAAGGAAGAAATTTAGATGGAAAGATAAGAATTATAAAAGAAGAGAGCTTGATTTAAAGGTCAAATCGGATCCTTTGGAGGGTAGCCCACAGGCTAGAGGAATTGTACTTGAGAAGGTGCCAATTGAGGCAAAACAACCTAACTCAGCTCTTAGAAAGTGTATTAGAGTTCAGTTAATTAAGAACGGCAGACAGGTAACTGCGTTCTGTCCAGGTGACGGTGCAATTAACTTCATAGACGAGCACGACGAAGTTGTCGTGGAGGGAATCGGTGGAAGACAGGGAGGTTCAATGGGTGATATCCCTGGAGTCAGATTCAAAGTAACTAAGGTAAACAGAGTATCCTTACTTGAAATGGTTAGAGGAAAGAAAGAGAAACCTGTAAGGTAGATGGTATTATGGACGTTAAAGAAAGATTTTTTGTTCCAGATAATCTCAAGGTCTTTGGCAAGTGGGACACAGATATAGTTGTCGAAGATTTAGGTATAAAGAGTTATGTAAATCTCACACCTGTTTTTATTCCACATACTGCAGGAAGACACCAAAAGAGAAGATTTTGGAAAAACAAGATAAATATTGTTGAAAGGCTAGCTAATAAAATGATGAGGTCAGGGTCTGCAGGTAGAAAGACCGGAGGAAAATTCTTGAGACGACATGGAGGATACACAGGTAAGAAGCAGGCAACATACAGAACTTTAAAACTTGCATTTGAGGACATTAATAAGAAAACAAAGCAGAATCCATTAGAAGTTTTAGTTAAAGCTTTGGAATATGCCGGCCCAAGAGAGGAGGTAACTACTCTATCCTATGGAGGTATTAAATACCACCTTTCAGTAGATACAGGATCTCAAAGAAGACTTGACATGGCACTTAAGAATATCGCACTTGGAGCAAGTCTTAGAACATTCAAGACAAAGAAAAAATTCCATGAAACTTTAGCAGAAGAGATAATACTTGCTTCAAAGGGAGAAATGTCAAGCTTTTCAGTTAACAAAAAAGAAGAGATAGAGAGGATAGCTAAATCCGCTAGATAATCTTGTTTTGGTGATTTGTTATGGGCAGAAAAGAAGAGATGGCTAAAAGAGTTAAGGAATTGATGGCAGACCCAGTTCATATAAGAAATACGGGAATTGCCGCACATATTGATCATGGTAAAACTACATTGAGTGATAATCTTCTTGCTGGAGCAGGATTAATGTCAGAAGATCTTGCAGGTAAACAGCTTGTATTAGATTTTGATGAGCAAGAACAGGCAAGAGGAATTACAATTAACGCAGCTAATGTATCAATGGTTCACAATCATAACGGTCAAGATTACTTAGTTAACTTGATTGATACACCAGGGCACGTTGACTTTGGTGGAGACGTTACTAGAGCAATGAGAGCTATTGACGGATGTATCATAGTAGTTTGTGCCGTAGAAGGAAAGATGCCTCAGACTGAAACAGTCGTTAGGCAGGCACTAAAAGAAAAAGTTAAACCAACACTTTTCATTAATAAAGTTGACAGATTGATAAGAGAACTTCAGCTTTCACCTGAAGAGTTACAAAATAGATTCATCAAAATTATCAATGAAGTTAACAAATTAATTAAGAGTGCAGCACCACCAGAGTTTAAAGACAAATGGCAAGTAAACGTTAATGAGGGCAGTGTATCTTTTGGTTCAGCATACTATAACTGGGCTATAAATGTTCCGCACATGAAAAAGAGCGGAATAACTTTTAAAGATATCATTGAACACTGTATGAATGACACACAAAAAGAACTATCTAAGAAGTCGCCTTTACATGAAATCCTTCTAGACATGATGATTACCCATCTTCCAAATCCATTAGTTTCTCAGCAGTACAGAATTCCCCAAATTTGGAAAGGAGATCTCGAGAGTCAAGTTGGAAAAGATATGTTGGCATGCAATCCAAAAGGAAATCTTGGAATGGTCGTTACAAAGATAGTCCAAGATCCACATGCAGGAGAAATCTGTGTCGGAAGACTATTCTCTGGTACTATTAAAACTGGACAAGAGGTATGGATAGTTGGAACAAAGACGAAGAGAAGAGTCCAACAAGTCGGTATCTTCATGGGTGCTGACAGAGAGAACTTAGATGTCATACCTTGTGGTAATATTGTTGCAGTAACTGGTTTAAAAGAAGCTATTGCAGGTGAAACAATCTGTACTGGTGATGAGCCTATTACTCCATTTGAGGCAATAAAACACTATTCGGAACCTGTAGTTACAGTTGCAGTTGAACCAAAAAATACAAAAGATCTTGCCAAATTAGTTGAAGTCTTAAGACAAGTTTCAAAAGAAGACCCAACATTAGTTGCAAAGATCAATGAAGATAGTGGAGAATACTTGTTATCTGGTATGGGGGAGCTTCACTTAGAGGTTATAGGTTACAGAATTACTCATGACAGAGGAATCGACATAAAAATGTCACAGCCAATTGTTATTTATAGAGAGTCAATTGAGGGAAAATCTGAACCTATTGAGGGTAAATCACCAAATAAACACAACAAATTTTACATGCAAGTTGAACCTTTAGAAGATAACATTTACAATGCTATAAAGGAAGGGATAATTCCTGAAGGTAGAATAAAAGGAAAAGACCTTGGGCCTCAGTTAAGAGAGCTTGGAATGGAAAGCGATGAAATAAAAGGTATTACAGATGTTTACAACGGGAACATTCTCTTTAACATGACCAAAGGAGTAGTATATATCAACGAAGTAATCGAATTAGTTATTCAATCTGTTCATGAAGCTATTGACGGTGGACCATATTCGAGAGAACCGGTAATGAAACTAAAGATAAAACTTGTTGATTGTAAGCTTCACGAAGACTCAATTCACAGAGGTCCAGCTCAGGTTATACCGGCAGTAAGAGAGGGTTTATTTGCAGCAATGCTTTATGCAAGACCTGTGATATATGAGCCAATTCAAAAAGTTACAATATCCGCTCCACAGGATTATATGGGTGCTATAACAAGAGAAATGCAATCCAGAAGAGGACAGATATTGGATATATCCCAGGAAGGAGATACTACAACAGTTGTATCAATTGCTCCAGTTTCCGAGATGTTTGGATTTGCAGGAGATATCAGAGGTGCAACTGAAGGTAGAGCAATCTGGTCAACTGAATATGCAGGTTATCAGAAACTTCCAACAGAACTTCAGAATCAGACTGTCGAGGCAATCAGAAAGAGGAAAGGTCTTAAACCACAGCCTCCAAAACCTGAGGATTTCCTGAACATGTAATAGAAAAAGCTTAAAAATGGATTAAATTAAGAGGATTATACCAGATATAATAAAAATATAATAAAAAAAGGAGGAAATATTTATGGCAACTCAAAAACCACACTTGAACGTAGCCTTTATCGGTCATGTCGATCACGGTAAGTCTACTGCAGTTGGACAATTGCTAGTTATGCATGGTGATGTTAGAGCTGATTTAATTAAAAAGTTCGAAGAGATGGGAGAAAAAGGTAAGACGTTTAAGTTTGCTTGGGTAATGGATAACTTAAAAGAAGAGAGAGAAAGAGGGGTTACAATTGACCTTTCTCATAAGAAGTTTGAAACAGATTCTAAGTATATTACAATTGTGGACTGTCCTGGACACAGAGATTTCGTTAAAAACATGATTACTGGTGCCTCACAGGCCGATGCCGCTGTTTTAGTAGTAGCTGTAAATGACGGTATTATGCCACAGACCCAGGAACATGTATTCCTTTCAAGAACACTTGGTATCCAGCAGTTAGCAGTTTTAGTAAACAAAATGGACACAGTAAATTACGCTGAGGATAAATTCAATGCTGTTAAAGCAGAAGTTGAAAAGTTAATTAAGACAGTTGGATTCAATCCAGCAGAAACAAAGTTTATCCCAGGATCTGCATTTAACGGAGACAATATCGTTGGAAAGTCTGACAAGACACCTTGGTACACAGGTCCATCACTATTAGAAGCTGTTGATTCTTTCAAAGAACCACCAAAACCAACAGACAAACCACTTAGACTTCCAATTCAGGATGTTTATACAATCACCGGTGTAGGTACAGTTCCAGTAGGAAGAGTAGAAACTGGAATAATGAAAAAGGGTGACACAGTATTATTTGAGCCCGCTACAACAGTATTTGGAAAGCCAATATCTGGTGAAGTAAAGACAATTGAAATGCACCATGAATCTTTAGAACAGGCTTTACCTGGAGACAACGTCGGATTCAACGTGAGAGGTGTTGGAAAGAACGATATTAAGAGAGGAGATGTACTTGGACACCCCAACAACCCTCCAACCGTAGTAACATTAAATGACACATTCAAAGCACAGATTGTCGTTTTGAGACACCCAACAGCCATTACTGCTGGATATACACCAGTATTCCACTGCCACACCGCACAGGTAGCATGCAGCTTTGAAAAGCTTGTTGCTGAACTTGATCCAAAGACAGGTAACGTTAAGACAGAAAACCCTGACTTCTTAAAGAGCGGCAGTGCAGCAATTGTCCTTATAAGACCAACGAAACCTATGGTAATTGAGGAAGTAAAAGTAATACCTCAGATGGGTAGGTTTGCTGTAAGGGATATGGGGGCAACAGTTGCTGCTGGAATGGTCCAGTCTATCCAAAAGGCTTAAATTTAATTTATTTTCTTTTTATTTAAAGAGGCGATATCGTTGCAGAAAGCAAGAATAAGATTGACCGCAATGGAAACTCAAAAACTTGATGAAGTTTGCTCACAGGTAAAAAAGATAGCGGAGCGTACAGGCGTAGACATAGCAGGACCAATACCATTACCAACAAAGAAGTTAAAAGTACCTGTAAGAAAATCCACATCTGGTGACGGTAAGGCAACATGGGAACGATGGGAAATGAGAATCCACAAAAGACTAATTGAAATAGACGCTGACGAAAGGACAATGAGACAGATAATGAGAGTAAAAGTCCCAGAAAGAGTTAACATTGAAATTGAACTATTGTCTTGATTCTTTTATTGTATTTAATAAATACAATATCTATTCTTTGAAAAATTAGTTAAAAAATAAATAAAAATTAATTCCTATATTTTATTGTGTGGAATTCCCAGGATTTTAATCTTACACTTCCTGTAACGACTACATTCCCTCTTGAGTCAAAGGCAACTCCATTTGCTTGATCATCTTCCCCGATTTCTTGTCTCTGTTCCCAGATCTGTTTCCCGCTCTTATCGTAAATTACAGTAAGGTAATCAAAGTATAATGCCCCGCCTTTGTAGGATGATCCAGTAATGGCAATATTATCTTTCTTATCAACTGCAATTGCATATGCCTTATCGTCTTTTCCAGCGTTGTAGGATTTGTGCCATAGTAGCTTCCCATCTTTATTGAATTTTACAGTCTTGTAGTCAAAGTCATTTCCGTTGTGAACATAGCCAGCAATTATTACATTTCCTTCAAAGTCAAGAGCAACCCCCATACCATGTGCCTGTTTTCCATCGTATTGGGCCCTCCATAGTAGCTTCCCATCTTTATTGTACTTTAAGACCATAAATGAATTCTCTGTATCTACTCTGCTTGTTCCCATTGTCATTCCTGCTACGATAATATTGTCATAAGCATCAACAACAACATCGTATGCAAAATCATCATGCGCATCTTGATAAACAACTTTCCATACCATTTTACCGTTTTTATCGTATTTAACAGTATAGACATCGTACTGATTTGTAATTAATGAGTGCCCAACTACAATTACATTTCCTTTGGAATCCGTAGCAACGCCTTCGCCACTGTCATTACTTCCCATGTTAAATTTTTCAGCCCACTGTTTTTTTCCATCTGAGCTGTACTTTACAGTGTAGAATCTGCCACTTGATATTCCAGTCACATAGACATTGTTCTGCTTATCCACAGCGACATCATGAGCTTCCTGTGTTCCGTCTTCTTGTTCAACGTTCTGCCAAAGCACATTTCCATTCTTGTCGTACTTTATTGTTACATAATCCCAGCTTTTTTGATAGGTTGAGCCAGTAACAATTATGTTATCCTGGTAATCACAGACAACACTATTTGCATAGTCATTTTTTCCTCCATCATAGCTCTTTTCCCACATAGGGCTGTATCCCAAAGTGGCAAATGGAAGCGAAAATGCCAAGATTGCAAGTATTAATGCTGTATATTTATGTTTTGCCATAAAACACCTCTAAGCACATATATTCTTGTACTAATAATATATAAGGTTATATGGTATTTTGAAGAAATTCGCAATTAAGTATAACAAAATTTAAATATTGAATATCGTTTTTTATTTTGGGTGTACAAATGATTGATCCATTTACAATAGGTGCATTAGGCATTTTAGGCATCATAGGCTTTATCGCATTAATTGTTATAGACGCCGTATTCTTATGGATTGGAGCTAAATTTGCAGGAATTGACGAATCCTCTTTTGGAAAAGCAATTATATGTGTATTTGTTCTAATAATATTAAGTACAATACTCGGAACAGTTTTAGGGCCATTAGGAATACTTGGGACTATCTTGAGTTTTATCATTACCCTTTGGGTAGTAAAGACACTCTTCGGAACATCATGGGGCAAGGCATTCTTAGCACTCATATTGGCTTTCATAGCATTCATAGTGCTTGCCGCAGTTTTGTTAATACTACTCGGAGTTGGATTGTCAAGCCTTGGTATATTTTAATTTTTATATTTTTTTAAGGAAGATTTAGATGATTATTAGACAATGCAGTGTAGAAGACGTTGATAAGATAAGAATTTTTGTCAATGAGTGTAAACCCCTTGAATTGCATACTCCTTTCACTTATTGGATATTATTCAACTATTTTTCTAGTCTTTGTTTTTTGATGATTGAAGAAGGAAATATTATAGGATTTATTTCAGGTATTAAGAGTTCAGAGGATATTAATCTTGTATATCTTTGGCAAATTGGTGTGTCAAAGGACCACCGTGGAAAAAATTATGCCTCAGTTTTAATTGATCATTTCGTTAATTCAGCCAAGAGTCTCGAATGCAACAGAATACAGGTGTCTATATCTCCTTTAAATGAAGTAAGTTACAATGCATTTCTTAAATACTCTAAAGAAAAAAATTATCTTTTCTTAAAAACCGGAGAGATAAAATATCATGACCAATTAACAGATAAAAATGAATTTGAAATCTTGTATGAGCTTCAGATTTAACGGCCCACAAATTTTATAAACTAATCAACGTGAGGTAACTTTAAGCCGAGGTCGCATAGCTAGGATTAGTGCGCCGGACTTGAGATCCGGTTTCCCTTTGGGATGCGGGAGTTCAAATCTCCCCCTCGGCGCTTTTCGCTGTGATTGCCATTTCGAGTGTTTTTTGGCCTTTTTTTGGGTTGATATTTTAGCGAATAATAAAATTAATAAAATACTAATTATTATTTTGTATGATGATACTATGGATATTATTAAAGATGTTAAGTGGCCTGAAGGTGTAAAGGAAGCTATATTGAATGATGATGTCGAAACAGTAAAGAAATTGATGAAAACAGCCGACGATTTTCTTTCACAATTTAAACCGAAAATTATCACTGTAGAAGAATTTAAGAATCTTATCGCTAAAAATGAAAAAATAATCATATTCGATCTTAGAGATACAAAAAGCTTTGGGGAGAGTTCAATTAGGGGTAGTATTAATGTACCTTATGGGATAGGGCTCTCTGAGAAGGTAAATAGTATTGGTAATAAAAAGATCGTATTAACTTGTTTTGCGGGTAAATTGAGTAATGTAGCCGGCGATCTCTTAAATAAAGAAGGCTTTGATAATGTTTATGTTCTCCAAGGCGGGATGATGGCCTATAATAAATGATCTAGATTTTGGGATAAGACACTAGATTTTGGATACAGATACTAATAAATAACTTGGAATCAATTAGTGTAAGATGATTGTAGACAAAAATACCCTTGTTTTTAGAAAAGCAACAGTAGATGATATTCCAGAATTAATCAAGTTCAAAATAATGTTACTTGATGAGCTTGGCGAAGATAAAAACAAAAATAATCTGGAACAATTAAAAATTGAATTGGAAAAATTCTTCAGAGAATATCTAGAAAAAAATGAATTTGTTTCTTGGCTTGCCGAGTTTGATGGGGAAATAGTCGCAACGAGCGGTTTGATTTTATGGAGGATTGCACCAAGATATGATTGTCTACATGGCAAATATGGATATATTCTCAACATGTATACTGTTCCAGAGTTTAGAAAACACGGGATTAGCACCAGGCTGCTGAAGATGCTTATTGAAGAAGCAAAGAAGATGAATATTGATATCTTGAATCTTCATGCAACTAAAGATGGCATAGGGATGTACCTAAGAGCTGGTTTTAAACCGCCTATCGACCCAGAATTAGAGTTAAACCTTGATTCAATTTGAAATTTGATTTTTGTTATAGTAATCAGAAACATTTATATTTAATAAATAAATCTTAAATTTATCATAAGGTGTTAGGATGAAAAAGATATTCTCAATTTTTATAATTACGTTGCTTTTTTTCACTCTTTTTGGATTAAT
>Ga0067045_1028369_pt1 | contig 35190 bp, 30 predicted proteins | sample TerdegcTABiofilm_FD_59184 | JGI IMG/M metagenome (GOLD analysis project Ga0067045, IMG submission 59184) | Combined Assembly of (Gp0054472, Gp0054536) Wastewater bioreactor microbial communities from Singapore -Terephthalate degrading...
AAGCGGTTTTCTATACCTTAAAGCAATGGCCCAAATTGATTCGGTATGTAGATTCCCCCTACCTTACCCCAGATACCAATGTTGTAGAAAACGCAATTCGGCCTTTTGTGATAGGCAGAAAAAACTGGCTTATAGCTGGTTCCCCCAGGGGTGCCCATGCCAGTGCTTCCCTGTACAGCGTAATAGAAACAGCAAAACTGAACAATCTTGAACCCTATTGGTACCTCCGTTATCTCCTTACAAAACTAGAACAGGAAAGAGATACGATAAACTGGCAAGAGGTTCTCCCTTGGAACATGAAAAATAGTGATCTAAAGCCAAGTTAATTTTTATCACCCTGCGGTTTATGAAGCGGTTACACCTATTACATCATTCCCAGGTAGTTAGTTTAAAAGGTGATTCGTACCGCATGAAAGATCGAATGAAAATAGGAGTCGTTGACTTCTAATTTTTTTATCGAAAATCTGCAATTTTATTCCGGTGTTGACATTTTATTCTCACAAAAGGGATCTGTATGTTCATAAAGAATAAAGAAGCATATATCTCTGGGGAATGTATTTAAATATGGTGTCTTTATTAAGATGATTATTATTTGGAGTCGTTTTCTATATAATCGCTTATATACCCATACTTTCCTTTTTTTATTAGAAACTAATCCTTGTATATCTATTTAATCATTAGGGACATTTATAATGAGTTTTGACACTAAGTAAAAATAATTTGAAAAAAAAGTGATAGGAATGGTATTATACATCCTGAATATAGAATACATAGTGAATACAAAAGTGGATAAGAGATTGATTCTTATTTATATAAAACTAAATAAATTGTTAAATGGTTTTTGTTTTTAATAAGTTACAGCGAATATTTTACAAATATTTCAAATAGCAATTAAAATGTAAAATGGGTTATTATTAAATAGAATCTTTGAATTACTATTTACAAAGAGCATAAAAATTGATGAAATAATAGCATTTATAAAAGAATCAAGGAATACTTAGAAGGAGATTAAGGGTAATGAAAAATTATATAAAAAATATGACCCAAGCGGAATATGCTTATGAGATAATTTCAAAACTGATTTTGGAAGGTAAGATTAAACCAGGTGAACCATTAAATGAAATTGAATTATGTAACATAACCCGTACAAGCCGAACTCCCATTAGGGAAGCAATTGGAAGGCTTGCTTATGAAAAACTCGTTAAAGTAATACCCAGAAGAGGTGCTTTTGTTACAAAATTTACCCTGGAAGATATAAAGCAGATATATCAGCTTAGAGAGGCTATCGAGGGAATGGCTGCTAGATTAGCCTGCAACCATGTGGAGATAAAAAAGCTGGAGGAAATGGAACAAAAATGTACAACCTTGCTTAATTGCCCCGATGTGGAAAGTTGTATAAAGGAGCATAAAGAGATTAACAGGGAACTTCATTCTTACATCTTAAGCAAAAGTGGAAACAAGATGTTCGCAGATATAGTAAATCAATTTCAAACCATTCTGCAGATGGAGATGGGTATTACTGCTAAATTAAATACCAGTGTTGCCAACTCATGTGTGGAACATAACAGGATAATCGAAGCTCTTAAGGATAGAAATCCAGAAAAAGCAGAGTATGAAATGAGGAAGCATATATCAGAAGTGTATGAATGGATTGTTCAAGCCTTTAAAAAAGGGTACTATATATAATAAAAATTATATAAAAGATTTTAATAGTAGATTATTTTTTCATTGAGCTTTATTTTGATTTATCCTAGCTGCGTATATTTATCCCTTCCAAATATAGTAATGCTTTAGTTTTTCGTTGCATAAAAACCTGATAAATGTTATTATACAATTTGTATAATTAATACATAAAATATACAATTAATATGAAAAACGGGGAGGTGGAGAATAGTGAAGGTAGTTCTGGCAAAAATGGGTCTGGATGGGCATGATAAGGGTTTACGGATAATCGCTCAGGCCCTGGTAGAAGAGGGTGTGGAAGTTATTTATCTTGGCTTACGTCAGACTGCGGATATGATAGTTTCTACCGCCCTTCAGGAGGATGCGGAGTATATTGGGGTAAGCATTCTTTCCGGAATACACCTTGAGGCAGCAGAAAAGCTGATGGAAAGCCTTAAGAAGAGGGAAGTAAAAGATATAAAAGTGGTCTTTGGGGGCACAATTCCCGTTTCGGATCTGCCTAGGCTTGAAAAGATGGGTGTGGCCAAGGTTTTCCAAGTGGAAACAAGGCTGGATGAAATTGTCGGCTATTTTACAGGCAAGCAGAAAGAACAAACCCGTCAGGAACCAATAAAGGATAAAAAGGTTACTACACCCTCGGGAATTCCTGTTAAGGAATATTATACTGCTGCGGATGTAGGGAATTTGGAAAATAACCTCGGTTCTCCAGGTACTTATCCCTTTACCAGGGGACCCTATTCTACCATGTATAGGGGAAGAGTATGGACCATGAGGCAATACGCAGGGTTTGGTACAGCAGTGGAATCCAATGCCCGATACAAATATCTCCTTTCCCAGGGGCAGACCGGTCTTAGCGTTGCTTTGGATCTCCCTACCCAGATAGGCTACGATTCTGACAATCCTGCCATTGCGGAGGAGGTCGGAAAGGTGGGGGTTGCCCTAGATACGGTGGAGGATATGCATACCCTCTTCGATGGCATACCCTTGGATAAGGTTAGTGTAAATTTTACTATCAATTCAACTGCCATAATAATATTAGGCATGTTTATTGTGGCAGCGGAGGAACAAGGATATCCCCAGGAGATACTGAGGGGTACCATACAGAATGATATGATAAAAGAGTTTCTCTCCAGGAACACCCATATCTTTCCTCTGGAGCAATCCCTGAAGATTGTCGGGGATATCATTACCTATGCAGCGGAAAAGGTTCCTCATTTTAATCCCATAAGCTGTTCCGGGTATCATATACGGGAACTGGGAGCCAATGCTGTCCAGGAACTGGCCTTTACCCTGTCCGCCGGTATGACCTATATGGACAGTATAATAAAGAGAGGTTTATCCGTAGACGATTTTGCCAATCAGCTCTCCTTCCAGCTCCACTGTAATCAGGATATTTTTGAAGAAGCAGCAAAATTCCGGGCTGCCAGAAGAATGTGGGCAAAGATTGTAAAGGAGAGATACAAACCTGAAAACGACAAATCCATGCTCTTCCGGGTTTTTTCCGGGGGCAATGGAATCTCCTTTACCGCCAGGGAGCCCTTAAACAACATAATCCGGGGAGCCTTTCAGTGTTTGACCGGAGCCCTTGGTGGGGCTCAGGCAATCCATGTTCCAGCCTATGATGAAGCCTTTGCCATTCCTACTTCTGAATCAGCGCTGATCAGTCTTAGAACCCAGCAGATTACTGCCTATGAAACCGGAATTACCAATACCGTTGATCCCCTGGCTGGGTCCTTCTATGTGGAGAATCTAACAAATACCCTGGAAGAGAAGGCCTTTGCCCTTATGGAGGAGATAGAGAGACGAGGCGGAATGGTGGCTTGCATAAAAAGCGGCTGGATTAAATCTCAGGTTATAGATTCCGCTTATAAAACTCAAAGGGATATAGATTCCGGAGACAAGGTAATTATAGGTGTAAACAGGTTTGCCAAGGAAGCAAAGGAAGAGGAATACAAGATTGAAAAACCGGATCCTCAAATTCTTAAAAATCAAATAGAAAGGCTTAAGGATGTTAAAAAGAAAAGAGATCCCGGGGCTGTAAAGGAATCCCTTAAGAACCTGGAATCAGTAGCCCGGTCAGAACAGAATATTTTCCCACCCGTTCTCCAGTGCATCAAAAACCGTGCAACGGTAGGAGAAATAGTGGAAACCTTGAAAAACATATATGGAGAGTATCGGGAAGAATAATATCTAAATAAAAACCTGGGCACATTAATTTTGATTTGGAGGTTTGTCTTGGGAAGTTTATCAGGAATTAAAGTAATCGATTTTACACAATTCTTATCTGCCTCTTACTGCAGTCAGATTCTTGGAGACTTGGGGGCAGAGGTAATAAAGGTGGAGAAACAAGACACGGGAGAGATTTACAGAACCTATGGCCCGAAGTTTATTAAAGGCGAGGCGACAAGTTTTCTCAGTGTTAACCGGAATAAAAAAAGCCTTGCCATAAATATTAGGGATCCAAAAGCGCAGGAGATCCTTAAAAAACTTGCAAAGACCGCCGATATTTTTCTGGAAAATTTCCGCCCCGGTACCTTGACCAAATATGGACTAGATTATGAATCCCTAAAAAAGGTCAATCCGGGGCTTATCTATTGTTCTGTTTCCGGTTATGGCCAGACCGGACCCTATGCAATGAAGGGAGGCTTTGATCTTATTGCCCAGGGCATGAGTGGTTTAATGTATGTAACCGGCGAAAAGGGAAGACCGCCAGTTAAGGTCGGTTATCCTGTTTTGGATATTGGGGCAGGAATGTATGCTGCCATAGGCATACTCTCTGCACTACAGGCAAGAACAAAAGATGGACTTGGGCAGTATGTGGATGTTTCCCTCTTTGAAACCGGTGTAGCCTGGGGGCTTATGGCAGCGGGCAACTATTTTGCCGATGGATCTATCCAAGGGCGGATGGGCTCTGCAAGCCCTCAGAACGCTCCCTATCAGGCCTATGATGTAAAAAATGGTTCCTTTGTGGTTGGAACCGGGAATGATGAGCTTTGGATCAAGTTCTGCGAGATCTTTGGCATAGCCCACTTAACCGAGCGGGCAGAATACAAGGATAATGCCTCCCGGGTAGCAAATCAGGAAGAATTAACTAAGGAAATTCAAGAAGCTCTTAAAGATTACACTGTTAAGGAATGTATAGACAAATTGGATGCCGCAGGAATTCCCGGGGGGCCAATAAATAATATTAAGGAAGTTCTTGAAGATCCCCAGGTTATTGCAAGGGATCTTATTCTTACCATGAACCATAAAAAAGCAGGGGAGATAAGGAATGTAGCCTGCCCTATAAAACTTTCCGGAACCCCGGCCTCTGTAAGACGGAGTCCCCCTCTCCTTGGGGAGAACAATGGTGAAATTTTAAAAGAACTTGGTTATTCGCAAGAGGAAATTAAGACTTTGGAAAAATCGGGTGTACTAGGGAGGAGTGAATAAAATTCTATGGATATTTTGATAACAAAAGGAACAATTGTAAATCCCTGGGGTTCTGTTAAGGCGGATCTTCTTATTAAGGATGGATTGATTCATTCCCTTGGAAGTGATCTTCAAAAAAGTTTCAATAACTGCCGGGTTATTGATGCATCGGGATGTTATGTTTTTCCCGGTATTATAGATCCCCATGTGCAGTTGGAGGGAAGTTATAGAAATACCGTAATGACGGATGATTTTTTTTCCGGCACAAAGGCCGCAGCCTGCGGAGGGATTACCACCATAATTGATTTCGCTGTGCAGAAGCAGGAGGGAGGTTCAGCCCTGGAGATCCTGGAGTTCCGGAGAAGCCAGGCGGACCCAAAGGTCTGTGTAGACTATTCCCTGCATGTGGGAATTACAAGATCCGATGATAAAACCCTTAAGGAGATCAAGGAACTGGTTAAACAGGGGGCTTCAAGTTTTAAATGCTATATGACCTACAGAAACCGGGGACGGTTGGTGGAAGAGGCGGATCTTCTTAGGATAATGACGGCCATAGGAAAACAGAAAGGGATAGTGGAGATCCATGGGGAGAACAATAACCTGGTGGAATATATGACAGACAGGTTAATCAAAAAGGGAAAAACTTCTGTTAAGGATTTTCCGGAAAGCAGAACAGATATTGCGGAACAGATTGCGGTTTCAACAGCAACCCTTCTTTCCCGGTATACTGGCTGTGATTTATATGTTCACCATGTAACCTCCAAATTTGTTGTGGACTTGATTGCAGAGGCCCAGGCAAAGGGAATTAAGGTTTATGGAGAAACCTGTCCCCAGTATCTCCTTATAGACGACAGTGTCTATGCCACGGAAAAGGGGCCCTTCTATGTGATGAATCCCCCCATCCGCGGAAAGGACAGCCTGGAAAGAATCTGGGAAGGTCTTGCGGAGGGCACAATACAAACCGTTGGAACAGACCATTGTTCCTATTCCATCCAGCAGAAGCAGCAATTCAGCGATAAATTTAATGAGATACCCGCGGGAGTTCCTGGCCTCGAAACCATGCTTTCCTCAGTCTACACCTATGGAGTTGAAACCGGCCGCTTAAGCCTGGAGGATCTTGTTAAGGTTTTGTGTTACAACAGCGCGAAAATTTTTGGATTGTATCCTAAAAAGGGTGTTATAAACCCAGGCTCGGATGGAGATGTTGTGATCTATGATCCAAAACCAACAGGAATTTACCGGGGCAAGGATAATGTGCTTAATACGGATCTGCACCCCTTTGAAGGAATGAAGGTAAAAGGAAAGGTTAAAGCCACAATCCTGCGGGGGAATATAATTTACCAGGACGGGATCTTCCAGGGGAAGGCCGGAATGGGGAAATTCCTTCCCTGTATAAGAACCTGATATTTATGATGGTTTCTCTGAAACAAACAGAAAAGAACCGCTTTGAGTTAATTAAATCTAGAAGGATACAGCAAAGTGCATAAAAGAGATCTTTCCATAAATTTTCTTAATTTCCAATGCGAGAATCCCTTTTTTCTTGCCGCTTCTCCCGTAGCTAGAACCTCGGAAATGATTATGAGGGCTTTTGAAATGGGCTGGGGGGGCGCCGTGTCTAAGAGTATCTCCTTGGATCAGGATACTCACGATCATGGGCTTTCTCCAAGATTTACAGGGATAAGCAATTCCGGATCCGCAGAGCCTCTCTGGCACAGGCTCTCCGGATTGTCCAATATAGATTTCAGAATTGACAATTCTGTGGAAGCAACCTTTAAGGATCTTTCTTTGATAAAGAAGAAGTATCCTAATAAGTTCTTTGCCATAAGTCTAAAGGGTCAGTTCTTGAAAGAGGAATGGCAGAAGCTGGCTGAACTGGCTTCCGATACCGGTGCCGATGCTATTGAGCTTTGTCTCTCTTGCCCAGACGAACCTTCCGGAACTGGAACCTGCTGCGGATCCATAGGACAGAATCCGGAAGGAATCCAGCAGGTGATCTCCTGGGTCAAGGGAGTCAGTTCTCTTCCTGTGCTTGTTAAATTAACTTCCCATGTGCAGAGCATCAGCCTTATAGGACTTGCAGTTCAGGAAGGCGGAGGGAACGGGATAAGCGCGGTAAACAGTTTTAAGGGGCTTGCTGGCATTGATCTGGAAACCCTGGAACCCCTTCCGACCCTAGAGGGGATATCCACTTCTCCGGGAATAACCGGAGGTTTGATAAAACCTCTGGCTCAGTACTGTGTGTACGAGCTCTGCAAAAGTAAAGAGATTACGATTCCCGTTTCTGGAGTAGGGGGAGTACTTAATTCCCAGGATGCCCTGGAATATTTCCTTCTAGGGGCTTCCACTGTTCAGATAGCCACAGGGGTTATGTTTGAGGGTTACAGGATAATAGAAGAGCTGACCTTTGGTTTGTCAGATTTTATGGAAAAAAAGGGTTTCAATAATTTGGAGGATTTTAGAGGAAAGGTTCTCTCCAAATATGTAGGAACCACGAAAGGTCTAAGCAGGAGACAGCAGTTACTTTCAAATATTAACCCGGACCTATGCACCCGCTGCGGTCGTTGTTACCTCTCCTGTAGGGACGGAGCTTACAGTGCCATAAACTTTGATGCAGCTAGAAACCTTTCTGTGGATAAAGACAAGTGTGTCGGTTGTGGATTATGCGAAATAGTCTGTCCGGTACCGGGGGCCATCTATTTTACAAGAAATAAGGATTGGGAATAGAAATGAAAATCAATCATTTAGGTATAGCGGTAAAGAATCTGGATGAGGCCGTAAAGAAATATACGGATCTTTTCGGGAACTTGGATATCAAAATTGAGGTATCGGAAGATAAAACCATGCGGATAGCGCATCTTCATTTTGAAAACTTAAACATAGAGCTCTTGGAATCCCTTAAAGAGGGTTCCGTAATCGGTTCCTTCCTCGAAAAAAAGGGAGAGGGGATACATCACATCGCCTATCTATCTGAGAATCTGGAAAAGACCCTGGATAAGGCAAAGGAGATGGGGATTCAAGTTCTCGGTTCTCCAAGAAAAGGATCCAACAACATGATGATCAGTTTCCTTCACCCCAGGGACATGAACGGCGTTTTAACGGAGTTTTGTGAGGGAGAGGATGGTTAGGCTAGATGCCAATAATATCCTTCTTAAAAGAACCGGAGGTATTGAAATTTTATTATTTGTTTTGGTTTGTTCTGTTCTTGGAACAGTTTATTTATTGATTGGAGGTGTATCAATGAAAGGAAAAAGGGTGAGTTTATTTACAATCGCTTTGTTTTTTTTGCTCATTCCGCTCGCAACCTTTGCCGCAGGAACACAAGAACCTGCAGGTCCTATTAAAATCGGGGTAATTCAACCACTTACAGGTCCTATTGCCTTTGACGGTCAGTCGGCGGTTAAGGGAGCTGAGCTTGCTGCTAAGGAAATCAATGCAGCAGGGGGTATTCTTGGAGGCAGAATGATTGAACTGGTAGTGGAGGATGGCGCCTGCGTGCCGGCCCAGTCTGTATCTGCTGCGGAAAAGCTTATTACTAAGGATGGAGTTGTGGCCATAGCCGGCGCTTTCTGCAGCTCTTCCACCGGAGCGGTTATGCCAATCGCAAAGGCTAATGGTGTGCCTCATGTTACCGGTATCTCCACTTCCCCCACCTTAACTGAGCAGGGAAATGAATACTTCTTCCGGGCTGTGGGAACTTCGGAGCTTTTTGCCAAAGCCTTTGCCAAGGCCTTAAAGGAACAGTTAAAAATTAACAGGATAGCCTATCTTGCTGTTAATGATGACTGGGGCAGGGGATCAACAAAAGCCTTTAGTGAAGCTTTTGCATCCCTGGGGGGAGTCAATTTAACCACGGAAATCTTTGGGATGAATGACACGGACTATTATACCTACCTCTCAAAGATTAAGTCTCTGAACCCCGATGGACTCTACATCGTAGGTAACACTGCCAATGCCGCCATGATAACAAACCAGCTTCGCGAGCTAGGCTTAACCTGTGCTGTCTTTGGGGAAGGCGCCTGGACATCGGACAATTACCTTAATCTGACCGGTACCAACAGCAATGGCGTTTATGGGGTTATTGAGTATCTGTACACTGTGGACACAGAAATGAACAAAAAATTTGTAAAGCATTTTCAAGAAACCTACAGTGGCGCGACTCCGGATAAATACTCTGCCTCCCTGTACCAGGTTATCTACATTATTGCCCAGGCTATAGATCGTGCTGGCTCTACCGATCCTGCGAAGATTCAGCAAGCCCTAAAAAAGACCAACTATGTTGGCTTGAGCGGCCCAATGATGTTCTCGCCCACCAAGAATCAGGCCTATGGCTTCAACATGTATATGGCTAGAATCGAAAATGGAAAGCCTGTTCTTGCCTTAAGTGCTCCTTTGGAAAATCCAGAAAAATAGGCTGATTTTGATTTGTTATTTTAAAGGGGGTGTTACGCGCCCCCTTTGGGATCTTTCCAATTTATCTTAAAAACATTAAAAGGTTGGAAAAAATGTTTCTACAATTTATTATAAACGGATTAGTAGTGGGGAGTGCCTATGCATTAATTGCAGTAGGTCACACAATGATTTTCGGAATGATGAAGATCGTCAATTTCGCTCATGGTGAATTGTATATGTTGGGCGCCTTTTTTACCTTCACCTTTGTATCTTACATTCTTCAATTGAATTACTTCCTGGCCCTGGCAATAGCAATGGTTCTGATTATTCTTTTTGCAGCCTTAACAGAACGGACCATGATTTCCAAACTTGTCGGAAAGGATATAATGACCACCACCCTCATAACCATCGGTTTCTCCATCTTTTTACAGAACATAGTCCAGGCTGTATGGGGAGCCAATCCAAGATCCCTCCCCCATCCCTTTAGGAAGGAACCCTTGGAAATTGCCGGGATCTTCATTACTGTTCCAAGATTATTGATCATAGTTATTTCTATAGTGGTAATTATACTGCTTCATCTTTTGATTCAGAAAACAAAGCTTGGAAAAGCCTTTCGAGCAACCTTTCAAAACAGAGACTCTGCTCTTCTTGCGGGAATAAACGTAAAGTTTATCTATACCTTAAGTTATTCCCTGGGCTCCTTTCTGGCTGCCTTGGCGGGCGGGTTACTGGGTATGATTTATATTATAGAACCAACTATGGGAGCCTTGGCGGTAGGCAAGGCTTTTACCATTGTAATAGTAGCAGGTAAAAGAAGTTATCTTGGAGCTATAGGGGTAGGCTACGGATTGGGATTAATTGAGAGCCTTGGAGCGGGTTATATTTCTTCAGAATACAAGGACGCCTTTGCCTTTGTTATCCTGATCATTGTATTGCTCCTAAAGCCGGAAGGTCTTTTCGGAAAGTTGAGGTCCCAAAAATGAAAACAAAAAAAGAATATATAAAGATTGTTCTCTATTCTCTTGCGGTATTATTTGTACTTTTTGCTCCCTTTATAAGCGCCAGCAGGTATCAACAGCACCTTTTTGTTCTAGCAGGAATTTATGTGCTTTTAACCGCAGGGATCAATCTACTAACTGGTTATGTGGGGCTTCTTTCCCTATGCCATGCAGTTTTCTTTGGATTTGGAGCCTATACAGCAGCTCTTTTAGATACCCGTTTTGGGATTCCTTTTTTTCTTACCTTGATACTGGCCGGAATCGCCTCTGGAATAGTCAGCTACCTGTTCAGTTTTATAGGTTTAAGGGTCCGTGGTAGTGCCTTCATAATCATGAGTGTCTCCTTTCTTCATCTTATGCATCTCCTTACCCTGAACCTAACGGATATAACCCAAGGGCAGATGGGGATTGGCAACATCACCAGGGCTAATCTTTTTGGTTATACCTTTACCACCCGGGCTTCCTACTACTATTTAGTCCTTGTGGTATGCATTCTTGCCAATTTTATTATCTACAAACTGGTTCATTCAAGAATAGGCCGGGCTTGGGTTACCATAAGAGAAAACGAAGACTTGGCAAAATCCATAGGGGTCAATGTCTTTAAATATGCAAGCTTAGCCTTTGTTTTAGGGGCATTTTTTGCCGGCTTGGCAGGAAGCCTCTATGCCCATTACATCACCTTTATTAGCCCCGATCTGTTTCTCTTTGCCCTGAATACCCAGATTCTTGTAATGCTTATCATGGGTGGTAAGGGGACTATCCTTGGGCCGATTGTGGGGGCTGTGGTATTTACTTTTCTTCCGGAATATCTGCGCATTGCTGACCGTTGGAGAATGCCGATCTTCGGGGCCATCCTGGTGGTGGGAATTATCTTTCTGCCCAATGGTCTGGTAAAGTTGGATCAGGAGCTCAAGGAATGGAAAATGCGGAGAAGGGTAAGAAAACAAAAGAAATTGGAAAGGACGGTTAATTTAACATGAATCTTTTAAAAGTAGAAGGCATTGTAAAGCGGTTTGGCGGTTTATGTGCCGTCGATACCTTAAGTTTTGATGTAAAACCACAGGAAATTCTTAGTCTTATAGGTCCTAATGGAGCGGGAAAAACCACAACCTTCAATATGCTGACCCATTTTATTCCTCCAGATTCTGGGAAAATCTATTATAAGGATATTGATATAACCCAATATCCGCCCCATCAAATTGCGACTTTAGGAATTGTTAGAACCTTCCAGCATACAAATATTTTCCCTCAAGCAACGGTAGAGGATAATGTCAAAATGGGATGTTTTAAGCTTACAAGTTCCGGAATGCTGGATATTATCCTTCATACTAAAAGATTCCGTACCGAGGAAAAAATGGTAAAAGAGAAGACCCTGGAAATACTGGAATTCTTGAATATGCAGGAAGTAAAAGAGCTTCAGGCAAAAAACCTGTCCTATGGCCAAAAGAGAATTCTAGAAATAGCCATAGCCATGGCCTGTGAACCGAAACTTTTACTTTTGGATGAACCTGTGGCAGGTTTAAACCCCTCCGAGTCCAGAGGTGTCATGCATATAATCTCTAAAATACGGGACCAGGGGATGACGGTTCTTCTGGTTGAACATGATATGAGTGTGGTAATGAATATTTCAGACCGGATTGTGGTTTTGAATTTTGGAAAGAAGATAGCTGAAGGTACACCTGCGGAAGTGGGCTGTAATCCCGAGGTAATTAGAGCGTATCTGGGAGGTGTGGGAGTTGCTTAAAATAAATCGTCTTTCAGTGCATTATGGAGAAAACCCTGTTCTAAGAAATATTTCTCTGGAAATAAACAAGGGAGAGATTATCTCCATAATCGGTTCCAATGGAGCAGGAAAATCTACCACTTTAAGATCAATTTCCGGACTTCTTCAATTTTCCAGCGGCGAAATAGAATTCGAGGGTCAAAAACTAAGCAGACTTACTCCTTCGCAGATAGTAAGAGCTGGAATTTCCCATTGTCCGGAAGGAAGACAGTTGTGGCCGGATTTAACAGTTATGGAAAATTTAGAGATGGGGGCTTATATCCATTCGGATAAACAGGCTTTTAAAAAGGATCTGGAAGAAGTGATGAGCCTTTTCCCGATCCTTTCCCAAAGAAAAAATCAATTGGCAGGAAGTATGAGCGGCGGGGAGCAGCAGTCCCTGGCAATTGCCCGGGCTTTAATGTCTAGACCAAAATTGATTCTTTTTGATGAGCCTTCCCTCGGTCTTGCGCCAATTCTTGTAGAAAGTATTCTTGTAAAGATCCAGGAGCTCCGGGATAAGGGCCTCACTGTTCTTCTTGTAGAGCAGAACGCAAATGCAGCCTTAGGGATTTCTGATAGAGGATACGTCATGGAGAAAGGAGAGATTTCCCTTACAGGTAAATCACAGGATCTTCTTAACAATGAACAAGTAAAAAAGATCTACCTGGGAATCTGTGAGGAACCGGGGCAGATAGTTTAATACAGGGGGAGGGTTTTTTTAATGCCAAAGGATACAATCCTTTTAAAAAATATCGGTTGGATCTATACCTTTAATGTAAGAAATGAAATTATTCGCAATGGATTCCTCCTTTTAAAGGGGGAGAAAATTGAGCAGATAGGATTAGCCAAAGATCCTCTTCCTCCTGCAGATAAGGTGATAGATCTGGAAGGCGCAGTTCTTCTTCCGGGACTGATCAATGTGCATCATCATTTTTATCAGAATATTACCAGAGCTGTTCCAAAAACCCTGAAATGCTCTCTTTTGGAATGGCTTAAATATCTCTATGCTTTATGGGCCTTTTTGGAACCGGAGGATATTAAGCTGGCCACGCAGATTGCTGTTTCTGAACTTCTCCTATCCGGGAGTACTACCACTTCCGACTTTTTTTACCTTTTCCCCCACCATCAATACGATCTTTTTGATTTAGAGGTGAAAACAGCCCTGGATATGGGAATTAGACTCCATGCAATCCGGGGATGCCTGCCGGTTTTGGAAGGGGCCTTAAGCACCCAGCTTAAGGAAATAAGAATAGACCCTGCATGGCTCGTGGAGGATAAGGAAAATATTCTAAAAGAGTCGGAACGTGTTATAGATAAATTTCACGATCCCTCCTTCTTTGCTATGACTCAGGTAGGTCTTGGCCCGACAACAGTGGATTACGGTGATGCTGGTTTTGCCAGGGAATTAAAAGGAATTACAGCCCGGAACAATGGAATATTCAGTTTTCATCTTCATCCAAGAGAGGATGAAAGGGAACTATGTAAGAAACTTCATAACTCGACTCCCAATGAGTATCTCGAATCTCTAGGCTGGTTTGATGGAAATGTTTGGGTTGCCCATGCGACAAATCATGGCAAGGAGGATATAGAAGTTCTTGCCAGAAATAATGTAAGGGTTACCCATTCCCCCTCCTGCCACCTTCGGTTAGGATACCGGGTTGCCCCTATTCCAGAAATGATAAAGAGAGGGATAATTGTGGGTATCGGGGTGGACGGCGGAGCGAGCAACGACAGCGGTAATTTACTGGCAGAGCTTAGAACCACTCTTCTTGTCCATAGAATTCCCACGGTTCATCCCCACCTTTCCCGGGAGGAATGGTTTACTCCGGAGGAGGTTTTTAAAATGGCCACCCTCAATGGCGCAAAAATGCTCTCCAGGGAAACTGCCCTGGGCAGCTTAGAGGTTGGAAAGGCCGCGGATCTTGTGGCCTGGAATCTGAATAAAATTGGCAGCGCAGGATCCTTTGGGGACCCCCTCAGCACGCTTCTCCTTTGCGGTCTGGATTACAGGGTGGATTTTTCCATGGTCAATGGAAAACCTCTAGTTCATAAAGGGGTTCTGCTGGCAGCGGAGGAAAAATCTCTTGCAGAGGAAGCAAAGAGGGTGGTAAGCAAATTATTAAAAAAAGCAGAATCTGTAACAGGACTTAGTTTTAGCAAATTGGAGGATTAAATTGACAAAAGGTTACACTAAAGATTCTTTAACCTATGTTGGTCAATCGGTAACCAGGTCAGATGCATTGTCAAAGGTCACGGGCAGGGCAAAGTATGCCGCCGACCTTGAGTTCCCGAGGATGCTGCATGCAAAGGTGGTACGCATACCCTGCGCTCATGGGATAATCAAAGGAATCAATCTAAAAAAGGCTCTGGCTTTAAAAGGTGTAGTTGCCGCTGTTACTGCCGGGGAATTGGATACAGTAGCTATGGACGAGACTTGGGTTCCCGCCCTGGTAAAGGAAAGGGTCAGGAGTTACGCCGATGCCGTAGCAGTAGTAGCAGCGGAAACGGAAGAGATCGCTATTGAGGCAGCAAAGCTTGTAAAGGTAGATTACGAGGAGCTTCCTCCTGTCTTTGATGTTTTAGAAGCCCTAAAACCGGAAGCAGTACCTATCCATGGTAAATCCAATTTTTACAAGAAATATAGGATAGTAAAAGGGGATCTAAAGAAGGGATTGGGAGATGCGGAGGTTATTATAGAGAGAACCTATACCGTTCCTTTTGCAGAACACTCCTATCTGGAAACAGAAGCAGCCATCGGGGTTGTACAACCGGAAGGGGGTATAACAGTTTACGGTTCCTTTAAGGCTCCCTTTGATGTAAGAAGGATGGTGGCTAAGGTACTGAATTTTGGATTGGACAAGGTAAGGATTATTCCGATAACCCTAGGCGGATATTTTGGCGGCAAGGATGAAGATATGGCTTTAATGGCCACCAGAGTGGCATTGCTTGCCCTAAAAACAGGAAGACCTGTCAGGATCTTCAATACAAGAGAAGAATCTATACTGGAAAGCACAAAGAGACACAGGTATGTTTTGACCTATACGGTAGGGGCAAAGAGAAACGGAGAACTCACCGGTATGAATATCCATGCTCTGGCTGATATGGGAGCCTATTCCGTTAAAAGTCCAATAGTAACCTACAGATCTTCTGTAGAAGCTGCCGGTCCCTATAAAATACCTAATGTCAAAATAGAGGTGGAAAGCGTTTTTACTAATAATAATAACACCGGATCCTTCCGGGGATTCGGATCGCCCCAGGTAAATTTCGCCTGCGAATCTATTATGGATGAACTGGCGGAGGAACTGGGAGTGGACACTTTTGAACTCAGGATGCTTAACGCTCTTCAAGATGGCGATACAACCCCTTCCGGTCAAAGACTTACAGGGGTAAGTGTAAAACAGTGCCTGCAGGAGGCTGTTTCAAGGGTGGACTGGAAGACCCGTACGAATAAGGACCAGCAGGGAGATATTAAGCGGGGTATCGGGGTTTCTGCCAGTTTTAGAGGGATCTCCCTGGGCGGTACCGCAGTGGATACCTCTTCTGCTATTGTATCAATCCAGGAGGATGGAAGGGTTTTACTCTCCTGTGCGATTCTTGATGGAGGTCAGGGAGCAAGAACTGTTTTAGAGCAGATCTGCGCCGATTCCTTGGGATTGGATTTAAAGGATATCACTACCCTGGATTGGGATACCAGTTTAGCTCCCGACAGCGGCAGCACCGTGGCCTCTAGAGGAACCTTTATTGGAGGCAATGCAGTAAAAGATGCCTGCTCAAAGCTTCTGGAAGGGATCTTTTCCTTCCTGGCAGTGGAATACGTTTTGCCTGAAAAGGAATTATATATTGAAAAAAGCATTGTAAAATGCAAAAGCAATAATAATTTTTCCCTTAGTTTTAAAGAGGCCATAGCTAAATGCAGGAGTGCAAAGATGAATCTCTGTGCCGTTGGCTTTTATAAATCACCGGACACGGGGATAGAGTTTGCCACAGGTCAAGGGAAGCCTTTCTTTGACTATGTGTACGGCGCCAATGTTGCGGAGGTTGAGGTAGATACCTTAACAGGGAAGGTTAATGTTGTTAATTTCATCTCTGCCCATGATATTGGAAAGGCTGTTAACCCTCAAATGCTGGAGGGACAGATCTGCGGTGGAGTATGTATGGGTATAGGAAATGCATTAATGGAGGAATACTATATAAAAGGAAGCTATCCTGGAGTGCTTAACTTTGATCAATACCTTATTCCAACTTCAATGGATGTAGCAAAGGTTACAGCTGTAATGATTGAAAATGGTTTTAAGGAGGGTCCTTTTGGGGCAAGCAGCATAGGCGAGCCTGCCTATCAGATTGTAGCCCCGGCAATAATAAACGCCATTGCCAATGCAACCGGAAAAAGGATCCGGGACCTGCCGGCAGATCTGGAAAAGGTGTTTCTGGGAAAGGCTGTTGAAAAGAAAAGCAAAAGATCCAGCGAGGGGGTAAGATAATGTATCTACTACCTACTTTTAAATACCTGGCCCCTTCCAGCCTTGAAGGATTTTTAAAACTCCTTGATAAGGGGGGAAAAGATTTTAAGCTTTTAGCAGGGGGAACAGATCTGATCATAAATTTAAAAAAAGAGGAAATACACCCTGAATATGTAATTGATATAACAAAAATACCGGATTTAAAGATCCTGCGTGATGCCGGGGATAAAATTATTATTGGCTCCACTGTCACTTATTCCGACCTTCTAGAAAGCCCCCTAGTTTCTAAAGAGGCCCCCTTTCTAATCGAGGCCGCTTTTACTGTTGGGGCTGTGCAGATTCGTAACTCCGGCACCTTGGGTGGAAACATAGCCAATGCTTCCCCTGCTGCGGATATGATTCCTCCCCTGATTGCCCTAGGCGCTAAGGTAAGGATAATAAACCCCGAACAGGAAAGGGAGATCCCCTTGGAGGAGCTTTTCCTTGGACCCTATAAAACAAAACTTTCTCCTGTGGATCTGATAACAGAAATAAGCTTTGCAAAAATTCCTCCACGGACCGGAACCTGTTTTCTGAAGGTTGGAAGGAGAAATGCTTTGGCCATATCCCGGCTTAGCGTAGCTGTTACCTTAACCCTCAATAATCAGGGAAAGATACAAGCTGCAAGCCTAGTTCCGGGGGCGGTCACCCCTGTTCCCAAAAGGATAAGAAAGGCGGAGGATCTACTGTGCGGAAATACCCCAGGGAAGGATCTTTTTGAACAGGCTGCAAAGATAGTCTCCGAAGAGGTTGTCGCCATAACCGGGATTAGATACTCTACTGTTTATAAGGAGCCTGTATTATTCAATCTTGTAAAACGATCGCTGCTATTAGCAGCAGAAAGGTGTAAATAAAGATGCGTATCAAATTTATTCTAAACAATAAAGAAATTCAGATTACTTCCGATCCGAGTAAAACCCTTTTAGAGGTGCTGCGAACCGACCTGGGTTTAACAGGGACAAAGTACGGCTGCGGTGTCGGAGAATGCGGAACCTGCACAGTAATAGTGGATGGCAGGGCTGTTTCATCCTGTTTAACCTTAATCGGCTCCGTAGAGGGTAAAAGGGTAGAAACTATCGAAGGTTTATCCGATGGTGAATCTCTCCATCCTGTCCAGGAATCCTTTATTAAAAACGGGGCTGTCCAGTGCGGTTACTGTACTCCGGGGATGGTTATGAGCGCTAAAGCACTTTTGGATAGGAACAGGAATCCTACAGAGGAAGAGATCAAAGAAGCTATTGCCGGCAATCTCTGCCGCTGCACAGGCTATAACCAGATAATCAAGGCGATTAAAGAGACGGAATACTAAAGATCTTTAATTTAGGTGCCGGAAAATATCTTCATTTTTGACATTACCAAAGCGACCCTATCCTGAGGTTCTGTAAAATGATATTTTGCAGGAACCTAGATTATTAGATTGTTTTTTTTAAAGACGCTTGTTCCACAGAAGGATCCTGATTAAACTAGTAAACTTGTAGCAGAAGGCCAATAAGGGACTACCTTTACTTCTTCCTGCTTGAAATATTTTTATTTTTTTTACAAGCTTAGGGACACTAATAAAGACAAGGAAGATTTTAAAAATGATAGAAATAATTCCCCAAGAAAACCTTAATGCCCTCGTTCATGTTGGCGGTTCTAAAAGTTACACTCACCGTATCTTTATTGCTGCAGCCCTATCCAAGGGGCTTTGCAGTATCAAGAATGCCTTAAGAAGTGAGGATACAGATTTAACTCTGGAAGGGCTAAAAAGTATGGGGGTGGAGATTTCCGAAACCCAAGAGGAGATCCTTGTAAAAGGCAATGGTGGCAAATTAAAGGCTTCTAAGGAGATATTTCTTGCCAACTCCGGCACAGGGATGCGTCTTCTTACTGCAGTCGCTGCCTTGGCAGAGGGGAAAACTGTTCTTACCGGAAACGAGAGAATGAGACAAAGGCCAATTTCGGATCTAATAAATGGGCTAAAACAGATGGGAATTGCGGTCAAATCCCTAGAAGGCACAGGTTGCCCACCGGTAGAAGTGATTGGATCTGCCCTGCAGGGGGGTATAGCTACCCTTAGGGGAGATACGAGCAGTCAATATCTCTCTGCTCTTCTTTTAATTTCTCCCTTCGCAAAATCAAGGGTATTGATTAAGGTTGTGGGGGATCTGGTTTCGAAGCCTTATGTTGACCTTACCCTAGAGGTTATGGAAAGACTTGGGGTAAAAGTATACAGGAAGGGGTACAAGGAATTTCAGGTTCCTGGGGGACAGGTGTACAGGGCAGGGGATTATTATGTGGAGCCGGATGTTTCCAATGCTGCCTATTTTTGGGCAGCCGCTGCGGTTGCAGGTGGTTCGGTAACCGTGGTAGGTATAAACACCTCATCCCGCCAAGGGGATTTAAAAATCCTTCACTGTCTGGAAAAGATGGGATGTAGGGTTACAAGCGAGAAGGGCGGAATTACTGTAACCAGGGAAGGCTTTCTCCAAGGAATAGAGGTGGATATGCAGAATATGCCGGATGTTGCTCCTACCCTGGCGGTAATAGCTGCCTTTGCAAGAGGAACCACGGTAATACGGAATGTTTCTCATCTTCGGGTAAAGGAGTGCGATCGCGGAGAAGCGGTCTGCTCGGAATTGAGGAAAATGGGTATAGATGCTCATTTTAATGGAGAAAACCTGACTGTTACAGGCGGAACACCTAGGGGTGCGGAGATCGAAACCTACAAGGACCACCGAATAGCCATGAGTTTCAGCATAGCAGGATTAAAGACTCCGGGGGTAAAAATCCTGGATGAGGCCTGTGTTGTTAAATCCTTTCCTGATTACTGGCAGGTTTTTAGATCCCTGTATAAATAACGACAAAACTATTAATCCAGGTGGTTTGCCCGTAGGATTTAAACAATATATTATTTTTACTTTATTATAGAAAAGGTCAAAGTAATTCGTGCTCTAAAAAAGGATGTTTATTATGCCTGGAGAAGAAAATATAATTTTAACAGGTTTCATGGGAACTGGAAAAACAACGATCGGCCGGCGTTTGGCAGAAAGTTTGGAATATGATTTTATTGATACCGACACCTTGATAGTCTCCAGGTATAAGAGAAGTATAGCAGAAATTTTCAAGGATCAGGGTGAAGCGGTTTTTCGGGAGATAGAAGCACAGATTGCCCTGGAGCTTTCAAGGCAGAAGGGGCTTGTAATCTCTACCGGTGGACGTATGATGCTTGACCCCAGGAATGCCTCGGTTTTAGAGAAAACAGGAAAGGTTTTCTGCTTAATCGCCTCTCCGGAGGAAATACTGAAAAGGATCTCTGCTGACCCTGGAGCAGAAAGGCCTCTTCTGCAAGGCGAGAATCCCCTCCAGAGGATAATCCAACTCCTCGAAGAGCGCCAATCCGGCTACAGCCGGTTTACCCAGATAATTACCTCTAATAAATCACCGGAAGAGATTGTATCGGAGATAAAGGGTTTACTCTGATTTAATCCTACCGAGCTTGGAATGCCGGGGGATGGAACTTTTTCCAGTGCAATCCTCCTAACGTTTTCAACTATTGGAATATACTTTCAATATTTGACTTGACAGATCCGCTTACCCTTTTTAAGATTTCCTAGGTAAAAAAGTATCAATTGTTCTCTAAACCAGGTGCGGCCTGGAGGATTATTTGGATTTGATGGTATAGTTATTTCAGCTCCGGGGAAGGCCCTTCCTCTCAATTAAGACCTGCAGGTGTCGGATCTTAAAGGGGAAGGAGAACCTCGTTAAAACCGGTCAAAATTTTAGGCGGTACCGGCAGATAGAATTCCTAAGGAGGCAAGGGAGTGAAGAATTTCAGTTTTGAAAAACCAAGAGATCTTGGTTCGCTTTTGGCAATTAAAAAAGAGAACAAGGAAAAGTGTCTTATCCTTGCGGGGGGTACAAACCTTTATGTTTATCTTAAGGACAGAATCTTTACCGAAGGAGTGATCACGGATATTACCGGTCTTAAGGAATTAAAGGGAGTACACCTTAAGGATGGATACCTGGAATTGGGAGCCTGCGAAAGAATTTCCTCTCTCCTGAGCTCCGAAACTCTAAAGAAGAGTATCCCCATGCTGCACAATGCCCTAACCCTTTTTGCAAACCCCCTGGTAAGGGATATGGCCACCCTTGGCGGAAACCTTGCCGATTCCTCTCCCATTGCCGACACTGCCCCGACTCTTCTTGTTCTTAAGGCAGAGGTCGTGGTGGCAGATTCTACGGGGGAAAGGGTTATCCCCCTAAAGGAGTTCTTTTTGGGACCCAGGAAAACCGTAATGAAGGACACAGAGGTCCTTTTAAGGGTAAGAATTCCCCTTCCAGAAAAAGGGTCTGGTTTATTTGCAAAGATAGGATTAAGGAAGGGAACCTCTTGTTCTGTAACCTCCGTAGCTGTTTGGCTTGAAGAGGTGGGGAAAAAGGTTTCTGATATACGGATTGCCCTGGGAGGTGTTGCAGCAAAACCCTTAAGGGTGGGAAATACGGAGAAGGCCTTCCTGGGAGCGGATCTTACGGTGGAAAGGATTAAAGAGTTATCCGCTAATCTTAAAATGGATATCAAACCCATCACCGATGTGCGGGGATCCGCAGAGTACCGTTTGGCGGTATCTACCAATATGCTTGCCAGAACCGTGGCCGGTTTATCAGGGTTGGAGGTTTAGGAATATGGAAAGAAAAAAATATGAGATCACCCTGACTGTTAATGAAAAACAGGTTCAGGGAACAGTGTTTGCAGAAACCACTCTGCTGGATTTCCTTAGGGATACCAATCACAGGGAGGTAAAACATGGATGTGACCACGGAGACTGCGGAGCCTGCACCGTTATTCTTAACGGAGATGCAGTTCTTTCCTGTCTTACCTCTGTTTTCAAAGCGGTGGAGGGAAAGGTTTACACCCTAAAATCCCTCGGGGAATGGGACAAGCTGCATCCCCTGCAGGAGGCTTTTGTAAAAAATGAGGCTCTTCAGTGCGGATTCTGCACCCCCGGTATCCTGATGACCGCTAAGGCCTTTCTGGATAAAAACCCGAAACCCACCAGGGAAGAGATCCGGGAAGCCTTAAGCGGCAATCTTTGCCGGTGCACAGGATATATGAAAATAGTAGATGCCATAGAAGAGGCAAGCAAGATAATAGCAGAAACCGTTTCCGGAGGTGCAAAATGAGCAAGGAATACAAGATCGTTGGTACCAGGGCGCCAGGAATGGACGAAAAGGATAAGGTCCTCGGAAATGTGGTTTTTGCAGAGGATTTTGTACTCCCCGGCATGCTCTATGCAAAGGTCTTCCGGTCCACAAGACCTTCGGCAAGGATAAGGAAACTGGATATATCCAAGGCAAAGGCTCTTCCCGGTGTGGAATGCATAATGACCGCCGAGGATGTTCCAAACAATGAATCTGTAAAGAATGTGGTAGGCCAAACTACGGAAGTGGGTCTTCTGGAGGCAAAACTTCTCGTTTTAGCCAAGGATCGAGTTCGTTACTATGGCGAGCCTATCGCCTTAGTAGCTGCCAAATCCCTAGATATTGCCGAAGATGCCTTGGAACTTATCGAAGTGGAATATGAGGATCTTCCTGCGGTATTCGATCCCCTTAAAGCACGGGAACCAGGGGCACCTAAAATCCATGGAAAAAACAATATAATTGCTTCCTGGAAATTGCGTAAGGGAGACGTGGATAAGGCCTTTTCAGAGGCGGATGTGATTGTGGAGGGAACTTACAGAACCCCCAGGCAGGAACATGCCCACATTGAACCGGAATCTGGCGTAGCCTGGGTGGATGATATGGGAGTAATAAATGTTCGTTACTCTTCTCAGGTTATTGAGCACTACCGGGATATTGCAGCGGTTTTAGGTGTTCCCCACAGCCAGGTCCGGGTAATCGGAACCCTCATCGGGGGCGGTTTCGGAGGCAAAGAGGATATAACCGTAGAGGTATTCCTGGCTCTCTTAGCCTGGAAAACCAGAAAACCTGTTTCCTTGACCTATACAAGAAAGGAGATGGGTTTCGGCAGGCACAAGCGACCTCCCATGGTTTTAAAATACAAACACGGGGCAACGAAGGATGGAAAATTGGTGGCCCTGGAAGCAGAACTGGTAAGCGATGCGGGAGCCTATGTTTATCTAAGCCCCTGGATGCTAATTTATTCTACTGTCCATTCTACAGGTCCCTACTTTATTCCCCATGTCAAGGTAAATGCAGAATCGGTGCTTACCAATAATGTCATGACCAGTGCCTATAGAGGTTTCGGAGGAATGGAGGTCGCCTTTGCCTATGAGTCTCAAATGGATGAACTTGCAAAGAAGCTTGGTATCGATCCCTTTGAGTTTAGAAAAAGGAATTTCATGAAGAAGGGAACAGAAACCGCCAATTTCCAGATCCTCGAGTCGGAGGTAAAGCTGGAAGAGACTACCCGTAAGGCTCTGGAAGCCCTGGGCAGTAAAACTGAGAGCAGGGGTACTAAAAAGGTAGGCCGGGGCTTCGCTTGTATATGGCAGTCCTATGGAAGAATGACCTATCTTCACGATACAGCCAATGCCTGGGTGAACCTGGAGATGGATGGCAGCGCCGTGGTCAGGAGCGGAATTCCAGACCTTGGGGGAGGCCAGAGGGAGAGCCTAAGGGCTATCGTATCGGAGGTTCTGGGTCTTAGATTGGAGGAGGTACATGTTATATCCACCGATTCTCAGGTAACACCTCTGGCAGGAACTACCACCGCCACCAGGGCGCTTTATATGTCCGGCAATGCAGCCAAGCTTGCAGCGGAAAAGGTAAGATCCATAATCCTTAAAAAGGCTGCGGAGATTCTCAAGGTTTCGGAGAACCTCCTTGATATGACGGATAAAAAGATCCTTGTTAAGGGGGGCGATAAGGCAGGACAGACCATCACTCTTGTAGAGGTTATAAAGAAATGCGCCGCAGAGCAGATACTGCCTCAGAGCCTTGAGACTTTTAAGGCTCCCGCTACAGACGAGATTACGGGGGACCTTATTACAGACCCGGTCTTTGCCGATTACACCTTTGGAACCCAGGCTGCGGAAGTGGAAGTGGATACGGAAACTGGTGAAGTAAAAATCCTCAAATATGTTACAAGCTACGATGTGGGTAAGTCGATCAATATGAACCGTGTGGAAGGCCAGATGGAGGGAGGAGCGGCTCAGGGAATTGGATTTGGCCTAATGGAGGATTATGTGGAAGTGGACGGGATACCCATCACCTGGGATCTGCATGATTACCTTGTTCCCACCTCAAAGGACCTTCCGGATATAACCTCTATTGTTCTGGAATCGGAATCCGGCAAAGGACCCTTCGGAGCCAAGGGAATAGGAGAGCCCTCCATAGACGCTGCGGCTCCAGCGGTGGTCAATGCCATCACCGATGCCCTTGGAGTAAGGGTATATCAGATTCCTGCTACTGCAGAGAGGATATTCAATGCCTTGAATAAGGGTAAATAAGGGCAAAGAGACAATAAAAAAGCCGGAGCTGTTCTCCGGCTTTTTTTTCAAATTAGAGAGACTCCGGACAGGCGGGGGATTATCGGGGATTTCCATCGTGAATCAGCTTCTGAAGGAACAGTAAAGATTACAGTAGATCCTTGTCTGCTCCTTAACCACACCCTTTCCTCCTACAGGACAATTTACAGACAGAAAGCCGATCTGAGGACAGCAAACCCACGCGGGAGGAGTAAGATTATCGTTTCCGCAGACACTGCACCTAAACCCCTCCTCCCTGGTCTCCAGATCCGCAAGGTAACGGATGGAATCGCACTGCGGGCAATAACAGTATCCGTCTTGAGAGATTTTTTTAGTATTTTCTGAGGAATTTTTCATATAATACCTCTAGGGAATAGTAATGAATATTAATTGAACTGTAAAGGATCCCCTGGGAGAAGAACCTTGATAGATAATATAGCTGCAGCAATACTCTGCGGAGGAAAGGCCTCAAGAATGAAGGGATTGGATAAGGCCTTTGCTCTTTTTCAGGGTAAACCCCTTATCGAATACCCGCTTCAGTTGTGTAAATCTCTTTTCAGCGAGATTATAATAGTAGGAAACCAGAAGAAGTCTCAAGAAAGGATAGGGAGGAACCTTCTTTTTGTCCAGGATTTTTATAAGGACTGTGGACCTATGGCAGGAATTCACTCTGGCCTAAAAAAAACTAAAAAAGAAGCGGTTTTCTTTTTCTCCTGCGATACACCTTTTCTTTCAGAAGGAATTGTTCGGGATCTTATTTCCAATTACAGAGCCTTCCCCTGTGATATCCTTGTCCCAGCAATTAAGGATTATATAGAACCTTTATGCGGGATCTATAAAAAGGGTTTAGAAGGGGAGATTGAAAGACTCCTTCTGGAAGGGAAGGGTTACTCTGTTCGCAGGCTCTTTCAGATCTGCGAAACCAGGTATCTTTCTTTGGAGGATACCTGGGAAAATCGGAGGGCTTTTATAAACATCAATACCCTGAAGGATCTTGAAGGTTTTGACGAAGGAGAAATACCTTGAGTCGGTCTGGAGAATTGAGGAGGACTTGGCCTTCCGGCTGCAGTTTATTCCGGTATCTTTACCCGAAAGGTTGTGCCCTCCGAGTTCTCCAGGGAAAAGAAACCTCCAAGTTCCTCCGTTAAAACCTCTACCAGCTTTAAGCCGAAACCAAGAGAGTTTTCGGCTCTGTAGTCCGTCGGGAAACCTTTTCCATTGTCCTGGACGGTTAAAATTATCGAACCCTTCTCTCTAGCGAGGGCAATCCTTATATTCCCTTTATTCTTTTCTGAAAAGGCATACTTGCTGGCATTGGTGATGAGCTCATTTACAATTATTCCCAGGGATGTGGCCCGTTTAATATCCAGATCTATCTCCTCCAACTCTGTAGTAATGGGGAATTGTTCGTTCTGCCCCAGGGATCTGCAGATCTCCTGAATATACCTGTTCAGGGGAATTGTGCCTGTTCCTGTCTCATAGAGAAGGTTGTACAGTTCGGAAAGGGTGTGGATCCGGTTTTCCAGATCCCCCAAGAGGAGTTTTAACTCCGGGTTTTTAAGTTTTTCCTTTTCTAAATCTATCAGAGAGAGCATCATCGTTAGATTATTTTTTACCCGGTGCTGTAATTCCCTTAATAGAAGCTCCTTTTCCTTGAGGGCGGCGGAAAGCCTTTTTTCTGTCTGTTTTATCTCAGAGATATCCACGGCAAACTGGATATGGGCTTTTCTGCCTTCAAACCAGGAGATACCGTAGTCATAGTTGATCCACCACCTTTGTGAAACAGGGTTGTAATCACTCCAGACCACCGTTCCTCCGGGGGTTCCGGAGGGCTCAACCAGTCTCGGAATCGGACAGTTTGGACAGGGCAGATCACTGTTGCGGAAAACCTTGTGACAGATCTGCCCGGTTAGATCGCCCCCGAAATCCCTCTTCATGGTCTCGTTCATAAAGAGAATTTCATACCTTTCCATATCTCCTACATATACATCGGCAGGCACACTATCCAGAATTTTCCTTAGAAGGGTATTTGTGTTTGAGCTGTCTTTTCTAAGGGATGGAGAATCCTTTACAGGTTTCCTTTTATCTTGGATTTCCCTGAATAACTTTAACGCCTGCCTGATTGTATAGAGAAGAACCCCTCCCTGAGTGTTTATAGGAATCATGCCCTAGGAGGTAATATCTTCCAGCCCTTCAAAGGTTTCCTCCGGTAGGGAAGAAAAAAGGAAAACCACTGGAATCTCTTTTTGTAATTGTATTTTTCTTACAACCTCTAAAGCCGGGGTTGGATCTTCAGGATCAAGTTCCATAAGCATGAGATCTGGATACATACCGGAATGGATTGCCTCTATTGCGCTTTGAGGAGAATTTTCAGAGATTACGGAGAAACCCTTTGTTTCCAGAAACTGTATTCTGGAAGACTTATACTGATCTTCCCTTTCTATCAGCAGGACAATATTTCGTTTATTCCTTGGCATCTTTTTATGGGCATGATTATAAACCCTGAACAATTATTCCTGCAAGATAGGTTTGGAAAAAAATGCTGCATAACGCTGGGATCTTAATACTTCATATACCTCGAGTGCCAAGGGAATATCCTGGTCTAGGAGTTCTTGCCTCCTTTAAGAAAAGTACCTCCTGCATACTCCCGGAAAGCCTGATCCAGCTCCTTTTGGGTATTCATAACTATAGGCCCTCCCCAGGCAATCGGTTCTTTGAGCGGTTTCCCCCGCAGGAATATAAAGCGTGCACCATTACTACCGGAAAATACTTCCACTCCTTCTCCATCCCCAAAGAGGATGCAGGATCCAGCCTGGAAGAGCTTCTCCGGTTCAGTTGCATTCTTCACGCCCAGGTTTCCTTCGTAAAGGAAAGCGAATACTGTTTCTCCCAAAGAGGCCTCAAGATCAAGGGTTTGCTGGGGATACAGGTTTATGTCTAGATAAGTAGGATTGATGATTATATCCCTCAAAGCGCCCGGCACCTCCCTATAGGAGCCAGCAATAATTTTGACCTCTGAGGTATCCAATTTTACCGATGGGATTTCGGAAGCAACAAGGTCGCGGTACTTTGGAGAGGTCATTTTATGCTTTTGGGGAAGGTTCACCCAAAGCTGTAATCCCCTGACTCCCTCAGGAGATTTCTGTGGCATCTCTTCGTGGATTATTCCACCCCCAGCGGTCATCCACTGAATATCTCCTGGGCCGATTGTTCCCTGATTTCCTAAGCTATCCCTGTGCTTTACCTTACCCTCAAGCATATAGGTTACAGTTTCTATGCCTCGATGTGGGTGAAAGGGAAATCCGGGAAGATAATCCCGGGGATCCTTCGACCCGAAGGAATCAAGAAGCAGAAAAGGATCAAACAGCTTCTCCTTTCCCCAGCCGAAGACCCTTTCCAAGGTCACACCTGCGCCATCCCGAGTTGCAGTTCCCCCGAAAACTCTGGTTACTTCTCTTTTTCCCATGGGATTCCTCCTTTGGATACTAATATTATAGGAGATCGGGAGGAAAAATCATACCTCTGTCCCTAGTATAAAATAAGCCACCAGATACCAAGTTCCCGAGAATAGGGTACCCGAAGAGGTATAGTTTGTGTATATTTCATATATAGATGAATTATAATATTCCGAAAAACCCTAGGAGGTATTCTATGAAGAATATAAATAATCATTATTTTAGAAGAAGGGGTATTGAGACCCCTTTTTTCATCCTTATGCTGCTTTTCTCTGGAGTTTCAATATCCAGTCAACAAATAGGAGAGGTGGACTTTCCCAGGGTTGTCACCGAAGAAGCCTCTTTCCGGGTGGTAAGGTTGGCGGGGGATCTTAACTACCCCTGGGCCTTGGCCTTTCTGCCGGATGGATCCTTTCTGGTTACGGAACGTCCGGGAAGACTTCTTCATCTGGATACCCGTGGAGTAAGGAGGGAGATCCAGGGGCTTCCCAGGGTTGTAGCTTCCGGACAGGGGGGGGCTTCTTGATCTGGTTCTTCATCCCGATTTTGATTCAAACCAGCTAATCTATTTTACCTATGCAGCCCCCGGACCGGGAGGTTCATCTACGGCCCTGGCCAGAGCGAGGTTATCTGAATTCCGCCTTATGGATTTTCAGGTCCTTTGGACCATGGAAAAAAAAACAACCGCTGGCCAACATTATGGCTCCCGCCTGGTTTTCGATTCTAAGGGTTTCCTTTACATGACCACCGGTGAGAGGGGGGATTCCTCCCGGGCCCGGGACCCTTCCGATTCCGCTGGCAAGGTTCTGCGCTTTCGGGAGGACGGTTCTGTTCCTGCGGATAACCCCTTTGTGAACCGGGCGGGTTACCTGCCGGAGATATTCTCCCTGGGGCACAGGAATCCCCAGGGCCTTGCCTTAAGACCGGGAACAGGCCAGATCTGGCTTACAGAACACGGCCCCCGGGGAGGGGATGAGATAAACCTGGTGAAAGGGGGAGCAGATTACGGATGGCCTGTTACAACCTATGGCGTAGCTTATTCTGGAGCCCGTATCGCTGAGTCTCCTACTGCCCCGGGTATCGAGCCGCCCGTACATCACTGGACACCCTCCATAGCCCCCTCCGGACTTGCCTTTTATAATGGAAAGGCCTTTTCTTTCTGGGAGGGAAATCTGCTAAGCGGTTCTCTGGCTGGAAAGCAACTGGTCCGGGTTATCCTTGAAGGGGATAGTTTTAGAAGGGAGGAGGTGCTGATCCGGGACACCCTGGGACGGCTTAGGGATGTGAGAGTAGGTCCAGAGGGACTGGTTTATCTACTTACGGATTCGCCGAAGGGGGAGCTGTTAAGGCTCGAACCCTTACCTTGATAATTCTCTCTTAGTGAGTGGAAGCTTGTTGCAGTGTTTTAAAAGAGGGCGCGGCGTTGGGGCATTATTCGGGGGGGCCAAGGTAACCCTGACACCCCGATTTTTCCCACTTGCCGCGCCATTTCTGCTTTCCTAGGGATCTTAGCCCCGTAACAGACCCCCTAGGGAAAGGGTTATTTTTTCATGAAACCGCCCCCAAGGCTGTATCCCCCTACAATGGAGAAAAAGCTTGGGTTTAGGACTTCCTGTCCTGCGAAGATTATGTGATAGGTTAGGTATACATTGAAGCCGAAGATGCGGCCACCGATTCTTGGCGCAATACCGAAAAAGATTTCATCCACTCCGCCAAGAGTATCTCCGAAGGAGAGCCCAAGAACCTGGTAGAGACCAGCGGAGAGACCTGCGTAGGGAAGTATGTCCAGTTCAGGCATTACTCTGAGGTAAAAATCCCCAGTGGCAGTAACAGCCTGGAAGAAAATAAGGCTGGAGGTTTCTTCATCGGATCCTACAATAAGACCAGGCTCATACCTTAATCCGGCGGCGACAAAGCTCTGAAGATCCCCCAGCAGGGGATTCAATACAATCATGCTGGCTCCTACTGGAATGGTTATACCGGTGCTTCCGTCACTTCCATATCCAGGCAGGGCTCCAATACCCAGGCCAAACTCAGTCATAAAAAGGTCGTTAAAATCCTCAGGCTGCTCTTCCTCCTGTGCGAAGGCAGGAAAAAGGAAGAGGGAAAAAATCATAAGAATAAATACAGCTTTTCTAATAAATATCATCAAATACTCCTTCTTTTATTTTATTTACATTCCGCTTTCCGGAGGATTTTCCCGGTACACAGAATAAAAATTGGAAATTGTGGGGCCTTTTATTCTAACCGGCTGTTGCTGAGAAGGTCAACCCGGGTTCTACTCGAAAAAAGAGATAAAAAGGTTGTCTCTTGTATAGATCTTTTATTATTTTCCCTATAATTAAAATATGAAAATTAAACTTAAAACTAAACTTGGCTTTGGCGTTCTGGATCTAGGTCAGAATGCCTTTCTAAACATGGTGGGGTTCTACTTTCTCTTTTTCATGACCGATGTAGTAAAGATTTCGCCGGTTCTTGCAGGGCTTGTACTTTTAATAGGCAAGGTTTGGGATGCGGTTACAGATCCTGTAGTGGGTCATTGGTCGGACAGAACTATCCATCCCAGGGGCCGGAGGAGGCCGTTCATATTTTTTGGCAGCCTTAGTATTCCTGTTTTTATAATTGCCATGTTTACAGTGCCTGCAATTCCCTCAGAAATTGGCCGGTTCCTGTACCTTTCTATATTCTATGTTCTTGCCTCCACCTCCTTTACTCTGATGAATATTCCCTATCAGGCTTTGGTGCCGGAGCTGACCGAGGATTTTGATCAAAGGACCTCCCTTACCGCCTGGAGAATGGCTTTTGCAGTCCTTGGAACCTTCTTAGGTGCAGGAGTCGTGGGACCCTTGGCAGAGGCTTTTCCCAAGTTTGGCTGGAGCCTCGCCTCGGTGGTAGTAGGTCTTTCTGCAGGGATTACTGGAATCATCATGGTTGTGACTATACGGGAACCTGAGCACACCACCCAGGAGGAAGGAAAATCCCTTTTTGCTTCCATAGTACACGTACTTTCAAGGAAGCCTTTTCTTCAGGCGGTTATCCCCTGGACACTCTTCAATCTGGCGATTACGGTGGTCCAGGGATCCTTGGTTTACTTCTTTGCCTATATTTTGGGTAACCAGGGATTCTTCAATTATGGGGTCTTTGCCCTATTGGGCTTTGCACTCTTGGCCATTCCTCTCTATGTTAAGCTTTCCCACAGGCTGGATAAAAAGGGGAGTTACATAACAGGAATGCTTTGGCTCCTCTCCTTCCTTTTTATCTTTACCTTTATCGCTCCCATGCTTCCGCTTTCCGGTTCAATTATCCTAATGGCATTGGCAGGGATCGGCCTTGGCGCACATTACGTTATGCCCCATTCCCTGCTTCCCGATGTAATTGAATGGGATGCGGTAACAACTAATACCAGGCGGGAGGGAATATTCGCCTCTCTTTGGACCTTTTCCGTAAAAATCGGTCAGGCCCTTGCCTTGGGTTTAACCGGGCTTGTCCTGGATTTAAGCGGTTACAAGCCAAACACGGTTCAGGAGCCCTCTGCAATTCTTGGTATTACGTTGCTAACCAGCGTTATCCCGGCGGTTATAATTATACTGGGAATTCTGGTTCTTCGCCGGTATCCCATAAGCAGAGCCTTTTATACTGAATATGTTCTAGGGAGAGGGGATGAGGAGGGATAATGGAAATCTGGCCTGGTATATTTTAAGGTTTTTCAGTTCCTTTTATATAAGGCTCTTCGAAAAGGTAAAGATTGGAGAGGTTATTGGGCTGGAAAATTATCTTAAAGCCCTTTCTGGATTCCGCCAGGGTGATTACAGAATGATCCTCCCCTTTCGTCATACAGCCAAGGCGGATGCCCCGGTTCTGGCTGTTCTCTTTGGCAATCATCTTCCTGCCCGGTTCAAAGTAGGGGACAGACGTTTCTGGATCCATTTCCTCTATGGAGATATGGTCCTAGATTGGGCAGGATCTGCAGCCAAGTGGATCTTTCCCCGTTTGGAAGCCCTGCCAGTGAGTAATCAGAAGCTAGCAAAAAAACAGATGGATTCCATCAGGGAGCTACTCTTTTACGGAAAACATCCCTTGAGCATGGCACCAGAGGGACAGGTAAATTATTACTTTTACAAATCCGGTCCCTTTACCGATGGATTAACCCATTTTATCCGATGGATAAACCGACAGAACCAGAAGGTGTTGATCCTTCCAATTAAAATCCAATACCGCTACAAGGAACCGGAAAAGCTTGTCTCCAGGGTTCTTGCAAGGGTGAACAGATTAACACCTGGCAGAAGCAAGACTCTGGAGGAGGCAATCCTTTCGATTCTTCAGTATATTCATAGGTACCTTATAAATTCTGCAAGCCCTTTTAAGGATAGCCGGTTTTTGGTAGAAGAGATTTCCAGGGTTTTAAGGGATAGGGCTGCGGAGGTTTTCCCCCTGCCTAATCCGGAGAAACCTTTGGATACCCTGTTTCTTTTCCGCCATTATGTTTTTCAGGATTTGCGAAAGGGTGGGTATACAGTTCCGGGAATTTCCCGCAGAATCCGGTTAAACTGGCAATTCCCGGGAAAACTAACCCAACTGGAGAGGATGTATCAGTACAACCAGATCCTGGATATTCTTTTAAACTTCGATCCCGACTATCACCTTGATAAAGAAGACGAAGAGAACCGAAGAGCTGAACAGGCTCTCTACCTTCTGGATTTTTTAAACCGCCTTAAGGGAGGGGATATCAACAGCCGATATTTCCCCCGGGGGACTAAGGCTTTGGTTTATTTTCTTCCAGGAGAGGTCTTTTCCCCCGGTACTGATCCAGAGAGGTGGAAAAATCTTCTATAAAAAAATTACAAAAAAAATTACAATCTTCGTGACACTAAACAAGTTTGGCTGACAACATAAATATTTTCCTTGACAAAGAGTGTGTAGAATGGTAGCATACTACGATACGACCAATAATTGCTGGAATAAGAAAATCTTTATAAGGAAAACCTATGAAAACAGCAAAAAACAAATTACTTCATCTAGACTTTATTTTTCCTGTAATTCTTCTTATTTTCGTTTCAGTTTTACTTGTTGAATCCCTATCCTATCCTGCCAAGACCAGACAGTTCCCCCAGCTTATCGGAGGGATAACTCTTGTGCTATTGGTCTGGGAGGTGGTTTCGAGAATCATCAAGACCTCAGCCAAGACTAAAGAGGCCGAGGAGACCCCCGAGGAGATTAGTACCCGGAGAAAGAAATTCGCAACCCTTTCCATTGCCATGGGAGGTTATCTGGGTTTGATCTTTGTAATAGGGCATTTTGCTGCTAGTGTGGTCTTTCTTTTGGTCACACCCTTTATTACTGGAATGACCTTAAAGAAGGATTATCTTAAGGTCCTGATCATGGTGGTGATCATGACTCTAGTGGTTTACCTGCTTTTTGTTAGGTTCCTGCAGGTACGATTCATTCCAGGATTCTTATTTTAAGGAGAACACCATGAATTCTGTGCTTCTTGAGGCCTTTATCTCTGCGGTAAGCTGGCCGAATATTATCTACTCCTTTGGGGCAGTCTTTTTTGGTGTACTTATGGGAGCCATGCCTGGTATAAGCGGCACTTTGACACTGGCGCTTCTGATACCTGTTACCTTTGGACTTCCCACTGCTAGCGCACTGATAATTCTTACTGCTTCCTACTGCGGTGCCATTTTTGGTGGTTCTATAACCGCAATTCTGATAAACACCCCCGGTACAGGGGGATCTGCAGCCACATGTCTCGATGGATACCCCATGGCTCAGAAAGGGCAGGCCAATACAGCCCTGGGAATAGCCGCTTCCTCTTCCTTTATAGGCGGAGTAATAGGGGTTCTCGCCTTTGCCCTCTTTGCCCCTCCGCTTTCCCGCCTTTCCATGCTTTTTCATTCACCCGAATACTTTGCCCTGGCCCTCTTTGGTTTGAGCATCGTGGCTGTTACTGCCAAGAATGCCATGCGTAAGGGCTTAATAGCCGCTGGTTTAGGTCTGCTTTTCAGCACCGTGGGGTACAGCCCCCTTACGGGATTTATCCGCTTTAATTTCGGTATTACCTATCTGGAAGATGGAATTCCTTTAATCCAAGCGATGATCGGAATCTTTGCAATCTCTCAGGCGCTGGTTCTTGTAGAAGAGAAGGGCGCAAATATTGCGGGAGGTAAAATTGTTGGTACAGTTTTAAAGGGGATTCTTATTCCCTTTAAGTATCCCTTAACCTTGATCCGATCCATCCTATTTGGGATCGGATTCGGGGCACTGCCGGGTGTGGGAACCGCCACAGCCAACTTTGTGGCCTATATGACTGCCAATAGGTATTCCAAACACCCGGAAACCTTTGGTCAGGGGAACCCGGAGGGTGTTGTGGCTCCAGAAGCTGCCAATAACGCCTTGGTGGGCGGGGCTTTAGTTCCTACCTTAACCTTCGGAATCCCGGGTAATGCCGCCACAGCCCTCCTCTTGGGAGCCCTGATGATCCATGGCTTAAGGATAGGGCCAGCTCTTTTTACAACCCATGCAATTATCACCTACACCATGGTTTGGGGACTTCTCTTTGCACAGCTCTTTATGCTGATCATTGCCATTCTTGGGGCTAACATCTTTGCCAAGGTAACCCTAATTGCAAAGGAACTGCTTGTCCCTATAATTGTGATCCTCTCCCTTATTGGTTCCTATGCCATCCGCGGAAGTGCCGGAGATATCATCCTGGCGATTGTCTTTGGTTTTATCGGTTATCTCCTTAAGAAGGCCGGATATCCTACAATATGTCTAATCCTCGGTTTGGTATTGGGACAGATTGCGGAAATAAACTTCCAAAGAAGCCTATTGATATCCGACGGCTCCATGGCGGTATTTTTTACCAGGCCTATTAGCGGTGTGATTATGGCAATTATCGCCATATCCCTTGTTTCTCCCGCCATAAAGGCAAAAATGGCAGAAAGAAAAAAGAATAGGAATAATTAAAAAACGCGGTAGTTGTTTAGGGATTCTAAACATCTTTATGCAAAACTTTGGGACCTTCTTATAGGGATTCCGCCGGAAGCTAAAAATCGGAACGGCGGTCTTAAGAAGGGTAGTATTCTTTTGGCTTAAGAAATCTTTATTGGATTTATATTTTAGGAGGTATGGAATGAAAAAGGTATTCTTTAAGGGATTGTTAGGAGTAATGTTGCTCCTTCTGGCGGGGGGCCTTCTCTCTGCTGAGGGTCAGCAGGAGACGGTAAAACCGTATCCATCGGAGAACATTTACATCCTCAGTTCAAGCGGGGTAGGCGGAGCGGTGGATACAACCCTCCGGATGCTTCAGCCCTTCCTGGAAAAGGAACTTGGAGTATCAATTATTATTGATAATGATGGCTCCTCCGGGGGAAGACAGGCGGTAACAAGGATCTACAAGTCCGAACCGAATGGTTACTCCATTGTGGCTTCGGCGGTTCCAGGTGTGCAGGTGGGGCAGGTACTGTACAATCCTGCCTATGATCTTGCAAAGATGATTCCTGTGGCTGCCTGGATCGGCGG